>Ga0180437_10002579_pt1 | contig 28568 bp, 25 predicted proteins | sample SS_ome_4_FD_132410 | JGI IMG/M metagenome (GOLD analysis project Ga0180437, IMG submission 132410) | Hypersaline lake sediment archaeal communities from the Salton Sea, California, USA - SS_3_D_1 metaG | ecosystem: Environmental > Aquatic > Non-marine Saline and Alkaline > Hypersaline >...
CCTTTGCTGGAATGTCAGCAGGGCTAATGATAAACCCAGAGAAACCGATTTCAAACTGTCAAAGAACCAACTGCACGATGTTATGGCACTTCTTTAACTGCACGATGTCCTGACACTCATCACCTTGTCTATAGAATCTACAGCATTCTGGATGTATTCTCTGATTATCATATGGGGATTACTATACATTCCAGAAGTAATGGTTTCTAAGAGCTTTTTCCCTATAGTTATTTCAGTTGCTTTTAATGGGATTATTTTATCAGGTAAAGATTCAGCCACTTCCTAACCTCCTTATCTTTGCATCTTTTAATATACGCTCTAACTGCTGATCTTCGGTTTTTTGATACAACTTCATGAAATTCTTTACAGGTGCTATTATTTCGCTTCAATAATTTGAGTATAAAAACCCTAAACTCTTCAATTTTTCCTGAACCCGGACACCTTTTGGGTTCGTATTTATATACCTTCTTTTCATATTTATTCCTATTTCTAAGAAGTACTTCGGGCATATAGAGATTAGCAATGAATTCTTCAAAAGATCTACCTATAGTTCTCTTAGCTAAACCAGGAGTAGTTGATATAGCTCCATGTACTGCACCTTTCATTATCTCAACATTTCGGATAAATCGTCTAGTCCATAGTGGTTTTTCAAGCAAATTCGACCCAACTTCTGGTTTCAGAGACTCTAAATCGCGATACCTGTTTGCATGAGGTACTCTTTCATCATCTCTAATAGGAGCATAGCGCATCGGATAGCTATAAACAGACGCTTCCGGTTTATCCCTTCCATCTCTCCATTCGGAATTTAAATTGATGTTTACAACTAAACGATCATATAAGTCTTTAGGTGAGTCATGCCAATTATATAACATATAATTAGAAAAAATCTTAAATCCATAACGCTTGGCAATGCGTATTGCGTTTAGATATGCCTGCTTTTCCTGAGCTCTGTCAAAGGCTATTCGAAATGGACTAACATTAAGTTTTGAAAGTAGTCGCATAGTTTTATCATTTACGAATGTTGCGTCAAGTCCTTGGTTAAAATCAATAACTCGTTTCTTAAGTGATTTAATATTTGTACGACTATCCTTGCTATAGCCCAACAAACAAAGATCTTCAACAATTCTATCAAGCTCTGGTGAAGCTAATATATTATTATCCATTAGTTTCAGTTTTGCTTTATCACCGTACTGCTGACGTAATCTTCGAATAGATGGTTTGATGTCGATGTAAGGTATATAGCTTGGTTCAAGTTTTGGCACGGCACACCAACCACATTTATTAACGCAACCTCGTGATGTATATCCATAGTAAGTATCATTTGTAGCATATATTTGTCCATCTAAAAGATCATAATCAGGTGGAAGAGTATCTATGTTAGTATTATCACTAAAACCAATTCTTTGTGCAGAATCCAAAAGGCCGCATATTGGATAAATACCAGCCACTTCGAATATTTCTTCTGCCATTATAGTTGCCATGATACCACCGATATAAATGTTACCAACTACACCCCCTGTAGCGTTTTTATAAAAAAGAACTGTTTTTATTGTATGTTCCCATCCATATGTAAAAAGTGTAGTTATATATACTCTATCCCACAATTTATCTAAAACCGACTCATCACAACCATATACAAATTGGACAAAATCGCCTCTGTCTTTATGATAACGTGATAGTTTCATCAAACCAAGAGGCGGATACCACAGCGTTTCATCATCTAGTCTCTCTTTTGCACGGATTGACTTTTGTCTCATTCTTCCTATAGTAAACCGATGATAATTAGGCTCAACTAATAAGATGTTCATCCAAATATTCCTCATGAATTAATTTTGTAGCTTAAAACAAAATAGGCAGGAAGAGTAAGTCACTCTGTAAATTCAAGATAATCATTCTGACTAAGGAGCCGAAATATGTTTACATAGTATCCTAATTTACAATTAACAAAAAATCTCGCCTTCAACGCTCGACATAACTCCCTCCCTGGCAAGATCGGCATGACCATTATAGCATGCCGGTCAATTCTTGTCAAGAAAAATCACGAAATCTCCACCGAACCTTACTATATTGCTATGTTTTTCCCCCACCCCGATCCATGATCGCCCTCTGCTAGGTGATATCCCTCGCCCCCAGCTCCTCCACCTTTTCCCTCTGCATCCGGTCATAGCTCAGCCCCCCGAAGGTGGTGTGCCACATCACCAAATCGAGATCGTCTCCCTGGAAACCGCGTTCGACCACGTTCCCCTTATACAGGATCGCCCTCCAGCGCCGGGCATCGATGTAATGGATCACCCGGACCCAGTGGTCCCCTCCGAACGTGTTGTTGTAGCCCATGGCCAGAAAGCGGCCGCTGCAGACGCGGAATGCAACGGCACTGTCCGGATCCGGCCAGAAGGTGTCGTAGGTCAGCCGGTAGGACTGGATATCGATCTCGTGCTCGTCCGCCCCCTCGGCCCAGCGGATCCTGGGGAAGGAGACGTTGACCGGGAACCCGTGCAGAAGCGGGTTGCGTGGATCATCGATCCTCTTGGGGATGTGTCCCAGAAGCGGCGGCAGGTATCTCATCGTCTTCCTCCTTCATTTTTTTTTGAGCCACGATAGGACCTTGCTTAAATCTCCGGGCATCCGGTTACAGCCTGAGCCGCGGGATCATCCTGGGGAACACGATCCCCTGGGCCTCCATCTTCCATGGGAACCTGAGATCCTCGCTGATCCCCCGGCCCATCTCGATCTCCCAGACAGCCGGTACCTTTTGAAAGGTCAGCTGCACCTCCCAGATGGAGGCCTGATCATTGACATAGATCATCTGCTTCCAGGCCGGGGTCTCGGTGAACGTTTCCGGCTTGGGCCAATAACAGGATGCGGTCATTTTGAACGGTCTGATCTCTCCCGCCTTCCCGGGTTCTCCATCCGGCCAATCGAAATAGAGAAAGACCATGTTCACGGGCATGCCCTTCAATCCCTCTCTGCGGGAATTGCTGATCAATCCCGGCGCGAACCCCCACAGCGGCTGCTTCTGTTCCATCTCGTCCTCCTTCCAACTTACAAAAATCCCCACCGGTATAAAAAGACACACCCGTGGGGCAGTGGCTTTTTAGCACCTTGGTCAGGCGGCTGCAATAGGCCTCAAATCACCCGCCGATAGAATTTCTTACTCTTCAGGAATCTTGTGAATCCCCCTTAGTCCATCGGTCGATCGTCTCGCCGGGATCGATCCCGCCGAAGGTCGCATGCCAGAGGACCCCCTTAAAATCTGGCCCCTGCGAGAAGCGCGTCCGCTCCCTCCCCCTGTATTGCAGGACCTGCCATCTGGCGTCCTCCTTGCTGTAGATCACCCGGACCCACTCCGGGCCGCCCCAGGTGTTGAAGTAAGCCAGGCTCTTCGTCGATCCGTCCTCTCTGAAGGTCTCCGGGTCCGGCCAGAGGCAGAGAAAGAACAGCTCATGGGGTTTGTCATCGTCCTCGTGCTCCGGCAGACCCTCCGGCCAGCGGAGCTGGGGAAAGGAGATGTTCACCGGAAAACCGGCCAGATGCGGATACTCGGGATCATCGAACCGCCGGGACACATGCCCGAACAGCATCCCTCCCCTGCGGCGCAATCCCTCGGTGAGCTCCCTGATCGATCTGGGCTTCCCCTGCTCATCCATCTCGTCCTCCTTCCCGCCAACAAAGATCCCCACAGGCGAAAAAGGAACACCCGTGGGGCTACGGCTTTTTAGCACCTTGATAAGGCGGCTGCAATAGGCCTCAAATCACCCGCCGATTCGTCATGTCACAAAGCTTCGGGCTCGGGGATCACCTCCTTTCTTCAAGAGCCCTTTCCCGGTTCGGAGAAAAGAAAAGCCCCGCGCTAAAAACGCGGGGCAGAAAGCCGGTCGCTTTTTAGCACATTTGTAGAGCGGAGCAATAGGCACAAATCACCGCTTTGTTGGGTCTGTCCTAATTATACAAGATATGGTGGAATTTGTCAAGGTGTTTTTGGGGGCTGCCAAATAGTCATCACCATCATCATCTTGGTGGTCATGGTCACAAAAAATAACACTTGACAATTACTCAGCGTATTGAGTATTTTTACTCAGTGTCCTGAGTAATTTGTCAAGGGAGGGCTACTCAAATGTTTAAGCGATCCATGTATGGCGTTCTGAAAGAAAGACTATCCCAACCCCGGCGGTTCATACAAGTATTGGCCGGCCCCAGGCAGACGGGCAAGACCACCCTGGCCCGGCAGATCATGGCGGGGATGAAAATACCCGGCCATTATGCCTCTGCGGACGAGCCGGCCTTGAAGGATCGTACCTGGCTGGAACAGCAATGGGAAGTCGTGCGCACGAAAGTGAAAGCTTCTGATCGGCTGAAAAAGGGATTACTGGTGCTGGATGAAATCCAGAAGATCCCGGGATGGTCGGAGGTGGTCAAGCGTCTCTGGGATGAGGATACGGCGAATCTTCTGCCCCTTCACGTCGTTGTACTTGATTCATCACCTTTGCTGGTGCGCCAGGGAATCACTGAAAGCCTCGCCGGCCGCTTCGAGGTCATCCCGATCATGCACTGGTCTTTCGCAGAGATGCACAAGGCATTCGGGTGGAACCTGGAACAATATGTGTTCTATGGTGGATACCCGGGCTCGGCGGATCTCATCGATGATCACCGCCGGTGGTCTGCCTATATCACCGACTCCCTGATCGAGACCACCGTTTCCAGAGATATTCTACTCATGAACCGGGTCGACAAACCCGCACTCTTGAGGCGTCTGTTCGAATTAGGCTGTGTGTACTCCGGGCAGATTCTCTCCTATCAAAAAATGCTCGGCCAGCTCCAGGATGCTGGAAATACAACGACTCTAGCACACTACTTGCATTTATTGGAGGGCGCGGGGTTGATCGTCGGTGTACCGAAATATGCCGGCCAGCGCGTCCGTCAACGTGCTTCCAGCCCGAAACTTCTGGTGCTTAATACAGCACTGATGACAGCACTCTCACGCAAGGCATTATCTGAAGCGAAGAATAATCCGAGCTATTGGGGACGATTACAGGAAACTGCGGTGGGAGCAACGCTATCAAATGGATTGAAGGGTTTGGATGTGGAATTATCCTACTGGTCTCACCGCAACCAGGAGGTTGATTTCATCCTTCACAGAGGGGAAAACGTCGTGGCCATAGAGGTCAAGAGTGGACGGAAGAAAGCCAGTCTGCCGGGTATAGAAACATTCGCCAAAGAATTCAAGGTCACCAAAAAACTGCTGGTGGGAGCTCAGGGCATTCCTCTAAAGGAATTCCTCCTGACCTTCCCTGAGAAGTGGCTGTCGGAATGATTCGGCGGCTGTCTCTTCTTCGCCCCAAGTCCAATCCCTGACCCGGCCGCGGAACCTACCGCGGACGTGGACTCTTCGCCGAAAGCAGCCTTCACCCCACCCCCCCGCTCGAACCAGAAACTGCTTGAAACGGCCACTCCAGTCTTGAGGTCACAATCTGTGACCTCAAGCATAACATGCTGTCCGCGCAAGGCAAAAATCGCTTTCTGGATGCGCACAGAGGGGATAATCGATGTGGATTCAGGCACGTGCTTCTCCATCACGGTGGACATGAGCAGCTTAGAACTCTAACGCATTGGCATTCTTCTTATTAAAGGTGAATTCGAAAACAAGATACCCTCGTTGTAAAGAAGACCCCAAAAAAGGCAAGAGCGGCTCGAAAGCCGCCCCCGCATCGTGCGCTCGAAAACGCACGAGGAATTCGCTTTTATTATACACGATCACGAAATTGATGTCAAGGATGAAATGCATCCGGATCCCCTTGACAAATGTCCAACGATTGGATAATTTTACCTGCAAATAGCGCTAAGTGCTGGTATTTTTATCCAGGAGTCACAATCTGTGACCTCAAGTTAGCGAATTCCTCCGTGCCAACTCTTTAAGGTCACAGTTCGTGACCTTAAAAACAGCCTACCAAGCTAGGAGCCCACATACAGAAAGAGCGGCTCGAAAGCCGCTCTGTTGAGAGTCGATTCTATGATTATTTATTTACCTATTAATACCCCGGCGGCATATTGGGCATACCGGGCATATCGGTCGGCATCTCGTCCATGGGGCTCTTGGTCGGGTCCAGCGGGGGATCGGTGATGGGCAGTCCATAGGTGTCCGGATCGCTCTCCTCCGTTTTCAACTCTTTCAACGTCTGCGTTGATTCCAGCTCCTCGTCATCGCCAAAGATCTTTACTATCACCGGCAGACCGGGATATCCCTGCTCCTCCTCGACCTGAGAGAAATTGAACGGCCCATCGCCCTCCTCCATGAACCCTCCGGCGAACTCGCTGAAATCGGCGAACACTCCCAAATAACTCTCGTCCACGCCCAGCTGGTCCCAGCCGACGGCCCAGACCTTCTCGACCATCTGCCCGTATCGGCGGCCGACCCAGATATCGGCATCCCACTGGCCCACCGATTCGGAGCCCACCTTTTCCCAGACCGTCTCGGCCTCCTGGCCCATCCCCATGCCCATCCCTCCCGGCAGGTGCTTCATGGCCTCTTTCCTCTCTGCCTCGGACAGGTCCTTCATCTGCTCCTCGAAGAGTTTCTGTATCTGCTCCTGCTGGGCCTTCATCCGGGGCATCACTTCCTGCTGCATCTTCTTGACCTTGGCCGCGTCCTCCTCGGTCATCGTCCAGTAGGTGCCCTCGGTGAAGTTTACCATATAGGCGATGTTCTTTATCCTATTCCAGATGATGGCGTGATGCTCCCCATCTTCCTTGATATTCACGTTGATCCCGTTCACCTTGTCCAGGCGAATGGTGTGAATGGCCGCGATCACGCTATCGGGCAGCTCATGTTCCATGACCATCTTCAGCTGCATGGCGCCCGGCGAGGTCATCAGGCAGGTCAGCAGCAGGATGGTCACCAGAATCCCGGTAAAGACTCTCATATCAACACCTCCCTATGGGATGAAACGAGGTGGCAAGTCAATAACGAATTGCCCACAGATGATAACCTAGCCTAGTGTTTTTGTCAAGTAAAAAGGAGAGCATGTCAAGCACAAATAGAAATGTCCTGTTTTGCGTTAAATAGAAATGTCCTGTTTTGTGGAAGTCACAGCAGGTTGTTTTTCTTTACGTTGGTGTGTCTGAGGGTTGATCTGGGATCTTCTCCAGGGATGATCCGGCGGTGGCCGATAGGTCGTTGTGGGTCCTGGAGAGGGGTATTTTTTCGGTCGTGACGGTCTGGTCTGAATCTGTTGGTACTTTAACTGATGAGCGTGGTACAGGATCTGGAGGCGACCATCGGTTCTCTGGGCCACCACCACCGCCTTGCTGCTCAGCCCTGGGGGTGGATCGATGATCTGATACAGTCTGTGCCGATGGGCCACGGTGAAATCCTTTCTGACCACCCTGGTGTGCTTGATCGAGAGGATGTTATTCAGGTTCATTCCCGGGGGAATCGGGCGGTGCAGATCAGCCGGCTGTCGTGGCGGCACGCTGAAGCGGCGGTTGAAGGCGGGCAGATACCTCTGCAGATACCCATTGGCCTGCCCCCGGGTAGCGATCGCTCGCAAGCGCATTTCTTTGACCAGCCGGTCCTGAAGAGTCCCAAAGAGCCGCTCGATCCGTCCTTTGGCCTGGGGAGAATGAGCATGAATCACTTCCACCGAGAGCTCCTCCAGAGCCCGCTCAAACTGACTCCTGGGCTCCTCACGTCCGGCCAGCTGCTCGGGCACCGTCAGCTTCCTGGATGACTTGTAGGTGGTATGCTTATCAACATAGACACTCTGCGGCAGACCATAGCGCTTGATATAGCGCCGAAAACTATCCATCGCAGGAACCGTGCCCTCATAGTCGTAAAAACGAGCAAACACCCGCCCGGTGGCATCATCGATGTAGCCCATCAAGACCAACTCCGGACCCCGGTCCTGCAACCAAGCATGATGAGAACCATCCATCTGCACCATCTGTCCACAACACGCCCCGCGCTCCCGCCACCGCCGGTACCGACTCCTCTGAGGACGCTTCTTCCACAAATGCGCCTCGATCAGCCAGCTTCTCAACGTACTGATGCTGACCCCGATCCCATCCAACTCCAACAGCTTCTCATGGGCCAAGGTAGGACCAAAACCCCGATACTTCTCCCGATACAGCCCCAGCACCCGCTGCCTGAGCTGACCAGAGATCCTGCGGTTCGATGGCCGACCTCTGGAACGATGAACAACCCCCACCTCGCCTTCAGAGCGAACTCTGCTCACCAACCGCCTAACCTGCCTCTGGCAAAGACCCACCACACCGGCCGCCTCCCGCTGAGTCAGACGACACTCCAACACTTCCCCAATGACCTTCAGCCTCTTTAAATCTCGCCCCGTCATCCTGATACTGTCCTTCTCGCCCATACTGTCCCCCTTCTCCAGAAGGACAGTATAACACTCCCAAGAGGACATTTCTACTTAACGCTAATAGGACATTATCACTTTTTTTTAACAGTAAAAAGGAGAGCATACCGGGGGCCAGGACCGGGGAATGACACTCACCGGACTCGAGGAGAAAAACCCCTGCAGGTCCTTTGCACCGGGTTGCGGTAGACAGCCGCGAGGTCCTCCATCAGGCCATCGATGATCCTGGAGACTTACTTCAACAAAGCGGCGATCATCTGGTCGGTGTGCTCTGCCGAGCCGACCGGATGGACATCGAACTGGACCCAGGGCACATACTGCTGCAGACGGGTGCTCAGCTCCAGCTCGGTTCCCTCGAAGATGCTGTATCCGTTGGTCTGGCCGATACAGCTGCCCCAGTCCTTCATCAGGCCGTCGGCCATATCTTTCTTGACCATGTTTATCAGGGCCTTCCAGCCGGTCCCCCGCTCTTTCGGATCGGACGGGATTCTGGTCTCGTCCATCTCCCAGAGAATGAGATACTTGGCCATGGATTTCACCTCCTTATTAAGAGCAATCTCTGTCCGATGAAGAGGAAAATCCCCTGTTGTCTTCCTCACCCATGATAGTTTTTTTCTGTATTATGTCAAGTATAATTGACTCCCCCCCAATTCACCCTGTCCCTCGTTCCCCGGCAGCCAGCATCCCTTTCACCGAATCTCCCCGGATCAAAAAAAAGCCGCGGATGCGTGCATCCGCGGCCGGCGATCTCGCCTTCGGTCATTCACCGGTCAGGAGACGTTCCTGGTCCCCTTGCACTCCGGGTACCGCAGGCAGGACCAGAATTTTCCGTATCGGCCGTCGCGCAGGGTCATAGGTCCGCCGCACCTGGGGCAGGTAGGCGGCACGATGACCGTCGGCTCGGCGCCCGCTTCGCCTCCAGCTGCAGCCCCGCTCCCGGACTCTTCCGCGAAGCCGCCCGCGGCCGCAGTGCCGCCACCGGACCCGGCCGCATCCCCCATTACCGGCGATCTCATGGCCAGATACCGGCACCAGTCGCACTTCTCCAGATCAGGCGCCGGCAGCGGCCCGTCCAGCAGATCGATCACCTGGCCGAGGAACTTCAGGAAGGCAGCTTCATCTTTGTCCACCGGCAGCCACTTCATGCTTCCCTCCAGAAGCTGGCGCTCTGGGCCGGTCTGCTCGCAGCGGTCGGGGGTGAAGTACAGCAGCCCCAGCGTGCTCACCGGCGCCAGGTGTAGCTGGTCCTCGGCCGGGTGCTCCAGGGCGTAGGCATAGGCATGCAGCTGCCGGCCGTAGAAACCGGCCTTCTCCTCCGATGGGTTTCCGGTCTTGAAGTCGATGACGGCCCAGGAGCCGTCGTCCAGCTCGGCCACGATATCGAACCGGCCGTTGATATAGCAGGTGCTGGCCCGGCCGTCCAACTCGATGGGCCGGGAGCGGACCCACTGCTCCCCGAAGCGGATCACCCCGGGCGGCAGCCCCAGCGAGATCTCCTCCAGCCGCCGATTGGAGTAATATTCCTTCTGCAGGTAGGAGATGGCGCTGAAGATGCCCGGGATGGGGATCGACGGCTGGCGGATGCCGTGCTTGACCTTGAGCACGAAGCAGCGTTTGCAGCCGTCGTAGAGAAAGGTCAGGTCCGAGGGGGATAGTTTATAATTCATGAGTGCGTCACTGGTAACTGACCACCTTCAGGGCCAGGTGGGTCAATCCCTCTCCCTTGTCGATGATCTCCACCACGGCCGCATCCTCGCCGTCGCGCATGCTGTACATGCCCCGCTGGCAGGACCAGCCCGGCTGGGTCATCTCCACATCCATCCACCGGTCCAGGTACCAGCCCTTGGCCGTCATCTGGGCCTTGAAGAACGTGGCCACCTTGCCGAGATCGTCGGCGGTGGTGTAGGTGTGCGATTCGGTGTACTCCTCAGCCGTGGTGGCGGCGCCATCATAGTACTGGTCGGCCTGCTCGGCCCCGGGATAGAGGGGCATATCGGCCCAGGTGCAGCCGCCGGAGCCGGCTTTCTTCTCGGGCGGCGCGGCCTGCTGCTCCGTTTGCTGTTCGGCCATCTCCTCGGTGGTCGTCCCGGCCTGTTCCTCCTGGCCCCCGCCGCAGGCCAGCAGCACCAGACAGCTCAACGCCAGGGCCGGGATCAGGATGGTCATGATCCGCGTGTTCATACCGCCTCCTTTTGGGGGGTGATGGTGGACGGTGCTGATAATAAAGGTATCCAAACAGGGTTGTCAAGGGAAAAAGGATGCCTTCACACCCCTCCACCACGCCATTTTCCCCTCCAGATCTCCCGGCCCCGGCTCGCCGGCCCGGCTCAGGTAAGTCTCCATCATGGTGTAGAAATTCTCCTGGTACTCGGCCACGCTCATCCCCAGAGCCTGCTCGAAGGCCTCAATAAATCCCTGGCCCTCTTTCATCAGCCCGAACAGGTTTCGCATCTCTTCCATGCCGGCCCCGTGGCCCTGGGCCCGGTCGATCAGGTAGGCGTAGGCCAGTCCGAACATGGGATAGTACTCCTCGCCGCGGTCGGGATCGGGGAAATCGGTCCACCGGTGGATGGCGATGGGATTGATGTGCTCCTCGTCCTCCCACCACTGGCGAAACTCGCTCAGGGTGGTGATCCGGATCCCCGGTCCGCCGCCGGACATATACACGGCCTGCCCCTCCCGGAACCAGACCCCCAGCCAGTAGAGGCAGGCGTCGTTGCTGGGGCAACCGGTGAGGGTGAACTGAAACACATGGGTCAGCTCGTGCTGGATGATGCAGCCGTACCACCAGGGATCCCGGGTGTAATAATAGGGCACGGTGACGCAGTCGATGGCCCCGATGAAGAAGCCGTTGCGGTAGCCCATCGCCCGGATAACGTCATGGTTCTGATCGGCATAGATGTAGTAGGTATAGCCCTCGGTGAAGTCGAGCTCCCCGGCGATATCGGTGACCAGAAACTCCGGCACCAGGGTGGCGAACTTCTCCTCGGCCAGCCCGGCCAGCTGCTCTTTGGCCGCCCGGCAGCTGCCGTCGCTGTAGACGGTGAAATGCTCACCCTGGTGGGGATGGCAGTCGTGGGTGTAGGCATACCATCCGCTGGTGTCCTCGTCCCACTGCTCGGCCGGGCAGATCTCCGGCGGAGGGTAGGGCCAGGCGCTGGAAGGATTGGACTTATTATCGCAGGAGAACAGCAGCAGGGCGGCAGACAGCAAAAGAGCCAGCCGGAACGCACAGCCGGAGGCGGCCGGTCCGAACCACCGTTTCGCACCCAACGATAAGCCGCGATGTGTCTCACATCCCATCGATCGTCCCTCCTTGTCCAGCCAGCCTCACGATACCACCGGTTCCGGACATTGTCAAGGGGGAAAGAAAAACGCCGTGGATGAGAGCATCCACGGCGCTGGCAGGCATGGACATCGCCTCACTCCTCGAATCCGGCCACGTTCAGCTGCCCGGTGATCACCTGCAGGGTGATCGTCCCGTCGCCGTCGCCCAGCCGCCCGCTGATATAGGTGTTGGAGATGTTCGGGTCCTGCAGGGGCAGGTTGGAGAAGTTGATCTGGCCGGTGGCCACGCTGGCGGTCAGCTGGGCCGAGGTGCTCTCCGGGATCTGGACGGTCATCTGTCCGGTGATCGTCTTCAGGTCGAGCTCGCCCCCGGGGGGCAGGGTGGCCCGGCAGAACAGGTTCCCGGTGATCAGATCGGCCGAGGCGGTGCCGTAAAAATCATCCAGAGTGACGTTGCCGGTGGTCACATCGATGTCGGCGTCTCCGTGAACATCCTCCAGAGTGACGCCGCCGGTGGTCACGCTGGCCCGGACATCCCCCATCTCGATGACCGTCACCGTGCCGGTCTGATTGGTCACCCGGACCTCCAGTTCCGGCGGCAGGGTGATGACATAGTCGATCGAGTAGCAGCGCCCCTCGGCGTCACCGTGATGGACGGTGCGGACGAACACCTCCTCGTCGCCGTCCTGGATATCGACCTCGATATCGTTCAGATGGGCCTCGGCCTCGGAGGTGCTGGAGGCCCCCACCCGTTTCTCGCCGGCGATGGTGATCGTCTCGACACCCGGCTGGCCGGTGATCTCGACCGAACCGGTGATCCCCGCCAGGCGGAAGCGGACCTGATCGGTGATCTCCACGGTATATTCGAAGGGGTCCTCGGCATAGTGGTCACAGCTGCTGTTGGTCGAATGGTCGTCCTCGCAGCCCAGCGCACCCAGGCCGAACAGCATCAGGACAGTCGGTATCCACAGAATCTTTCTCATGGCGTTTCTCCTTGCTCCTGGCCGGTGATTGACGTTCTTATCTACGTCTCTTCCGGCCATGGTGTTGCATAAAAAAGAGCAGGGAGGGTCAGCCGAGCACAATGGCCTCCTCGCAGGTGCCGTCGGTCTGCGAACGGAATTTCTTCAGCCGGTAGCTGAGCCGGGAATTGAGCTCCTTGACCAGGGCATCCATGTATCTCAGGGGCCCGGCATGGCAGAGCGTCTTGATGGTCTCTCTGTCCAATCCGATCTGCCGGGCGGCCTGGTAGACCGGGCACATCCGGATCTGAAAGGCCACCTGGTCCGGTTTGTCCTCGATGATCTCGGAGAGGATACCGAATCGCTCCTCGATCAGGTTCTGGGCCAGCGTGGCCACCGCCCGGGTGTTGAACTCGGCCACATCGGCCTCAAGCTTGAGCATGGCCCCCAGTTCCGATCCCAGTGTTTCCCCCGCCCTGTTGGTCAGAGCCATGGCCTGCTCCATACCATTCTTTTGAGCCACCTCATTGAGATAGAGAAAAAAGACGGTGAAGGCGTTCTCGGCGCCCTTGAACGTGTCATGACTGGCCATTCGGGCTGCTCCTTTTCGGCGACAAATACCTCTTCTCCGGTCCGGAGAGAGGGTCTAAAGTGTGAATTTATCTGTATGAACATAATATCACTTAAACGAAAATTTGTCAAGTAAAATTAATCGTCCGCGTGAGGGCGGCTGGCCAGGCCGGCCGGGATCGCACCGTATTCCTCCCAGCCGGATCTTCTGGCCTGACCGGAAGGACCATTTTCCTGCAACAATATATCATCCTCTTCGTTTATAAAATATCCGGGCTGTCCGGCCACCGAAGACCGCCCGCCACTCACGGTCACCTTCACGGGAGGCACCCGCCATGGCAACTTTCTTCCGTGTGATCCTGATCCTCTTGTTCACCCTCCTGATCTTGTTCTCCTCCCTCTATGCGCTCACCGACCAGGACCTGGCTGAGATCCAACAAGCCATTGAACAGCGCGGCGCCAGGTGGCAGGCTGCCGACAATCCCATCTTCCGGCTGGACCGGGAGGAGATGGAGCATCTCTGCGGCGCCATCCTGGAGCCATCTTCTGCTTTGGCCGATCGCCCCGCGACAGCGGTCACCCCGCCGGCCACACTGCCCGACCGGTGGGACTGGCGCGACAGGGATGGTGTCAACTACATCACCCCGGTGCGCAATCAAGCCGGCTGCGGCAGCTGCGTAGCCTTCGGGACCATCGCCGCCTTCGAGGGGCTGCTGAACATCTACTGCGGCACCCTGGACGGCGACCTGGACCTCTCCGAGCAGCACATCTTCTCCTGCGGCGGCGGCGACTGCAACTTCGGCTGGTCGCCCGATGCCTCCTGCCAGTATCTGCTCGACTACGGCGCCCCGCCGGAGTGGTGCCTGCCTTACAGCGCGGTCGATGACAACTGTGAAGAGACCTGTGCGGAGGTGCAGGAAGTGGCCCGCACGATCATGGAGTGGGGCCAGGTGCCCCTGCAGTCGGCGGAGTGGACCGTGGAGCAGATCAAAACCCGACTGATGTTCGGGCCGGTGCTCGGTTGCTTCGACGTCTACGAGGATTTCTCGGCCTATGACGGGGGAGTGTACGAGCATGTCTGGGGAGAATATCTGGCCGGTCACTGCATCTCCATCGTCGGCTGGAACGACCAGGCCAACTGCTGGATCTGCAAGAACAGCTGGGGACCGTGGTGGGGCGAGGACGGCTACTTTCGCATCCGTATGGGAACCAACGAGACGACCATCGAGGAATGGGTTCACTGGATGGTCCCCAGCGGCGGCGTCACCGCCTGCGTGAAAATGGCCGGCCTGGAGACCGGCGATGCGGCCGGCAACGGCGACGGCATCCCAGATCCCGGCGAGACCCTGGATCTGACCGTCACCTTGACCAACCTGCCCACCTGGGGGACCCTGACTGATATCAGCGGCTGGCTTCTGTCCAACGACCCGCGGGCCACGGTGGCCCAGGCCATGGCCTGGTATCCGGACAGTCTACCGGGAGGGGGAACGGTCACCAATAGCGAGGACCCCTTCGCCGTCGCTCTGGCGGAGGCTTTGGCGATCGCCCCCCTCTCCTTTACCCTGTGGGTCAACGGCACCTGTGAAACCGGCCTGCCCTATTCCAGGGAGTTGACCTTCCAGCTGCCGGTCACCCTGGCCCAGACCGGCTGGCCGGTGGCCAGCGATCGCAGCGTGCGCTGCTCGCCGGCCATGCTCTGGCATCGCGGCGGGCCCCGCCGTCTGGCGGCCGTCGATGACGCCGGCACCCTTCATCTGTGGTCGGCCGACGGCCGGGAGGCCGCTGGATTTCCTTTCTCAGCGCCCGGCGGCGGCATGTGGGGTTCGCTGAGCCTGGCCGACCTGGACGGCGACGGCCGGGAGGAAATTCTGTTCGGGTCGCGCAACGACACCCTCTATGCCGTCGATCAGTACGGCGCCGTCTTCTTTAAACGGGACCTGGGCGCCGACATCATGGCCACCCCGGCGGTGGCCGATCTGGACGGTGATGGCTGTCTGGATATGGCCGTGGGATCCACCGACGGCAAGCTGTACGCGGTCAGCGGACAGACCGGCCAGATCCTGGAGGGATTCCCCTTCGCCACCGGCGGACCGATCTCCTCCTCCCCGGTGGCGGCCGATCTGGACGGCGACGGGACCAGGGAGATCATCTGCGGATCGGACGACGGCCATGTCTACGCCGTCAGCGCCGACGGCACGGTGCTGTTCGATCGCCAGACCGGGGCGGCTGTTCGCAGCTCCCCGGCCATCGCCGACCTGGACGGCGACGGCGTCCTGAACGTGATCGTCACCTCGCAGGACAACCGTATCTATGCCCTCGACCCGCAGGGTCACTGCTTCGGCCAGTGGCCCTACGACACCGGTACGGTGCTGTGGTCCTCCCCCATCGTGGTCGATATCGACGGCGACGGCGCGCTGGAAGTGGTGGTTGAGACGCCCGGCATGGAGCTGCTCCACGTGGACACCGACGGTACCCTGCTGCTGACCCAGCCGATCGAGTCGGAGGGCATCGCCATGTCCTCCCCGGTGGCCGGCGACCTGGATAACGATGGCGACCTGGAGATCGCCGTGGGCACGGTCGAAGGCCTCTCGGTGTGGAACTATCCCACCCCCGACACGGCTCCCATGCCCTGGCCGATGTATCGCGGCAATCCCCGGCGCACCGGATGCCCGGATGATGTGCTCACCGGCCGGGCGGAGAGCTCACCCGCTGCGGCCCTGCCGGCCGGATACGCGCTGCTGCAGAACTATCCCAACCCGTTCAACCCGCAGACGACCATCTGCTACCGCCTGGCCCGGACCGGTCCGGCGCGGCTCCAGATTTACAATATCGCCGGGCAGCGGATCATCACCCTGGTGGACGGCATGCGGCCGGCCGGCGAGCATGCGGCGATCTGGGATGGGCGGGACCGGGCCGGACGTGCCATTTCGGCGGGGATCTATTTCTGCCGCCTGCAGGCGGGGGAGTTTTCGGAGACCAAGAAGATGGTCTTGTTGAAATAGTCTGCTGCCATTCACAGTGAGGTGTCAAGAGAGGCCAAAGAAGATCGAAAATGAAAGGTCATATACATGGAAACGGAGAAGAACGATAGATACCCGGAAGGGCATTTCTTAAATCTGTGGATGGCAATAGGAATGGTTCTTTTCTCCGGACTCGGTATTCCTCTGAGTGTGGTCACCAAGAATTATGGTCTCATCGGAATAGGGCCTGCCATAGGCGTAGCTTTTGGATTATCGGTTGGACAGGCGGTTGAAAATAGATATAAAAAAGAAAATAGGCTCAGACCGCTCACCGAAGCGGAAAAAAGGAGAAAAAAAGCTGCCGTGATCGCATGGTTGGCTATCTTCATGCTTGGGTTGCTTATCTTTCTTTTTCTGTACCTCTCCAGGTCCTAGCACTCAGGATCATCCTTCCGGCCCGTGCACATCTCGACTCACCCCCCGATGTATGTGCCCGATCCCCTCAGCGTGGCCGGCTGCCAGGGCATCCTCAGATCGTCCAGCCGCTCACCAACGATCTCGATGGAACTCTCCCGGATCTCCCCCAATCCCATATCGTAGCCCATGCCCAGTTGTTTCACCTGGTTGACGTTGTGGCTCATAATCCTGGCAGCGGTGGCGTCAGCGGCCATGATGTCGGTGCTGGCCAGCACCAGCCAGGAGCCCAGCCGCGTTCTCATATCGACGACCTGGGCGCCGTGACCCAGGGTGGGCCCGTCCCCTTCGATGCCGATGGAGAAATCGATGACCGTCAGGTCCGGCCGGACGGCATCGACCACGTCCAGGTAGATCTGGGCGATGGCCTCCGGCGTGCTGTGATCCAGCTCCCCGCCTCGGTCCCAGTGGCTATCATTCACCCACACGGCATAGCGCTGTAGAGAGGTGATTCCGACGAAGTTCTTCAGCGCCAGGGTCAGCTGGGCCCAGGAGTGGGTCTTGGCCACCGGGATGGAGATGACCCGGTCGGCCGATGTCACCAGGCTGGAGATGGCGATCTGTCCCAGGTAGGTTCGGGAGGGAACATCCACGAACCGGGGCGAGTCGTCCTCCAGGCAGGCCAGGGTGACCGGACGGCCGTACTGCCCGCTCAGCCGCTGGGCCTCCTGGACCAGATCGGTGGACCCGTCCAGGGTCACGGCCTGGCTCCAGTCGAAGGTGTACAGGTGGGAGCCGTCGCCGATGATGACCTGGGAGGCGCCGGCCCGGAGGCATTCGTCGGCCACCGCGACGATGATCTCCGGCTTGGTGCACTCGCCTCTCAGAAAGACGTTGTTCTGGTCTCCCCAGGGCAGAGAGACCATGTTGGGTTTGATGAACACGCTCTCGCCCGGATGCACGATCTCCTCGATCCCGCCGATGGCCTCCAGAGCGTCGCGGGTCATCGCATCCAGGTTCTCGCCGCGCACCGCCGCCACCCGGGCGTTAATGGCGGGCGGTTCGGTGTCTTCTGTGGGCGCTGTCGACTTCTTCCGGCAGCCGGCCAGAAGTCCGGGCGCTCCCAGGGTCGCGGCCGCACCCAGGCCCCATTTGAGAAATCTTCGCCGGGTGATCATTGGGATATCCTCCCCCTGGTCTCACCGTATCAGGATCATTTTACGGACCCGGGTGAATCCTCCGGCCTTCATCCGGCAGAAATACAGCCCGCTGGCCAGAGGCCGGCTGCTTTCATCGGCGCCATCCCAGCGCGCCCGGTGACGCCCGGCCGGGCGGACCTCATCGACCAGTGTCCGCACCCGCTGGCCGAGCACATTATAGACGGCCAGCTCGACCTGCGCGTCCCGCGGCAGCTCATAGCCGATGACCGTCTCGGCGTTGAAGGGATTGGGGTAGTTTGGCGCCAGTGAAAACTCGCCCGGCAGGATCCCCTGTTCCCCGTCGTCCTCGACCGCGGTGACGATCTCACCGGTCAGGGCATCGACGTAGATGAACAGCCAGACCATATCGATAGTCGACTGGTAGATGAACCGCCATACGGCCCGGGACGGCTCGCCGGGCCGTAACTCATAGGCCACCTGGGTCGTCACCCAGGCGTCACTGTGCTGGCTGCGGAAATTGCCGCTGGCTGCCTCGGCCACGGCAGTGACCGCCGGCGAGTCCAGCCACCCCGGCGGCAGGGGCGTCAGCGAGGAAACCACATCGGTCGATTCGGCCTCCTGGCTGGTGATGATGCCGGATACGATGAACAGCACCAGGACCGAGTCTTTGCTGGCCGAATAGTAGGCGTAGCCCCAGGCCCAGGCCGAACCGTCGGGCTCGAGATTGTCGGCATTACCCACCGTCACCAGGGCTGCATCGGAGGCCCAGGCGCCGGCGGCGGTCTCGGCGGTGTTCAGGTTGTCCCGCGCAAAGGTGGGTTCCCCGGGGCCCGGGAGCTCGTACGGCATGCCGGTGAGCGCGTCGATAAGAAGGTGGGCGTCGTCATCGCCGGCCTCGGAGGTGTAGGAGAAGACCCAGGCGGTGAAGGTGTCCGTCTGGGCCGGACAGAAGAAAAGCGGATCGCGCTTGTTCGGCCAGGAGTCCTTTCCCTCGGGGATATAGAACGTGGCGGCGAAGGCGGTGGCCTCGGCGTCATCATACAGGTCGCGGAACTGATCGCCCACGTAATACTCGGCCGTGTCGGCGGCCATGTCGCTGTCGATCCACTCCTCCGGAAGGATCTGATCGCCCTGGATGACCGGTCCGTCGTCACCCTCGCCAAGGTACATTTGGAAAGCGAAATAGGTCCCGCCCACCCGGGTGACGCCGATCAGGGTATCCTCACTTTCCGAATAGAAACCATACTGCCAGTTCTCCGAGGCGCCCTCCTCGGTGATCGGAGAACCGACCAGAACACTGGCCTCCGCATCGGCGAACTGATCCCGGGCTATGTTTCTGGCGGCTGAAAAGATCTCCCGGGCGGTCTCCTCGGGCGACAGGCCGATAGACAGATCGATCCCGGTCAGGCTCTGGCCCTCGGCGACGGTGATCATGTCGGCGATGCTGTCTCCGTCGGCATCGTACCCCCCAAAGGCATCCCCCGGAAAGCGCAGGTTCCCGTCCTGGTTGGCATCCTTAAAACCGATGACATAGTAGCTGCCGGCCGGCACGTATGGGGCGTCAAAGGTGCTCCCTGCCAGCGGCACCACGCCACCGCCCCACACATCCGGCATGCCGTCGTCCCCCTCACCAAGGCCGAAGGGCGGTTCCTTGAACAGTCCGATAGCTGCCCCTCCGAGGTCACCGCCGGAAAAGCTGATCGTGCCCGAGACAGACCCCTGGGGCAGGGCGCTGCCGGTGGAAAAGATCAGCACGTAGGGCCGGTCAAGCATCTCCCCGGCGGCGCTCCGGGCCCCGGTGAGCAGGAACAGGTAGGCGCGATCGGGCTCCAGGGGGAGATCCTCGATGGTTACCATGGTCGAATCAGGGCTCAGGGTGATCTCGCCCTGCGGCTCGCCGACCGCCTCGAAGGGAAAAGCCTCCAGACCCAGGAACAGTCCCCCCGGCTCCTCGAACCGGGCGGTGGTGTCCAGCGGTCCGCTGAACTGCATGATCAGGGTCAGCAGGGTGTCGACCCCGGTGTCACCGTCGGCCGGCGTGGTAGAGATCAGGCTGAGATCCGCAAAGGCCGGGCCGGCCAGAGCCAGTGTACCGGCCAGGGCCAGCACGGCGGTGAGCATGATCAGGGCCGACGACCGCATTTGAAAGATCCATCTTGTATTGTTCATCTCCTGGTCCTCCTGCTCGGCATGTCGGGGTCGATCCCCCCTGAATGAAAAAAGCCCGCAGCCTGATATCATCACCGACTGCGGGCTTCCATGAAAACTCTGCCCTCACAAGCGACGTTACATCCCGGTCGCTCATGGCTCCCACTCCTCAGTATCCCGGAATTTTTTCCCTACCTTTTCGCCATGTCATAATAGCACACGCTCCCGGTTTTGTCAAGGGAAAATGCTCCCGAGAACACGCCTCCCTGCCCTCAATATCCGCCCCTGCCGCCGCCCCTTCCCCCACCCCGTCGCCCCTCAGGGCGAGGCCGGGCTTCATTCACCCGCAGAGCCTGTTCTTTCAGCTCTTTCCCGTTCAGGCCGTCGATGGCCGCCTGGCCCTCGGCTTTGGCCGCCATCTCGACGAATCCGAATCCTCTCGACCGGCCGCTGAATTTATCCTTGATGATATTGACCGATGTGACCTGACCGAAAGCCTCGAAAGCCTTCTGGAGGTCATCCTCGGTGATATCATACGCTAAATTGCCAACGTAGATATTCATGTTCATTTTCTCCCTTCCTGATCCTATGTTGACGTCCGCAGCCGTATCTCGGCCGCATAACGCGTTTCGTACCCTTTCGGCAATCGAATATTTTTCAGCCGACCGCAGCCGCCATGGGTGCAATCTTCGGTGAGTCAAAGGCTGCCTTCAATCCGCCCGTCAGATGCAGCCGTTCCTGTTCCGATGCCAGGTAGGCGTTCTGGTCATGATACAGCGCTCCCTGGGGCAGCCAGGTCCACATCGGCCCGAGATCCTCCCTGACCCGGTCCAGGAAGAAACGCGGCAGCACGGTCGTCTCCCCTTCGAAATAGCGCCGCATCGGCCGGTCGCTATCCAGCCGCCGGCGCACCTCGGTATGATACCTGATCCTCCCGAATCCCTCCGATGAAATGGCCCGCACCACGTTCATGCTCCGGGAGATGAGACCCCTGTTGGCTTGAAATCTCTTGAGGATGGCCCGCCGGGAAAAGGTATGCCTGGTCAGGTCGATGAGGTGATCGTAGAATCGGGGCCAGGAATAGTGTTTCGGCCTGACGTTCATAGCGTGATTGTTGTTCAGAAAGTGAAACGGAAACGGCAGCACGCGGCCGGCCTGCTGGAACTCGAGATTCAACGGGGCGGCCCGCCCGAAGGCGGTCAGCTGCGAGAAGGCCAGGAACGACCCCGGCACCAGGTCCACGAACCGCTTGGTCAGCTCGAAGGGCTCCGGTCCCTCATCCACATCCAGCCCCAGGACGAAATTGCTGTGCACATAGGGCAGGTGCCTGAGGATCATGTTGACGTGCTCGGAGACGTGGCGGACCTTTTCGATGCCTTGCAATTGTCCGGTCTTTGACTTCGCGCCCATGTCAAACCAGGATTCGATGCCCGGCAGGATGCCCACGAATCCATTCCGTCTGAGCCGTTTTAAGTGCGCTTCCGATAAAATGGACAGGCTGCTCTCGGCGATGAAATTGACGCTGCCGGGAGGCACGGCCTCTTCGATGGTCTCCATGATTTCGTCGAACCGGACACCGAAGTTGGGATCATGCCAGCCTACCTTCGGCCGGCGCAGTTTGGTTCGTAAAAACCGTAAATCCTCCTTGATGGTTTCAAGGTCCAGAGGCTGGTAGGGCACCCCCGAATCGATACAGAAGTTGCAGCGATAGGGACACCCCAGGCTGCCGATCATGGGGACGATCTTAAGCAGCGGAGCTTTCTGCAGAATCGGCTGGATAAACTTCCACCGCCGGCGCACACCGGGCAGCGTCTCGGGCTGTTTGTCGGCGGAGAGACTGAGGCCCGTGGGCCGATGCGGCGAGCAATCCCTCAGGAGGTCATCGATCACCGCCTGATCGGTGAAGCCGAGGACATAATCGAAATACTTTTTCGCATCCTGCGGATAGCAGCGGGCGTGAGGGCCGCCCAGGGCTGTGACCGCGCCCCGGGAACGGAACAGGTTGCTCATCGCGTAGGCCATCTGGGCGGCGTGGGTGAAAGCGCCGATGATGACCAGGTCGACATCCGGGGGAATCATCCTGTCTACATCCTTACGGCCCATGAAACACACCAGGGTGACATCATGTCCCCTTTCCTCACACCACACGGCAATGATCTGGGGCATGATGCTGGCCAGATTGGCATTCATGATACGGCCGTATAATGAATTATCCGTATCTTTGGTGACGAGATCGATAATGGCGATACGAAGTTTGCGCATGCGGCTCCTCCTTTTCGGCTAAGAGCTGTTTTCTGCATGGCAGCATCGCGGCCAGGAAATAAAAAAGCCCGCACTAAAAAGCACGGGCTTTCGCCAACCAATAGGGTTTTAGGCTGTTTGTCGCATGGTGCTCGGTGCGGTAGATGGCCGCTTGTAAAAGTAATATAGCACTTTATTTCAATTTGTCAAGATAAATTTGAAATCTGATCAAGATGAATGGACAGAGTTTTGGATCAAATGATTGCCGGTTTCCCGGCCGGTCGATTGGCGCCCTGTCCTCGATCACTCCGTCCGCGGAAAGACCTGAGTCATCCCGATATCGTAGCGCCCCACCATCTCCCTGACCCGGCCGCTTTCATCGAGGATGAACTCCACCCGGAAATGATCCACTCCCTCCAGCGCAAAGAGTGTTTCCTTGAGCGGTACCAGCCGGTAGCGGGGCCCGGTGCGCTGATAATAGAGCGTGCCATCCTCCAGCAGCACCCGGCGCTCGCCATAGATGCCGGCGTATCCGGCCAGCACCGTCTCGTTGAGCTCGATCGGCTCCAGTTTTGCCCGCAGGCCGTCCAGGGCCCAGGCGATGGGAAACCGCTGGCCCTCATCTTCGGTCTCCTGGAGCTGTTTCTCCAGGGCCATCAGATAGGCCGTGTCGAAGGCCCGGTCGGCCGACACCTCGATGTGGGGCTCCACCCCGGTGCCTTCCCAGTTGGTCCCGCTGATCGGATTGACCGGCCGTCCCTCCGGCAGATGCATGACGAAATCGTTCTCGATGACCACCGATGTGACCGGATGGGCCGCCCCCCCGGTGCTCTCCCCCACCAGGGTGGCCCGCTCCAGGTTTCTCAGGTTGTAGGCCAGCTCCTCGGCCCCGGATCCGGTATGCTGGCTGGTCAGGACATACAGGTCGACATCGAACATCCGCGGACCGGGCACGTACGCCAGGGTCCAGAACTGCTCGACGCTGTTATCGAAGCGTCGCTCGAAGGTGTTCAGATGGGTCCGGCCCTCCCGGATGCCCCTGACGAAATAGCTGCACAAGAGCTGGACCATGTTGGGATAGCCGCCCGGGGTGTCGCGGACATCGATGATCACGGCGTCGGCGCCGGCCAGGAAATTCATCGCCGCCGCGGCCGTCTGACCGGCGTATTCGGCGTTACTCAGAAATCGGATGTCCACATAGCCGACATTCCCGGCCAGGTTCTCGACCTTCCGGAACCCGAAATTGGTCAGCCGGTCGCGCTCCCGATGGGCCTCCCAGGCCCGCTGCTTGTCCTGATCCGACTCGCTCTCCTGGGCCCTGACCAGGCCGGCCTCCCGGGGATCGTAGCCGACATAAAAATGGCGGTCCTGGCTGGCCTCATAGAGATCATCGGTCAATGTTTGGGCGAACAGAACCGGATCATCCAGGTTATCGTATGCACCGTCCCGCAGCAGGCCGTCGATGTGATCCTTGATCCGCTCGGCCACATCCAGGAAGATATACTTCTCGATCAGCAGCCGGCCGACCTCCTCGACCACGGCGGCCCGGATCCGGGCGTCGATGGTGACATCTCCGGCGGTCTGGGCGACGGCCCGATCGACCAGCCCGCCCGTACCGAGCAACAGAACGATCGTCAGACAGATGATCACCCATTTTCTATGAACCATGACCCTCCCTCCGTTTAGAAGGATTGAGACTTCGCAATTCCCTGCTTACCGCGGCCGGTCTTTTCATCATCCCGGCCGTTCCGTTCATAATGACGTTCAGAGAGGTACGATCGTTGCCCGTGAATATCTCCTACTCGACCGCCGGCCGGATATGATCGACCAGCATCTCCTGGATGAGCACCGGGGGCGCACTGTAATAGTTGCCCCCGGTGGACGATATCGCCCAGCAGGTCGGAGTTGCAGTTGCTGTACTGGAAGACCGTCCCGGGAGCGACCAGGATATCTTTAAACAGAATGAAGCGTATTGGATTGCGGGCGGCGAACAGTCGATTGAGATCGTTGCGCGGATCGTCATAGGGATAGGTCTCGTCGTCCCAGTCGATCCCCGACCTCATGGTCAGAAGATCCTCGATGGTCAGTTCGGCCTTGAGCGAGTCATCGTCCATCAGGTCAGCATGCTCGGGGAAAAAATCGAAGACCTTCTCATCGACCGATCCGATCATGCCCCTGTCGATGGCGATGCCGACCAGGGCCGAGGTGAAGCTCTTGGTCACCGAGTGTATATTGTGCGTATCGTCCCGACGGGTGATCTGATGGTACTGATGAATATATCTCAGCACCAGGATCCTGAAGAACAGCAGGTTGATCTTGATCCCCCGCTGAGAAAGAAAAGAAGCGATGACGATGGACGACACGATCCCCCAGGCCACGCTGAGGATGGCCAGGCCGAGAAACAGGTCGCTCATGGTTCAGCTCCTTCTCGCTGGTGGAAGCCGCCGGTTGGCTGTCTTCAGCACCCCTCTGCCTCACTATACCCGCCGTGCAGAAAAAAGTTACCTGAAAAAAAGGAGACCGCCGGCAGAACGGCCCGGCGGCAGATAAGATATTACCTGAAGAGATCGTATCAACCGTCATAAATTAGTTGGCATACATTGTTTTTCTATTGCCCCATACCTGCTGCTTGTAAAATGTCTCTGGCATACTCGATCCCGGCCAGGCGCTCGTTCTTTCCCGCCTTCTGCGACATCAGGCCGATCAGGCGGCCGTCGGAGTCGATCACCGGGGCGCCGCTCAGCCCCGGGATGGTATTATCGGCCAGCTCCTCGGTGGAGATGATCACCTCGCCGTCGCCCCAGCCGACCACGTTGCCCTGGTAGATCACCTGGGGACAGTCCAGGTCGGTATAGCGCCAGCCGACGATGAAGACCCGCTCTCCCTTTTCCATGGGCCTGTTCCGGAACCGCAGCGGCTCGATCCGGGGCGAGCGTTCCCCGATCTCGAACAACAGCCAGTCACTCCTCGAAGGAGCATAGGTGATCCGCTCGCCGGGATCCTCGTTGATCATCCGGCCGATGGCCACGCTGTCGCCGGGGCTGTTCTTGGGATGCATGATCCAGCGGACCAGGTCATCATCGAAGGAGATCGTCTCCATCGAATCGGATTTGAAATAGATCAACACATGCTTGGCCGTGGCCGCCACGGTATCACTGCCCGTGTCCAGCAGAAAGGCGCAGCCGGCCACCGGAAAGTACTGATCGACATACTCGATCTCATTGACCATGGCGATCTGCGGCCAGCGGTCCTGATCCATCTCGATCCAGGCCGCCTTATCCCTCTCCGAACCGCCCCCGCAGCCGGCCAGCAGGACCAGCAGGACCGCCGGAATGAAAAAAACTCTCCGAGCAATCATCACGGTAAGCTCCTTTGCAGAAGATGACGCCGGATCCGATCGCCCGGTCAAGGGACCGGGAAACCGATCGCTGCCGGACGGATAAAACATACACCCGGAGAGTGATCAGGGCAACGATTTTTCGGAAAGCTCTCCGGAGCGCCGGGCTGCCCTTCCGTTCCAGTCTCTGAAAACTGCCGTTGGGCAAAGATTTTTCCTTGACACGTCCGTGAAATTGTGCTACAATACTGTATCAACCCCTCTGGCTTATAACCTTTACAGGAAGGGGAGTTTTCATATGTACCGAACTCTCTCTGTGATCGCCGGTATTCTGTTGAGTGGTCTCCTGCTTTTCTCCGCGGCCCTGGCCCAGGATGAGGCCGACCTGGCCCGGATCCAGGCGGCCATCGAGGCCAAGGGCGCCTCCTGGACAGCAGGAGACAATCCCATCTTTCGTCTCAGCCGCGAGGAACAGCGCCGGCTGTGCGGCGCCATCATCGAGCCCGCCGAATCGTTCCAGGCCAACGCCCGGATGCACACCCCGGTGAGAAAGGACACCCCCGACGCCCTGGACTGGCGAGACTATGAAGGCATCAACTTTATCACCCCGATCCGCGATCAGGCCGGATGCGGATCCTGCGTGGCCTTCGGCACAATGGCCTCCTTCGAGGGCCGTATTCAAATCTTCCAGAACCAGCCCGGCACGACGCTGGACCTGTCCGAACAGCATATCTTCTCCTGCGGCGGCGGATTCTGCGACTACGGGTGGAGCACCTCCGAATCCCACGAATATCTGCTCAATGAGGGAGCGCCCCTGGAATCATGCCTGCCCTATCAGGCCACCGACGTGGACTGCGAGGCGGTGACCTGCTCCGACTGGCAGGAGCAGGCCCGCAAGATCATCGACTGGGGCAATGTTCCCTATCCCTCCCCTCAGGCGGGCGTGGCTAATATCAAGACGGCCGTGATGGAGGGACCGGTGGCCTGCAGCTACACGGTGTATGATGATTTCTTCAGCTACAACGGCGGCGTCTACGTGCAGACCACCGACGTGGTGGCCGGCGGCCACTGCGTCAGCATCGTCGGCTGGAGCGACGCCGACAGCTGCTGGATCTGCAAGAACAGCTGGGGACCCAGCTGGGGGGAGAACGGTTACTTCCGCATCCGTATGGGCACCAACGAGGTGGGCATTGAGGATCACGTCCGCTGGATGATCCCGGCGCCGGCGCCCGGCTATGTCTCAGTCGACCAGTATACCATCATGGACCAGGCCAGCGGCAACGGGGACGGCGTTCCCGATCCCGGCGAGGCCTTCGAGTTCACGCTGACGCTGAGCTCCCCTGAGACCTATGCCGACCTGACCAATATGAGCGGTTTTATGGTCTCCAACGATCCGCGGGTGACCCCGATCAACGTCATGGCCACCTTTCCTGATCTTCCCGACGGCGGCACCTGCGTCAATGAAGAGACCCCCTTCGGCGTTCAGCTGTCCGAGGAGATCGGTATCGCCCCCATCGAATTCAACGTCTACCTGAACGGCACCGCCGGCGGCTCGCTGCCCTATTCCAAAGAGATGACCATCACCATGCCGCTGGTGGTCGACCACCCCGGCTGGCCGGTCGACACGGAATCAGGGATGCGCTGTTCGCCGCTGATGGTCTGGAATTACAGCGGACCCCGGCGGCTCCTGTCCATGGAGGACGGCGGCCAGCTGCACATGTGGGCGTATGACGGCAGCGAGATCCCGGCCTTTTCCTTCGACGCCGACGGCCCCATGTGGGGCTCGGTGGCCATGGGCGATCTGAACGGCGATGGCAAAGAGGACATCGTCTTCGGATCCAAAAACGACACCCTCTATGCCCTGAAACACGACGGCGGTCTGCTGTTCAAGCGGGGCATGGGCGCCGACATTCTGGGCACCCCTGCCATCGCCGACCTGGAGATCGACGGCACGCCGGAGATCGTGGTCGGGACGATGAGCTCGGAGCTGCACGTGCTGGACAACCAGGGCCAGAAGAAGACACCCTTCCCCATCGTGCTGGGCGGTCCCATCATGGCCGACGCGGCTCTGGCCGATCTCGATGGAGATGGTATGCTGGACATCATGGTGGGAACCCAGACCGGTGATTTTTATTCCCTCGATGTCGAGACAGGCACGCCCCTGGACGGATTTCCGGTCTCCACCGGCGGAGCCATCTGGTCCGGTCCGGTGGTTGCCGACCTGGATAAGAACGGCTCCCTGGAGGTCATCTTCGGCTCGGATGATAAATACCTGCGGGCCATCAACCCGGACGGCTCCGAGCTGTGGAGCCACCGTGCCAACGGCGCCATCCGCTCCTCGCCGGCCATCGCCGACCTCAACGGAAGCGGACGTCTGGACGTCATCTTCACCGCCCAGGACGGCGGCATCTATGCCGTCACCCATCAGGGCATCGAAATCTACGGCTGGCCCTATGAGACCGGCAAGGTCCTGTGGTCCTCGCCGGCCATCGTCGATATCGACAACGACGGCGAGCTGGAGGTGGTGGTCACCGTGCCGCCCGGCAATCTGGTGCATATCGATACCGACGGCTCTCTGCTGCTCAGCGTGCCCATGGGCGCCAGCGGCATCCCCATGTCCTCGCCGGTGGTCGGCGATCTGGACAATGACGGCGACCTCGAGGTGGCCACCGGATCGACCGAGGGAGCGCACATCTACGATTATTCAACCGTCAGCACGGTCGACATCGCCTGGCCGATGTACCGGGGCAGCGCACGCCGCACCGGATATATCGACGACATCCTGACAGCCGTACCGGAGGATGAAGATCCTCAGCCTGCGGTGCCCGGCCGGTATGCCCTGCACCAGAACTATCCCAATCCGTTCAATCCCCAGACCGCCATCCGCTACTCCCTGGCCCAGGCCGGCCCGGCCCGGCTGGCCATCTACAACGTCCTCGGACAGGAGGTGGTCACCCTGGTGGACCGCCATCAGGCAGCCGGGGCGCATGAGATCATCTGGAACGGCGCCGACAGCGGCGGCCGGGCGGTCACCTCGGGGCTGTACTTCTACCGCTTGCAGGCCGGGGAGTTCTCCGAGACCCGCAAGATGGTCCTGCTGAGATAGTTCTTCGCCGCGA
>Ga0180437_10002582_pt1 | contig 28545 bp, 26 predicted proteins | sample SS_ome_4_FD_132410 | JGI IMG/M metagenome (GOLD analysis project Ga0180437, IMG submission 132410) | Hypersaline lake sediment archaeal communities from the Salton Sea, California, USA - SS_3_D_1 metaG | ecosystem: Environmental > Aquatic > Non-marine Saline and Alkaline > Hypersaline >...
CCAAAAGGTCGCGGATATTGTGCGCATTGTGTCAATATCGGAACCGTAAAAAAAGGCACCGACAATAAAAAATGGATCGTCAAAAAACGATCCACCGGATCTAAATATTGGGCTAAATATCAATCAAAATAATACGTCCCTCATATTAATTATAAGAATCACTCATATTCGTAAATTCAGCAATGCTGTTATTCATAGAATCCGAACAATCTGCTTCAGTATTATTGTATTTTGTACAATTCGCACAAGATTCTGTGTTTTCGATATCGGCGTCGCCGTCATACATTGAAATATGACAAGTAATGGGTTCTTGATGATTTACTTGAATTATAGATGGTCTTTTGATATAAGAAACAGATGCACATATAATTGCGATATTTGCACCTATTTGAATTACATTTTTAATAAATTGCATAGTATTCATTATAAAGTGTGTATTTTATAATGAACAAAAAATCCGCAGCAAAGGCAAATATAAGATCTAAATTAGCAGAAGCCAAAAATATAAAGGTGGAAATTGATCGTATGCGTAAAGTTTTACGGGATTTAAATAAAAAACGGAATGCGCTGACCACCGAGGTAATAACTATTATGAATGATAATGAAATTGAAAAAGTAGAATTCGATGGCAAGGAATATAAGGCTACTGACAATATCACATATGCGCGGAAGACAGACCAGAAGAAAAAAGAAGGAATACGGGATTATTTGTATAAAAAAGGAATATATGGATTGGAAGCTGACGAAATGTGTGATGATTTGGGAGGAATTATTAAAGGACGCGAGAAAATAAAGAAAAAACTAGATAATCACTGAGCGCAGTGAATCACTGCGCCCATACTAAAGAAATGATAATTGTAATGGGTCGTAGATCTAGCCACAATCGTAGTTTTCACCGCCGTCATAGAAATGATAATGTATATTATTCGGCGAATGTAAACTTGACACCATATTATCCGGTAAGTAGATCGGCTACTGCTGTGAATGCGCCGGTATACACCGGATCTGCGAATGTGGAAACTCGTCCACAGCCACTTCTTCGGTCGTTTTCTGCAGCATCTGGTGCTGGTAGTAATGTATCGGTGCCAGTTCAACGTAATCGTCCTGTATGGCAGCAAAAACAGCGTCGTGGGCGTCCTCAACCTGTAAACCGGAGCACGACGACGGCGACAACGACGGAAACACAGGATCCGGCTTCACTCGTGTTACCTCTGAAATTCACTAAATCTCTGCGTGTTGGTATTGATTATCGTGGATCTCAACATGAATTGTTTGGATGCATTAACGACGTTACTGTATTTGGTGAAAAATTCGCAGCATTGGGTGGAGAATTCGGCGAAGAGCGAATTCTGACTGATGATACGCCGACGAAACCCAATCGTGCTGAACTTCTTGAGGCAATGAAATGGTTGGTAGCTGATGCAAAGTATGGTGATACTTTATTCTTTCAATATTCTGGACATGGAGCTTATCAAAATTCAACTGATTCTGGCGAATCAGACCATCAGGACGAAACTTTGATCCCGTTGGATGTCGAAACGGCCGGTATGATTCCCGATAATGAAATTTACAACACATTATTTGCGAATTTGCCTGCAGGTGTAGATTTTTTCTTCTTTTGTGACTGTTGCCACAGTGGAACCATGTGTGATTTAGGATATCAGCTACAACTTACTGATAATTCGGTTCCTAACTACGGATTGCCATGGAGTACTGAAGTATTGGTAGCAGATTACACGAAAAATGCCCAATACTATTATTATGTGTATCGTATTCCCGATTTTGATGCATACATTCGGTATTTGCAGTATTATTACGGAGGTACGACGACATATGATTCGAGTGCTGGAAAGGTAATTGGAGAGATGCGGGCAGTTCGCGAGGACAATTGTTCGGCGAATGTGGTGAGTTTTTCTGGATGCAGGGACGATCAGACATCGCAGGAGAAAAATGGACAAGGAGCAATGACCTTGGCATTTTTGGCAAATCTGGAGAAAGCGATTACAGAACCAGTTTCGGTTATTACATTTTTACAAAATGTACGGAATGATCTATCGAGCGAAGGATTCGTTCAAAAACCACAATTATGTGCGAGCTTCCCATTGTCATCTACTGCATTGATGAAATGGGGTTAATGAGCGCGCTCAGTGACTCGATAGGGAGCGTACGCTCCCTATCTTCATGAGTAAAACAGCGTACGCTGATTTATTGAGTTCATATAAAAATAATTAATACATAAATCACAATAATTTATGTATTTATCAACAACATAAAAATAATAATATAATATTAACTTTATTAAATGTTTTATACATCTCACTATGTTTTGATATTTTTCTAATGTGAGATAAATATATTTTTTCGTATTTCTAAATTACTAGTACCAAAAGAATTTGTATAAATTACTAACAAAAGTACTGTGGATGTCGCTCGCAAAATTCATACCATTGAACTCGCGCGCTTAAGAAAAGGCAATTAAACTTGTCACCTTTCGGAATTACACATTTTACCTTGTCTTCCATGTCCCAATCTTCGGTGGAATACTCGCCGGTTCCAACATCAATTGCAAAAGCCGATATATTCTTGTCTGTATTAATTACATGAATTGCCTTGATTGGAACATTATTGTGCAACAGAATACGACCAATTATATTACTAGTTTTTTTGTCAAACTTCGTTGACTTTACAATAAATACTTTGTTGATTTTTCCTTTTACGTCCGTGACTGCAGTATGCATATGAATTGGACCCATAATAGCATCTACATGTACTACTGTGGCCCGAGTGTCTGTAACAATACATACAATGATGCATGGGCCGGCACCAAAAGTACCAATTTTCCCACTTGTCACCCAGACTACGCCGCCTTCTTGGACAGATGCTTGGGGAACTACAGTATCAATGCCGCGCATTTTAGATTATACTTAATCAAGTGTACAAACTATAGAAGAACTGAATTGTTGATGGAAATTCCCAGAAAAATCACTTTTACTGGGATCGTTCAGATCCATCCACATTTAATAATTAAAATTATTTGAATTATTAAAATTATGACGTTTATGATTGAATAGCAGCCATACAAAGTTCAGGTGTATCATTACATAAACTAAACTGTATAACTATATTTGTCAACAACATAAACAACCGCGATACCTATTATTATGATTGCTACGTATTTTTGAAATCCAGAATGTTTATTGGGAATAATTGGTCAAATATCAATTATAAACATCTAGTCGACCAATTAATAACCAATGCATATGAAACAGTATCCAATGAATATTGTGACAATGATAATGTAGAAAAATTTATGAAGATTGGAGACAGACTGAAGTTCGAAGAAGTAATGGAATTGCGAGAATTTGATAATTGTAAAAATTCACCGGAATGGAATGTATTTGTTGCAGAAACCCAGTATTTACTTGAAAATGGTGGGACACTTGTACTATTTAAATTGAAACCCAAATGCTAATCATGTCACAGGGCAGTGATAAAGTGAAAAATGTCATATATCCAGCTAATAAAATAGTATGTTATCATCCCAAGAATGCTTTATGCCCAAATTTCTCCAATACTCCATCGAGAAATCAACAAGAACAGTTCCGGTATCCGAGTTTAATGTTCTTGAGGCACAATTGGCGGAAAGTAAGAATCGTCTCGACAAATATCATGATGGTACAAAGAAAGAACAAGAAGCAATTACGAAAGCACTCCGATCATTTGATTATTTTGGGTCCATAAAAAAGGAATTGAAGAAAGATGGGATTGAAGCTCCCACCAATGCATTTATGAAAATGTACGAAATGGTTGTTCGTCTCAATCTTGTTGAAAAAATTACAACCGACAACAAGCTGCGGGTTTTTTGTAATGCTGAATTGCCGGGGGCATTTGTTTCGGCACTCAATCAAGCAACCTATGACAAGAATCCATCTATCAAATTTGAATGGGTTGCGTCGTCATTGTACCCCGAACATATCAATACAACAGGTATATTGGGTGATACCTATAATATTTTGGCCAATAATCCAGCCAATTGGATCATGTCGGCTGATATGCGTGGCGATGTTACAAAATTGGCAGACGTTTACAAATTGGCAGAAGCAGCAAAATCGAAATTGGGAGGTTCTGTTGATCTGTACACATCGGATGCAGGGATTGATGTTTCGAGTGATTATTCTCGTCAGGAAGAATTGACCGAAAAGATTCACATTGGTCAAACTTTTACGGGTTTTTTGTGCTTACGCCCCGGTGGTACATTGATTGTCAAGACATTCACGTTTTATCGTCCTCAAAGTTTGGCTCTTTTGGGCATTTTGGCGCAATTGTTTACAAAAGTATCAATAGTAAAGCCTGAAACATCGCGTCCTGCAAATTCTGAGACTTATATCATCGGGGAAATCTACCTTGGTCTCGACGGCACAGATTTTGAGCAAAAGTTCAAAGATTACCTTGATTCTTCAAAAAATACACCCCTTCCATCAATTCCTGTGAAATTTACAGAATCAGTACACGCAGCGGCGCTCAAAATCCATAACAACTATCAGATTTCATGGTTAAATTGCGTTGTTGATACTTGTAAACTATTTTTGGGTACACAAGATACCCAAATCAAGAAATTCAATCACACAAATCACAAAGTCGGGAATGCCGTTCGATTTCAATGGCTTAATCTTGTTAAAATCCCCTCCAAGTTGCCAGAATCAAGGTCTCTGACGAAACCTCCTCACACATAAAGTGAAAAATCTGACAACTTCCACCCAGTCTTTAATCTTTCGACATACTAATATGTCGCCGTCTACATCTACACCCAATTCGAAGTCGTCTCTCGACTCGCACCTGTCAGAATTAGACAGTGCTATTCAAAAATACCAAAAAACCCCAAATATTGAGATGGAAGCTCGTTTTACACCCAAAATCATCGACAATCGACTTTTCCATACATTGCTTGGTTATTTTGAAGCCAGTAGTGAGATTTATTCGCTTGTTCTTAGCGATATTACACGATTTACAAACTCTCAACTTCAAACAACCGCCCCTATTGGCCCAGAAGTCATCAATGATTACAGTTGGACCCCGGGGAATGTCCGTGTGACAGATATTTATCGCAATGGTCCCAAATTGATTGTTCAGAAGGAAAAGTTGGAAGCAATTGATATTCCTAATTTCTTTGTGCGGTTTGGATTTGCGACTGAGAAGCCGCTTGGTGCTATTCAGAATGTTCCGGTTGATGCAACAGATGAATCTGTTATTTATGGGAATGTACCGCCACTTTCTGGAAAGATCCGCCAAGCACATCGTGTGAAGCGCCGTTGGTCGTTTATTTTGAAGATTGATGACAAGAATCATCCTCTTTACAATTATCGGATCGATTTGACGCATGTGACGGGATGGTTTAACAACGAACGTGACCGTAAGATCAATGTCAACTCTTATGAAGTGGAGCTCGAGGTTTTGGACGTGAAAAAGATGAAAAATGCGGTTCAGCTGTGGCGAGGCATTGAATTTATGCTGAAAATGATCCAACAGACTCCATTTCCAGTGTCCCATGATACTTTGGATAACGTTTCGCGTGATATTGTGCGTCTTATGCGGGATCGTGGCCGTCAATTCACAAATATTAACAAACCGACGAATTTGAAGCTACCCACTTTGGTGGAAAGTGCCAAAAACATTGCAATCACGGACAAGGCTGATGGTGAGCGTCGTCTTTTATATATTTGTGGAGATTCTGTGTATTTGTATTTTTATACGAGTGGCGTCACCCGGTATCTCAAGGGTGTTGATGACGAGAATGCGGACATTTCCCCCGAATATGCTGATTATATTATTGAAACCACAAAAACACAAAAATTCCAGAAAACACTCCTTGATGTCGAATATGTCAAGATTGGTAATTTGCGTCATTGTCTTGTATTTGACGTGCTGGCATTCAAAGGTCGGGATGTGAGGCGCGAGTCATTTGAAAAGCGGTACCAACTTCTTTGCGACAATTTCGAGAATTTCCATTCGTTGATTAGTGTCAAGAAATTCTGGATGCCAGGATCGCTCAAAGAGAAAGGAAACGATTTCTATGCGCGGATTTCACACATGTTTGATGTTGTGATTCCGGAGCGTGAGAAAATTGTGGGTAATGATGGTATTATTATGAATAATATCAAACATGATTACAATGGCGCCGTTTATAAATGGAAACCCATCGAACTTCTTACAATTGATTTCATGGTGAGGCGTATGAATGAGAAACCTGATGCTCGGGGAACTTATGTTTATCAATTGTACTCAAAGGGTGCTGATCAAAAAATGTACTTATTTGTAGGTGACAAAATGCACAGTTATGATGGAATTATGAAAACGTCTGCTGTGTACAACAGCGGTCAGATTGTTGAATTTCAGTGGGAGCCTCTTCTTGGTTCTTTCAAGCCTCTGAGGGTTCGATTGGATCGCGATCAGCCTAATAACATGCGTACTGCATTGTCTATTTGGGCAGATATTCAGAATCCCATTACAGAAGAAGTTGTTCGGGGTGAAGGACTCGTTTTGATGCGCAAACATCAAAATATGGTGAAACATCGCATGCTTAACGACAATTGTTCGAGTTCTGTACTTCTAGATATTGGTAGTGGACGTGGGGGGGACCTTCACAAATGGAAATCGGCAAATGTTCAGGCTTCAAAGGTTATTGCTGTTGAACCCAATATTGACAATATGGCGGAATTTCGGTTGCGGTTGAGCGAATCTAATTATGAATCGATTGATCCTGATGCAGTAGTTCCAGTATATCGCTCTACTGACAAGGGAACTTCGACTGAAGTTCATCTGTTAAACTTGCAAGGACAGGATTCTACGAACATCGGGGCATATTTGAGCGAGATTCGGCGTAGGTATGTCAATTGCGTCGTTATGTTCAATTCGTTGACGTTTTTCTTTGAAAGCGAAGCTATGCTGGATGCTATTGTCGATACAATTAGTAATTCGCTGGCTCCTGGAGGTCAATTCATTGGAATGGTAATGGATGGGAAAAAGGTCAGGAATGCTTTTAGGAAAACCGCGAAAATTGCAAAAAAGGGACAAAAATTGCGGTATACTGATAAGAAAATGTGGTCTATTGTCGAATTGTCCAAAAATGACACACCATACGGAAACAAAGTAATGATTGATATCAAGGATTCTATTGTTGACAATCAAACCGAATACTTGGTTGACCTCAATACATTGACAGCAAAACTGCAAGCAAAGGGATTTGATGCTCCGAAACTTGTTAACCTGAACAATGCCAATTTACCATTGCGCCAAGAAAAACTCAATGATTTGTATACAGGATTTGTTTACAAGAAAAAACGGACAACGAGTGGCGAAACCGCAGCAACGGTTGCCACAAGGACCATTGTTCTAGAAGTGCCTGAGCGCGAGTTGATGTATCCATGGGCTGTTGAAGACAATGACGATAGTGACATTGAACTCAGTGACTCAGACACCGATGGAACTGAAGTCAACGACAAAAATAACGTAGAAACTGTACTTAAAATGGTCCAGACGATTTCAAAAGGGAAGGAAAAGGCCAGTCCTAGTCCCGTTTCGGTGAAATCAGAGGATATGGCGATTCAGCAGCTTGAATCCGAATTTGAAAAATTGAATTTGGATGAAACCGCGGTGGTTGCAGCAGTTCCTATTGTTTCTGCAGTGGAGGCTGCCAACATTGCATCTACTTCGACAGCTCCTCCGAAAATTGTACAAACCTCGACACCGACAAAGGTTGATAATTGTATTAAATGTGTCATTTCTGACAATACTGCAGGATTTGATCCAAAAACAGAAAAATGTGTAGAAAAACAAAAATGTGCGGCGATCACACTAAAGAACACACAGTGCAAGTACAATGCTAGGCCAGGAATGAAATATTGTTCTCGCCATAAGAGTCAAGAATCATAGATATCGATACAAAAAATAATTTAATATAGTCACTTTAATAAACTATATTAAATCCGAACTCATAAATATACATTGTATATAAAGTGATTTGATACTAGAAAATATATATATATCACTATACCATGTTTACAAGTTTAGTTAACGAGGACGAAACGCTTTGTTATGGATATAAAGCGTTTGAAAACAATTTAACTTGTAGAAATTATCGATATCGTACTGGTAAAACACATAAGTATAAAGGGTTTACCAGTTTAGTTAACGAGGACGAAACGCTTTGTCATGGATATAAAGCGTTTAACTCCGATTTAACTTGTAGAAATTATCGATATCGTACTGGTAAAACACATAAGTATAAAGGTAAAATCGAAATGTGTAAATCAGGATTCCATTTTTGTAGAAAATTAGTGGATGTACTGAATTATTATAATTTTATTGCATGTCCAAAAATTCGAGTATTCAAAGTAAAAGCTAGTGGAACTATTATTCATGAAGATGATAAATCTGTGACTAATAATCTTACTCTTCTTGAAGAAATTAATAGACTTCAAATCCCTGAAGTTTGTGATATTGTTGTGACACAAGATGGATGGTCATTAGCATATGTGAACACACAGACCCCTGAACTGTGTATGGCTGCTGTGAAACGAAATGGAGATGCATTAGAATATGTGGAACATCAAACCCCTGAACTGTGCATTGCTGCTGTGAAACAAGATGGAAGATGGTTACAATATGTGAAACGTCAAACCCCTGAAATTTGTATGGCTGCTGTGACACAAGATGGATGGTCATTAGCATATGTGAACACACAGACCCCTGAACTATGTATGGCTGCTGTTAAACGAAATGGACTCGCATTATGTTATGTGAAACATCAAACCCCTGAACTGTGCATGGCTGCTGTGATACAAAATGGTAGATCATTATGTTATGTGAAAGTACAAACCCCGGAAATTTTTACGGTTGCTGTGAAACAAAAAGGATGGTCATTAAAATTTGTGAAAACACAGACACATGAACTGTGTATGGCTGCTGTTAAACGAGATGGAAAATCATTACAATATGTGAAACATCAAACCCCTGAAATTTGTATGGCTGCTGTTAAACGAGATGGAAAATCATTAAAATTTGTGGAACATCAAACCCCTGAAATTTGTATGGCTGCTGTGAAACAAGATGGAAAATCATTAAAATTTGTGAACACACAGACCCCTGAACTGTGTATGGCTGCTGTGAAACGAAATGGAGATGCATTAAAATTTGTGAACATACAGACCCCAGAACTTTGCATGGCTGCTGTGAAACGAAATGGAGATGCATTAAAATTTGTGAACATACAGACCCCTGAACTTTGCATGGCTGCTGTTACACAAAATGGAAGATTGTTTGAATTTGTGAAACGTCAAACCCCAGAAATCTGTATGGCTGCTGTGACAAGATATGGATATTTATTACGATATGTGAACACACAGACACCTGAACTTTGTATGGCTGCTGTTACACGAGATGGAGATACATTAGAATATGTGAAAGTCCAGACCCCAGAACTTTGTATGGCTGCTGTTACACATGATGGATGGTATGGACATGCATTAAAATTTGTGAAAGTCCAGACCCCAGAACTTTGTATGGCTGCTGTTACACAAAATGGACGCGCATTAGAATTTGTGGAACATCAAACCCCAGAACTTTGTATGGCTGCTGTGACACAAAATGGAAGATCATTACAATTTGTGAAATCTCAGACACCTGAAATTTGTATGGCTGCTGTGAAACAAGATGGATGGTCATTACATTTTGTGAAAACACAGAACAATGAACTTTGTATGGCTGCTGTGACACAATATGGAGATGCATTATCAGATGTGAAAAATCAGACTCCAGAAATTTGTATGGCTGCTGTGACAGATAATGGAAATGCATTATCATATGTGAAACATCAGACCCCTGAACTTTGTATGGCTGCTGTGAAACAAGATGGAACCTCATTATCATATGTGAAAGTCCAGACCCCTGAACTTTGTATGGCTGCTGTGACAGATAATGGAAATGCATTAAAATTTGTGAAAGTCCAAACCCCTGAAATTTGTATGGCTGCTGTGAAACAAGATGGATGGTCATTACATTTTGTGAAAACACAGACACCTGAAATTTGTATGGCTGCTGTGAAACAATATGGACGCGCATTAGAATTTGTGGAACATCAAACCCCAGAACTTTGTATGGCTGCTGTGACACAAAATGGAGATGCATTACAATTTGTGAACATACAGACCCCTGAACTTTGCATGGCTGCAGTTACACAAAATGGAACATCATTACAATATGTGAAAGTCCAAACCCCTGAAATCTGTATGGTTGCGGTGAAACAACAACATGGACGCGCATTATCATATGTGAAGTTTCAGACACCTGAAATTTGTATGGCTGCTGTTACACATGATGGAAGATCATTAGAATTTGTGAAACATCAAACCCCTGAAATTTGTATGGCTGCTGTGAAACAAAATGGAACCTCATTATATTATGTGGAAAAACAAACCCCGGAACTGCGTATGGCTGCTGTATGAGTCAGACTCAATTATTTCAAACATCATAAAGTTCAATTCGGTTAATTATGAACGTGAAATCACTGTATTTGTATATTATTTAAGATACAAATATATACAAAGTATGTACGTAATTAACTGAGTTGGCCTATAATAATTGACGTATATTTACAACAACTGCACTTATATTATCTTGACTTTTTTTCTCAATGGCAGTTTCAACGATGTTTTTTGCTCCGAATTTTACCCCTATATCATATATTTTTCGCATTGTAAATTCTGGACAGTCATATAATTGTGGTTCGTATACACCATCACTCATCATTACGACAGGACCTCTTAAATCTGATATATTTGTCCAATAAACATCAGGTATAAACGACAATCCATCTCCCACACCACTGTCTCCCAATGATCTGGTCATACTCAATACACCATTGAGGCGAGATCCTGCTATATTGCCTCCTTCAGATTTTACGCGGCATAGTTCACGGCTATCAGTATGGTCATGATCTGTTGTACAAAAAAAGTTTGTGGATATTTGATCGATACAATTTTGTTGGGATTTATGATGTCTGAGTAACTTGTAAACAAATGATGCATTGTTCATTTCAAAACAAGTTCTCGAATCACCAATATTAAAAATATACAATTTTTGGGTATTTTCATCAAGAATGATACCGGTAAGAGTACTTCCACTATCAAATTCTCGGACACTATGTGCCCATTCGATAACAATATCTTGAATTTGTTCAGCGACAAAAATGGATGAACTGTTTTTGTCGATTATATTTATTAGCTTTGACAAAATAAAGGTAGGAAGATTCTCAGAGGTAATTTTTGCTATTTCGTTACCAGCATGACCATCACATACCATAATAACCGTTAAATTTTTCAAACTTTTTACCGATGTGTAATCTTCCATATAATTTCTTTGACCCTTTGTACTATATATGTCAATGTTGTATTTGTTATTTGTCATTATTATATATTGTGATGTTTATTCATTTATAGGGTAATTTATACAATCGGGAGTCGTGTTATCTTTTACATAAAATTCAGGTTTCGCTGTTTCATGTATTTTGCAGTTTTTAATTCTGCGAGTGTTCCCGATGGAAGCATCGCAACGTCCATATATTTTATATTTACGTCATCAATATATGGATCCATTGAATATATACCTAATGATTCTAACAAATCTCCAAAATATTGATGTTGGTCATTCGAATATGAATATTTTTCGTGTTTGTAAATAAAATAAATATGATTGATGGTATCAAGCGCCGACATATTATTTTGTAAAATTATGCTTAATATTAATGAAAGACTTGGATCCCACTAAAAAATCAGAATTGAAAGGATCAAGTGGGTCGATTCCTGTTCACGCCGATGCATTATCACGCCGTAACCGTCGTCGTAGTCTCAAACCACCAAAGCCAGCCTCTAAATTGTCAAAAGCACCTTCCAGTATGATCGAAACCAGTAATCGAACCGGTCATTCATATAGATTTGTCAAAAAATTAGGATCGGGGGCAATGGGAACCGTATGGGAAGCAATTCGGAATGCGGATCCCGAAAAAGGAATTCCTGAAAAACGTGTTGCTATAAAAATCCTTATACCAAGCGCAAATAATCGCGAAACCGAATTGGAATTAAATGCATTGTATCAAATTTCACAGATTGGCGGATCTGATGATGTTTGTAACAAATATGCGGTATGTTTATATGATTTTTACCCCGAAAAACGGCCCACGCGTATTGTTATGAATTATATAAGTGGAAAGCCACTCGGACATTATTTGAATTTGATTCCTCTGAAAGAACGCAAACATATGGATGCATGGACTAGGAATTTGATTACGGGTCTTAATTTTGTACATAATCATGGAATTACACATCAGGATATCAAAGAAGCCAATATTATGTATGATGAAGACAACCAGCGGGCTATATTTGTAGATTGGGGATTGAGTTGTTTGCGTCCGTATTGTTTGGGTGGACGGGACGATACAATGTGTGATGTACCATGTGATACTTCCGGAACTGCATATACGACACCCCCTGAAACTAAAAAATGGGGTGGCGACAATGAAAAAACATTTAATATGTCAAAAGCCCATGATATTTGGTCGTTGGGGGTCGTATTGTATGATTGGTATGCTCTCGACAATTATAAAGGCGTACTAGAGTATTCAAAAGGCGAACGAGGATATCTTGGTGGTCAATTGAGTGAAAATTCGTTTTATGCAATGTCCCAATCACAAATAAATGACAAACTATCGAAAATTTCGTCGGAATTTGGACGGAAAATCGTTGGATTGATGTTAACAAGAGATTGGCGACAAAGATTATCAAATTGGGGTAAAATTATAGAAATTGTTGATAAATTAAACGTCGTTATGAATGCTAATATGGACTTTCCTCCAGAAATATGATCGTTTGAATTTAAGAAAAACAGAAGAAATTAGAGATTTCGATGGATTGCAAATGTTGAAGAATTAAAGAAAACGGATCCAAACATGGCTAGTCCCAAATTAAATATAGGCCAACTCAGTTAATTACGTATATACTTTGTATACATTTGTATCTTAAATAAGATGCAACTATGGTGATTTCGTGTTCATAATTAACTGAGTTGGACTTTATATTATATTTTTTTTAGTTATTGTAGGCATTAATTCAGCTATCCAAAAGTGATATTTGGATGCCCAGTCATTGTATTTTTACTTTTCACCCTATTCCATCGAAAAACACACACTAAATGACTCGTGCATCCAAGAAATTACGCCAAGGTCGTCGTAACAGCGAAGAACTACTGATTGCTGAGGCTCAGGCTCGCGGAGATCACGTTTATGTAAACGAAACCGACGAAGGAGACAAATATACCATTGTTGAAAATACAGAAAATGAAAAAGTAAAAATCGAACCAGATATTGATGAAATTCATTCGGAAATTTTTACAGAATTGTGCAAATATTTTGGCGGACTGATCGGAGTTCCGTTTCTGGATGCGAATACGCTTGCTAATTGTCGATCAACGTTTGGCGTCCTGAAACTCGAAGATTGTTATGAATATACTCGGACTCTCAGGACCCCGGGAACTTTTACAAAAATGCATTATTATTGTTTTTTTGATGCGCTTGTAAAATGGGAATCAGTGTGGCGGGATTATCTCAAATATGGATATTCTTTGACATTGAATCATCCGGATCTCGAAGAAAATCCGTTTTCGAGCTATAATGATTTTTGTGCATGGGTTCTATGGAATTCGAGCGGAATTTTAGCAGATAACTAATAGTACCATACCTGATTTCATAAAATTGATTATAAAATACATAATCAATTTAAACTGTTTATTTAAATTGATGATTTGAAATATTGTAGTCCTGAATTGAATCACTGTAAGTGCTTCCGCCGATTATGTTGTTTTAATTCAATGAACGGGGGAATGTTATTATCACAAGCATCGGCCCAAACCAAACCACAAGATACATTTTGGTTAAATAAGCCTGCTGATTTATTTAATAGTTGTGATATTATTCCTAATAAAAAAATGACAACAGCGGAGCGACTTAATACACTCACTCGGTTGTTGTTATTGATTGTTATTGTTATGTATGCATCCGGTTCTAAACATTATTTGACGATTTTATCCCTTGGCGTTATTACAATTATATTACTCCATGGATATGAATCAAAACGCGAAGGATTCAAACCTCGTCGCGGTCGCCATGATCCTTGTCATACTTGCGGATTTGACAGTTCGATGGCGTACATCAACACAAAGTACGAAGAAACCCCCTCTAACCAATTTTCACACGTAAATTATGGTCCTCGTAGTTATACAAACGCCAAATATACTGTAAAACCCATGTATGTACCAGCCCCATACCGTGAGGTTTGGCGGAATGATGTGGTTTTTGACGGCGAATTTAATCCATACCAACCCACCTACCAATTAATACCACAGAATTGCGGCGGAAACTCCCCGAATTTTTCACAACCACAAACAAAAACTTATTATGAAGATCGTGATTATGTAGATAATCTACCGGCAGTTGCACCCGTGCGTAAAGAATCGGCAATGCCTGCTGTACAACCTGCTTTTATGCGCGATTCTATGGAATTCCGCAATAATATAATGGGTGAATATGTTGACAAATTTGCTCGGGAGCGTCAGCATAATTGCGTGGGATTCAAACCGGGACGCAAAACATTTTAAATACTGCGACTGGTACATATTTTTGTGCATTCATATTAACGTTATTAAACGACATAGTTTGTATATATTTGTATGTTAAATAACATACAAATATAGTAATTTCACGGCTATAATTATCTGAGTTGGACTTTATAATTTCCGAAGTTTAATTAAAAATACTTTTATTATTATTATATATTTTAACAGCAAAATTTGGATTGTTTTCTGAGATCATTTTATTTCTTACAGAGTCATTTTTTAATAATATCATTATCATATCTTTCTTTAATTTGGTTTTTCCTTTGAATTTTGATATATTTTTTATTAATAAATTGTTATTTTTACTAGGATCTGTTATATCTGGATGATTTATATAGTTTCTTAATTTATCTAATATGGGATCGAATAGATACATATCATCGTAAAGTATTCCACCTTTTTCTATCCAATTATTTAACTCAATTAAATCGGATGGTAATTGTGGTACATCAATATTATGTGAAATATATATTTGTTTTTGTGCATCTGATAATTCATCATAAAAATAACGGATTTTATCAGTAGCCCATAATTTTATTTGTGGGTCACTTAACATTAAATTCAATTGTTCAGGAGTACTATTAATCGGAATTCCAGTCCAAGTTACCATATCAATAATATGGTTTCGTAAAGATGGAACAGATAACATATATACTATTATATCAGGACACTTTCGGCAATATAATTCATAATCAGCAATATCATGATCTGCTCCCAATTCTAATAACAATTTAAACATATCAATATCACATGTCATCATTGGTATTTCGATATTACGTATAAATGCTCTTTCTCCAAACATATTATCATACATATCATACATATATTGAAAATCCTTACTATATATATCATCAATACCAAATCTATCATCTGTTAATAAATGTTTGACAATTTTTGTATTTCCACTATATATTGCATTATATAGTGCAAGGCTAAAACCGTTTATATCGTTGAATTGTCTGGGATCCATTTGTTCATCGACATCTTCTTGTTCATCGACATCTTCAAGTTCATCGAAATCTTGAATTATATCTTCTACAGTTGTTAAATCCTGTGGACCTTTTTTAAAATTAGGATCTTTTAGCAAAATATCTACTAATTTAATTAACATATCATGATCTTTATGGTACATTGTATCCGATAATATTAATTCAAGTACAAAATTGGGATTTACTACATCTGATTTATATAATAAATATGCATCATGTAAGGATTTTACAATATTAGAATCAATTATGTCATTAGGGTTTGATATTAATTTATATTCTTCAATAATTGCTCTGTCTACCCATGGTGCAACTTCTTTAGCGAAAAATTTCGATGTACTTGCAATCGATTTCAATGAATTCGCATCAAGAGTATTATATATCGAATATCTTAATTCGATGGGTAATCTCTGAAGTTTACTAATAGTAGTATCTGCAGCATGCAATTTAGGTTTTTCTACACATTTTTCTGTTTTTGCATCAAACCCTGCAGTATTATCGGAATTGATGCATGCAATACACTTGTCTACCTTTGTAGACTTCTTTCTACAACGACCCGACGCCGGATTACATTCCTTACCCAGATCTTCACATATTTTAATTTTATCGGCACTGCATTTTGATTTGGATTTTCCTGACATAGACGCTATTGATATATTATTTAGCGGTTGTATTTTAACATTATCAATGTAATATTTCTGAATAATTATTGAGACAATTTCCTCGATAGTTCCTACTTTGTAAAATTCTAGTAATATATTTATATCATCAGCTTTAAATTCACCTAAATCATGTAATACACTTTCAAAAATAAATGAATTGTACATTATTTTAATAAAAATAAAATAAAAAATAAATATTCTTAAAATTGAACACCTCATTAATGAGTACGTCAAATCAAATGCAATCAAACAATATAACGGACATTTTATACGAAATCCGAAATTACATTATTTATAAAACTGATGATCTGCAATTACAAGATGATTTATTTTATATATTCAAGGCGTTTTTGAAAATGTCATCGGAAAATGACGATATAAAACTTATAAAATTGTTTATTAAGACGAACAATCATATAACGAGTGGATCTTATAGTTTAAATGGTGTAAAATTGTTATATTGGGAGAAGTTTTTAAAATATGCGAGGGGAAGATTATTTAAACACGGGGGGTAAAATCAACATTTATAACACAAATCCTACTAAAATAATTAAAGTTCAACTCAAGTAATTATTAACGTGAAATTACTTGAGTTGAACTTTAATTATTTTAACAAAACACTTTACTATTTAATTTCATTCATAACAATTTTCCTGTAATTGTCAAATCTATTACAAAATTCGTCCTTGTGATGTCCCATTGAATATTTTTCAAGGATTTTAATCACAAATTTCTTCTTAGAATCAAAATTAAACATCAAATCATCAATAATTTTTTCAATTACATCTGTTTTCATATTTTTCTTGTGCCATTCTCCTCGTTTGTTAAAAATCATTTCTCGTTTTCCATAAATATCGTTCTCGTCAATACTAATAAGTGTATCATCAGACGTTAGTAATATATTTCTCATAATATTATCACTGCTCCTAAATAAACCATCAAATAGTCTAATTTTCATGTATTCATATGCGATTGATTCGTTTTTTAATATATTCTTATTTTTTCCAAGATCTCCAATATTTTCATAATAATTCATCATTGCATATACGGGTTTCGTATCAACTTTTTTAAGTTCCCAATTACCAACGAAACTTCTTTTGGACTTGTCAATTTTAACAAGTGATACATCGGAATTAATTAATTCCATCCCTAGATCTTTTAGCCCAAATAATGATTTGCATTTGTCAACAACAATATAATCTGCCCCATAATTCATACTTTTTCCTAATTCTTTTAATACTTTTGGTGTGTTATTATATGTTACGCGAATACAACAGACTTTTCCACCACATACACCATCTTCTAGAACTGTTATATCACTAAATTCATCCCAGCTAATAAATTCATAATTCGGAACCATAACATTCGTTTTCTTATCAATTTTCTTTTTCTTATAAACACGGCGAGGTTTAGGAGATTCTGCTTGTTTTTTCTTACATTCAATATAAAACTGTCTATATTCTTCATAATTTTCTATAAAATCCATATTTTCATCAACAACCATAGCTCCATTCATTGCAAAATCCACTAGATCAAATTTCTTATTAACATGATAATCATTCACTACATAATCATCAATTTCTAATTTTTCCATTTCATTATAATATTTAATAGAACTGTCAGCAGATTCAACATCGGGAATATTCCATTCGAGATATTAGCGTTTCCATACCAACAACCCGGCCCATACCCCAAAAGCTACACGCTCCTTCATCGTTTTCACGTAAAATCTACTACGAGCGAAATCTATAATTGTGATCATTTTTTCATTATCAATAGAAAAATCCCTCAGAATTTCCCACCACATATATACTGGATCCTTTCGCCTATAACGAATTCCCGCTGTCTCATCCAAATTATACATCAAATTGTATACTCCAAACATCCTTTCATCCCCTTCTTTAATATATTTAATTAGATTTTCTCCCAACATCAACAATTTTTGCGAATCATTAGGTTTCTTATATTTTAACACATACGAAATCTTGATATCTGTATCCACAGCTGGATCTCCTTTGTTTCTCCACCAATTTCCTAAATAACTAACAAATCGGTTTCTCTTTGCACATTTAATAAGTTCACAAAAATCCAACAGCAAATCATAATTGTACCTATTAACATCATAATTATTAAGTATTTTAATACATTCAACGGTGATGCCAGCTGATACTACACTCATATCCTCCATAAGTAATATTTTTAGGCGATTGATAAGATTTGTAATGATTCCTTTCACTGCTTTTTCATCCAAATTGTTAAAATAAGCCATTTCCATGATACTCCATTTTAATTTTTCAAACTCCCCTCGCCTAAAATACTTACAAATAGCACTTTTAAGAACATTTGTCTTATATCCATGATTACTACTGTTATTAAGGACAGTTTTGGCAAACATAAAGTCAACAGTTGGTAATAGGTGTGTGGGATTGTAATTTTTTCACTTTTATAACATCAATTAATTACATTTGTCAACACGGTTCGTGATAACTGTAATTAATTGAGTTGGACTATTACGCAACATGGATGGTCATTATAAAATGTATATTTATGTATTGTCAATAAAATACCTTTCTTTCAAATTTGTCAATGTATTCGTAACAACCATTGATCATTTTGTTCGTTGAATTCCTTTTTTGGATTAATCGGGCATTTAATGTGGCCAATGATTCTTTACACTTTGTGATTGCTCGTTCTGTCTTGAAACGCATTTCAATAGGATCAGATTCTTTGAGCCGCCCATTTATATCCCTTAATTTTTGCAATTTGTCACTATATTCGGTAATCTCTGCATCCAAATTGTAAATGTCAACATACGATTCCGATATTTCCCTATACAACCGAGAATACATGTCATCAAATTTGCGCTTTATGCCTTTTAGGCGAGAATCGTTTATATTCTGGATTCCTTTGTTTATATTATTGTAAATATTTGAAATTATATTTTCAATATTGGTGATTTTAGTGGATCCAACTGTTTCTGCTGTAATATCGATGAAATTCTGATATGTAAACATTGGATATACACTATCGATTGGGAAATCACCTATTTCAATATCCGACATTGATTCGTCGGCAGTGTCATCAATTTCTAATTGTTCTAATTCGTCTGTGACGGTCGCCGCCATCGATTGTGTACTCGATTCATCGATTTCGTACACTGCACATTCATCATTTAATTTTATACACAAATTGCGATCAGATGTACAAACCAATGGCGTCTCAACATTCAAATCCAGTAAATGCATACGTTGACAATATGATTTGTAGTCATTTTCAATTAAATTTATATTTTCCTGGTTTACATAATTATTTTTCAGTTGATTTCTGGATATTATAAAGAAATCGAGCTGTTTTCTAGGGGTGGCAGCATGTATAAACTTTGTATCGTCGGATTGCGGGGAAATATAAATAGCCTTTATAATGAAATTTGCACCCGTTAAATCCGCAACAAAGTCATTTATATATTCTACTTGAACTTGCTGTAAAGATTGAGTATCCATTTATATGTATGGATGCATTTATAGTTGTGATTTTTATAATTAAGGAACCCAATAATAATTAATGAAATGTAATGGTATAACTAAAAATGGTAAAAGGTGTAAAAAAGTTACAAATGTAGATTTTTGTCATCATCATAAAAATTGCAAATACATTGAAAAACCGAAAAATTGTCCGATTTGTTTGTGCAGTTTACATCAAACCACTAAACCTCTATCATGCGGACATTGGTTTCATCGTAGCTGTGTACAAAAACTAAAAAAACCAAATTGTCCATTGTGTGATGCTAAAATAGAAGAATTAGATGATCCGTGTAATGGGATTTGTACGCATGATGGGGTTGTGAATGCTAGACTTGCTCATATTGTTTCTGTAATGTTTCAAAATTCCGTTTTACCAGAATATGATATATATGATATATCCGAGGTTGTTGGGGATTTTTTTGGAATAAATGGCGGAGAAATGTATGAATCAATTATATCATACACTTTAGACGATATATTGATGGAAAATGGATTGGGTGTTATCGGCAATAATATCGATGATCATCATCAAATACACACAAGACCCCCGGATTTAATAGAACGTATGGATCAATAAAGTGAATTATTATTTATGTATATATAAAATATACATATGGGCATCAATACGAGTACACTTGTTTCTAGTATCGATGATATTCGCAATAATAAGAACTGTATAATGAATCAGGTTGAAGATAACACTTATGGATTGGAGTTTATCATGATAATGTAGAAAAAACGAATGAAGAAATAAAAAGATTAATTTTACATTCTGATATTTGGAATAAAAATAGATTCTGTGACAGACCAGCCTATTATTTAGATAATCTAAATAACAAATATGAAAAGTTTATAAATGATGCAATGTATTATTTGAGAAATAATTATAAAAAGGATAATGATGAATGTTTCAAAAAATGTATAACAAAACTACGAGAATTGAAGATGTAATAATTCATATACAAGACCTCCATATTTAATAGAACATATGGATCAATAAAGTGAAATATGCACAATATAGCACTCAGTTTGTAGTTTTCTGCAAGATGACAAAGTGCAAGGGTCAACATTGTAATCGGGAGCTTGGTGACAAACATAATACCAAGGATGGATATTGTAGTAGTTTGTGTGAATATTGGCACCAATATAGGTTTACTAATTTACCATGCTTGTTGGATGGTTGTGATCGAATTGGCGATAAGATGACAGATGATTATTGTAGCTGGGGGTGTCGTGTGCGCGATTACGAAAACAAACTTAAGGAAGAAATGGATGAATATTACAAATCATTATGCGTGAAAAACGAAAACTAATGAATGATGATCATTTAATATAATCACAAAATTGATTATATTAAACTGTGCTCATTGATACGCTGCTTCGCTCAAACAATGATATGATGTATTAATAATGAGCGCCGACACACATAACAAAAATTCTACAACAAATTCCCCGATTAATATAAAGGCCGAAATCATGAAATTTTTGTCACAAAATAAAGGATTAGTAGCCGGATATCTTATTTTATCGCTCACAACGCCGATTGCTAATATTTATTTACCCCATAAATACGGTAAAATCATTACATTGTTAAGTACAAATCCTAGTATATCCGATGAATTGAAAAAACGAATCAAATACGTAATAATTATATGGATTTTGGTACAATCGTTATGGTTGGGTATGAATGCCCTTGATTCTGTGTTTGTACCACGCCTCCGATCTTTTGTTCGTACCATGATTGTTGATCGTGTAATCGACACATATCGCGAAAATTACAGTGAAAATGAGCTAGGGGCAATTATGGCAGAAATTGTGAGGTTGCCCGATGAAATAGATCATCTTTTCTCGGAAATCCGCAATAATGTGTTGCCCATCGTTTACATATTAGTGTTTTCAATTGGTTATTTTGCGTGGATAAATCCGGTTCTTGGTATTATTAGCGCCGCAACTATTTCTTTGTACATTGGTACCGCTGTTAAATTCGCAAGCTACTGTAAACCTGTTTGGACAAAAATGAACAGTTGTCATTCGGAGCTTCATGATGGTATAAATGAATGTTTGGGAAATTTATTGAACATTTATGTTGGAGGTGGAGAAGCTCGAGAAAAAGATGAACTTGTAAAAAAAGAACGTGAATTTGCAGAAAGTCACAAAGCATCCATTAGATGCAAGGGTCGTTTCAGAGCTATGCTGAATATTTGTTACATTGCTTTATTCGCAGGTATTAATTTGACGTCAATTTGGTTGTATACACGCAAACGGATATCCAACAGTGACATGATTAGTGTACTCATTGTAACTCTCGAAATGATATCCAAAATGTCGAATTTTGTGGCATCCATTGACAAAATCATGCATGATGTGACAATTATTGATCATGTCCAGGATATATTAAACAAAATGGCTGTAGGTGGAAATCGTCGGGATGACGACACAACAACCCAAAATAAAAGACCTTTACACCAATCCGTCGGGTCTGATGGATCTACAGGTATCATTTTAAACAATGTGCGGTATACAACACCTAATGGATATAATATTCTCAAAAATATAAATTTAAGATTTGGAAATAATGAAAAAGTGGCTCTTGTAGGTGAAATTGGAAGTGGGAAATCGACAATTTTAAACTGTATCATGCGCTTGTTACAGTACGAAGGACAAATAATAATAGATGGAGTCGATATTTCTACATTACCTGTCGACGAATTACGAAGTCGTATTATTTTCGTACCCCAAAATCCTAAATTGTTCAATAGATCGATTTATGACAATATCGCGTACAATAATGGTGCTACACGATCCGATGTTGAAGCAGCAATGAAATATTACAATATTAGTGGATTCGATTTAGATAAAAAAGCGGGGAAATTTGGACAACATTTGTCGGGAGGACAACGACAAATTGTTTATTTGTTACGGTGCTTGTTTGGTAGTGGAAAATCTATTATTTTATTAGACGAACCAACGGCATCCCTCGATTATTCCACAAAAATGCAGATTTTTGGGATATTGCAAGATTTATTGCGTGGAAAAACGGTAATTATGGTATCGCACGACAATGAAATATTGCAATTTGTGGACAGAGTAGTAAATGTTGCGGAAATCAATCATGCTAGGGGGAGAAACGTAATGTTCAAATAATTCAAATAATGATCAATTGCAACGATCGCTTCTATATTTATTATTTGACACATTTGACACATTATCATTCCATTTCCATGCATCGTATGGTACTAAATAATCTCTGTCATATCCTTTCGTTTTAACTACAACATTATTTATGAATAATTTTAACGGAATATTAGAAAGTAATGATTTTGAATCTATTATTCCTAGAAATGTAGACAATAGTTGTGAAGCATATGGTTTTTCATTCAAAATGCTTTTCAGGATCGTTTCCCTTGAAAAATTCTTAATTATATATCCCAAAAAATTAGGATTCTTTTTTAATACCGATAAAACTGAAGTTTTATACAAAAATTTAGTCTTGTAATTAAACTTATCCATATCTTTACATTCACAATAATCACTATCGCATATAAAGCAGTAATAATGCTTTGTTATCACATAAAAACTACATTCTAAATTTTTATCAAATTTTACACATGTTATTTCATCATAATTGTGATTTAAATTCGGAGGATCCCATCCATATTCATAAACTCTATACTCTTTTGTATTTACAATTAAATAATCATCGTCTTCGGGTATGTCTTCACAATCGTACGTATCATACATTTTGTAGTCAGAATAATAATCTTTTAGATCCTTTCTTAATTTTTTGTTTCTTAGTTTTTTAGTATTTTCATTAATAAAATTCGATGCATTTATTATATTAATAAGATAGTCTTGAGTAGCGGGAAATCCCCGAGTTGTCATTATCGTTACAATAATTCTTATCGGTATATCAATTAATGCTGTATTAATTGATAAAAATACAATTAGTATATTTTGAGTTGTTTACATTGACCAAATAATGCCATCAATTGTATGATTTTGAATTGTGACGATAAAAAACCACTTCAATATAATGGTTGATGATACAACCGATAAAATTGAACAATCTGCCCCAATATCAATGTCACAACATCGAATGTCTTATTCTATTTATGTAGACGCATCGCCTCCTAATACATATTTCGACATTCATAATTATAGTAGCAGCATCGGTAAAATAAAACAGCGCTCTCGGCTTCTTTGGGTCGACGATTCCAATATTACAAATTGTTATAATTGTGCAACCCCTTTTAATTTTTATACCAGATCCCATCATTGTCGAAAATGTGGAAATGTATTTTGCGGAAATTGTTGCGACAATTGGTCAATCATCCCTTCAACCCTCAAGCTCCCAATCCCTCCATCTAGAAAACAATCATCCGCTCCACATTCAAAGAAGCAACGATTATGCAATGAATGTGACAATGATATACAGCATATTAAGCAAATCAGTTATTTGATTAGTGTGTTTGATTTATTACCCCTTGATATCAACGATTTGTATATTATGCGACTTGTAAACCGTAAATGGAACTATTTAGCCAATTATTACTTGTCGCAATTTCGAGAATTACAATACAAATTACCGTGTACACAATTCAGTAAGATAGAATTGCATTTATTGAGGCAAAATTATAAATATTTCGGGAATCATTCATTGTATAAATTGGCATCGATTGCTGGCGGTGTTGCCGATACCAATATTCCACATTCCACCATTTCATGTCAAAAATTAATGTGTAGTCGGCTATGTAGTCCAGAAATTTCTAGCATGAACCTTGTTGGTTTATTAGATTCTAGGGTATCGGATCAATATCTAGAAACTCTTTACAATAATTTATCGGATTCACAAATAAATTCTATACTTCCGCATTTATGTCATTATTCACAAACTATGCGTCCATTTTTGGGTGAAAAATTGATCGAAATTGCAAATAAAAATACGCTCAAGGGACTTGAAATATTTTGGTGGTTGGACAGTAAAATATCTGGTGACGGTACCCCCGATTCATGCATATTCGAGAAATTCATGAAGGGTATATCACAACGCACTAAAACAGCAATTAATGACTGTATCAAATTCAAAAAATTATTTAATTTGTTGACAGATAAAAAAATCGATCAGATTCGGGACATTTTGAGTATTTTTAATATTGATGGCCTTATTTTGCCGATTGATCCAAGTTTGATCTGTAAATCAATTATATTAGATCTTGTACAGATAAAAACGTCGAAATCTCGTCCCATTTTTATACCTGTGAGGGTTTGCGACATTGCAACCAATGCCGACGCCGGTATTCGATACATTCTTGTAAAATTTGATGATATACGTCAAGATTACATTATTATGAAAACAATATGCGTAATGAAATCGTCATTAGCTGGATCCAATGACGCAGATTTATCAGGATCAAATATCATTACATATGGAATATTGCCCATGGGCAATCAAATTGGGATTATTGAAATCATACCCGATTCGCGCACTGTTTTCGATATTCAGAAGAACTTTACACTATTAAATTACATAATGGAACACAATCCTAATGAATCTGTGGAATCTGTAAAGAATAAATTTATGATTAGTTGTGCTATTTATTGTGTAATCACTTATTTGCTGGGTGTGGGTGATCGGCATTTAGAAAACATTCTGATAACAAGCAAGGGAGATCTTTTTCACATTGATTATGAATATATATTCGGATTTGATCCGAAACCCATGAATACACCAATTATGCGCATCACATCAGGAATGATCGATGTAATTGGTGGAACTGATAGTGTATACTATGGACGTTTTATCGAAATCATCAAAAAATGCCATTTTCACTTGCATCAACATTTTGCAATTTTCTTGACACAATTGAAATTGTTAGTAGACACAAATCCTCCTATTAATAACATTGACTACAATACCATGATGATCGAACTTATAAAACGGTTTAAATACAGTGAAAATTACGAGCTCATGGATTTACAAATGGATGTAAATATTATCCATTCAAGGAATTCGTATAATACTACATTTTATGATTTTTTACATTACTATAATAAAGAAAGTTCGACTATATTAGGGAATGTGTTGGGGTCATGGTGGACATGATATCGGAATTACGATTTGATTACAAACAGTTTATTGTAATCAAATTTAAATGACGTTTTATTTGCAGCTCTTTGATACATGATAAAAAATAATGTACGGAATTGGGAAAAATATGGCACCTAATACATGTAAGGCCACATTCTTGTTTTTACGGCCGCATTTGACTGCAAGGGTTATTGCATAAACAGCAAGGGCAATTTCCAATATTAACATTACAAGTACAATTGTAGTAGTTATTTCGAGTTCTGCCTTTGTTGGCATAACAGCTTTAGATTTTGCGGCATCTTGGCGTTTTTTCTGTTCTGATACTAGGTATGTTAAAATCATTATAATTAGCAAATATTATCATTGGGGTTATGAATTCGTTCATGTAATCTATTGATGATATCAGTTGTAGAAACCGTTTTTGTATACGGAATAGCTTCAAATTTTCCTAATTTAACAGGAATACTGTACATTGTATTCATCTGATCATCCGTATGATCGTCTCCAGCTACCACGAGATCTATTTGATGTTTTTCTATGAATTCTTCTGTAATATGTATAGGAGCATTCGGAATAACCTTGTCTACATATTTGATGGCTTTCACCATTTCAATTCTTTCATCCATATTCATAATCGGTCGTCGTTTATAAGATTCAACAGTTTCATTATTATGGATTCCAACTATCAAAAAATCACCTTTTGATTTGGCATTGATAAATGCCCTAATATGACCATAATGTAGCAGATCACATACTCCATCCATATATATTCGCTTCATTACATAGCTGCTAGTATTATCTATTTTTCATTAAAATATATGTCAAATTTAATGTCAATGGGGATTGATCAACCGCCGACGCCCACCGTTCTTAATCTTAGTGATATTATAAAAAATCAACCAATTCGATCGATTGGTTGCATAGGTCACGTAAGTCACGGTAAATCCACCGTTGTAAAACATATAACCGGTATAAAAACCCAAAAACACGCAAAGGAACGAGAACGAAACATTACAATAAATTTGGGGTACGCAAATGTAAAATATTTCAAATGTTTGGAAACAAATGAAATATTCTCGGCGCCCAGTAATATTATTTCAATGAGCCATCCTGAAACTGGAAATCCACTACAATTGGTAGCTCATATCAGTTGTGTAGATGCTCCGGGTCATTCTTCGTACATGGCAACAATGTTGAGCGGAACTGCTGCTATGGATCAAGCACTTCTTGTCATTGCAGCTAATGACAAAGTTTGCCCCCAAATACAAACATACGAACATTTAATTGCAGTATCACAAGTTCCCGTATCAGAGATCGCAATTTTACAAAATAAATTGGATCTAGTGACTGCCGATCAATGTTCTGATAATTTAAATGCAATTACCGAATTTGTAAACGGATCGATTGCTGAAGACGCTCCCATTATTCCAATATCTGCACAATTGGGTATAAATATGAATGCTGTCAGCAAATATATAGTAGAAAGCGGGAATCGAATTGATCAGGATCTTAATGAACTCATCAATGAACCTGCTCGCCTCACAATTATTAGGAGTTTCGATGTAAATAAAACTGGAATTCCTGTAAACAAATTAAAAGGCGGGGTTATTGGTGGAACTTTAGAGTCTGGATATTTGCGTGTTGGTGATTACATTGAAATTCGCCCCGGATTTGTAAAAAAGAATGCAGAATCCGGGGAAATTGAATACACACCCATTATTTCTAAAATTGAGAGCTTGTTTTCCGAGAAAAATGCTCTGGAGATTGCTGTACCGGGTGGCCTCATTGCCATTGGATTGTCAATTGATCCAACATTCTCAAAAGCAAATACATTGGTTGGTAATATTGCGGGGCTTGTTGGAACTGTACCCGATGCTATTGTCGATTTTACAATCACATTTAACAAAATAAAAAGAATGGGTGACGAAAAAATATCAAAATTGTCGCGAGGTGAATCTATTATCGTTTGTTCAAATGCATCAACCGTTACAGCAAAAGTGTGTAAGAAATCATCTAGTTCTGAAGAAGCCGAAGGCAGTCGCAGTTCTAAATCTCTTAAATTACAAGCAACGAGACCAATATGTGTCGAAGTCGGCTCTAAAGTAGCGATTATGAAAATGCACAACGGTAAGAATCTATTATACGGATGGGGGATCGTACAAACTGTGGGAAAATCATTAAAATCGAATTTGACAGACAATTATGATGATTATATGTGCTGGGATCGAGAACCCATATCAATAATAAATGATATGGGGGGTGCTGATAGCGATTGTGATGATATAAATTATGACGAATTGTTACAAAATATAACTTTCAAAGAAAACTCAAAAGCACGCGTTTCTCTAAAATTACCGATTGTGGAAACAAAAGGCAAGATTACATTATTTGTAAACTACAAGGAATTTTGTAAAAGTATATCATATGAAGGAAATGACGGTGACGACGCAGATTATGGAACTAAATTATCACATGAAGACCTGCTTACAACATTTATAATGGACGAACTATCAACTACCTGTAATGTTTTGGACGATGGAAGTGCAAAGATAAAAGGACGATTTAAACAA
>Ga0180437_10002583_pt1 | contig 28539 bp, 31 predicted proteins | sample SS_ome_4_FD_132410 | JGI IMG/M metagenome (GOLD analysis project Ga0180437, IMG submission 132410) | Hypersaline lake sediment archaeal communities from the Salton Sea, California, USA - SS_3_D_1 metaG | ecosystem: Environmental > Aquatic > Non-marine Saline and Alkaline > Hypersaline >...
CAGTTCTGAGGCGGCAGGACCATTGTCATGGGTGCACGTAAGAATGAAAACGCTCAAAAATATTCCGAGCGCGAGGGAAAGGGTATGCAATTTTTTCATTTTCAATCTCCTCTGGTTCAACAATAACAGGTGATATTCAACAAGACCAGTGCTATGGGGGAGGTTCAGCCGTTACTGTGGCCCGGCCGTTATTCAACGGCCGTTATTCAACGGATGCTAATTACCTTGACAAAGGTGGGCTCTGGGACTATCATGGCGGCAAAAATCGGTGGCTTCGACCGGCCATATCGCAGGGTTTAAGAGGCAGAAAGCGCAGGGGTCCATGCAGTGTGTATCGGTTGTTGTGGAGGGGCGGGAGTGAATTCTCACCGCGGGGTCGTACGACACGAGGTCGTACGAAACGGGGTCGCACGACACGAGGTCGTACGAAACGCACATGAAAGACGAGCGATTTCAGGTTTTTTTCGACTTTATAAAAGACAAGAAAATTTACCTCGCTCTCTCAGGAGGCGGTCTTGCCCTTGTCTGCCATATCGCAGTGATACGTTTCATAGAGGAGTTTGACATCGATGTCGAACGGGTATACGGCACCTCTGCAGGAGCGCTCATTGGTGGGATGTATGCGGCAGGCATGAGCTCGGAGCAGATGCAGGAGTCTGTGCTGAGGCTCAAGAATCCCGATGATCTTTTCGGAAGGGGATCGCGGCATTTTCTCTATAGGGCAATCAAGAGCGAATTCTTCAACAGAGAGTTCAGAAGCGCGGGCATTTACGACGGCAAACGGCTGGAGTCCTACATCGAAGAGGAGCTCGTGCGCTCTCTCGGGAGGGTTCCTTCTCTCGGGGAATTAGCACTGCCCTTTTCCGCGGTGACATTCAACCTGGGTTCAGGACAGAACACGGATACCGGGCTCAGCGTGAAACAGGTGTTTTCGAATGAGAGGACCCCTGAAATTTCGTTGAAGGATGCCGTGGTCGCCTCGATTTCGATTCCCGGAATATTTCCGCCAAAGAAGATAGGAGGGTATTACTATATAGACGGTGGGGTTGTGGAGCACCTTCCCATTGTGACAGCCTACGAGGACTGGCTGGGCTCGAAGCGTTTTTTCAGGAGAAACGTTGTAATTCTGGCGGTGAACCTCGGGTATGGGGGAATGAAGCTCAGAGAATCTTCAAACGTGAGACCACATGACATGGTTCTTTATGCGACGAGCATACAGGGAAAAACGATCGACCAGTACAGCCTGCTCCGGGTGCATCGGCCGAAGAAGGGGTCCAGTGTCGTGCTTCTCAAACCGCGCTGTTACGATATTGGGCTTGTGGATTTCCAAAAGATCCCCGGGGCAATCGAAATATCCTACGAGAAGATAAAAGATCAGCTCGAAGGAGAGACCTTTTTAAAGGAGACCGAAGAGGATATAGAGAAGGGAAGGAGGGCGCTGGGGCTGCGCGATTGATCTGGAAGAGGCGGGTTGTGATGCACATGCGGTATGCCGGATGCTGTCTGTGGTAATTATGAATAGAGGGTACACGATAGGGGAACGCGAGGGTGAAAGAGGAAGTGCCACATGGAAGAAGGGCGGCGGTTCCTCTCCAGGTTGTGCTCCTGGGGATTACGGTTTTTCTGGTGATCTCATCGGTTTCAATACTTCACACCAACCAGTATGAATTCATCTATCTGCGATTTGCTGACCTGAAGATGGTTCATGTCTCGTATTTTGATACGGTGCTCTACAGCGCCTACCTCGTCGGTGGGATAGTGATTGGTCTGCTCACTGACAGGTGGGGAAAGAGGAAGCTCTTTCTCCTTATCGGCAGCACGGGTTCGGTTCTCTTTTTCTTACTCATGACACGGTCACCAACCTATGGCATTCTCCTCATCTTCAGGTTCTGTCAGGGGGCATTCACAGTCGCTGAATGGCAGATCCTGATGACGCTCGTGCTGGATAACAGCACTGCGGAGAACAGGGGGCGAAGCTTCGGGCTCTTCGGTATGTTTCTCGCTCTTTCCATGGGGATAGGTCCGGTGTTCGGGGGCATCATCGCAGGGAGAGGCGTTTTTCTGCCCTACTACATCGGCGCTGCACTGCACGTGTTGGTATTGTTACTCTCGGTTGCCCTTATACAGGAGCCGCCAGAGCTGAAAAAAAAGCCGGGTCTTGCCAGGAGCATCGCAGTAATCAGAGAACGGCCATCCCTTCTTGTTCCATCGCTCTTCAACTTCATCGACCGGCTCCACATCGGCTTTATCATCTTCCTCCTACCTCTGTATATCCAGATGGTGCTCGGGAAGGGTCCACAGATGCGCGGCATGATACTGGGAGTGCACGCGCTCGCCTTCATCCTGCTGCAGTACCCTGTAGGAAGGCTCTCGGATCGTTTCGGAAGGCTTGCCTTTCTGATACCGGGAAGCCTCGGATACGGCCTTCTTCTCATGATCGCAGGGTATGTAGGAAGCAAAGGGATCGGCCCTCTCGCGCTGATTTTTTTCGTTCTGGGGGTGTTTTCCGGGTTGACCGGTCCGACAAACGCAGCGCTTGTGGGAGATCTCAGCTGCCAGGGAGAGCACGGAATGGCGATGGCAATTTTTAATTTCTCCGGGAATGTGGGAATTGTGTTCGGGCCTGTGCTCGCGGGATGGGTTACGGATCTGGGTGATTTTTACGCATCTTTTTTGGTGGCTGGAGGAGTGGAGCTTCTGGGCCTTGGTATCTGCCTGCTTTTCATAAAAAGATATTTTCCTCTATCGCTTTTGCTTTCTTTTCAGCACCGCAGCGTGCAGCGCCCTGGAACGAAGGACCCTGGCACCGACCAATGAGAGCAGATAAAAAGCCCCCGCAAACAAGATGATGTTCGAGCTGGTCGGGAGATCGTAGACATAGCTGAATCCGAGGCCGATTGTGGTGAAGAGCATGCAGATGAGGCTTGAGAATATCATCATCTGCCAGAGTTGTTTCGAGAAGAGCCCTGCCACAGCTGACGGAAGGGTGAGCAGGGCGATTACCATTACGATTCCGACCACGGTGACCATGAGTACGACGGTGAGTGCAGTGAGACAGAGTAAAAGCAGGTAGAAGAAGCCCGTTCTTACGCCGCGGATACGGGCGAACTCCTCGTCGAAGCTCACCGCAAGAAACCTGTTGTAGAAAAAAACGCTCAAAAGCAGAATGACGCCATCCAAAATCGCGATGGTCATGATGTCTCTCTGAGAGATCAATAGAATGTTGCCGAAGAGATAACTCATCGGATCTACATACCCCGGAGTTTTTGTGAGAAAGAGCAGCCCGATCGCCATGCCAATTGCCCATATTGCCCCGATCACTGTGTCCTCACGCTGGTGTGCGTAGAGGCTCACATACCCGATCAGGATTCCGGAAATGAGGGCTGCAATGACTGCACCGAGAATCGGAGAGAACCAGCTCACCCCGAGCTTCACCTGCATATACAGTCCCGCGCCGATACCGCCAAGGGCAGAGTGCGCGATCGCCCCGGCAATATAGCTTATTCGGCGCGTTACCACATAGGTGCCGATGATCCCAAAGGAAATGCTTCCGAGCAGTCCTGCGATGAACGCGTAGCGAAGAAAGGCGATGTCAGGGTTTCCGAGTGCGTTAATGAAAGCAGCCATACGAGGGTCCGTCCTTTCCCGAACTGTAATCGTGTCGCACCATTTGAATTTCGTGCCCGTACATGTCCTGGATAAGCGTGCCGCTGAGCTCGCTCGTGGGATGCACCATGACCTGGCGCTTCACGCAAATTACCCGTTGTACAATCTTATACACGAATCCAAGGTCATGGGTGACCATGAGTATGGTCATCCGTCTGTTCAGCTCCTCCAGTATATTGTAGAGCTTCTGCTCGATCTCAACGTCCACATTTGCGGTGGGCTCGTCCAGGAGAAGAATTTTCGGGTTGCTTACCAGGGCCCTCGCGAGCAGAACACGCTGCCGCTGGCCGCCGGAGAGCTCTGAGAAGCTCGCCCCGTGAAAGTCTTCCATCTCGACCTCTCCGAGGGATTTCGAGACTTTCTCTTTGTCCTTCTTTGTATAGAGTCCGCGTCGAGGGCCGAGCCTTCCCATGAGGACCACATCCGATACCCTCACGGGAAACTGGGGATCGAAATGGGTGTGCTGCGGCATGTAACCGATTGTTTCACGCGACTTTTCCGGCGGTTTTCCGAATATGCGTACCTTGCCGGTATTTGGCTTCAGCAGTCCGAGCATTATTCGAATGAGAGTGGTCTTTCCTCCTCCGTTCGGTCCTACCATGGACAGAAACTCGCCTTCCTGAATGCTCAGGTTCACATCGGTCAGCACGAGAATCCCGTTGTAGGAGAAGTTCACATCCCTCACCAGTATAGCCGGGCTTTCTTTCATAGCCAAACTCCTCTTTCTGTAGAATTCGCTCCCAAGTCTTCAGGCAAGCCTGTGCATACGACAGGAATCAGCTATCTCACTGCTGCCTGAATTTTCACTGCGATGTCCTCGAGGTTTCCGAGAATATCTTCCGCCAGAGGATCGATACTCATTACGGTTCCGCCAATTGCCTCGGCAATTGCGGCAGCGCTTCTTCTGTCAAACTGGGGGGATACGAAGATGATTCGCACCTGATCCCGGCGCGCATTTTCTATGAGCTTTTGAATCTGCCGTGGGGTCGGGCTTTTTCCCTCCACTTCAACCGGAGCCTGTTTGAGGCCGTACTCATCGGCAAAATACCCGAAGGCAGGGTGGAACACATAGAATAGTTTTCCCCTGTAGGGAGCGAGGATCTGTTTCAGCCTTTCGTCCAGACGGTCGAGATCGGAGACGAGGCTGTTCAGGGAGCTTCTGTATTCTGGTTCACGATCCGGATCCACCCTCGAAAGTCCCCCGTACACATTCCTGCAGATGATTTTCAGCATGGATGGAGAAAGCCAGATGTGAGGGTCGGGCTCGCCCTCACCGTGCAAGTGAGGAGGTTCATCCGTACCCTCTTCCACTTCATCACCATGCGCGGTATCCCTGTGTGGGGTGTGGGGGGTGTGCTCATCCAGAGACCGTTTTTTTACTCCCTCATTGGTTTCGATGAGGACAAAACGAGGGTTCATGCTCAGTATCTTCTCCAAAAGCCGTTTCTCAAAGGGGAACCCGATTCCAAAATAGACGTCCGCTTCCACAAGGTCCATGACCTGTCCTGGAGTGAGCTCAAAGGTATGCGGGTCCTGCCCCGCTCCCACCAGCACGCTCACCCGAACATGCTCCCCGCCAATCCTCTCCACGAGCGAAACCTGTGGAAGAATGCTGACGACGGCTCGTATCCCCGCTTTCTCTTCCCCTGTGCTCTGTTGTCTCCCTCCGGCGATCAACCCAGCCGGCAAAAACAACATGAGATAGATAGCGAGCAGTCCAAGGCGCAATCCAAGTCTTTGCATTTTCCCATTCAGCTTCATGAAAGTGACTCCTTTTCTTTCACTGTTTCCGGGGGTGAGCAACAACGCTCCCCTGAGCCTCGCACACGATGTGGAACGCATGGCACCTGTTGCACTCTTCAACACTGTGGCTACGGGCGAAAGTGGCCCAGTGTCTGTGCTGATCAGGAGTGAGCATTCCAGTTCCCCTGCAAAGGGGGCAGGTGTTTTCGAGGGCGATGAGTATTGCAGAGCGTATGAACTGAGAGCGGTTTTCTATGCCCTCCATGGCATGCATGAGGGCCTCATCAACCTTGAAGCTGATGATCTCCTGTTTCCTGCTTCCTGACATTCTCCTGCTCCTTGTATCTTTGTTCCCAATAAATGTAATACTATGTATTACCAAAGTGAAAATGAATCTGTGCCCATAGTTTTTCTCTTTTTGACCTTGGGCCCTGAGCGCATTATCATTATATGGATATCGGAGAGAAAAACCATACGAATGAAAAAGTTGAAAGATCACATCAAAGAGATTTCACAGCTGCCTTCTGTCAGCGGATTCGAAGATGCCTTTGCCCGGCTTCTCCTTTCGAGAATGGAGGGCAGAGTGGATCGGTGTGAGCGGGATACTCTTGGCAATGTCATTGGGGTGAAAAATGGGTATGAGGGAAGTGGAATGAGGCTTCTCTTTGAAGCTCACATGGACCAGATCGGTCTCATGATTCAAAGCATCGAGGAAAACGGGATCCTCAGGTTCACGGGGATCGGGGGGATAAATCCGCTCACCATCTACGGAAAGCGGGTTCGGCTCTACGGGAAGCAGACGGTTTTCGGTGTGATCGGTATGAAGCCCCCTCACATATCCACAAAGGAGGAGCAGGGGCGAATGAGACCGATCAGTGAGCTCTTCATTGACATCGGGTGCAGGACACGGGAAGAAGCGCTCACCTTTGTTACGCCCGGGGACACGGGGGTGGTGGATTTCATTCCCGATTTCCTCATGGCTGAGCATTTCAGTTCATCGGGGCTGGATAACAGGGCAGGCGTGCTCACCCTCCTCTCTCTCATCGATCTTTTACAGGATACACGTCCCATACACGATATTCTTCTGCTCTTTGCAGTCCAGGAAGAAGTTGGCCTGAGGGGTGCGAAGGTTGCCGGGTACACCCTGAACCCGGATGTCGCTGTCGTATGCGATGTGACGTTCGGCGACCCGGTGGGAAACCTTACCGAAATCGCCACTGGGAAGGGTCCGGTCATTGCAAAGGGTCCGAACTACTATCCCCCTCTTGTGAAGAAACTCTGTGAGATCGCGCGGCGTGAGGACATTCCCTTCCAGGAAGAGGTGGAGGAGCGCCCAGGTGGTACCGACGCATACTACCTCCAGATCGCGCGGAGAGGCATCTACACGGCAGGCTTGTCAATACCGCTGAGGTACATGCATTCTCCTGTGGAAATAATAAACGTGAAGGATGTCTACCGGGCTTCGAAGCTCATGCTGAATCTCGCACTTGAGGAAAAGATACTTGCCGATACATGAAGTGAGAATTCGGGAAACGAAATAAAGTTGCCCGTTACGATACCCTGCATTTGGGAGAGAATAGTGCTTCTTGAGAAGCTCAGCAACGTGTGCGCCGCTGCCGGAGACGAGGAGGACATCCGGGCTGCGATCAAGAAAGAAATTACCGACTGTGTGGACGAGATCTCAACCAATCCTCTTGGGAATCTCATTGCCAGGAAGTCGGGTGAGGAGAGTTCCAGTTCGATACTGGTCACTGCCCATATGGACGAAGTTGCGTGCATCGTCAAATCGGTAGAGAAAAACGGGTTGATAAAATTCCATACCATCGGGGGGATTGTTGGTGCAATCCTGCCTGGAAATCCGGTGGCGGTTGGAAGGAACAGAGTCCCCGGAGTCGTTGCATGCAAGTCCTATCACATCATGCCAGAGGAGGAGCGGAAGAAAGTGCCTGAAGTGAAGGACCTCTGTATCGACATCGGCGCAGGGTCGCGGGAAGAGGTGAAAGATATCTCTTGTGGGGACTACATCTATTTCCGATCCAAGTTTTTTACCCAGAATGGCTGTTTTTACGGGAAGGCCTTCGATGACAGGGCCGGGTGTGCCGCACTCTGCGAGCTGTTCAGGGAGTACGGGAAGGGAAAGCCTCCGCTTGAGATTGTCGGGACCTTTTGCGCCCAGGAGGAGGTGGGGCTCAGGGGGGGTGCGACTGCCGCCTTTGGTTTGCAGGGGCTCCTGTTCAATCTCAACCTGGAAGGCACCACCTGCTCTGACAGGGAGTTGAAGAAGAGCTACTCACCGGTCACCGAGCTTGGCAGGGGACCTGCGATCACCTTCATGGACAGGACAACCATTACGAACAGAAAACTTTTCGAATTCGTGGTGTCTGTGGCAGAAAAAGAGGGGATACCCTTCCAGCTCAAGAGGGGGACCGCGGGAGGAACCGATGCAGGGCTCATCCACCTCACAGAAGAGGGCGTCCCTTCGGTCACCGTCTCGGTTCCGGTCCGCTACATCCACTCTCCCTGGTGTATCATGAGCGGTGAGGATTTTCAGAGCTACATCGCGCTCGCAAAGGCAGTTGTGCAGGAAGCGCCAGTTTTCTCTCTCTGAAGGCGATCATCGAGGAGGCTGTATGAACATACAGGGCAAGGAGTTTATATTTTCAGAGTTCGGTGTGTCAGGAAGAGAAGAACAGGTCAGAAACGGTATCGAAAAGTTTGCCTCGAAGCTGGTGGATGAGATACTCTATGACGTCACCGGCTCTCTCATCTGTGTGAAAAAGAGCAAACGCAAAGAGCCCAGGCGGGTAATGATTGCTGCACACATGGACACCATCGGGTTTGTCGCTACCTACGTGGATGAAAAAGGATTTCTCCGTTTTGCAGAGGTCGGTGAGCAGCCAGAAGCGTACCTGCTCGGAAAGCGCGTCGTGTTCGAAAACGGGACCGTGGGAGTGATCGGTATAGAGAGGCGTGAACATGAGAAGAAACCGGTCCTGGAAAAGATGTTTATCGATATAGGGGCACGGAGTCGGGATGAAGCACTCGAGCGGGTGAAGATCGGAGAAATGTGCGCAGTGTATTCACCACTGGCAGTGACCCAGAGCACGCTCTCAGGGGGGTGGATGGATGACAGGATCGGCTGTTTTGTGTTGATGGAGGTGATGGAGCAGCTTGGAAAAACCCCACATGAAATACTCTTCGTGTTCTCAGCACAGGAAGAGGTTGGTCTGAGGGGTGCCCAGACCTCCTCATACAGGCTCGATCCTGACATTGGTATCTCGGTCGATGCCACCGCATCATCGGACCTCCCGGAAGGTGAACGGGTGGGCTCCTGCGTACTCGGCGGGGGTGCCGGAATCAAGATCATGGACAAAAGTGTCATCGTCCCAAAGAGGCTTGTTCAGCACCTGCTGGGGATCGCCGAGAAGCGGAAGATTCTCCACCAGCAGGACATAATGAGTGCCGGAAGGACCGGTGCACAGGCGATTCAGCTGAGTAGGGGAGGGGTTCTCACGGGAGGGATCTCTGTACCGGTGCGCTACCTGCACACCGCGGGTGAGATGTGTGCCGTATCGGACGTGAAGGCATGCATCGAGCTCGTGCGCGCCTTCTGCGAGGAGGAACTTCCCATCTGAGGTGAACGGATAAAAATGCCTCAATCGAATAAAAAGGTGGAGAAAAGAGACCACATGTCTGCATCATCCCCGGTGATCGGAATCACCATTGGCGATCCTGCAGGCATCGGTCCTGAGATTGCTCTGAAGGCATGCCAGAACAGGGAGCTGCTCGGGAAAGCTCGGCCGCTTGTCATTGGAAGCAGGAAAGTGCTCGAAACGGCTGCCGGATTCTGCGGACTTGCAGTCCAGATGCATCGAGTTTCCCATCCCTCTCAGGGTAAATACCGGGCAGGTGTGCTCGATGTGCTCGACATGGACAATATCGATGTGGAAACCCTCAGGATCGGGCAGGTGCAATCTGCCTGCGGAAGAGCCGCCTTTGCCTACGTAAAAAGAAGCATTGCATGTGCTCTCAGGCATGAAATTGATGCGGTTACGACAGGGCCAATCAACAAAGAGTCCCTCAAAGCGGCAGGCATTGACTTCATCGGGCACACAGAGATCTTTGCCGGTCTTACCAGCACCACTGATCCGCTCACCATGTTCCAGGTGAGCGGGATGAGAATCTTCTTTCTCACCCGGCACTTGTCCCTTCGTGGGGCCATTGACTCCATTTCCAAAGCTCGGGTGCTTGATTACATCATCCGGTGTACCGAAGCGCTGAGGGCCATCGGTGAAGGCAAAAAACCTCTTGCAGTCGCCGGTTTGAACCCCCATTGCGGGGAGCACGGGCTCTTCGGTGATGAGGAGGTCCGTCACATCATCCCAGCAGTAGAAGAAGCGCAGAGGATGGGATACCCAGTTGAGGGGCCAATCGGTGCAGACTCGGTTTTTCACCTCGCGCTCGAGGGTATCTATAGTGGGGTTCTATCCCTCTATCACGATCAGGGGCACATCGCGGCGAAGACCTACAATTTTGAAAAGACTGTTTCCGTTACCCTGGGTCTTCCGATTCTCAGGACCTCAGTGGACCACGGGACCGCTTTTGATATCGCAGGAACCGGAAGAGCAAGCCCGGTAAACATGATCGAGGCGGTTATGGTTGCTGCAGAGTATGCACACCGGCGCACATCGCCCTCGGTTCTGTAACGGTAAGAATACAAAGCGCTCAAAAATACATGGAGTTGGGTCCCACTCTTCTCAAAGGTTCTCCCGCATCTTTTTTGCAAGATCCAGATCCCTGTCTATGAGCAAGATTTCGATTCGCCGGTTCTTTGCCCTCCCAGTCTCTGTTTTATTCGACGCAACAGGGCGGTAATGCGCAAAGGATACCGCGCTCAGCCTCAGAGGATCGATTCCGGATTCCTTCTGGAGGAAGTGGACCACGTTTATTGCACGGGCGGCGCCGAGCTCCCAGTTGGACCGATATGTATCCCGGAGTGAGGGCCCGATCGGGACATTGTCGGTATGCCCCTCCACGCGGATATTCTTCTCAGGGATTTTCTTGAGCGCCAGCCCGATTCGTCTGAGCACATCGCGGCCTTCGGGTTTGATCTCCGCTTTTCCTGTTTCAAAGAACAGCTCTTCTGCCACCTTCAGGCTCATTTTGTTTTGAACCCGAATGATTTCCATCTTTCCGCTTGCGATCTCCCGCTGGAAATCTCTTTTCAGACTTTCGTAGGTCCGCTTCACCAGCTCAAGCTCCTTTTCAGTGAGCGTTTTCTGTTCTTCAGTCATCCTGCGGAACTCCCGCAGCTGACCCTGCATATCCTGAGCGAGGGCGGTGGATTCTTCAAGCTGTTTCTGAAGAGCTTTCGCCAGCTCAGCGTTACGCTTATTTTCCATTTCGAGCTTCTGGTACTTCCGTGTTGAAACACATCCGGTGAGAAGACCCATCAGCACGATCAAAGTGATCGTGAAGCGTATAGACGGCTTGTTCATGTTTTTCTCCTGTGATTCTAATGATACTATTTTTAAAGCAGTATTTCCCGACCCTCACTCACCCCAAAGCAGGTTGTGCTGCTTTTTTTACGGCTGATGACCATCCGGCTCGCTTTCACTATTTTATCCACGGTTTCATCAGAATGGTCGGGGTCATGATGAAACAGACCAAAGCGCTTCACCTTCGCCCGGATTGCAAGGTCGGTTGCGGAGAGAAAGGGACTGTGCCCCCACCCTCTTGCCTTTTCGTACTCGCCTTCCGTATACTGGGCATCGTGCAAAAGGAGTTCTGCTCCCTTGCAGAACTCTATGTAGTCCGATTTTGTTCTGCTCCCGTTATGAGAGTAGTCGAGCTCATTGTCGGGGAGAAATACGAAGGTTTTGTTTCCTTCCACAATCTTGAATCCGAATCCTCCGTCAGGATGGTTGAGCGGAATGGGAATTACCTCACTCATCCCGATGCGTTTCACCACAGGGATTCCGTGGGTAAAGTCAAACTCCGCCTTCATGGTATGCAGCCGTGCGGGAAAGTAGGGGGGCTCCATTTGATGCGCCAGGTATTTTTTCAGGGATTCTTTCGCAATGGGACCTCCCCGAACGTGAATCACAAACCTCTCATAATAGGCGGGCAGGAAAAAGGGGAAGCCCATTAGGTGGTCCCAGTGGGAGTGGGTTAAAAGCAGGTAGATATCCCTGAGATGTTGATCCTTCAATAGTTTCTGTCCCAACTTCCGTATTCCTGTTCCCGCGTCGATTACAATAAGCGTTCCATCTTCCAGCTTGACCTCGACGCAAGTGGTATTCCCACCGTATTTTAATGTGCGCTCTCCAGGGGAGGGCAGAGACCCCCTGCAGCCCCATATCGTGATCTTCATACATTTCTCTCTTTTACTGTAGATTTCTCAGTAATTGTTTGTATTTTTTCCATGAGTCCCTTCAGTCCATGGAATTGTCAAGAAAATCTATCTCGTCTCTCGGTTTGCACTCTGATAAAAAAATAGCAGCAGTTGATTAAATGAACATTAAACCACGATTAGATATTTCTAATGAAAATGATGAGCTATACTCAACTCGCAACATGAGATATTTGCTTATTTTCCTGCACGAGAGTAACATAGTAGTAAAAGAAACAAATGCACAGACCTGTATGATGCATAAGGGGCACGGAATTTTCACGTTCCTGATGGAGGTACGAGATGCGGATTCTGCTTGTTGAGGACGAGAGAAAGATTGCTCATTTCATAGAACGCGGGTTGAAAGAGGAACACTATGCGGTCGATGTTGCCTATGAGGGGGAGAATGCGATTTACATGGCCCAGGCAAACCCCTACGACCTGTTGATCCTCGACATAATGCTCCCGGGCATGGACGGTATAACGATCTGCAGGGAACTGAGAAGGAATAAAATAGACGTGCCGATACTCATGCTCACTGCGCGGGAGAAGGTTCAGGACAGGATTAAGGGGCTCGATTCAGGAGCAGACGACTACCTTACCAAGCCCTTTGCCTTTGAGGAGCTCCTGGCACGGGTCAGGGCACTGCTCAGAAGAAAGAGTGGCAGAACCGCTGCGCTCCTGAGAATCGCAGACCTCGAGCTCGATCGGAACAGCCACAGGGTCAGACGGGCGGATAAAGAGATCGAGCTGACTGCCAAGGAGTACAGCCTCCTGGAGTATCTCCTGTTGAATGCAGGACAGGTGGTGACCAGGACCATGATCTGCGAGCACGTCTGGGACATTCATTTTGATAGTGATACCAATGTCATAGATGTGTATGTCAACTATCTCAGGAACAAGATCGACAAGGGGTTTGGAAGCGCACTCATTCACACAGTCAGGGGAATGGGGTATATCCTGAAAGAGGAGCGGTGATGAAGATCAACTCGATACGGTTCAAGATAGGAGTGCTTTTCGTGGCCCTTCTCGGAATTCTCCTGGTTGTCTACAGTGTGTATCTCTACCTCAGCCTGTATATCTCGCTCTACGAAGAGTTAGATGAGGGATTGGATGCCAAGGCTAGGGAAATCTCACGTACTCTTGAGCTGTATATGAAACGCTACGGGGATGGGGATGGCATGGACCCGGAGGTAGTGAAAAAAGTGATAGTGTTTGAGGAATTTCCCGATCCTGATGAACTGGATGTCCTTCAGGAACAGTGGGTTCACAGGGCGGATATTCTGAATCTCAAGGACAACTTTATTGCTTTTTTGCCTGATGGGGGTGATGCCGGGGTTTTTTCCAAAAACCTCCAGGTTCCGCTCTTTATCCCGAATGCCGGAGAGATTGAAAATCTGAGAGAGGGTATTCCTGTATACACAAACACCAGAGTGCACAGTATGAAGGTGCGGGCAGTGAGCTATCCCCATTTTTTTGCTGATAATACGCTTGCCATTGTTCAGGTAGGTGCCTCACTCAAAACTGTCACGCATCTTCTTCGAAATAGAATGATCCATATCGCCTTTAGTATCCCGGTGATACTGCTTGTCGCAAGCCTTTTTGGGAGGCTTTTCGTTTCACGGTTTCTGAAACCGGTCTTTGAAATTACGAGCACGGCACGAAGAATCAGCAACGAAAACCTGAGCGCCCGTGTTGGAAAGGAGCAGATCGATGAAGAGATGAAGTACTTGGTGGATGCCTTCAATGACATGATATCGCGGCTCGAGAGCTCCTTTTCCGCTGTGTCGGATTTCAGCTCGCACGTGGCGCATGAGCTGAAAACACCACTCACGATCATTAAAGGGGAATCGGACATTGCTCTCAGGCGTGAGAGGGGTAGAGAGGAGTATAAAGAAGCCATTGTCACGATCAGCGAAGAGTCCGAAAGAATGCTCAATGTGATCGAGGATCTCCTTCTGCTGACGAGGCTTGATTTTCCTGAAAGAGCCCTGAGCTTCGAACGGGTCGATCTGGTCGATCTCCTAAGAGATCTCTATGAGCAGAACAGATCCTTAAGGAGAAAGAAAAGGATTTCGATGCACCTGAACGTTCCGGCAGATCACATCTACGTTCAGGGAAACAGTCTGCACATTCGGCGATTGTTTATCAATCTGCTCGACAACGCGGTGAAATATACCGGTGAAAATGGACGAATAGACATCGATGCAACAGTTCTGAACGAAAAGGTTATGGTGCGGATTTCTGACACGGGGGAGGGGATTACTCAAGAGGACCTTCCCAAAATTTTCAACCGTTTCTATCGTTCCACAAGCAGCAGAAAGCAGGGCATAGCCGGGACCGGACTCGGGCTCAGTATCGTAAAATCTATTGTGGATGTCCATCACGGGAGTGTAGAAGTGGTGAGCACTCCAGGGAAGGGCTCCTCGTTTACTATCGTTTTACCCACAATGCCTCCTGACAGGTGATCCCGTATTAGAAAATTTTAATCCTGCTTTAACCCTCTTCTAATAATCATGTGCTACTGTCGCAGAAAAATAGGACTTCGGTGGAGAAATGTTACTCAGATTATTTGGAGAAACACTATAATCTCCACCTGGTTCCTGGAACGGCAAACTAGATATGTTCCATGTTTGGAGGGAGAAAATGAGCAAAGGAAAGAGACTTGTAATATGCATGGCTGTGTATGTTCTCCTTGTTACTTCAGTCGTACATCCCAAGACCATGAGTTACTCGAAAGTGGGGTTTGTGGATCTTGATACAATCCTGAAGGCCTACACAACGAAATGTTTAGAACTGGGGACCCAAATTACTGAGGACTCTATTTTAAATCTCGAAAAGGATTATGCGAGAGAGTTAGGAAAATACAGTGAAGGGGAACGAAATAATGCGTGGATAAAGATACAGGAGAAAAAAGCAGAGCTCGAGCGGTACCGCGCCTGCATGCAGCTGTGGAAAATTAGCGGGGAGATTGAGGATGATGGCATTTTAGAAATGGTGCAGAGAGACATCATGGCCGCAATAAAGAAGACAAGTGTGCTTGAGGGGTTCAGCATCATTCTGGACAAAACAGGCAATTTCATATACGGAAATGAAGACGCTGATTTAACCAACAGGGTGCTTTTCAGGCTCGATGAAAAACTTCTGAATATGCAGAACAATGAGCAGGACGATCTCCTGCTATTCTAAATCTGTGTAAATTCTGTCAATAATGAGAGAGAGAATGGTAGACCGCATTCTTTCTGGAACCTGCACGCACCTTTTTCCTCCCCAGGTCGGTAAGCTCGATGCCCCTGTGCTTTCTTTTCGGCTTTACGATGTATCCCTTTTTTTCCAGTCCCTGGAGAATGCTGAAAACGCTTCCGAGATTCTCACAGCCCAGATGCTTTCCGATTTCAGAAAAGGTGGGCGGAAACCCCTTGGTGTTGATAATGTTCACAATATATTTCAGCGCCCGCTCCTGTTTGTCTGTGAGTGGAAGACTGTGTAAGATCATGGTCCCTCACGATTTTACGATGATATCCGATATGATGTTGGCTGCCTCGTCACACCTGTTTGCAGAACGTTTTAGATGACGGTACAGCTCCCGCATCTTGAGCATGAAGGATGGGGTATTCTTCTCATTGTCGAAAAGCTGGGCGAGAGATTCCAGATACAGGATGTTCATCTGGTTTTCGGTTGCTTTCGCCCTTTTTGCGTGCTCCATGGCCACGTTCGGATGTTTGCGAAGGTTCTTGAGGGCATCATAAATTTCCAGAGTCCCTTCCTGCAGGATTTTTGCCTTCAGCAGGAGCTCCTCGGAAGCCTGAATTTTGAACAGGCGTAGCTCCTCGATCGTGCTCTTCGCTGCATCGATGATGTCATCAATCGCTCTTGAGAGGGCGAATATATCCTCCCTGTCGAAGGGAGTGATGAGTGTCCTGTTCAACCGGTCGATGAGTACTCGCCGGATGTCATCCGCTTCTCTTTCCAGGAAAAAAATCCGTTCCGGGTCTGCGGTATCATTTTTGTCCAGGTAATTCACAAGGGTTCTGTACGCTTCGAATACCTTCATGGCGTGCTGTTCGAGGAGCTCGTAAAAATCCGTCTTCTGCTTCCGCCGAAATAACAGTTGCCTGCTCATGTTGCCACCGCCTTATATAAGAAATTTTCCCATAATAATAGTAAACAGGATCGCTATCGAAGCGGTCAATGGAATGGTAAGTATCCAGCTCCACAGAATGGTGAATATGAGCGACCACCTGATGCTTTTCCTTCTGAAGGCGCTTCCGACCCCCATGACTGAGCTGCTGATTATCTGTGTGGTACTTACTGGCGTACCCACCACATTGGAAACGAGGAGAATTATCGCTGATGCAATGTGAGACGCAAGGGAATGAATGGGTCTGAGCCGGAAAATGTCATATCCCACTGTCTTGATAATCTTGGTTCCTCCGAGGGCTATTCCCGCAGTAAGCGCGCCGATGCTCGCGAGCTTTACCCACGGGTCGACCACGATCCCTTCTGTTTTTCCTGAGAAATAGAGAAGTAGAGCAATGGTTCCCATTGTTTTTTGGGCATCGTTGCTTCCATGGCTGAGTCCCAGAATTGCGAGACTGACAAGCTGGATCTTTTTTATTACACCGTTTATATTGAAGTGCGCATCCCTGAGCAGGAGGGCCATCACTCTGAACACAAGAAATCCGAAGGCAATTCCAAGCAATGGGGAAAGAAACAGTGCTCCAACCACCTTCAGGAGGAACAGTTTCCACGGCACGGCGTCACTGCCAAAGTTGTAGAGCGCAGGTCCTATCAGACCACCGACAAGCGCAAAGGACGAGCTCGTGGGCATGCGAAACACCCAGGTAAGGATGTTCCAGACAAGAGCACCGAGTATACCGCAAAAAAGCATCATGAGAGACTGCACACCCTGCGAGAGGAGCTCCGTATGGAGTATCCCCTTTGCGATGGTGAGCGCAACGGGTATTCCGAACAGGAACGGTCCGGAAAACTCCGACACGCACACGATGAGGAGGCTGCTCCTCCGCGAAAGTGACCTGGATGCGATCGTGGTTGCCGCAACGTTGCAGCCATCTTTCATGCCGTTGGTAAAGGTAAACAGGAGTGTCAGAAATATGGATGCGAAAAGCAGTATCGACGCCATCACTCTATACCTATGAGGATTTTGTTCATGAGATTGTGTATATTCTCATTCTCCTCAATTATTTTTTCAAAGACTTCTCTTATTTCGTAGAAACCGCTGAAGGCAGGTGTATCATGGATCCTGATGTTTACGATATCGAAATAGGACCGCAGAGAGCCTTTAAGCTGATGTCGGTTGTTTTTCAAGAGCTCCCTGGCGTATTTTTTATTTTCAAGGTATTCATTGAAAAAACATTTGATATTGTCGAAGAGCTCAAGCTGGATGTTGAGCAGGACTTTGAAGGAAATCGAGTTTTTGTAAATCAGGCTCTTGTTGTAGTACATGATGAGCAGATTGAATATCTTCCTCAGGCACACCCCAATCGAATACAGATCTTCCCAGTAAAAGGGGATAGAAAACCCGTTTCTGAGCTGATCATTGAAATCCTGAAATGTGTTCTCGAAATCTAGTTCGATTCCCAGGACCTGATCGAGCTTTTTTTCGAGCTCCCTGTAATCATCTGCCGACAGCACGGCTTTTGTAAAGCTCACAAGCACATCAAGCAGTGCCATCAGCGCTTTCTCGACCACTCCTTTTCTCTTATTGAGTATTTTCAAAATTTCACACACTCCAAACAGTATTTATTAATAATTTGCATAATGCGTGCCAGAGAAGCGCTCGTTCTTTTGAGTTCCGGAGCGATATAATTAACTTCATTTCAATGAATTATGAAAGGAGGTTTCGGGATGAAATACTGTCGGCAGTTTTGTGCGTATGTATGTAAAGATTTTGTTCAGGCTCTGTAAAGAAACTGTACACGAGGTTTTAATTGATGGCTGCGATGATGCGGGTTTTCAGCCGAGTGATCTGCATTCCTTACAAATTGGTGAACTCTCTCCCCAGCAGCAGCTGGAGCAGCATATTCTGTGTAGAGTGCATCATGTCGCCGATCTTGCAGTTGAACATAGTTTCTTAACTGAGTAAAAGCAATATTTCAATCTCTAACCCGAGAAAGAAAAAAAATTAAAACAGCTTGACAAGCGAAAGGGGGGTGGTATACTGATAGACTCTGAACGACATTTTTGTAAAAAGCTGAACTATTGTATTATTTAAAATTGAGTTTTATTCGAATTATCAAAATAAAATCAATTCAGTCTATTCACCGCATGCCATGAGAGAATGCTTGATATCTATAAGATGGGTTATACCAAATAGCCCACATATTTTTTAAAAGGAGGAGCTGAATGAAAAAGAGAGCATTACCAAAATCAGTTGTGTTCATTTTGCTCGTTGCAGCGTTGGCAATGTCTTTAGCCCTGGCCGGTGGCTGCAAGAAAAAAGCACCCACCCCAGAAGCGGCTACAACAACGCCAGAAGCGATATCTGGCCTACCCGCCGGGCTTACCCAGGACGAAGTGGTTATTTTGAGCCACCTGCCCGACCAGCAGATAGGAGTAGAGTATCCCATTGGGGAGACGATTCACCTCGGTTTCCTCTGCGCGCTGTCGGGACCCGATGCCGGGTGGGGACTCCCCGGGCTTTGCGGTAACAATATATGGATCGATGCAGTGAATAAGACCGGTGGTCTCCTCGTTGGTGGGAAAAGATACCCGCTGGAGATACATGCATTTGACGATGAGGCCATCGCCTCGAAGGCTCTCCAGGGCGCAAGAGAACTGGTGCTGGAACATGATGTGAAATTCATCAGCGCAATCGGGGGCGATGCTGCGAAAGCCACTGCCCCCTTCCTCACCGAGCACAAGGTGGTATACGCTTCCCTGGTCCCAACCGACTGTGATCCTAACAGGCCGTACGTTGTCGCTGGCGGTGACATAACTCCTCAGTGCAACATGTTCAACGTGCTCATCGCCAAGATGGTTCTGCCCAGTGAAGAAGAGATGGGGAGAAAGTTGACATATGCATTAACCACCCAGGACTGCATCATGTCCCGCCAGGTTGGTGCGTGGGAAATCGGCGCCGCCAAAGCCATGGGGTTCAAGATCGTGTACGAGGAGTTCTTCGGCGTTGAGACGACGGACTTTGCTCCGATAATCACCGCCGTGATGGCGACCAAACCCGACGTCATCAGCCTCTGTGAAGCCTGGCCAGAATACCAGACCATGATGTGGGAGCAGTTGTATCTTCAGGGATACGAGGGAGTGGTTGTCCAGAACTACGCCGACTGGGAAACCAACCTGACCAAGATCCCGGCAGAGTATGCCGCAGCTCAATTCGGCATCGACAGCTTCCCCTTGATGGATGACCCGTGGTGGGGTGAAACTTCATGGCAGAAATCTTTCACGAATGTGTGGAACGCCAGATATGGACCCGGGGCTCCTGAGGATGTCAAGCGACGGATGACCGGTATCGACTGGGACCACGTGATATGGCTCATACCATGGTGCATCGGCGCCCAAATTGCCGGCAAAGACACTCCGGGGGAATGGCCTTCGAACGATGCCATACTGGCTGCCCTGAGGGCACAACCATCCTTCCCCACCGTCCTCGGTCCGGGGCACATGAGTGGCAAGGATATGTTTGGTATAGATAACATGATTGAAGAGCCTGTCCCTATGTGCATGTTCAACCTCGAAGCCACGGACAAACGAATCGTCGCTCACTTGAACTTCGAGCCCTGGTACGAGAACATCAAGGATGTCGTAATAAAAGAAGTAGAAAAGCGCGGGCAGATGTATTACCAGCGCTGATATCCAGTAGTCAACGGGGGTGGTGTTGTATTGTACACCACCCCCGTACAAAATAGAACCTCGGATCAACAAGCGCTATCAGAATTTGAGGTGAAGCATGACAAGCCAGACTTTGATACAAACCATAGCCAATGCGGCAGCAGTGAGCGGTATGTACGCGTTGATAGCGGTGGGGCTTACTTTGGCATTTGGCGTAATGCAGATGGCAAACTTAGCGCATGGTCACTTCTTCATGGCAGGAGCCTATACCGTATATGCCCTATACGCCTTGAATAAATGGCCATTCTGGCTGGCAGTGGCAGCAGCCGTTGGGATAGGTGCTGTCATCGGTCTCGCAGTTGAGCGAGGCATCTTCCGGCCGCTGCGGGGAGATGTGGTCGCCGGTTTTATCGCAACTGCAGGGCTGATGTTTGTTTTCGAGGTCTTTATGGGTGAGGTTTGGGGGTGGGGGTACATGAGGCCTGTCCCCAGCCCCTATATGCGTGCCGTAAAGTTTATGGGTGCTTCGGTGGCTTTCCAAAGGGTTATCGTAATACCCTTTGCCATTGCCTGCATAGGAGGGCTCATGATCTTTATGCGCTGGTTCAGGTTGGGGCGAGCTCTGCGTGCGGTGGCTCAGGACCCAGAAGCCGCCTCGATTCAGGGGATAAACATCAACAGGATGACAGCGCTTGCGATGGCCATTGCCGGTGCCTTAGCCGGTATCGCGGGGGGGTTGATGTCGACAATATATGCGGTAACCCCTGCACTGGGAGGCCACATTATCCTCCCTGCCCTCATTGTGGTGGTTGTGGGAGGAATGGGAAGCATTGGGGGTGTCACTCTCGCCTCTATTATCATGGGCTTTGTCAACACCTTTGTGACCACTCTAGTTGACGGTGTTACCGCATTCATGGTTTCTGTAGCCGTTATGGCTCTCGTATTAGCAATTAGACCACAGGGGTTAATGGGCCATGTCGTTACCTAACATCGGAAGATTCAGGATTGGGGCACTGTTGCTGGTAATAATCGGGCTTTGTATCTTTCCCTTTCTTGCCAGGCCATACCTGGTTGAGGTTGCCATGATTTACTTTCTCTGGATGATCCTCGCCCAGAGTTACCGCCTGATAGTGACGATACACGATTGGCAACTGTACCATATCGTGTTGTACGGTGTTGGTGCCTACACCAGCGGCATGTTGGCAAAAGATCTCGGTGTCCCGGTCTTCGCTGCCATCCCTCTCGGAGGAGTGATGGCAAGCCTGGTAGGTGTGGCGATTACCTCGCTTCTGCTGAGGACCAAAGGGTGGGGTTTTTATATTGCCACTTATGGGCTTGCGGAATTTATCAGGCTGAGCTGGCTCAGGTTTCGCAACCCCTTTGGCGGTTCCACGGGTATAATTGATATTCCCTACCCTCCGGTTGCAGGAGGGATAGATTTTAGTGCGCGCATTCCCTACTACTTCTTCAGCCTGGGGGTTATGCTCATCATACTGTACATGCTGTATCGCATAGAGAAGTCGCGGATCGGAGATGCCTTTAAGGCCATCTCTATGGACCCGATGCTGGCAGCGTCTACAGGGATAAACATTCCCCGACACAGACTTCTTGCCTGTGCCATCGGAGGCTTCTTTGCAGGCATTGCTGGTGGCCTCCTTGTTCACCGCCTGGGCGCGGTGGACCCGAGGATGTTCAACATCGTCACCATGCTCTACCTCCTCATCTGGGTGGTGGTGGGCGGTACCAATACCTTCTGGGGTCCAATGATCGGGGTGTCTGTGATGCATACTCTCTTCGAGCTTTCGCGTCCGCTTATACAGATAAGACCCATGTTCTTTGGCCTTTCTATGATACTGGTACTCCTCTTCATGCCAGGGGGTATTGAGAGCCTGATCTCTAAGGCTTTTGCACGATGGCGAAAGCTCCCCGAGATGCCAACAGCTGAAGCAAAATGAGGTTGCTTTCCGATAGGCTGATCATTGAGGATATAAATCCACCTTCGCAATAATTGTGATAATAAAAAAGACCCGGCTCGCTTCATACCAGTCGGGTCTTTTGTTCTCTTTTGGGGCAGCCTTTCAGCCGCCAAGATAGGCTTTTTTCACATCATTATTTTTACTGAGCTCTGTAGCTGGGCCAGAGAGAGCGATATCTCCGCTTTCGATAACGTAGGCATGCTGGGCGAGCGCCAGAGCCAGCCTGGCATTTTGCTCAACGAGGATTACTGTTTTTCCCTCGTTATGGATGTTGCTAATGATTTTTCCAATTTCCCCACACATGATGGGTGATAACCCAAGAGAAGGTTCATCCATAAGGAGTAGCTTGGGGGCAGACATGAGCGCGCGTCCCATAGCCAGCATCTGCTGCTCACCCCCGCTCAGAGTACCTGCTGCCTGCTTCTTTCTTTCTTTCAGGCAGGAGAAATGTCTGAAGACCACTTCCTCCAGGTCTTTTTGAATCTCGTCCTTATTTTTCCGCAGAAAGGCACCCATCAAGAGGTTTTCCATCACTGTCATTTGAGGAAAGACCCTTCTTCCCTCGGGAACCATGGCAATACCTATGGCATTGATCTTATACGGAGGCAACTTGTCTATTCTCTGTCCCTTGTAGCGGATTTCTCCCTTGGTGGGCTGTTTCAAACCACTGATGGCACGCAGTGTGGTAGTTTTGCCTGCTCCGTTCGACCCAATAAGTGCGACGATTTCACCATCTTCAACAGTGATTGAAATGTTTCTGACAGCAGATACTTTGAAGTAGTGAACCGTGATATCTTTTATCTCAAGTAGCAACTTTTTCACCTCCCAGAGATGAGATATCTTCAGTCCCCAAATACGCACTGATTACTGCTTCGTTGTTCTGTATTTCAACAGGAAGCCCTTCCACGAGAAGTCTTCCGAAATCAAGAACACTGATATAGTGACACAGCTCCATAACAGACCTCATATCATGCTCCACCATCAGGATGGTAATGCCCTGCTGGTGCACTTTTCTGATTAGATCTATCATACGAGATTTTTCTGTAGGGGTCATGCCGGTCAGTGGCTCATCCAGGAGCAGAACTTTGGGTTCGCAGGCCAATGCAATGGCAACCCCCAGCGCCCTCTGGTGACCGTGCGGCAGATTTGAAGCCAGCTCATTTTTAAGACGTCCCAGTCCCATGAATTCCACTATTTCCAGAGCTCTTTTTAAATTTTCTTCTTCCAGTTTCTTGACTGTGCCGGCAAACACTCCAAAGATATTTTCTCTGGCATGGAGATGACGGGCCACAGTGACATTTCTGAGAACGGTAAAGTCATGGTACAGTGCGGTACGCTGGAAAGTTCTGATTATTCCCATTCCCGCAATCTTACTAGACGCAAGACCATCGATCCGTGTTTCCCCCATATAGAATATCTGCCCTGAGGTGGGTCGGTATACCCCGCTGATCACATTGAAGAGGGTGGTCTTCCCTGCACCATTCGGCCCGATTATTCCTCTTATTTCACCTTCCTGGATGGTGAGATTTACATTATCGAGCGCTGCAAGACCACCGAAATACTTGCTTACTCCCTTCACTTCAAGTATTGCCATACGCCCCATCTCCGCTTTATATTGGTCTGGAGTAGATAAAGATGGTATTATTTTAATTTTTTCAAAATCTCAGTCCTGAGTATATCATCCCCCTGCAGCTTGTCAAGCTGTTTTACGTTCTATATTTTGACAGATAGGGAATTAGGATAAAGCACCCGCAGGAGCTCCTCTTGTGTAAATAGAAAGAATGGGTAAAATTACTTGACATTGCAGTGGTAGCTGATAAGATGAATTCTTGGGTCACGTATACTTTACGATTCATGGCTCAATAAACTATAAGGAATAAGGAGGAAAAAATGCAAAGGAAATTGTTTTTTGCGCTGGTTGTCATGATCTGCGTGCTTGTTCCGGCAGCGCTCTTTGCGGGCGCTCCCGAGAAAGAGGAAGCCGTTGAAGGGGAAGTGGATCTCAGCGTACCGATAACCGTTCTGGTCACAGACCCTCATATCCAGGTTGTGGACACGTGGAAGCCGATATGGGAGGCGCAGATGGGCGGGAAAATCGAGGTGGTGCTCGTCCCCTATGCAACTCTCGAAGAGAAGATGTGGCTTGAGTTCAGGACAAAGACCGGATCCTTTGACATCGCCTGCGTGCCCGTCACATGGTTAGGCGAGGTATTCGGCGGCGGTCATGTGGAGAGCATTCAAAACTATATGGACAAATACGGGTATCCGGACTGGGACGATGTCATGCCTGCGGCCAAGCGCATCACGCAGTGGCAGGGTGAGACGATGGCCCTCCCATATGACGGTGACAACCACATGACCTACTACAGAAAGGATGCGCTGGAAGTGCCCGAATATCAGCAACGGTTCAAACGGGAATACGGGTACGACTATCACATCCCTCCTGCGAACTGGAGCGAGGTGAGGGACCTGGCTGAGTTCTTCAACGAGTGGGACTGGGACAACGATGGCGAGATCGAATACGGAGTCGCCTTTATCGCACAGCAGAATTCCCAGGCCATGTGGTCTTACATGGACATCTGTGCGCAGTACACGACGATCGCAGGACCGCCCTCGAACTACACGAGCAACATCTTCTTCGACACAGAGACCATGGAGCCACTCTGCAAAACTCCAGGCTGGGTGGAAGCGATGAAGATGATCCAGGAGCTCACCAACTACGCTCCTCCCGGACTACTGGGCTACGGATACTCCGAGCTGCGGCAGGCCTTTGTTTCAGGGAATTCGGCGATTGCCTTCGACTGGGGCGACATCGGGATACAGGAGCAGAAGCCTGTTGAGTATGGAAGCAAGGTGAAAGGGCTCCTCGGGTACGGACCTCTGCCGGGTGCGAAGAAGTACTACGACCGAAAGACGAACAGGTGGATCGAGAAGCAGCACACGGTGAACTTCCTCAACTTCGGCGGATGGGTGTGGGTCATTCCGAAGGCCGCGAAACATAAGGACGCTGCGTACCATTTCGGCATCTATATGACCAATCCGGAGCACAGCCTGCTCGACGTGTGCGGGATCCACGGGTACACCGGCGCAAACCCCTGGCGATGGTCCCATTTCAAGGCAACCGAAGCATGGGTGAGAGGAGGCTGGGGGGAGGAATCCGCGCGAAATTATTTAAAAGCGATTTCCGACATCCTCCAGGACCCCTATGCAGTACCGGACCTGATGATACCGGGAACTCCGGAGTACTACACCGGTGCGGGATCATCGCTTGACGTGCATCTCAACGCCGTCCTCTCAAAAAAGATCTCACCCGAAGAAGGCTGCAGGCGCATCTACGATGATTGGGTGAGAATCACAAAGGAAAAAGGATTCGAGCAGCAGAAAGCGTTCTACAGAGCTTCGATGGGAGTAAAATAATCTTCCGTTTCGAAAACAGGGTGCTCTAACCGGCACCCTGTTTCATTTGTGGTGAACGCAAGGAGAAAAAATGGCGAGCGCAGCGATCGGGAAACGAAAGGTGCAGTGGGCGTTTCTTCTGCCCGCACTCATCTACCTCATGCTCATGGCGATTTTACCGCTCATATGGACTCTGACGCTCTCTCTCACAAAGTGGCATGCCAACATCATGCCCAAGCCGCAGTGGGTCGGCCTCGATAATTTCAAATACTTTTTATTTGAGGATCGTCGATTCTGGAACGCCCTCGGGTTCACTTCGATGTACGTGGGAATAAGCGTCACCGGTGAGCTCATACTCGGTCTCATGCTCGCCACGCTTCTCAGCCAGAAATTCAGAGGAAAGAATTTCTTCAGGGTCGTGTACCTCATCCCCATGGCGTGTCCGCCGATTGCAGTTGCGTTTTTGTGGAGGATGATGCTTCATCCTGATATCGGCGTCATCAATACCATACTGCAGACGATTGGCCTGAGCGGGGTGAAGTGGACGACGAGCGCAAAGGTCGCGCCCTTCACCATCATAATGGTGGATATTTGGGAGTGGACGCCCTTCATGTTTCTCGCGCTCCTGGCTGCATTTCAGGCCCTTCCCATGGAGCTCTACCAGGCGGCTGCTGTTGACGGAGCGAACTCTTTCCAGATGTTTGTGAGAATTACCCTTCCGCTCATTGCTCCTGTGATTGTGACAATCTCACTGATACGGGTGATCGATGCATTCAAGCTCTTTGAGCTGGTGTTCGGAATCACCGGGGCAGGGCCGGGAAGCGCCACGGAATCGCTTGCCTTCTATGTCTACGTGATCGGCATGAAGTGGTTCAAGCTGGGGAGAGGATCTGCCGTCTCGTGGCTGTTTCTCATAATACTCTTGATTTTTGCGATAATCCTCATCTCACGGTTCAAACAGAAAAGAACGACATAGGTGATTGGAAAGAGGGAACACACATGGTAACCGAGCACGGATTGGGAAAAAGAAAGCCTCTGGGCGCTGGAATCATCTTCATTATTTTGATTCTCTTTACCATATGGACGCTCTTTCCAGTGGTGTGGGCAGTGATTACCTCTTTCAAGGAGCCGGGTGATTCCTACAAACCAACCTTTATTCCCTACAAGCAGTTTACTCCAACCCTGCACGCGTGGGAGGATGCATTTATCGCAACCAGGGACAGGACGCTTCTCGCGCTGAGAAACAGCATCATCATCTCCACGCTTTCGAGCCTTGCCGCGCTTCTCCTGGGCGCGTTTGCAGGGTACTCTCTTGCCCGCTATGAGTTCAAAAAGTGGAAAAACAAGGACATTGCCCTCTGGATACTCTCAAACAGGATGTTTCCCCCTGTTGCGGTGATGATTCCGTACTTCCTCATCATGCAGAGACTGCGCCTCCTTGACAATGTGCTTGGAATCATCATGGTCCATGTCACCATGAACCTCCCTCTTGCCGTATGGCTCATGCTCGACTTTTTTGCAGATCTCCCCAAAGACCTGGAAGAGGCTGCAATGATAGACGGATGCGGGCACCTGAAGGCGTTTTTCTATATTGCATTACCCATCGCCGCACCAGGACTGGTTGCGGTGTACGTGCTGTCCTTTATTTTCTCATGGAACGAGTTTCTCTTCGTCATCGTGCTCGGATTCAGGAAAGCGATGACTCTCCCCGTGCTCATTGCAGGGTCCCTCACTGTCCGGGGTCTCGATTTCTGGAAGGTCGCCTCTCTATCGATTATCTCGATCATTCCCCCTGTGATTCTGGCGGTCATCCTCTCCCGCTATCTCGTGCGGGGGCTGACCATGGGCGCGATAAAAGAATAGTAATTGCCGCTAGATAAATTAAAGCTTCAGTTTCACCCCAGTTTGGGCGGCAGCGTAGATTTTCCCTTCTTCGATCGAGTAGTACCTGTCTTTCAGGAACGGCCCGATCAGGAGCATGGTGGTCAGATCTGTCTTTTTTCCCAGCGGCACGGTGATCAGGCCAGTGAGAGAAATCTGGGAGGACGTGTATCCAGAGCGCGGAACGGTGAAGAGATAGTAATTGATCACGATAAGGAGCTTGCGGCCGATTTTTTTGAAGATCGGCTTGCCCGCATTGTACATCAGAAACACGTTGTTCGTGAGACTGAAGTCCCGAAGTTTCATCACAGCCTTCGAAACCGGCTCGGCTGCACACCCGGCTCACCGGGAAGAAGAAGCGCGGTGATGCCGACGCTCCAATTCCACCAGAGAGGCGCATTCATCAGCACGGTGCACCCCCCGATGATCGGTATGGAAAACACGTTCATGATCGCGAGCTCGATGGCCACCGGGGTCTTGAAATCCGGGTCTACTACCCTGAGCAGGAGAAGACCAGTCGAGCAGGTGCCAGTAACAGTTCCATAGATGGCTGCAATCCTCTCGAGGTTGAAAGACCAGATCCTCCTGCCGAAGAAAAGGACCACAAGCAGAGTGAGAAATCCTGCAGCAGCAGCGATGAGAAAAATGGGAAATATGAACCTGTACACGATTCGAACCTGTATTGCTGTCACGGTCGCAACGATCATGAAATCGATTGACCACCTCGTGATCCTCTTCTGAATGCCGGGATCGATCAGGCGCTCGATGCTGATTTTCCTCATGAAGAATCTTACGAACAATGCCATACCCAACCCGAAGAAAAAGAAAAAACCCCACAAAGCCTTTGCGTTGTCTGGAGCCAGGAATTTTCCAATGGCTCTGACAAAAAAAATAAGTGAAAGGTCCTGATATGCACCTGAGAGGCACAAAGAATGAATAATACTGCTTAGGACCTGGGACACTGCAAACACAGTAATATTCATAAAAATATATTTTTTCATATTGTTATTGAATGCTAGTATTGACTCACTTATTGTGACGACTCAAATTTATTTCACCCGGAGAAAAGAGTATATATGATATTCATTAGAAAAGGAATCGTAAGAAGGTGCGAGTTATGGGAAGGGCCGATGGAATACGGGCTCATCTCAACTGGTCCTCAAAATGAACCGGGAATCGATGGCGGGCTTATAAAACGTGAGGGTTCTGAGGCGCAGGTCACAAATACCATCGAGGTTACGTCTATCGATCAGACGCTGGAAAAAATCGCCAAGGCAGGTGGAAAAATCATTTAACCCAAAGGACCAATTTCCGGGTAGGTTACTTTGCCCAATGCGCCGACACCGAGGGAACTGTATTCGGCGTTATGCAAATCAATGAAAGCGCACGCGAAATACAGATCATTGCTTCACCATTTGCAGCTTTTCAGGGTGGAATCACAGATAAACTTTATTTAAAAAAAATGAAAGTGGCTCGAAGGGATGATATTCGGAGATTAAAAATGAACGGTGTAGAGATCATCGATACCAATGCTGAAAATATCTTCACGTATGGTATTTGTGGATACAGCAACGTGAAAAGACCGGGATTCCTGGAAAAGGTCGAATGGCTCAAAGAACGGTTTTCAGAGGGGATGAACGTCAAGACCCTGTATTCGCAAAAGGACGGTACGCAGGG
>Ga0180437_10002584_pt1 | contig 28491 bp, 20 predicted proteins | sample SS_ome_4_FD_132410 | JGI IMG/M metagenome (GOLD analysis project Ga0180437, IMG submission 132410) | Hypersaline lake sediment archaeal communities from the Salton Sea, California, USA - SS_3_D_1 metaG | ecosystem: Environmental > Aquatic > Non-marine Saline and Alkaline > Hypersaline >...
ACCATCGCTGCTTAGCGTGCTCGAGCTGCGTTTTCCCTATGAGCCCAACGAACATCAACTTCCGTTGGATTATGTCGTTGAATCAGTCGGCAGGTTGGCGCCTGATGCGAATGACATTGACGATGACCTGCTGGCCGACAGCGAAGAACTGGCTGCCGGCTACAACACCAACGACCCGGACGAGGACAACAACCTTACCCCCGACGGTATCGACCTTGCCAAGCGGTGCAGAGAGGCGGTATACGAACTGCCTGAGTATGGGTATCCTGACAATCCGGTGCCTTTCGGCATCCAGGAGCCATACAAGGTGCTTCACAGAACCAGAGGGCTTGAAACCTGCGAAGTCTGCGGACTTACTATAGCAATGGACTATTGGGAAGTCGTTAATCCGCGACGCGGGTATTTGGCTATTGAACATCTGCCCGTTATGGCGGCCCACTATATGGAGCACGGTTCCTTCAGCTACGCCGCAACGGTGCATAACGGCAGAGTGGATGTCCCGCTGTTGCTCAACATCCTCGAAATATCCCGTAGCTGCCAAACCTGCATGGGCGATATGACCGGCGACGGCTGGTTATCGCCAGCCGATCTCAGCGGCATGGTAAATACGCTGCTGCCGCACGCCAGTAGTCATTACACGATAAAAGCACCTGCAGGCTCCTGCGGTGATATGAATGGTGACCGCTGGTTATCACCGGTGGACGTCAGCAACCTGGTTAACAGTTTGCTTCCCTATAAGTCAAACTCTTACTGGGTGGAATGCCCGTAGCAGTTTGAGTTTTTCGCCGTCAGCAGGTCAGCTGGCTCAACGGCTTAGAGGAAGGTTCGAAGACAATGATGCAAGAGCTTTAGTATAAGAACACGAAAGTAGGGCATCGTGCCTGCAAAAGAAGGTTTTCTCATATTTTTGACGATACTCTCGGCCGCCGCGACAGGCTCAGCGGCGGTTCGCTCCGTTCCGGACCAACATGCCACCATTCAGGCGGCAATTAACGCCTTGTTTGATAGAGATAAGCTATGACCTCTATAAAGACCAAGTACTCAATTTCAAAGACTCTGTAATCTTTGCGGAGGAGTCGCTTTAGGGTGAGAAAAGCCCTGCTGCGACCAAGGCGGTCATTAGCACGAACTGAGACCTGCGGGATATTGTCGGTGACATTATTTTGATAAAGGCGAAACGAAAGAGCTTGCTTTGGAATATGTTCGAGAGCCTGGGTGATATTGGAGGAAAAACTCAGATGAAACTGTGTGAAACTTCGGCGTTGGAACAGAGGGCACTTCGGGACCTAGTGGACGAGGCCAGAGACGGTGACAGGGACAGCATGGGCAGATTGGCCGTGCTGGTTCAAGAGAGACTCTATCCTTACCTTTATCAAGCCACTCTGAGCCACAACCTTTCACAGGACCTGGTGCAGGAGACACTGCTGGCGATGACGCGCAGCCTGGGCTCTCTCGAGCGGGCCAGGCGTTTCTGGCCCTGGATTCACAGAATTGCAAGAAGCAAGCTTCAAGACAACTTCAGGCGGCAGCGAAGCCGGGCATCCGCGATTTCTATCTGGCATGAGAGACGGAGGTCCTGGCAACCGCAGAACAACGACATCTTGAATGTTCTTGTCCATGAGGAAAAGCTGGAATACGCCGCTGCGGCTTTAAGGCGCCTGAGGAAACATTACAGAGACGTTATCCGCCTTCGGTGTTTCGAACAAATGAGTTACCCTGAAATCGCATCAACACTGCGATGCAGCCGTCTGCAGGCGCGAGTCACATTTACACGGGCTAAAAGGGCCTTGAGGAACGACCTGCCGGCGATGTATTGGCAACAGGATAAATAAAGAAGCGCTGCTACAAGACAGTAAATGACACACTATTGAACAGTATTTTCGGCATCTGACGAAAGAAGCTATAGCAAAGCAAAGGAGATGAGAATTATGTCAAGAAGATTGATATGCATTATCATGTTGCTTCTGTCGGCCTGTACGGCGCGAGCCGACTGGGTTGTACGTGACACTCAGACCACAGGCAAAATGTCACTGGACGGCCAAAAGGGCACAATTGCGAACGGCGGCCATCTGACCGTCACCGGCACATCCATGGTGGAAGGCGGCGGTGAACTGCTCATTGACGGCGGGACTCTCGAGTACAACGCGCGGAGGTTTAATATAAACGACGGCACTTTCACGATCCGCGACGGCGCTGCCAGCTTCAACGGAGAGAGCGGGATAATGGTTTGTGATGACTATGGCCCTTCCAACATTAACGTGCTTGGGGGAGTGATGTACTCGCAAAAGATTGAAACACGCCAGGCATATCGGGGAGGGTTAATCACCATCGGCGGCGGTACGCTCAGAGTTGAATACGTTGTGCCGGACTCCAGCATCGAGGACCCGTGGCAGTGGTGGTGGGACGGGATCATGGTTCCGGACACCGCCAACGGTTACACCGAGATAATCATAAAGCCGTGGGGAAACAGCGGGGCCGAGGTGACAGCCGGCCCCAGACCCAGGATTGTGGAGATAGGAAAGGCCGTTGTCGCCGTTTATCAGGAAGACCTGGCACTGAAGATGGGAACCTACAGCCATCAGGGAGACGTCTCGGGCAATAAAGTGGTCTTCGCTCACGGCCCGGACTGCGATTTCACGTGGGACATCAAATGCAAAGACCTGGAAACGGAGAAACGGACTTTCTACAAGTCCGGCAACGGAAACAAAGGAAAGACGCTCGATCTTTTCCCCAAGATAGACGGCGATATAATCGTGTGGTCGGGCGGGCCTTTATGGACTCAGGCGGGTGGAACCTGGGGGCACGAGCCGTTGAACATGGGTGTTATCGCCGTCAATACAGCCACCGGAGCGCAGAGAACTCTGAGACGCTACACGATGAGCGAGTCGTACAGCCGGCCGGTGATTTCCGGGAGCAAGGTGGCCTGGATCGAGCACTTGGGGCTCGATACAAGCCCCATCGGAAGCAGCGAAGCGAAAAACTGGTATAATACGCCTTACAACATCTGCGGCGCCGATATTACCAATATGGAAAGCCCCGTATACTTCACGATCGCCACGGACGTGGGCAACCGGGACCCTTACAGCGGCGATTTTGACGACGGCGTAGACATTGACGGAAACATTGTCGTATGGGAAGGCAAAGGCGACATTTACGGGGGCGATGTTTCCGATGTGGATCATATCACGGTCTTTACAATCTGCGCAGACCAGGGCCGTCAGTCTGACCCGGCTATATCGGGAAATATCGTTGTCTGGTCGGACCAGAGAAACGATCCGGCGGATATATACGGCGCCGATATCTCGGATCCGGACAATATCAGGGTCTTTGAAATTGTGCGGAAAGAAGGAATGCAGCAGCAGCCGGCTGTATCCGACCGGATGATTGTCTACATTGATTCTTCGGACGGCTCCTATGGCGGCGAGCTTAAGGTCTGTTTGCTGACAGCTCAGGAGCAGGTCATGCACATTCCTTTAGAACCGCGACAACACGGCATGGGACCGGCCATTGACGGGCCGGTAATCGTCTGGCTGGACGATTATTACGGTAAAGCGCAGGGAATGTCACTGAGGGTCAAATTTATCGTCGCCCAGGGTAACGTCCAAAACGTCACAAGCCGGCAACGGTATGATTATATCCAGGATGCCATTGACGAGGCTGCAGAAGGGAATGAGATAGTGCTCGGTCCGGGAACATACAGCGAAAACATCGATTTCAGCGGTAAGAATCTGACAGTCAGATCGGAAAGTCCGGACAACTCAGCTGCTGTGGGGACTACAGTTATCGAAGGCAACGGCGATGGGCCTGCGGTGACCTTCTCCGGAGGTGAGGGCAGCAGCTGCCTTCTTTCCGGCTTTACGATCACCGCAGGAAACGGCGGCATCAGCATCCTGAATCGAATCACATCTCCCGTAATCACCAATTGCGTAATTACCGCCAATCGAGGCGACGGTGTCCAGTTCGCCCAGACGGCAGGAAGACCTGAAATAAAAAACTGTGTTATTACCAAGAACCAGGGTGACGGCGTCCGCGCCTCGGCCAGCCCTCCAATAATCACCAACTGCACAGTCGCCGACAACACGGGCGCCGGTATCCGCTCATCCAACAGGAGCAGACCCGTTATTACCAACTGCATCGTCTGGAACAACGCCGGCCCGGCGATAGAGTGCACCGACGAAGCAACTGTAACAGTAACCTACAGCAACACGGATGCCGACCCATGTTTTGCCGACCCGGCAAATGCAGACTATCATCTGAGGTCGCATGCCGGGCGATGGGATCCAAAGCTGAGACAATGGGTCAGCGATGCTTATACAAGTCCCTGCATCGACGCAGGAAACGCCGATTCCGATTGGACACGGGAATTGTGGCCCAATGGCAAATGCATCAACATGGGGGCCTACGGCGGCACAAGCCAAGCCAGTATGTCTCAATCAAACTTCGGCAACATTGCCGATGTCAATAATGACGGCGCGGTTGACCACAGGGACCTTTCCAGACTTGCCGATGTCTGGCTGGTTGAAGCGGTCCTGCTTGCTGAGGATATCAACCGCAACGGACGGGTAAACCTCCGCGATCTTGCAGGGTTGGCTCTGCACTGGCTTTGGGCAAGTCAGCCGCAGGTGCCTTGAGCAATACGGTTCAATTGCACAAGTACCCTGGACAGAAAGACGGCGGCGACGGCTGGGTTAAAAAAATCGTGCAAAGAATCATAATTATTTTTTCTTGCACTTTCGACACTTGTCGTATAGATTTGAAGTCAGTCGTTGACAGGTGGTAAAATATGACTACCGTCCCAAAGTTTGTGGTAGATTTCGACACCTTCAAGTTTCAAAGAGCAAAATCGTTTGGCTGGCGGGCAAAATTAGGGCGGGCAGGGGGGGTGATTTTGCACTTCTGGACCCCCGAACGATTTTGCTCGGTCCTGCGAACCTTGGTTGATCCACAACCTTTGGGACGATAATAATTTTTTTGATTTTTTGTTTGACGGGGGCAAGCGGCTTATGTTATTTTGTGCTTGTTGGGGGGGACATTCGGTGATCGTGGAGTAGGGATAAGGGAAAAGCTGGACGATCATAGGGTGATGAAAAAGGGCAGGGGCGATCGCGCGGTCGTCCCTGCTTTTTTGGCGCTTGCACAAAATCTGCATCGAGCACAAATCTCAGGAGTTTAACAGCAATGCGTGATTAGGGTCAGCTACTTTCGGTTCTAATGAGTGATTGGGGATGGTGATCTTCGATGGCGAGGGATTTCAGGAGTTTTCGGCGAATTGCCTTTTCTACTTTGGCAAGCTCGGTCTTTGTGCCTTTTTTCAATGGTATCTGCCCTCCCGCAATGGTGTCGTGTCCTCCTCCGGTTCCTCTTCTGGCTACAATTCGGCGCATGATCACGTCGGCCCTTCTGGTCGCATCGGAGGTTCGCAGTGAGAGCAGCATCTTTTGGGCGAAAATTCCGCAACACAGGGTCCATGCAGCGTGGTCGTCCCTGAGGAGAAGGTCGGCCACCTCGCCCACCATATCGGGGATGGCTATCTCTCCGAGGCTGGTAATAATGCAGTTATCGTAAATCTTAGCGTTTTCAATGGCCTTTGCCAGAAGGTCGAAATACTCTCTTTGGACCTTTCCTCTCTGGATATGGCTTAGCATTCTTTTGTTTGCCATGGGATACAAGGCGCCGATAGCTTCGACATCGGCCCGCACAGCTTCTCTGCCGAGGTCCTGGGTGTCGGAGCGAATCGCGTAAAGCAGGGCGGTGGCAAGCGGAACGTCGGGTGTTACCTGGGCTTGGCAAAGGTATTCAAACAATATTGTGGCTGTAGCTCCGTATGCTTTGCGAACGTCGACGAACTGGGCGGCCCTTGTTTTCCTTCGACAGGAATGATGGTCGATGACAATATTGGGAACCGAATCGGTCGGAAATGAATTGTTTCCGGCGCCCGGCTGCGTGTCCACCATCGCGGTGAGGTCGAATCTCTCAAGCTCGATCTGGTCAAAAGGGCGGAGGTTGAGGTTGAGATAGTGAACCAGCGCCCTGTTTTCTCCGCGTCCGACGGTTCCACCATGTGCAATAGAGCAGTGGACCTGAGCGAGGGTGTTTGCGAGTTTTCGCAGTGCCAGGGCGGCTGCGATGGAGTCGGGGTCGGGATTGTCCTGCATTACTATGAGTAAGTTCGATTTTCCCCTCAGCAAGTGGGCAAGTTTATCGAGTTTTGCAGGCGTTTTGGGAAGACATTTCATAGTGTTGTTTTCGCGAGCGGGCACGCTGCTGTTCACCCTTTCGGACACAACCTATTGCACTGTTACGACACGTAGTCGGCCCGGTCTTCGGACAAGAGTTGTTATCGGATTTTTATGGTCGGGCCTTTACAGTCCGGTTTTCGTGCAACAGGCAGCAGTCAACCATGCGCGCAAACGATGTTCACAGTCCTGTTATCTTCCCGACCTCGGGTGATGCACTTTTCCTTTGTCGTTATCGTTATCGTCGTCATGCTTCTTACAGGTGCGGCGTGATCTTGGCGACTTACATTCGAGCTCTTCAAGTACCGTTCCGTCCTCGGCAACCTCGATTTCACATTTCTTGCCGTCCTTTATTAGCTCCACCTCATAGCTGGTCCGCGGCGTAACGAGTGCAACCAACTTTAGGACGGCGTAGGTCACTTCCTTCTCGGCTTCTTTGATCTCGGCGCCTTCGGCAAGCTGGGCAATGGCGTCCTTGACGGCCTGCGGAAGAGCATCGGGGGCTACCTCGCTCTCAACCTCGGCGATGGTCCCGTCGGGGGCAACGGTCACCTCAGCAACGTCCTCGCCATTTTCCTGCAGCTCAACCTCGTACACTTCGAGTTCTTCTTCATCCAGGTCGGCCTCCTCAACCGCTGCATTCGGGAACATCGCCTTGATTGCCGCCACGACCGCTTCTGGAAGCGTGACATCCTCGTCCTTGTCCTTGTCCTTGCCGGCGTAAGTCGCCGCGGACAGAATCAGACCGAAAAGAGCAACATAAACAACTATTTTCAAGTGCCTCGATTTCATTTCAAATCTCCTTTCCACTGTCTATCAGACAGCTTTTGTCACTTTAATTGCCTATGACATGACCCAATACCTGGTGCAAACGTGTTCGGTTAATGTGACGGCGTATCACCTCCTTTCTCTGCAAATCACGACCAGCGATTTTCACGATACGGTCAAACCTTTCCCAATATGTCAATTCGTTGCTGGATAACACCATGCTTCGGTTAAGAATGCAAGTATTTTTTGTGTTTGGGCTGGAAAAATCCGGCTGTTGGGCGCACCAGAGCCTGGAGTTGCGGGACGTTTTCGGAAGCGATATCGCGTGCGGGCAGATAAGCTAAAGAACGGAAGGCAAGAAGGACAATAGCAGGGGACTGACGCCTCGGGGAAATGACCCTTTACCCGGAGGGATCCGTGGGATTCGGAGGGGTGCCTTCTCCCTGCCAACTCCCTTTCAAGGGAGAGAGATTGCTTGTTCTGAAAAGAAAAGCTTCGCCTCCGCCGTCGGCTCGGTCAAACGCCACACCAAATAAGAAACGATTTGGCCTGTCGTTTGAAGCGTCCCCTCGGTTTATTAACTTCGAATCACCCCTATCCCATCAAAGTTAATACTGTGTCCAATAACAATCAGAAGCGGCGCAAAAAAAGTCCTTGAACATGATATTCAGCCCCTTCAACCAGGTTGGGGGGTAAGGGGGTTTTTTATGGTTACTTCGCTGGTTCGTGACCATTTTGCGGACACTTTCATTTGCAACAGATTAAACAGCAACTACCGACTCAGGATTTTATATTGTATGACATAGTGGGCTTTTGACGGGAAGAGCGGTTTGAAGGGGGGCAATCTTGTAATTGTTCTTCCTTCGGCGAGGTTGATGGAGGGGTAGGATTTGGTTTCGATCGCCACGTTGTCTGTGTTTTTGATTAGGATTCTCAGGTCGACGGTACGTGTGGGGCCGAGGTTCATTATAATGGGTGATAACTCGTCTTCTGGGCCGTAGACTACGTCAACGCCGCTACTGCCGGCTAAGACCTTTTGGAAAGCCATTTTGTTTGTATAGAAGGCAAGCTTTGCGTGACCAAGCGAGTCTATGAGGGGTTTTTTGTAAGTTGCGGTGTTGGGTCCGCCGTGCAGGCAGCACCAGGAGAAGCCGTCGTAATCAAGGATTCGCTGCTTTTTCATGGATTCGTAGGCGCTGAAGGCCTGCCAAGCCTGGCTTTCGCACCACTGCCGGACGGTGAGCAGCCGGCCGATGCTGCCTTTGTCGTAGGGCCATTCGTAGGACTGGAGATGGTACCAGGGTTTTCCCTTGGCAAGGTCCCAGTTTGGCTGGGCGATTGATTCTTCGTGTTCGAAGTTGAAGTAGGCACGGTGTGGACTTTCGAGGAAATCCTTTGTGTAGTGGTCCGGCCACTTGCGCAGGACAGACCAGTCTTTTCCATAGCCGGTTATCGAGTCCTGATTGCCTCGGGTGACCATCGGCGCGGTCCATGCAGGGGCGGGAGTGATTGGGTTTTTCTGCTGGTTGATTGTGCCGAGGTCGCTGCCGAAGTGGAGGTGCCGGATATGGGAGGTCAGTGAGATCAATCGGCTGGGGTCGACGGGGTATATGGTGTCGTAGACTTTTTCGCAGAATCGGTTGGATTCGGCGAGATCGTGTTTCTTGAAGGTGTTGGGGTGGTTGGCGGCCTCCCACATTACTATGCTTGGGTGGTTGTAGACCTGCTTCATATACCTGGGGTAGCCATCGAAGTCGACGCCCCAGGGCGTTCCGGTGCGAATCCAGGCGGTGGTTGTCCAGATGAACATGATACCGAGCTGGTCGCCGATTTCGGCGAGGCGGGGGTCGTTGACGCCGCGTGCCGGGTCCTGCCATGCATGAACGTGGACCCTCATCATGTTTCCGTTCATCTTTTTTATCATCAGGAGCTCTTTTGCGAGCCATTCGATTGGGGGACATCTGTTCCATGCAGCAATCTTATCGATGGGCAGTCGGAATCCCATTATCTGTGCGCCGTTGAGCATTTCGTGCCTTGTGTTTATTCGGAAGGCGCCGCCGCGCTGGCTTATTGTTCGCAGGCCGGTGGTGAAGGCGTAATCGTCGATGGGTTCGGCGGATGCGTTTTTCAGGGTGACCTCGATTTTGTAAAGGTTGGGATTTTCGCAGGACCAGAGCCTGGGTTCGGGGACAGATATAGTGTTTTCAAGCAAGCGATATCCTGCGGCCGGGATTTTGGCTGGGAATTCGGCGGTTGCGGCGGGGACGGAGCTTTCGTTGGGGAGCCAGTCGTAAAGGCCGACGGTGACGGTTCCATCAAAGGGTTTTGCGGTTTTGTTTTCTATTCGGATTCGAGCGTTCACGTGGGCGGGATTCGAAACGTTCTTAGCGTAGAGGAAGACATCGTCGATATACGTTTGTGCGGTCAGGTCGAGTGACATTCTACCTACGAACCAGCCGATATTGAAATCGGAGGGTGTGTGGTGCATGGGCGTCCGGACGTGAAAGTGGTCGATCTTTACAGCAACGAGGTTGGTATCGTTCGGCTTGAGGTATTCTGTGATGTCAATTCTTGCGGGGTGGCGGTTTTTCAGTGTGGCAACGGATCGGCCGTTGACCCAGATTTGGCCGGATGGGTCGAGGGTTTCGATGTTGAGAGCTGCGCGGGTGAAGTCGCCGAGACCGATGGTCTTGCGGAGGTAGAGGCCTTCGCCGGCGAATCGCTCGCCGCCGTGGACTTTGGGCAGTTGTGCCGTTTGCCAGGCGGTGTCGTCGTATTCGAGTCTGTTCCAGCCCTCGATTCGAGGCGGGGGCTCGAAACTCTCATCGAGAAGGGTGGTTATGGTGTAGGGCATTTTCACATCGCCAGTGGGCGCGTGTCCGGTGATCAGGATATCATCGAGTGTCAGGTTTTTTGTGCCTTCGACCGAGAAGGTATTTATTCCGTGGTTCGTGGAATTGTTAAGTTTTACGTGGTCGGCTTTCAGTTCTCCGTCGAGATAGAAGTTGTAGCGACCGGTATCGTGGGCGAGGTCCACCTCTATTTTGAATTCGGACCATGCGTCGGCAGTACATGGGTGCAATTGAAATTCGCTTTTTCCCGATCGGTAGAAGATTCGGCCGCTGTCGTTAAAACCTACGGTGACGACGACAGTGTCATTTTCGGACAGGGAGAAAGTCTGTCTTTCGGTAGTAGCGGGGGGCCTGGCCTTGAATTGAACCGAGAATCGCCATGATTGAAGAGCAAAGGCTTGCTGGAGTCTTACTTTTTGGTTCACCAAGATAAGGGCTGCGTCTTTTATACATACACCTTCGATATTGCGCCATTTCGAAAGTTCTCTTCTTCTTTGTTGGGTGAGGCCCTCTTTGTATCCGGCGCACTTGCATTTTTTCAGGGGGATTTTTTTCCTTACTTTGGGAAGCGGCTGGGGTTTGAGATTGCTGAGGAGGTTGTGGACTTCAGCGTCGGTGACAACCTGTTTGTCGAGGTCGGGATCGTTGAAGAATTCTTTGGCGAATTCGGCGTATTGTCGGAGGAATTCGATTCTCTGGTCGGTGTCGAAGACGGCGGTCGGACCTTTGAAGTCGGTTTCACCGTTTGCCGCCGGGTCGGTGTCGAAGTATCTGAATTCGAAGGAGTTTGATAATGTCTGTGGGGCTGTTGCCTGTGATGCAGTGAGGCCGTGCGCCAGGGTCATCAGCAGGGCGACGGCGCCGAGGTTGATGATTTTCAATCGCATACAGTCGTTCCTCGGAAGAATTTGCGAAAGGATTCGTGTTGTAAAAAGCATTTCTCGCATCCTGGCCGCCAGCAGGATGAAACAGGGGCCTGTGAATCCGGCGTAGTTGTCAGCGTAGGTTTCTTTTCGCCGCCTATGGTTTGTGAAGGCGGCGAAAGCAACATGCACAGATTTTGGCAATCATATTGCACAAATTTTCAGGAGCAGCTTTATTTTTTTTGTCCTGGTTTCAGGCCCGCAGCCTTTCGGATTTTTTCGACCATGTCGGTTTTTTCCCAGGTGAAGTTGGGCCCTGTTCTTCCAAAGTGGCCGCCGTGTGCGGTCTCAGCGTAGATCGGACGGGCGAGCCTGAGGTGGTCGATCATACTTTTGGGCGTTAAGGGGAAAAGCTCTCTGATGATTTGGCTTATTTGCTCTTCGGGAATTCTTGCGGTGTGTTCTGTGTCGACGAGAACGGAGATAGGTTGTGCGACTCCTATTGCGTATGACAGTTGGACTTCGCACGAATCGGCCAGTCCCGCGGCGACGATGTTCTTTGCGATGTATCTTGCCATGTAGCTCGCGGAGCGGTCGACTTTTGTCGGGTCTTTTCCGCTGAATGCTCCGCCTCCGTGACTTCCCCTGCCGCCGTAGGTGTCAACGATTATTTTTCTTCCGGTCAGTCCGCAGTCGCCCTTTGGCCCGCCGACGACGAATCTTCCGGTTGGGTTGACGTGGTAAATGGTGTCCTTGTTGATGAGGCGTTTTGGCATGACCGGCAGGATTATTTTTTCGATGATTTGCTTTCTCAGGGATTTGTACTGAATCGAAGGCGCGTGCTGTGTGGAGACTACGACGGTGTGAATTCTTTTCGGTTTTCCATTGTAGTATTCGACGGTGACCTGGGATTTTCCGTCGGGCCGCAGCCATGGCAGCCTTTTATTTTGCCGCATTTTTTCCAGTCGCAACGTGAGTGCATGTGCGAGGTGAATGGGCATGGGCATATAGGCCGGCGTTTCTTTACATGCGAATCCGAACATAAGGCCCTGGTCACCGGCACCCTGCTCGGTGTGCAGGCCGGTGCCTTCGTTGACGCCCTGCGCGATGTCGGGACTTTGCTTATCAATATTGACCATGACTGCACAGTTCTGATAGTCGAAGCCCATATCGGAGTCCGTATAGCCGATTCTTCTTATGGTATCGCGGACAACGGCGGGGATATCGACTACCGCCTTTGTGGTGATTTCACCGGCAACTATCGCCACGCCCGTGGTCACAAGCGTTTCGCAGGCGACCCTGCTCTTTGGGTCCTGGGCGAGCATTGCGTCGAGGATTGAGTCGGAAATACTGTCGGCAACCTTGTCGGGATGGCCCATCGTAACGGATTCACTGGTGAAAAGATAGGCGCCGGGTTTATAATTGACATTGCAGTTGCTGGTTTTCTTTGCCATTTCCTGCTGTTTTCCTTTAATCTTAAATTGTTTTTGCTTGAAACAGTAAGCCGATATGATAAGCTCGCATCCGTGCTCCGTCAAGTGGTAGATAGCCGTGCTTTGCAGCCTAATATTTGCCGCGGAGCGGTTCACTGATTCTTATCGTTCAGTCTCCAATCGTATTTGATGTATTCAACTGAGTAGTTTTCCAGTTCAAGAAAGGATACGCTGTCCTGGGGCAGATAGTTGGTCAGAAAACTAAAGACGGCGCGAGTTTCCGGGAGCTGGGCTTTGAACTTCTTGTCCGTACCGTATTTTGGCACAAATTTTTTGCCATGAACGGTCGGCTGGAACATGTAGGAAAGGCGGACAACTTTGTTTTTTCGGTCAATCTCGAATGCCCTGGTGCTTTCGAGGAACTTCTTTAACTGTTCCTGTAACTGTTCTTTCAGCTTGCGGCCGCAATAGGGTTCGTTTCGTATCGGCGGGCTGTCGAGGCTGGCCTGGCAAAGTCCGAAGAGCACCCGCGGCTCATCGAACTGCTTGGCGAGGATTTGCTGCTCAATGTCGGCAAGTGCGAATTCCTCGTTCATAACGATGAGCTTCTGCTTTCTGATGCCTCCGATGGCCTGGTCGATATACCTGATACTGGTGGCGGGCCACCAGAATCGCACGCGCTGCCAGCGGGTCGACTGGATGGGGTAATTGTCTACAATTACCTTGAGCATCCTGATGTTGTATGCGTTTATCCAGAGTGCGATCTTGTCTTCTTTTGGCCATGCTTGGTATTCGGTTCTTTCGAGCCGTGCGAATTCATCGAGTAGTTTTCTGAGTTTCCATGTTCTTGGCTTGAGCTTCTTGTAGTCAACCATTCCCCTTTTGTCGACGTATTCGGCCAGGACTTCTTTACACTTATCGTGGAAGGAGACGACGACCTCGCGTTTCGGGGTGTTGGCGTCGGGCACGTTAGGGTCTGGTGCTTTGACGTCGGGGGGATCTGATCGGTTTTTATCGGGGATGGTAACAATGTGTTCTATTTTTTCAGGGTCGAGCAGGTTGGGCTCAGGGATGTTGGGGTCAGGGATGTTGGGGTCGATGGGCCTGTTTGCAGGAGAGTAGGCCCCGGGTGCGGGCGTGTTGGGTTCGTTCGGACCTCGGACAACTATTTCATGGTTAGTTGCGGCCAAGGCGTTGGGGTTTGGCTGGGCAGCGGCGGGTTCTGTCAGGAGAGCGCCGGTTAGCGAGGGTTCTGGTTTTGGGGATTGTGCAGGTTGGTAGTCTTCGGGCGGGCAGCCCGGCGCAAAGATGAGGACAATCGTCAAAATTGTAAAAACGGTAATAAACTTCACCATAGTCTAAATTTCTACTGCTACTCGCTAATATTGTTCAGCCAATACGGTATACTACCGCCAGTGGTCGCTTCCAGGTTAATACTACCTGTTTGTATCGTACCTTGAAAGTCAAAACTTGATAGTGGGGCAAACATTTCGGGACGATAAGCATCATTTTGGGGTGCGTCGCAGGTTTTTTGAGGTTGCCAGGGCGATGACTCGGCCCTGGTCTCCCACGGCGCAATAGAAGTGATAAACGATTCCATTGTGCTTTATGAGCCAAGGCTTGTGGGCGTATTTCTTGTCCCAGGGCTCGGTTGGTTCGATTAAATCGGGGCCCGTCCATTTGGTCCAGTTGACCAGGTCATAGGAGCATGCGAAGGTGTCGAAGGCGCCGGGCCTCCAGAATGCGCCGAAGTAGAACATAACCCAGACCTCGCCGATTCGGGTGATCTGGGGGTCGCCTGAGATTCCCTTGAAATTGTCGATTACGGGTTTTGAGCCGTATCGCAGCCAGTGGCGCATGTCGCTGGAGACGGCTATTCCGATTCGCTCAACTTTTGGCGGCTTCTGCTTGGCGTTGTAGAACATGACGAATGGCCAGCCGAGTGTTTTGTCTTTATCGTGGATGATGTTGCTTTTGTATAGTGTTGTGTTTTCGAATTCTCGTGCGTCGGGCTGGTCGCGGTGCAGGACGGGGTTTTCGGGGATGCGGTTCCATTCGATTGGCTTGTGGGGAGTTTCTGTCCATGCGATGCCGATTGCGAGGGGGTCAGTTTCGTAGCCTTTCAGGGCGCCGCCGATGTATGAGAGCCAGTATTTTCCGTCGTGCTGGAGGAGTTTGTAAGAGCCACACCATGTGTGGTCCTGGAGGGCGATGTAGCCGGCGGTCTGGTTGGCGTCCCAGGTGTTCTTTTTGCGGGTCAGTATTTTGCCGAGAGGTTTCCAGTTCAGCAGGTCGTCACTTTGGGCGAGTGCGGTTTCGTAGCCGTTTCCGTCGAAGATGATATACATCATGTACCATTTGTCTTCATGGCGGAATACGCTGGGACAGTCGATCTTGGCTTTGTTTTCACCTTTGAGGATAATGCCGTATTTCCAGGGCGTTTTAACCTGCCCGTAGACATGCTTCATGGTTTCCGGCCGGATAGATTTGCCTTCGGTCCGAGCTTCAATGATTTTGCGGGCTTCAGATGGTTTTGCGGCGTACAGACTTGTCGCCATAAGTGTCAATATAAGGGAAGGAATAAGGTATGTTGCTTTCATCTTTTGGCCCTCTCATTTTTTTCCTTTTGGCCAGAGCAGTTTGAAAGTGTTGTCCGGGGGGTTCCAGGCGCAGACCTGCTCGACGTGGGCGTCGACGAAGACGGCGTTTGCGTAGCCTTTGTTTCTCTTTGAAGGGCTGGTGTTGTGGTATGTTGCGAAGCAGTCGCCGCCGCCGCCGGGTGCGTATGGGTGGTATTGCCTGTCGCCTCGGCTTAGCAGGTTGTTGTCGTTGAGGGGGGCGTAGCTCATGTCGGTGGGGGACCAGCCGCTTTTGTCGTCGCCTATGGTCCAGGTGTTTTCCTCAGAGAAAGAAACGACTTGTGCCGGATTTACGACCTGGATTTCTTTTCGCACCACGCCACTTGCGTCACCGTTCAAGTATGCGTTCTTGCTGTAGCTGTATTGAGGCTCGACTCGTATCCTGCTGAGGTGTTTTGGATTGGGGCAGCCGGTTTGCTTTGCGAAGCTCTTGAAGGTCGGGCAGAGGTGTATTTTCTTGTCCTTGAGATAGGGCCAGAGAGTTCCGTCGCGTTCAATTGAGGCGTTATGCCACTGGCAGCCGAGGTGCTGGAGTTCCGAGCGGCCCTCGGCGTCCCAGAAAAGCCAGTCGAAGGTGCTGGGAAAGAACCCGTCATTACTGTCAAGGTACATTCTTTCGGCGAGTCCATATTGATGGAGATTTGCCTGGCAGAGCAGGTTTCTTGCGTGCTCCTTTACGCGTGACAGGACGGGCATCATTATGCCCATTAACAGCGCAATAATGGCGATTACAACCAGAAGCTCTATAAGTGTAAAAGCTCTCTTGCCGGTCATTTGGCTGGCCTGGTATCCAGGGTTTTTAACAGGACCTTATGCGAAAGTCCGTTTTCAGTGGCTGAGATTGCCTGATAATCAATATTATACCAAGATCTATTTAACCGTGCAACGAACATGGCTCGTATATATGGTGAAAAAAAGCGGTTGAGCGAGCTTAAAGGACGATACCGGTCAAATCCAAAATGTCTTGACATGGTGTAGTTTATAAGGTATTCTTATTGATGGCATAGGGCCCAGGCTGGAGCGGGAATGTGGTTTTTTGCGAGTGTTTTTAAGATGAGAAGCAGACTGAATGGTATTATTGTGCTTGTTGCGTTTATAACCGTATTCTGGTGCGGTGTATGCTCAGGAGTTGGCACTGGGGAGATCGATGCGGTGCGTCGCAAAGGTGTTCTCAGCGGTGGCGATCTGGCAATAATTGACAGATTCGTTGCCGAGGGGGTCGAGGAGCTTGTTGATACGCGGGATTTTGCCTCCGTTGGGAAACTTCGTCAGACGATTCTGGCGTGCGCCCATTCGAGCACGAAAAGCGCCGAAGGTCAGTACTCAGACCAGTTTCTCGATTCGGCACGCAAGTACATCCCTGCCGGATTCGAGGCGGCATCTTCGTTGGAGCCGGAGGATCGCAGGTTTAAGGCTGCGCTTAATCTTCTAATTCTTGTGGATGAGCTGAAGGATTCACGTGTGGCGGAACTGGCGTTCGGGATGCTGAACGATGAGAACAACGTTATCCGTTACTGGGCGGTTCATGCGGTAACCAATGCTGCGGTGGCCGAGCAGTTAAATTCGAGGGTAGATACCAGGGCGGCGGGTGAGATCGTGAGGCGTCTCAAAGCGGTGGTTGAGCGAGCGGATGCCCGCACAACAGGTTTAATCGCCGATTTTGCGGCCAGGATAAATATACCGGAGGGGCAGGAATTACTGCTTCAGATAGTGGATTTGCGAATGAGCAAGTACGCCGACTGGACGGTTGAAAACGAGCTTCTCGATTCAACGATACTGAAATTGCTTTACGAAAAGATGATTTCGCAGGAGTCAATGGACCCCGGCGTGGCGCGTCGGTTCGGTCAGTTGTACTCTTATGCGATTCAAAGATACGTAAAGGGGCGCGAATGCATAGGGCAAGCGGGGAGGTATGAGCTGGCATCGGTACTGGTTGAGATTGAGTATGAGTGTATAAATAGTCTGCTGGGCGGGATGCGGCAAAGGGAAATCAAGAAGGCGGTCGAACTTGAGGACAGCATGGCGCTTCTGATGGAGCACAACCGGCTTTTAGGGGACGATAGAAAATCGGGGGAATTGCCGGTGAAACTGGATTTTGATTACGGCAGGGACAGCGCCGGGAACAAACTGGCCGGGCCGCTCAAGCTTGCCGACCCACCGGAAGGTTTGTGTTCGGCGAAGGCGGATTCGCCTTAGGATGCTTGTCAGGGTAGGATGCGGTTATTGATAATTCAGTGCATGTGAGACAATAAGATATTGTCAGTACGATACAGAAGAGATGAAGATGGCAGGCAAAAGGATTTTGCGTTGAGGTTCTTTGGGGTCGTAATTGCAGCGTTGGTCGTGTTTATCGCAGGATGCGACAACTCCAGGCCGACGAGCGACAGCAACGAGGTTGTAACCTATAGTGCGTACGCAGCGAAGGTCCGAGGGCTGGATCCCGGGGACATTGGAGACACGACATCGTCCGCGGTAGCCAGCCAGATTTTCGAATGTCTTTATCAATATCATTATCTGAAGCGGCCTTACGAGCTTATTCCGCAATTAGCCGAAGATATGCCGCAGGTGAGTGAGGACGGGCTGCGGTATACGATAAAGATCAAGAAGGGCGTATATTTCGCAGATGATCGGTGTTTCGAGGGGGGCAAGGGCAGGGAGTTGAAGGCGGGTGATTTCGTCTTTGCCTGGAAAAGGATTGCGAACATCAAATACCTCAGTAAGAACTGGTGGATTTTCGACAACCGGATAGTCGGGCTTGATGAGTTTCGGGAGTATACGAAAACAGTCAAGAAGGGCGAGGAGGTTGATTACTCGCGGGTTATGGAAGGGCTTCAAACGCCGGATGATAACACTCTTGTGATAAATCTCAAGAAGCCTTTGCCGCAGATAGTGTATCTTCTGGCGCATCTGCCGACGGCTGCGATTGCGAAAGAGGCGGTTGATTACTACGGGAAGGACATCATCAATCACCCCGTGGGGACGGGGCCTTTCAAATTGAAGGTTTGGCACAGGGGAAGCTACATTGAGCTGGTGAAGAATCCGGGATTCAGAGCGGAGTACTACCCATCCCAGGGCGCGCCGAGCGATGTGGAGAAGGGGTATCTGGCGGACGCGGGCAAACGGATACCGATGATTGACAGGGTACTGATGGTGCTTGTTCAGGAGGACCCGCCGCGTTGGTTTTTGTTTCTTCAGGGCAAGATTGACGCTTCGGGCATTCCGAAGGACAACTTCAACGAGGCGATAGATCAAAAAGGCGTTTTGACCGCGGAGATGCGAGAGCGCAATATAAATCTTCTTGTGTTTCGGGACCCGAGCACTTACTGGCTTGGCTTCAACATGGAGGACGAGGTTCTGGGCAGAAACAAGCCGCTGCGACAGGCGATAAGCAGTGCTGTTGACCGGGAAAAATACATCCATCTTTTTACCAACGATCGGGGTGAGGTTGCGTACGGTTTTATTCCGCCGCTGATGAAAGACTATGACCCGGGAATCCGGGATTTCGCGCCCACGGGGTATGACCCTGAGAAGGCAAGGCGGCTGGTTAAAGAGGCTGAGAAGGTTCACGGCGGGAAGCTGCCGAGGCTGACGCTTTCGCTTGCCGGTACCGACGCAGTGGCCAGGCAGCAAGGTGATTTCTACAAGCGCTGCTTCAGAGAGGCGGGCCTTGATATTGAGATAGATTACATGGACTGGCCGACGTTCCAGAACAGAATAAAGAGCAAGAGCGCGCAGATATTTCAGTTGGGATGGATAGCGGACTATCCTGATGCGGAGAACTTTTTGCAGCTTTTCTACAGCAAGAACGCATCACCCGGTCCAAACAACTTCAACTATTCGAATCCTGAATTCGACCGGATATACGAACGGGCTTCCATCATGCCTGACAGTGCGGAGCGAATAGAGCTTTACCGCAGGGCTGAGCGTATAGTCGTTGAGGATTGCCCGGCGGTTTTTCTGCTTCACGGGGTGGCATACGTTCTGCAGCATGACTGGATTTTTAATTACAAACCTCATGCGTTCGGATATGGTCTGACGAAGTATCGCCGGATAGACAGCGTAAGACGCAGCAGTTACAAGGAGCTTTTGAGGGGTATCAAGTGACGGCTTATATCATACGCAGGCTCTTGTATACGATACCGATAGTATTCGGCGTGATGCTTGTTACGTTTGTTCTGTTCAACGTTGTTCAGGGTGACGTGACGGATCTGATAGCGGGCAAGGCGGCGTCGGTGGAAACTCGCGAGGAGATACGGGCCGAATACGGGTGGGACAAGCCGCTTTTTTTGTCGTGGGACAGCCAGTTTGTGAATCATTTGAAGAATTCCGCGACCTTTAATTTCGGCAGGTCGTGGAGCGACAGAGAACCGATAATCGAAAAGATCAAGCGCGGCGCGGGTCCTTCACTTTCGTTGACGGTTCCGATGTTTTTAGGAACGCTGGTCGTTTCGATAAGTCTGGCGCTCCTCGTTGCGTTTGTGCGCGGGACGATAGGCGACGTTGTGGTCGTTCTGGTCTGTGTTGCAGGTATGAGCATACCTTTCCTGAGCTTTATTCTTTTCGGGCAGTACTTTCTGGGATTCAAGTGGGGCCTGTTTCCTGTATATTTCTGGCCGGACCTTTCAACACCACAGTATGTTGCGCTGCCGGTGCTGATCGGCATAGCCGCCGGTCTTGGTGGTAATCTTCGGTTCTATCGAACGGTGATGCTGGATGAGATACGCAGCGATTATGTTCGGACGGCTTTTGCGAAGGGCCTTACGGCCAGACGTGTGCTGTTCAAGCACGTACTGAAGAACGCCATGATACCGATTATCACGCAGGTGGTTCTGGCGATACCCTTTCTGTTTCTGGGCTCGCTGCTGCTGGAGCGGTTTTTCGGTATCCCGGGGCTCGGTTATCTGATGATAGACGCAATCGGGGCCCGCGATTTTCAGGTTATCAGTGCGATGACCTACATCGGGGCGATACTTTTTGTCGTGTTCAATCTGATAACGGATGTCTGCTACAGTCTTGTTGACCCGAGGATTACTTTTGATTAGGCGGGACGGACAAATCGGAAAAGAACTTCCCAAAGGCAGAAGCCTTTGGAGCGATGGTTTGCGTCGTCTTCGCAGGCACAGGCTTGCGATGGTATGCCTCGGCGTGATAGCAGTATATGTAGTGCTTACGGGGTTGATATATCTGGACGAGCTTTCCAAGTGGGATACGCCCGTGACCAGGTGGGATGAAGAAGTGGGCGGCGCGTATGAGCCACCGAGTGCGAAGAACATTTTCGGGACGGATTTTTTGGGCCGGTCGGTTTTTCGCAAGACTCTTTACGGCGCGAGAGTCTCGATAACGGTTGCGTTCTGGGCGTCTGTCGTCAGCCTGGGGGTAGGCGTGCCGTTAGGAGCGATAGCGGGATATTTTCGTGGTGTCGCGGACGAGATAATTGTGTGGGTTTATACGACGCTGAGCTCCATACCTTATATTCTGCTGATACTGGCGTTTGCACTTGTTTTGAAGGACAAAACAATAAACCTCAAGTGGGCAAAACTCGGGATTATAGAACTGGGGGGGATAGCGACGGTTTATCTGGCCATCGGGCTTACGAGCTGGGTCGGGATATGCAGACTGATTCGGGGCGAGGTGATAAAGCACAAGAACAGGGAGTACGTTCTTGCCGCGAAATCTTACGGCTGCGGTAACGGTCGTATCATCTTCAGGCACCTGATACCGAACGTGTTTCATCTTGTTATCATAAGTTTTTCACTTCGTTTTGTCAGCTTTATACAGGCCGAGGTGATACTGAGCTTTCTGGGACTGGGGGAGAAGGACCGACCGAGCTGGGGTGCGATGATCGACCAGGCGCGCCTCGAGCTTCCGCGCGGCCACTGGTGGGAGATGACGGCGGCGACGGCGGCGATATTTTTTATTTCGCTGGCACTGAACATTTTCGGTGATGCGCTGCGAGACTCGCTGGATCCGAAACTGAGGATACAATAAGTCGATGGAACAAGACGGGACATTACTTTCGCTGGAGGGCGTTTCGACGCACTTTTTTACCGAAGAGGGCGTTGCGCGTGCGGTTCAGGATGTGAGCTTTTCCGTGAAAAGGGGCAAGACATTCGCACTTGTGGGAGAGAGCGGATGCGGCAAGAGCGTGACGGCGCTTTCTATAATGCGTCTTGTGCCGGACCCTCCGGGCAAAATCGTCGGCGGCAGAATTGCTTTCGAAGGACAGGATCTGCAGGGGCTTAGTGAAAAACAGATGCGCGGGATTCGCGGCAACAACATCGCGATGATTTTTCAGGAGCCGATGACGAGCCTGAATCCGGTTTTTACAGTTGGCAATCAGATTGTCGAGGCCATCCGGATGCATCAGAGAAAGGGGTTGACCGATGCCTGGTCCGATGCGGTTGAGATGCTTCGAAAGGTGGGCATCCCCGACCCGGAGCAGCGTGTTCGCGAGTATCCGCACCAGATGTCGGGGGGGATGCGTCAGCGTGTGATGATAGCGATGGCGGTAAGCTGCGAGCCGCGGCTGTTGATAGCCGATGAGCCGACAACGGCGCTGGATGTGACAATTCAGGCGCAGATACTTGATTTGCTGGATGAGCTGCAGTCGGAAAGTGGGATGAGCATCCTGCTGATAACGCATGATTTGGGCGTTGTGGCCGAGCGGGCCGATGATGTTGCGGTGATGTACGCATCTCGAATTGTGGAGATGGCCGAATCTTCGGTGCTTTTCGCCGAGCCTCTTCACCCGTACACACAGGGACTTTTGAAATCACTGCCGCGTTTGGGCCTTTTGGAAAAACGTTTACCGACTGTTCGAGGAGTGGTTCCGAATCCGCTTTGTTTTCCGACGGGGTGCAAGTTTCATCCCCGCTGCGCAATCGGGTTTGATGATGAGCGGTGTCGGAGCGTCGAGCCTGAATTACGCCAGGTGGGTGAGACAAGGCGCGCGGCGTGCTGGTATACGCCGGGCTACGAGACGCAGGAGGAATACCGAGACTATGAATCAAGATATGGCAAGCACAAACGACTATCTGTTGACGGTCGATGAGTTGAAGACTTACTTTCCGATCCGCAAGGGTCTTTTGCGCCGGACGGTCGGATACGTCAAGGCGGTTGACGGGGTGAGCTTCAGAATTCGGTCCGGCCAGACGCTGGGGCTGGTTGGAGAGAGCGGCTGCGGCAAGACAACGGTGGCCCGGAGTATCGTTCGCCTTGTTCTCGCCACTTCGGGACGGGTTGTTTTCGATGAGATAGACGTGTTGTCGGCGGGGGGACAGAGTTTGCGGCAGATTCGGCGCGAAATCTCGCTGATATTTCAGGATCCTTACGGCTCGCTTAATCCCCGGATGACAGTTGGTAATATTGTCGGGGAACCCTTGAAGGTTCAGGAAAAGGGCCGAGCAAATCGGTGGGATGGCGGCTACATAGAGCGGGTTGCGTCAGTTCTGGAGAAAGTGGGTTTGTCGAGCGACCATATGAATCGGTATCCTCACGAGTTTTCGGGCGGGCAGCGACAACGTATCGGGATAGCCAGGGCTTTGGCTCTGGAGCCGAAGCTGGTAATCTGCGATGAGCCGGTCAGCGCCCTTGATGTTTCGATCCAGTCTCAGATACTTAATCTTCTGAAAGATTTGCAGGGTGAATTTGGTCTGACGTTTCTGTTTATCGCACATGATCTTGCGGTTGTGGAGTTTTTCTGCGAGCTTGTTGCGGTGATGTACATGGGCAGGATTGTCGAGCAGGCCGGCAGCGAAGAGCTCTACAAGAACGCCCTGCACCCTTATACACGGGCGCTTATGTCGGCTATACCGCATGTTGACCCATCACTTCGTGGGCGTCGCGAGGCATTCGGAGGGGAGGTTCCCAGCGCCCTGAATCCTCCGAGCGGATGCCCATTCCATCCGAGATGCGCCGAGGTAGGCGAAAAATGCACCATAGAAATACCAACGTTGACGGAAAAGGGCGGTGGTGAAGGGCATTTTGTTGCCTGCTGGAAGCGATAAAAAGCTGGACTAAGCTCGCTATCACTGGTATGATTGATGCAAACGTGCGAGAAGCTGGTTTGCAGGCTCTTAAAGCCGATGGCTAAAAGAAGCGTCAATTGAAAGGAGAGAAATCGTGAGCAGTGAGAAAACCAACGATTACAAGCTTTCGCGGCGAGCGTTTATGCGGAACACGTCTCTGGCTGCGGCTGGCGCGGTGGCCGGTGCGCTGGCCACGAGCGGATGTACGATGAGCAACACGGCCCATAGCGTCGGAAAATCGAAGATTCTCAACTACCATCCGCAGATGAGCTACCGCCGCCTTGGCAAAAGCGGGCTGGTGTTTTCGGAGGTAAGCCTCGGTGGACACTGGAAGAACCGCAACGCCGGTCGGTACTGGAACGAGTTTGCCAACGAGGAAGTGCCTGATGATGTCGCGAAGAACCGTACTGAGGTCATAAGTGCATGCATCGACAGCGGGATCAACTATTTGGACATCACGACGGCGGCGGAGTGTCTGAGCTACGGGGTGGCGCTTAAGGGCCGTCGCGAGAAGATGTACGTCGGGGCCGATATCCATACTCTGGGCCCGCGCCGCTCGAACCTGTGCAACGTCAAGGACCAGACTTACAACGTCGAGACGTGCCTGCGGATGTTGCAGACGGATTACCTGGACATCTGGCGGCCGCAGGCGAAGACGGACGGGTCCAATACCGACGCGGAGGTTGAGGCGTTGATCGAGACTTTCGAGAAGCTTCACAGGGAAGGAAAAGTGCGGCATCTGGGCATGTCGTCTCATTCGCGTCCGTGGTTCGAGCACGTGATAAAGAAATACCCTGAATTCGAGATGGTAATCTTCCCGTGCACTGCCAAAACGGTGGAGAAGGGCCAGTCGCCTACAAGGAAGAACGTCGAGGAGGTCAACGCCGGGCACGGTTCTGATACGGGCCAGAGCATATTCCAGACGGTGCGCGAGCGGAACGTCGGGATAGTGACTATCAAGCCGTTCTTCGGCGGTAATCTTTTCAAGACGGAGGCGGCGTTTCCGGTACTGGGTGTCGGGAGTAAGGAGGAGAATGACCTTGCCAGGCTTACACTGCAGTGCATTCTGAGCAACGACGCGATCACCGCGTCCGTGCCGGGGCTGACGACGATATACGAGGTCGCAAACGCCGCACGTGCTTCATATACGCGTCTTATTGCGATGTCGCCGGCGGAGAATCAGTGGCTGCAGGAGAAGACGGACGAGCAGTGGGTTGCGCTTCCGCCGGATTACGTGTGGCTTCGTGACTGGGAAGTTGTTTAGACGAATTGTCCGCTAGCGCGTTAATTTCGTTTCAGTACAGGGATATTAACGGTGAAATCTGCAAATATTACGGGTATACCTGCCTACGTGAAGTTGGTTTTTTGGCCATTTGGTTGCGGTATTTTGATTTGGGCGGCGTCGAGCATACCGGCAGCGGAGGTCACAGACGACGAATCGAGGGGCAATTCGATTTGTTACGTTTGTCACCGGGACCTCGCGTCGGAAGAAATAGCGACAAGCCATGAAAAGGCAAAGGTCACATGCATGTCATGTCACGGTGATTCAACGGTTCATATTCAGGATGAGATGCTTATGACCAAACCGGACGTTCTTTTCGGCCGAACCGAGGTCGAACAGATGTGCACGCAATGTCACGATACCGAGAAAGACCACTCTGACAAGGCGAAGGTGGAACAGTTCCGCAACAAATGGCGTGGTTTTCGAAGGCCGAACGGCCGGCCGATTACGGCCGAGTCTGTGTGCACAGACTGTCACGGTACACACAATATCGTGAAGGACAATCCTGGTAAAACCGCCGGTTCGGAAGTAGACAATTGGGAAGCGACTTTCAACGGTCGCGACCTTTCCGGATGGCGGCAGGGGGGCGGGGCCGAATGGGAGGTGAAGGGAGGGCGAATTGTCGGCCGGGGAGGTCGCAAAGGCGGAACCATATTGAGCGAAGCGATTTATAAAGATTTTCTTCTCTCGGTGACGTTTTGTGCTGTCTGGCCGTTGAAGGCGGCAATACTGCTGCGGACTGAAGACGGCATGGACGGGGCCCGTATCGAAATATTCGATAATCCAAAACCCCAAGCGTATACGGGCAGCGTTTCACTGGCGGACAAGGGCCTTGTGCTTTTGAACATTCACAAGGACCTTTTCGACCAGGGAGGCTGGAACACTATTTCGGCTGAGGTCAAAGGCGAGCGTTTTGCGGTCTGGCTGAATGGTGAAGAGGTTGGGGCTGTGTGTCTGAGTGCACCTTCCAAAGGGCGAATCGGATTGTCTGTCGAAAGGCATCCGGGCAACAGGAATGCGGAATTGAACGTCAGAGAGATTCTTGTGCAGCGCCTTGGCGAGAAGGCGTCGCCGGCTGGTCCGGAGCAGGCTGCCGGGCGGATGACGCCTCTTTTTAACGGGAGGGACCTCGATGGCTGGGAAGGCGTCGGCGGAGCGAGTTGGTATGTCGAAGACGGCGCCCTTGTGGGAACGCAGGGACCGAACAACGCGCCCGGGGATTTGCTGACGAAGGCATCTTATAAGGATTTCGAGTTGAAGGTGACATACCGGGTGGAGTGGCCGTGTAACAGCGGGATATGGTTTCGGCATCAGTCGGAAAGCCGGGCTTACCAGGCTGATATACTTGAGTACAAGAATCCGGAGTGCTATTCGGGGACGCTTTACTGCCCAGGCAAGATGTTCCTTGCGATGAATACCGACAAGGCTCTTGTGAACCGCGGCGGCTGGAACACGATGGTGGTGCGGGCCGAGGGGGACCATCTGCAGATTTGGCTTAACGACCGCCAGGTTGCCGACGTCCGTGATAATACGAGTGATTCGGGCCGTATCGGGTTCCAGGTGCATGCCGGGAGTGGTTTTGGAGCGATGAGAATTGTTGTTCGTGAGGTGCTGATTCGACCGTTGGACGGCAGGCAGCAATAATTAGAGTGTGCGCAATTAGGAGAATAATTTTTCCGCGTGGCGCCGTGCTTACAGCAGCGGCGGCAAGTTAAGAACAAAGCAGGATCGACCGATATAAAATATGTAGAGCGTTTACAGGGGCTGAGAGAGCCGAGGTCGTATATCTCTTTATTTTTCAAGCGCAACGTGCTTCCAGGATTTCTCTTTTTCGTAAAAGGCGGCAGCGTTTATGGATGAGCAGGTGGGCGTGGAAATAACCAGCGAGGGAACCGCGGCTGTGGTGGGTTTTAGGGCCGGTTCGATAGTGAATCCGGACGAGATAGCCGCCACCCGTGAGCAAATAAGGGGATTTGTCGCACAAAACCATCCGCAGAGAATGGTGTTCGATTTTCAGCAGGTCAGGTTCTTCTCCTCCCAGGTTTTGGGGATGCTGCTGGACGTGCGGGCGAGCCTGGAAAGCTATGATGGTGAAGTGGTGATAAGTGCTATCGAACCACAGCTTCATCGCGTCTTCAAGATAACGAACCTCGATAAGGTTTTTAGATTTTTTCCGGACAGGGAAAGTGCCGTCAACGCGCCAGGGACAAATTGAACCGGATTTAATTTGAAAGGCGGTGACATGTACTTAGCGACGCAGTTTTCGGTTTTTATGGTTAATAAGCCGGGAGTGCTGGCTCAGGTGCTCGGAGAATTCGCACGTGCCAAGATTAATATAACCGCTATAACGATGATGGACTCGGAGGAGCACGGTGTAATGCGAGTGATTTTTGCATCACCGGAGAGGGCAAAAGCGGTCTTTGCAAGGTTGAATATGCCTTACAGCCAGACGGAAGTTTTATGCCTTGACCTGGCCAACAAGTCGGGTGCCCTTGCGGCGGTGGCCGAAAGGCTGGCGAAGAATCATATAAACATCTCGTATGCATATTGCACGGCCGGGGCGAGGGGAGGGCGGACAACCGGTGTATTGAAAGTTGCAGATGTGAAAAAGGCGATGAAGGTGTTGAAGGAGGGCTCGAGGAAGACAGGAAAATCAATGCCGGTTGTCAGGCGTTCAAGAGCATCGCGGAGATAGGTTTTTCCTGCACCCGGTCCGAAAGGCAGAAGCGACGCGTGATGGGGCTGGGACGTGCGGATATGCTTTTGCCCAGGTGATTCTTTGTCGGACGTCATCGTTTTTGTGAAAACAGTTGACATAGACGTTGGTGTAATAGTATATTTGTTGTGTTATTGAATTACGGGGCCGTAGCTCAATTGGCTAGAGCATCGGACTGTCGATCCGAAGGTTGAGGGTTCGAGTCCCTTCGGCCTCGTTGGGTAAGATTAAGGCTGATAAGCGGTTACGCTTGTCAGCCTTTCTTGTTGGACCCTCAAAAATGCCGTGTGCACGAAAATTCGAAGCATCGGTCTGCTCCTCTCAGGTTGTTTCTTGTAGCACTTGTGCAGCAAGCGCTGACCTGGCAGGTGAGTATGGGCCGGTGTGGACGGCGCGGGAAGTGCCATGTCCGAAGGGTGCGCCGGGTGGTGCTGGTTTGCAGTGTGAGGCGGGGGTTTGGGGGTTGTGCGCGGGGGTGGGTGAGTAAAAGACGTGTTAAAAATGCGGAAAACGCGTGATTCTGCAAAAAATGTGGGAAAAATTCGAAGAACTGGTCGAAAAGTTCGGGAAAATGGGCGAAAAATGTGACATCCTTTGTGCGCGGGGGTGACTGGCGCGTGAAGCGTGCCCCGGCGGGCTGCCGATAGGTCGGGACTTGGGTGAAGATTTCACTGTGTTCAAAAGGGTGAAACGGGTGCGGGGGTTGAGGGTGGGGTTGATTGGGTTTGTTTTTGCAGGCTTTGGGGAGTCGGGGGTTTTCATAACAGCTTATGTTAATAAGAGTTAGGTCTGTTCGAGTGTGCGGGAAATTGGGTTTGTTTTGCATAACAGGGGGTGATTTGTAGAGCGTTCTCGACAGATGTAGTGGCTTGCAGGCACATAAATAACTGGACTGGTGATGGGTGTGAATGGGTAAATGGTTCATTGGAAATTGGCCCTTTCCAATTGGTTATTGATATTTGGCGTGTATCTTGCTGATACGAAAACGTGCGGTTCTCCGCTAAATCTGCCGCCTGCCGGCGAAGTTGCGTTTGCCGGCTGGCAAACAGAAGGGTATTTTAACATATCTGCAAACAATAGTCCAGAAGAAAAGGCAAAAAGATTAGCGGCAGGAGGGGTTAGTTAATCAGCGGATTAGTGGATTGGTTAATTGGTGGTGGTGGGGGACATGGGCAAGTAAAAAGGGGGGTGAAAAATGCAAAGGACGCGAGATTTTTTTTGAAAACGGGCGAAAAGGCTCTGCAACTCGGTGAAAAAGTCTGTCAAGCGAGGGAAAAATGTGACGGTTTTTGGTCGCGCCGGGTTAATCATCACAATGTTCATTAATTTAGTGATGATTGTGCACCGGCTGGTAGTAACCGGCAAGCGCCGAGAGTGGGGGGGTGTCAAGATAGGGAGACTATGAGGATTAGGCGGGTATATATATTATCGGACGTTGGCGAAAAGAAGGACGGGTGTAAGAGGGCAAATCTGGAATTTGGAAATTAGGTTGGGAGTTGGGAACTGTTGAGTGGGGAGTGGGAACTGAGGGGGGCGACTTTGTAGTGGGTGGGGTGGAAGTTGCGTGCGGTTCCAGGCAAGGGGTGGGTGCGGGTGGGCGCGTGGCGGGGGCAAGAAAAGTGAAGCGGGGCTTGTGTCCCGGCGGGCTCCCGATAGATCGGGACTTCGGTGAAGA
>Ga0180437_10002585_pt1 | contig 28479 bp, 22 predicted proteins | sample SS_ome_4_FD_132410 | JGI IMG/M metagenome (GOLD analysis project Ga0180437, IMG submission 132410) | Hypersaline lake sediment archaeal communities from the Salton Sea, California, USA - SS_3_D_1 metaG | ecosystem: Environmental > Aquatic > Non-marine Saline and Alkaline > Hypersaline >...
GCGAGAATAGAACTGCTGGCCGAGCTGATGCGTTCGCGGCGAGAGAGCGGCGAACTGCCCTACGTCCTCATCGTGGGCAGCGGCCCCTCTGTGACGCTGGGCAGCAACTCGATGAAGCACGTGGTCAAATCGGTAGCCGGCAACTACGACCTGCAGAGATTCTACGAGACGCTGGACGGTCTCAGCTTGTTGGAACGATATGCCATTTTGAAGAAGCACTTTGGTGCGGCCGGCATTTCGCCCGGCTACCGCCGCCTGGAAGAGATGGTCGAAAAAGGCTTCTTTGACCTCATCTTTACGACCAACTTTGATCCGTTCCTGGAGGACGCGCTGACCGAGGGCAAATTGGGAGCCACAGATTTCAAGGTCTTTGTCTGTGGGGAGCAGAGCAGTGCAGAGATGATAGATTTCGTCGAGAGCGCGCAGCCACGGGTCAAGATCATCAAGCTGCACGGCGATGTCCTGTCTCGCTCGTTTGCCTTTACCCCCAGCGAGATCTCTCTTTTTGGCAGCCAGACGGAGCGCGTCCTGCGCCGCTACCTGAACCGCGACCTGATCATCGTGGGCCATGGTCCTCGCGATTACGACATCAACCGCGCCATCGAACGGGAAGGAGGCTCTATCTGGTACGTTAATGAGAGCCCGCTGGCCATGGATGACCTGGTCTACCAGGCCATGCGGGGCCGGGGCACCCAATCCAACATCATCAGCGACGAGTTTGGGTCGTTCGATCGCTTCTTTGAGGCCCTGCACGGCGAGTTGATGCGCTACGGATCGGTCAAGAGGTAGGCATGCACCGCGGAGCATACCGAGGGCACGAAGGACTCAAAGTTCTTACACCTCTTCTTCGTGTCTCTTGATGTGCCTCCGTGGACAACTCATGATCCACAAAGGGCACGAAGGACAAAGTTCTTACACCTCTTCTTCGTGTCTCTTGATGTGCCTTCGTGGACAACTCATGATCCACAAAGGGCACGAAGGACAGAGTTCTTACACCTCTTCTTCGTGTCTCTTGATGTGCCCTTCGTGGATAACTCATGATCCACGAACAGCACGAAGGACACAAAGTTCTTACACCTCTTCTTCGTGTCCCTTGGTGTGCCTTTGTGGATAACCCATGATCCGCGAACAGCACGAAGGACAGAGTTCTTACACCTCTTCTTCGTGTCCCTTGGTGTGCCTTCATGGATAACTCATGATCCACGAAGGGCACGAAGGACTCAAAATTCTTACAACTTTTCTGCGTGTCTCCTGGTGTGCCTTCGTGGATAACTCGTGATCCACGAAGAGCAAGAAGGCCAAAGTTCTTACACCTCTTCTTCGTGTCCCTTGGTGTGTCTTCGTGGATAACGAATCAGCGGACAAACCTCTTCCACTCCAGCCTGCCAGTGCTTCCAAAGTTGATCAGGAGCCCAACGCGCAGGCCAGTGGCCTTGAGATAATTGAGAATCTGGGCTTCTTCCCTCCCAGAGAGGCGACCCAGAGCCTTCAACTCGACGATAACTTGGTCATAGCAAACCAAATCAGCGACATATTCCTTCCCGAGTTGACGATGTTTGTAAGAAATCGTCATGCGTTTCTAGCTTTCAGAGGGAATGTTCCGGCCCTGCAACTCAATTTCCATGGCCTCCTGGTACACCGGTTCGAGGAATCCCGGCCCGAGCTCCCGATGTACCTCGATAGCCGCGCCGATAATGGCATACACCTCATCTTTCAAGATTAGATCCACCATCTGCATTCCTTCGTGTTATTTGTGTCCTTCGTGGATACCAGTCGCGGCGATAGAACTCTACGGCCATCAGTTCCTTGAGCGCTTCAAAATCGCCGTAAGACTCTACCATCGCCTGTCCCCTTGCACTACTTGGCCAGCACGCGGGCCAGCTCCACCACAGGTTGTAAACCAGCTTCTCCAGGCCACGGATGCGTTCGGGGAGGCAGGAAGTGGAGCGTCCTTGCCCACGTTGACCTCCTTATCGTCTGCGAGAACTAACCAAGTCAGCTAGCGCTCGAGGTGGTATGGGACATCGATGATCGCCCGCTGGTAGCCAAGATGCCGCCGGCGATAGAGCAGCGCGGCCTTGATGAGCCAGGCCGTCTGGTTGTGAAACAGACCGTGCCACCACCTGGCCAGGACAAACTCGGGCAGAACCACCGTTGCGAGCTGGCCGTCGTCGTGCTGCTCGTCGGTTTCGTCCAGAAAGTCCAACAGCGGCCCCACGATAGAGCGGTATGGCGAGGGCAGCACCACCAGAGGCACGTCGGGCCACCAGCGCTGCCACTTTGCGCGGATGCGCTCGCCGCTGCCCGGCTCCAGCTCGACATAGACGGCCGTCACGTCTTTAGAGATCGACCGCGCATAGTCCACAGCGTCAGCCATGCCGCGATGGACGCCAGAGATGGGGATCACCGCCCTCGGGCATAGGGCTGGCGGCGCAGGGGGAGGGAAGCCTTCCATCGTCAGTTGCTCGGCCACCTGGCGATAGTGGGTGCGAATGCGAAGAAAAACGAGGACCAGCAGGGGGAGCACCAGGACGGTGATCCAGGCGCCCTGGGCGAATTTGCTGGCCCCGATCACGATGAGGGCGATGCCGGTGGCCAGAGCGCCCAGGCCGTTGAGGGCCGCCTTCGATTGCCAGCCGCGGCCTTGCTCGCGCCACCAATGGAGCACCATGCCGGCCTGGGACAAGGTAAAGGCCAGGAAGGCACCCACAGCAAAGAGGGGCACCAGGGCGTGGGTGTCACCGCCAAAGACGACGATCAATACGCCGGCAGCGATCGACAGGAAGGTGATCCCGTTGGCCAGCACCAGTCGGTCACCAAGACCGGTAAACTGGTGGGGCAGGAAGCCATCGGTCGCCAGGAGCGTGGCCAGGCGCGGAAATCCGGCGTAGCTGGTGTTGGCCGCCACAGCCAGGATGAGCATCGTGCTGAGCTGGATCAGCAGGTAGGCTGGCCCGTCGCCAAGCAGCCGCCGGGCCAGGGCGGAGAGGATCGTCTCGTCGGATGCGGCGACTACGGCCAGTGACTGGGTCAGGCCAATGCTGCCTACAAACAGCGCGCCCATCAGCAGAGCCATGACGACGAGGGTCCGTTGGGCGTTGCGCACCTGGGGGTCCTGAAAGGCGGGCACGCCATTGCTGATGGCCTCGATGCCGGTCAGGGCCGTGCAGCCGGCGGAAAAGGTGCGCAGCGCCAGAAAGGTGGTCAGCGCCGCGGCGGCGGGTGGGGCGACGGCGGCGATCGAACCTGGCCCATACACCAGCAGGCGGATGGCTCCGTAAGCCAGCATGAGCAGGTAAGTGACCACAAACAGATAGACCGGCACGGCCATCAGCGTGCCCGTCTCGCGCAGGCCGCGCAGGTTGAGCAGGGTGAGGATCAGCAACAGGGCCAGGGCCAGGACTACGCGATAGGGCCACAGGGCGGGGAAGGCCGAAGCCAGCGCCGCCACTCCGGCGGTCAGGCTCACCGCGGCCGTTAACACATAGTCGATCAGCAGCGCCGCGGCGGCGATCAGCCCTGGCAGGGTGCCCAGGTTCTCGCGAGCGACCATGTAAGAGCCCCCGCCGGAGGGATAGCCGGCGATGGTCTGGAAGTAGGACAAGGCCACCAGGATCAGCAAGCCGGTGATGACCAGGCCGATGGGCCATGCAAGAGACAACCCAACGCTCCCGGCGACGATCAACCCCAGATAGATCTCTTGGTTGGCGTAAGCAATGGACGAGAGTGCATCGGGTGAAAAGATTGCCAAGGCCCGTATCTTGTTCAACCGCTCGTGCCCGAGCTGTTGCGTGGGCAACGGTGGGCCGATCAATAGGTGTCTGATTCTGCTCAACATGGCAACTCTCCCTCCCCTCCTCCAGCTAGACTCCGAGTCAGAACTCCCCTTCTCACGGCACACTCCTTGTCGAAAGCGACTGCTCAGAATCGTACCCGAGACCTCTCTTTTCTTCGTGGAACTGCTCCCTAGGAGCTCTCCTGGCGAGTCCTGGCGTCTGCGTGAAATCAGGCGCCGCCAAGCTCCAGGTAGAGCACACCATTGTCGTCGTCATAAGCTATCAGCTCGGCATAGCGACCCCAGTTGACCGCGGTTTCAAGTTGCCGTTCGGCTTCTTCAGGTGGGAACTCGAGTTCCAGGGCGGTCTGCACCACGTCCCACTCCAGTTGTTGCCTGTTGGCCGAGCGCAACATGGTCGTCAACCACTTGAAAAGAGGCAGCCGGCGGATGCGCGTGGCAAAGATCTCCTTGCGGGCCAGGATACTGGCTTCGGCGAAGGTCTCACCCAAGGGCGTGAGGGTGATGTCGCCTTGACCGATGGTGGCGAACCCTAGCAACTCGGCAGTCTCTGTCAGGCGTAATAGTTGGTCGGAATCCACCCCGAGGTCATCTGCCAGCCAGTAGATGTCGTGCCGGTTGCCGGGAGTCTCGACCAGGTGCTCTAAAAGGCTGAGGACCAAGGACATCTCCGGCCCCTTGACCACGGCCGGGGCAGCGAATGCCAGACGCACTCCCAGGTAGATAAGGACGCCAACGCCGGTCAATACCACTCCATCGCCCCAGGTTATGGGGCGCTCTGTTGGTTGCTCAACCCGAAAGAGGCGAGGGGGTATAGTATCATTCATTGTTTCTTCCACAGAAGTATGCTACAGCCACTTTCGTCAAGACCTTCATCACTTCCTGTCCAACGCCTTTAGTTTAACACAACTCTGCCTCAATGCAAAGCCTGCCATCGAAATACCCCTCCAGCTCAGACACAGCGTGGGTGATAGGGCCAGGGAAGTCTAGTCTATCCCAGGCCGCCGTGTCCACCTCCATACCGTCTACTGGAAAGTCAATTACCACATTTTCTCGTTTGAACAGTGGCTCATACCTACCGGCGGTAGACACCGTGTTCCCGTGCGGCGTTGAACAGGGCGACGACGTTCTCCGGCGGGACCCTGGCCTGAACGTTGTGGACCGTACTGAACACAAAACCACCGCCGGGAGCCAGGTCGTCTATGCGGCGTTTCACCTCGTCGGCGACCTGTTCGGGCGTGCCGAAAGGCAGAACGGCCTGGCTGTCACACCCTCCGCCCCAGAAAGTCACGTCCCGTCCAAACTCCCGCTTGAGTTCTTTGGTGTCCATGCCCGCCGCCGAGACCTGTACCGGATTCAGGGCATCTATGCCCATGTCGATGAAATCGGGTATCAACGGCGCGACGGCACCGTCGGTATGAAGCAACAGATAAGCCTCGCACCTGAACCTGGCAAAGCTGTAGAGCCTATGGTGATAAGGCTTGACCATCTCGCGATACAGGGCCGGGCGCATCAGGGGACGGTCCTGCATCCCCAGATCCTCTTCAAAATGGATGACGTCAACGTATGGGCCGACCGTGGCCGCATAGCGCTCGAACCGCCTCAGGTGGGCCTCGGTCAGCCTGTCCATCAGCGCGTGGGCGAGCTTTTTGTTCGCCAGCAGGTCGATCAGAAAAGCCTCCCACCCTCGCAAGACCTGGCCCGCCTGCAGGATGTGGCCGCCAAAGAAGCCCACCACCAGGTAGTCGGTGCTGTCGCGCAGCGACTTGGCCTCCCCAGCTAACTCCTCGTAGCACTTGTCGAGATAATCCGGCCGGTCGTAACTCTCTATCTCGTCCAGGCAGGCTTCAATCTCACCGACGCCGGTCGCGCCGGCCAGAGGGGCGTGCACCGGATCAAAGTAATAGCCCCTGTGGGGCATCTTGAGAGAGACATTCCCGGCCGCGTCAAGAACCACTTGAGACCCATCGGCCTGAAGCTGTGGCCGGAACCGGGCCGGAAACTCGGCGGGAGAGCCATCAGCCAGGGTGTCTTGTCGCCACTCATGGGGTCCATAGAACAGGGGCATGACGTCCACGCCGAGCGCCTGACGTACGTCTTCCTCGATCAGGGCGACGTAGGCGACAACGTCAGCCACGCGAGTCGTACTGGGACCCAGGCCCAGTTCCTTTCTGAGCCGCTGATAACCGAGTGCCGAAATTGTCGTATCGCCCGTGCCGCCAAAGTCAACGGGCACGCGATCCGGTTCCTGGTGGCGCAAAGCCGCCAGCACTCTTTGCCGATGATTCATCACGCTTCTCCTTTGGAGTCATCCATGTATGATGTCGCATTTTGGCCCACCGTCGTGCCAACACAAGTCGATGATTGAAATCACCGGCTAGGGAAAAGGGGTCAATTTTCATCGTCAAGCTGTGGCTCAATTGTACTACAAAGCCGACCAGGGGCAAGCGAGGTTGAGACGTAGGTGACAGCCACGACGGAAACAGCTCGTGTTACACTATGGTCGCCATAGCGCTGATGCTGGTCAGCGTCTAGGCGAGAAAACGACGAGCCCTCCATCGCTGGACGTCTTCTGTTTGCGGAAAAACAAGCCATCCAGTATACTCGAGGAAAATAGCAGATGTTTATTCAGATGAAGACGAGTAGTCACACATTCGCGGTAGGAGAATCGCATGGACATCTTGTTGATTGAACCGGCCAAAGCTCCGCGAACCATCGGCGGCGAGGATGTATTCCTCTATGAGCCGCTGGCTCTGGAGTACCTGGCCGCAGGCGTGAGCAAGGACCACGACGTGAGAATCCTCGACCTGCGGCTGGAGAAGGACCTGCAGGCGGTCGTTGAGCGTTCGAGTCCCGACGTCGTAGGCATCACGTCCTACACCGTGCATGTGAACACGGTCCGAAAGCTCTTTGAGCAGATCAAGGCGTGGCATCCCCAGGTGCTCACCGTCGTTGGGGGGCACCATGCGACGGTCGCGCCCGAGGATTTTTCCTCGCCCGACATTGACCTCATCGTGATGGGGGAAGGAGTTTTCAGCTTCAAAGAAATCGTCGCCCGGTTCGAGCGGGGGGAGGGATTCGATGGCATCCCAGGAGTGGCGTTTGCCAGAAACGGCGCTCTGGTCAAGACAGAGCCGACGCAGGTGAGCGATCTCGATGTCTTTCCCTTCCCGGATAGGCAATTGACGGCCCCCTACCGGCCCCACTACTTCTCGGAATGGATGAAGCCCCTGGCTTCGCTCCGCACTTCGAAGGGCTGTCCCTATCGCTGCAAGTTCTGCGCGCTATGGAAGCTGGCAGGGAGGCGCTACCTCAAGAGACAGCCGGAGAAGGTGGTCGAGGAGCTGGCCGGCCTGGACGAAGAGTTTGTGTTTTTCGCCGACGACGAGTCGCTGGTGGATGCGTCCAGGATGAAAACTATGGCCACGTTGATACGACAGGCGGGCCTCCAGAAGCGATACTTTCTCTACGGGCGCAGCGACACGATTGCGCGCAATCCAGACCTCCTCGAATTGTGGCGCGATGTGGGCCTGGAACGGGTCTTTGTCGGGCTGGAGTTTTTCCGTGACGAGGATTTAGAGGACGTCCATAAAGGCTCGACACTGCGCGACAACGAACAGGCGGTAAAAGTGCTGCAAGGCCTCGGCATTGACATCTATGCCTCGTTCATCGTGCGGCCCGAGTTCACCAGGGCCGATTTCGCCGCCTGCGAGCAGTACTGCCGCGCCTTGGATCTGGACTTTGCGACATTCGCTATGCTGACTCCGTTGCCCGGCACCGATTTCTACCAGGAAGTCAAAGACCAGTTGGTTACCCATAACTATGATTACTTTGACTTTGTTCACACCTTGTTGCCAACGGCGCTCCCGCTGAAAGACTTTTACAAAGAGTATTATCAACTCTATCAGAAGGCGATTCCTTTGACCAAGCGGCTTGCCATGCTGCGCAAGATGCAATTAAGGGAAATCCCTGCCATGCTGGCAAGCTCGTATCGGACCTTTACCCGGCTCAGAAAAGCCTATCGAGACTATGAGTAAGAAAAAAACACGTGCTGCGCCAATGACGTCGAGGCATCTAGCGGAGCTGTGTCTCAGACAAGTTGAAGGGTACACGGATTAACAGGATGTGAAAAAAAAGACCTCGGAGAGCTCAAGCCCTCCAAGGTCCGGGAACCGTGTTGGCAACTAGATAAAGAGCAGCAACAGGCTTCTAAGGACAGACGGCCGCCTTCTGCCCCGCTCGACACTTGCGATCAGGCGGGCCTCTGCTATCTCGCGCCGTATTTCAGCTTGGCGACGTTCTGCCTCACGTAGAAGGAAAAAGTCTCCCATGGTGAATCTCCTTTTGGTCAGGCACCGTGTACCTAACTCATGAAGCGCCCTCGTGCAAAGACAAAAAGGGCACCTTTGACCATTAACAGGTGTCCTTCCCCAGCGCCTACAGGGTTGGCTGCCGGACTCGGGCCGAAGGAGATGGTCCTACGCCACCAAGGCACCTGATAATTTCTACAATAACGATTATATTAATAGTATTATACCACAGATTGCATGTTTTGTCAAGAAAAAGATCGCTGGCGGCCTGGGCGCTGAGTTGTGGCACCACGCTCTCCGTTTACATTCACGGTTCCACAGCAAGGCTGATCGTCAGGGGGTCGCCGGCAATCAGCGCCAGGTCTCGATAGCGGCCCGGCGGGCTGCGCCACAGCAGACTGAACCCCCAACCATGCCAGCGCCAGATGGTCACAGCGCGATCCAAGCCCTCACCTTGCTCCTCCAGCGCGATCAGTTCCTGGATGCCATCGCCGTCCATGTCGCCCAGCTCCACTTCGGCGATCGGGTCGGCCACGGCTGACCCGCCCCACAGGATGCGATACGCCCCCTCACGGTAGCCAACGATAAATGGATGGCTGCGAGGCACGCCCTCCCCGTCTGGCTTCCACAGAGCCAGCAGCATCTCCCCCCGGCCGTCGTCGTTCGGATCGCCCAGAGCCAGATCTACCACCCGCCACTCCGGCACACCCCGCCACACTTCAGCACCGTCGCGGAAGACAACGACTTGCTCCTGCACTCGCTGCACCTGCTCCAGGACGCCATCGCCGGTCAGGTCCATCGCGCCGGCGCGAAACGGCCCCGTCCGAGGAGTTTGGGGCACCTCGATCGGGCGGCACGCTTCTCCTACGTTCCGTCGAACGGTTTGGCCATCGCAGGCAAAACCGATGCGGGTCAGCGGTGGTTGCACCCGTGCCAGCAGCGCGGCGGCCTCACCAGCGACCATCAACCGGGGGCGCGGGCCGGCCCGCACCGGCAGCGCCTGCACGGCCCGCAGACCTTGCCCGTCGAAAAAGGCCCGCAGCGCCAACCCGCCTTGTGTCTCTCCCTGCTGCTGATCGAAGACAAAGTTGCCCAGGCTGTAGGCCACGAAGCGGCCGGCGCTGACCTGTGTGCCCTGCACGACGTGCGGGTGATGCCCGATCACCAGATCGGCACCGGCGTCCAGCATGGCCTGGGCGGCGTCGCGCTGGGCAGGGTCAGTGCGGAGTTCGTATTCATAACCCCAGTGAACGGAGACGATGACCGCGTCGGCTCGAGCGCGGGCGGCAGCGATGGCGGCTACGGCCCGCTCTCGATCCCACCCGGCCCGGGTCCAACCTTCGTCTCGGGGTCTATCCGCCGGATCGGGCACAGCGTTGAAGGCCAGGAACGCCAGCCGTACCCCTTCGATCTCGCGGATCAGCGGGTAGGTGGCCGCTTCGACGTCACAGCCAGCCCCCACGGTTGCGATCCCGCTCTCTTGCAGCCGAGAAACCGTCTCGGCCAACGCTGTGGGGCCCAAGTCCGAGGTGTGGTTGTTGGCCAGCCCCAACAGGTCAAAGCCGGCCTCGCGCAGCGTGTCGGCGGCCGAGAGCGGGGCGCCCAGGCGGTAAGGACCCGGCCGGGGCGTCCCTCCCTGGGCGATGACACACTCTAGATTGCCTATCGTCAGGTCGGCCGCGCGCAGCCAGGAGGCCACAGCAGCGAAGGGTCGAGGCCCCTCGTCAGGCTCAGGACCTTGCCCTTCGGCCACGCCCCGACCCAGCATCACGTCGCCCACCGCCATCAACTCGACGACGGGCTCACCGGCAGCCAACGGCTCACCGCCGCGCAGATAGAGCCACGGATAGGCGGACAGGTCGGTTGCCGTTCGGCCCAGCAGCAGGGTCCGAACGGCAACTACCAGGACTACCAGGAGTACGAGGAGTAGAGATAGAGATGGGAGATAGAGATGAGACGCAATGAGAACGCTTCCCTTCTCCCTATCTCCTCTCTCCATCTCTCTTTTCTTCCTCTCACCAGGCAGGTGGCTCATTGGCATAGACGACGCGGGTCACCAGCCAGCCAGCCTCGCTCCGTTCCAGCGTGTAGGTCAGGTCGAGCGTGTAGGGGCCGCGCCGGGCCAGCGGTTCGCCCCCCTCGCCAGGGTAGTCCTCGAAGGCGTACAGCGCGTCTTGCCAGGTCTCCCGAACCGTGACCACGGCCCGATCTTCCGCCTGTCGGTCGAAGGAACGAAAGTCGGAACTCACCAGTTGGCGGCCTTCATACCGTTTGTCTGCACGCAAGGCCTCGACCGTGGCGCGCAAGGGTTCCAGCGCCTCGCCCCGCGCCGACCAGGAGGCGGACTCTACATTCAGGGACCAGACGACTATGCTCAGCGACCTCTGGAAGTGAAAGACTGCCTCTGTCAGCTCGCTGTATTCGCCCTCGCCGGTGAAAAAGCCCTCGATCCACGCCGGTGGGGGCGGGGCCTGCCCTTCGTCCAGCATCTGCCGCCACTTCTCGTCGGTCAACCGGTCGTCGGCCGGCCAGGGAAACTCATAGTAGGAGAAAACGCCGCCCTTGGCTACCTGCAGGTAGGTCGTGCCATCCCCGTCGATCACGGGCACGACGACGTGGATCTCGTTGACGCGGCCCACCGCCTCCTCCAGCACGACCGGGTTGGGGACCCCATCGCCCTCGGGATCGGGATCGGTGGCCACGTCGGCAATGACCGCCGCCTGGGGTTCCTCCTCCATGTATGTGCGACCGCCGGGCTCGTCCGTATCGGCGGCCGCCATGGTCAGATGCTCCAGCTCGCCGCCGTAGAAGCGGATGGTGGTCAACTCCTCGTCCGTCAGCGGCTCGCCCCGCAGCTCCTTCTCGGCCATCGTCTGGAAGGCGCGGGCCAGTTCCTCCAGTCGCTGTAGACTAAATCCATCCTGCTCGGCCAGCAGGCTCCGTTTGTCCAGCCCCTGCCGGGTCATGGCCGTCAGCGCTGCCAGGCGGGCATAGAACCGGGGCACCGGCTCGACATAGCCTTTGGGCGGCACCGGCTCGGGTGGCATCGGGCCGGCACCCATCTCTGCGTAGACTTGCTTGGCGTAGAGGATGGTGTCGTGCTTCAGCTCGGCCCAACTGCCCAGCACCGTGTGGAGTTGCTTGTCCACCCAGGCGGGGGACTGCATGAAGGCCGGGTAGCCCTCGCCCGGCACGTCCAGCAGTGGATCGAAGCAGTAGAGCCACGAGTTGTACAGCGTCTCGGTCCACTCCTCGACACTCAGGCTAGAGACCCATTCCTGGACCTTGACCATCTGCTGCGGGTATTTCTCGTAGGCCGTCTCGCCCATCTCGTCCAGGATCTCGTAGGCCCGCGCGGAGCCCATGGCGGCCAGAAGGTCCAGCCCCTTGGGCAGGCCACGCCGGTGCGCGCGGGTGCCGACGTTGCGGTAGATCAGTTGGCGAAAGATGTAGGCGTCCGGCACAAAGCGCTGGCCCATGAAACGCAGCCCCTTGGTCACCTCTTCGACGTCGTCCTCGTCAGAGATGACCATGCCCAGGATGCGAGGCGGGGGCAGTTGATCTGCCTCCTCGATGAAGCGATCCAGCAGCGCCTCGTCGGTCAGGTCGGTGACGGCGGCCCCTTGGCCATAGACATCGTCCATCACCTCGAGGTATTGGAGCACCGTCAGATCGTCGCTGCGGCCGACGAAAAAGACGGTGGGGTTGTACAGGTCGGCCCAGGCTTCCAGGGCCGGCCGGCCGGCAACTTGAGCCGTGCGCAGAGCGTGGGCCAGCAGCAGGGCGGAGCGGGTCTCGGCCTTACCAACCTCCGGGGTTTTGGTCTTGAGGCGGAAGGTCATCCGCCCGTACCACATCATGCTCTTAAAGTAGGCCTTCAGCTCGTCGCTCCTGGTGTAGTGGCCGCGGGGGATATACTGGGTGTAATCCTCGCCGAATTCCAGGCCGGGGAAGAGGGGCGAGAGCTGGATGCCCGCCGCGTCCTCGACGAGGGCCAGCTCGGCCTCCACCAGGTCGGAGGCATAGTCGGGCACCTGGACGTCCGGATCCAGCAACTTGCTGGCGACGCCGACAAAGGCGACGGTGCGGCGGGCGGCGTCCTCCCAGCCGGTGCCCTGCAGGGCCTCGAATTGATCCTCAACCCGGGCCAACAGCGTCGCGTTCAGGTCGCGCAGCAGCGGGATCAGGTATTGGACCTCGGCGGTGCGCAGCACCTTGTCGAAAAGCAGGTGGTAGACGTGCAGCAGCGAGTCGCTGGTGACAAAGATCGGCTCGTTGGCGTAACGGGCCTTCTCATAGACGGTAAAGAACTCCTTTTCGACGCCGGGGCTGACAACAAAGCCGTCCCGGGCCAGCCGTTCTCGCTGTGCCTGTGACAGAGCAAACGATACCCGCACGTTGCTCAAGTCAGGGGCGATCGGTTCGTGATAGACGGCAGGCTGCGCCTCGACGACCGGCTCTTCAAATGGAGCAAAGACCAGGTTGGAGCTAGCCAGAGCCGCGGGGATGGGCGGCGTCGTGGGGCTCTCGGCCGGCGGGGGTGAGCTGGTTGGCGTCTCGGTCGGCAGCGGTGGGGTGGTTGGCCTCACGGTCGGAGCGGCCGGGGTCCCGGCAGTCGGTGAAGGAGCGGCCGGTTTTTCAGTCTGGGTCGGGACGAGGGTCTCGCCCTGGGGTTCCGCCCGAACGGTCGCGGTGGCTGTTGGCTGCGGCGTACTGGTGGGTGCGACCTTCCCACAAGCCGCCAGCAACGGCGAGACAACCAACAAGCTGACTAACAGAAAACCCATGACACAGTTTCTTCTTTGCATAGTCGTTATACTCCTGGAGAATCTCTCTCACGTTCTACCTATTTTTCAATCGGCTCTCGCCACCAGTCGAACAGACTGTCCCAGTCCACGTGGCCATAGTTGCCAAGCCAATCCGGGGCTGGACCGGGCAGAGGCCCCAAATGCTCTGCGACCAAGTGAGGCACACCCTCCCCAAACGGCATGAGCCACAGGGACGTCTGGCTCTGGTCATCCATCCGCACGAAGAGGATATGAGCGCCATCGGCCGACCAAAGGGGACGCTCGTCACGGTAGGCCGGGTCGCCAGTGAGCTGTCGTGGGGGGGAAGCGCCATCAACGGTCGCCACCCAGATGCGGCGGCTCATCATCCCCAGACGGGCGTCCTCGCTGCCCACCAGGTCGCCTTCATCGGACATCGCCACAAAAGCCAGGCGAGTGCCACCCGGAGACCAGGCAGGCGAGAAGGCGGCAAGGTTCTCCGGTGTCAGGAACAGAACCGCGCTGGCGTTCAGATCGACGACACCGACTCGTTTGCTGGTCCACGTCGCGCGGTAGCCGCCGATCGCGATCGCCACCGCGCCAGGACTTGGCCCCGTGGCCGGGGCGGCAGCGATAAAGTCGGCATGCAACAGCACCCTCTTTTCTTGTGGCACATCGCGCGCGTCCAGCTTTGCCGCCAGCTGCACTGGTGCGCCACCGTCGGCGGGTAGCACGTAGAGGAGGACGCCGTCGGCCAGCATCGAGGCGGACAGTATATCGCCCTGCCAGAAAAAGAGATATTGGCCGTCGAGGAACCAGCCGACCAGGATGGCCACGCCCTTTTCGGGTGCGCCACTGTTGTAAAGTTCAGCCCACCGCCCGCCATCGGCCGCGACTTTCCACAGACCTTCGTAAGCGAGGGGGTGGTCTGGTTGCTTTTCCAGCCACTCATAGGCGATCCAGGCTCCATCAGGACTCCAGGCGATGCGGCCCACCCGGCCCGAATCGCGGCCGGAAAGGTCTTGGGGGACCAGTACCGCCGGATCGGTACCGCCGGCGTTTATGGTCCACAGCTCTCCGCCGGCAACGTAGGCCAACCGGTCACCTGCTGGTGCCCAGGCAAAGGCACCCAAGGCAGCTTCCTCGACCAGGGAACGAGACCTCGTGCCGTCGGCGCGCATCACCCAGAACTGATAGTCACCCTTGCGGAAGGCCAGCCACTGGCCCGAAGGCGACCAGCGGGGGACACTGTTGCGTCCGTCGTCGGTCAGGCGCTGCGGTTCAGCGTCGGGCAGGGTCTTGACCCAGATGTCACCACCCTGGACGTAGGCCAGCCTGCCCAGGCCGGGCCCCGGAATGAACGTGGGGGGGCGCGTCGGGGTGGGCGTGGGTTGGGGCGCCACCGTGAGGGTTGGGGCATGGGTTGCCGTTGGACCAGGCATCTGCGTCACCGTCGGCGGCAGCGCACCTGGAGGGATGCCCATTTCCCCGGGCTGGCACGCGGCGAGCAGCATTGCCAGACCCACACACAGGGTGAAAAGACGAAAGCTTGGCCCGAACATCTCTCTCCCACCTTTCCGCAAAGTGCCCCAATCCGCGTAGGGCTGGTGCTCCTATTGTATCACACCGCCGGACGGACTGCAAGACACAAAGCCGGCGATTCTCCAGCGAAAAGGCTACGCACCGTTCATTGCACCCGACTCGTTGTGAATAAAGAGACCCCAGAGAGCGTGAGCCCTCCGAGGTCCGGTGAACCATGTTGGCAGCTACACAAAGAGCAGCAACAGGCTCCTAAGGACAGACGGCAGCTTTTTGTCCCGCTTGATGCTCGCGATCAGGCGGGCCTGTGCTACCTCGCGCCGTATTTCAGCCTGGCGCCGTTCTGCCTCACGTAGAAGGAAAAAGCCTTCCATGGTGAACCTCCTTTTTGTCAGGCACCGTGTACCCAACTCGTGAGGCGCCCTCGTGCAAACGCAAAAAGGGCACCTTTGGCCATTAAAAGGTGTCCTTCTTCAACGCCTACGGGGTTAGCTGTCGGACTCGGGCCGAAGAAGATGGCCCTACGCTACTGGCGATTAGCCCCTGGTTTGGGTTCCCCCGCTGCTTTCACATTCGGCGATGTAAGCTATTTGATTGTGAGGACAATTCTATCACACTTATTCCGTCCTGTCAAGATGGAATTTCAATAGGGAACAAATCAAATGCACTCACCCACTATGTCCCTGGCCATCTGCTTTGCGGTTTCCATTGCCCTGTCACCCAACGCATCCGGGGTGGTGCAAGAAGGGACGATATACTTGCCCACGACGTGCCATTGCTGATACCGGCCCTCCCTGTCAAAGGCTTCCTGGATGAGGTCGGCATTCTCTTCAACCGGACCGCCACAGGTCACGAGGAGTGCCGTCCGTTTACCTTTGAGCAAAGACGTGTACTCTGGACTGCCGTATCCCGTGACCAGACAATATTCACGGTCGATAAGGGCTTTCATCTGTGCAGAGAAACCGTAGGTATACAGCGGAGTGGCGTATATCACGGCGTCTGAAGCTATGATACGCTCGAATATCGCTACCGCATCGTCCTGTTGCACGCAGCCCGGTTCATGCCTCACCTTCCGACAAGCTTGACAGCCCAGGCATCCTTTGACCTCATAGTCCACAATATTCATCCGGTCTACTTTATGCCCTTGCCGCGCAATCAGTTTTTCAAACAGATCGAGCACTTTTGCCGTATTGCCGTTTTTCCTCGGACTTCCCAGGACAGTTGTTACGTGCATCACCCCTCCTGTCGATAATTCGGTCAATGCATGCTACATCTCCTCGGCTACAGCACACCGCCTACCTGCTCACCTGCTGCATGACCACTGCCGCGTGCAAAGTGACCCAACGGTCGGTCTCTTCCCGCTCTGCCAGGGCAGTCCAGGTACGTCGCCGGAAGGGGCTGGCCCCTCGCCAACGGCCATTAGACTTGCGCCGGGCAGCCAGCCACTCCAGTGCGAGCCGAGCACCTGGATGGTCGAGGCCCTCCAGCTCAGCCAGGACGCGCAGCACGAACAGGATATCCACCTGATAGAACAACGGAAAGTTGAGCCGAAACCATAGCGGATGCACGCGCCCGGGGGTGGGATAGTTCGCCTTGACCAGATCGTGCGCCTCGAGCAGAAACGCCACTCCCTGCTGAACAGCGGCTTCGGTCCGGGAGTCACGCTGCTCCTGTGGAACAGCGGCCAACCCCCACAGGGCACGGGCTGCGCCCCACGCACAGGGCAGATCGTCGTTGATCCGGCAACGCCAGCCCGCTTCCACCCCCTCGCCAACCAGCGCATGGACGATGTCATGGATGCGGGTGTCGTCTTGAAAGCCGCAGTGCAGCGCATAGCGCAACACGTTGCCCCAGAAACAGGGATAACCATGTCGTGCTTCCCGCAGGGTTTTGCCCAGCTCATCTTCCACCGCAGACAACATGAACGCCGCTCCGCGTCTCAGGCGTGGATCGGCCCCGTCGGTCCCCAGTTCGGCCAGCAAGAGCATGCTCCAGTGGGTGCTGGTGTACTTGGGCGTATAGTAGCTGCGCTCGCCAGCCCAGCCTCCGGCTTCCGCCTGCCCCGCCAGGATCGCCGGCACAGGGCCGGATGCCTTCATCGCCTGCCACGCAGCCGCTACCTCAGGGTCTGCGCCCTCCCGGCCCAGCAAGTCCCGGAGGGTCAGGTAGCGGATGGATGGCGTGGCGGCGGCCAACAGCCAGTCAGCGACGGGGGAAGGTTTCGAATGCTTCTCACCTTGCTTTCTCATTGACGCCTCCCTGGCGCAAACGCGCCGTTCAAAACAGAAACGGGATGAACATCCGGGTCGCTTTCACGTACGCCGCATAGTCGGCGCCGAACTTTTGGAGATTCTCCGCCTCTTCGACCCGCGCGGTGGCCACCAGAAAGACGCAGGTGGCCAGAATCAGGAGACCACCAGACAGCGACGGATCCTTCAAGAACGCGCCCCAGCCCAGCAAGAACAAGGAACCGTAGAGAGGATGGCGAATGTATCTGTATGCCCCCCGCCGCACCAGCGTCGTCGTATTCTCGAATGACCCCTCCGGCCGGCCGATCTCGCGCAGCAGATAGAAGCCATGCACCGCCAGGACGAGCGACGAAAGCAACAGCAACCAGGAGATGACTTGAAGAACGGAGAAGGGGTCGTGGAACCAATGCGCCACGTTGAGACAGATGAGGGCCAGGACGGACTCAAAGGCGAAAAATCGAAAGAACCCGTGAGCGCGCGGATGGCGCAAGGAGGTCCACGACACAAAGAGGATCCCTACAGACCCGATAACAAAGACCATCAGTCTGACCATGCCAGGCATACCCTTTCCCATTGTCTACTGAGCTACGCTGCCAACTGGATGGCAACCCAATCCACCAACTCCTCTTGTTCCGGCGTTTCAGGATGGGAGCCGGCACCTCTCACCGCCCGGTACGCTTCGCTGTGGCTCATGCCCAGCGCCATCAACACGCAGACCGCCAGTGTACCCGTACGCCCAATGCCGGCCCCGCAGTGAATGAGGACCCGCTCGCCCGCCTGCAATCCGCTGGCAATCGAGCCGACGAGGTCGAGAAAAGCAGCGCGATCTTTTGGGACGCTGAAATCGGGCACGGGGAAAAAGACCTGCTCTCAGGGAAGGTCTTTGGACTCGATCGCCTGGGTGTAGCCGTGCGACTTCTCTCGGATCTCGTCCAATGAGGCAAGAGACACAACGCGACCTATACCTTGTCCAGAGATGGCCGCCCTCGAGGATGCCCAGGGCTCGCGCCGCCCAGGCATGGCGTCGAGATACAGTTCTCCGGCAACACCTGATGGCAAAGCTACCGGGCGAAGCACAGAACTCCTCCCATCTCAAACAGCGACAGGCACCCAAGCCAAGTCACACGGTCAAATTGACCATCATCGCGCTTGCTTTCAGAGCGAGCGCTAGACCTTCGATGGGTGTTTCCTGAACGCCCGATGCCGCACTTACCGCAACTTGTCCACGGCTCTCAGAGACGCCATGATCCGGGGGTCAGGCCGGGGGTCCTCCCCGACAAACAACTCTGGCGATTCGGGGTACCCAAGCTGCATTCGCAGGATCCGGTCAGGGCGACTCGCCATCGCAGGCAGTACCTCGATCACGGCGCCGCGAAAGCTCAACGAAGAGTATCCGGCCCAGAATGCCCCACCATACACCCGCTCACGTCCCACGCACACGATAAAAGGGATACCTTGCACGGGAACTTGAAGCCCTCCGATCCTGGCATAGGCAGCATCGGTCAATTGGATCTCGTGTGTCGCCCAGGTATACGCTACGATGTCATCGATCGATAGGATCGGTGCATCCTCAATCTCGAGCTCCTCCAGATCGGCGTGGAGCATTTCTTGGGCCGAGACAGCCTGGCCTATTAGATAGATGGCAAACTCGCCATTTCCCGTTCGACGCTCGGCGATGCGTTCCATCGCTGCACGCGCGTCGTACTCGTGGGCCACAATGCGCTTCTGCACGTTCGGCGGAAAGAGCCTGCGCACATCCTGGCCATAATGTGTGCCATCGCCCGGCGCGGCAACCGCAGCTACGCGGCCTTCCGCATCCAGGTAGACGACGGCCGGCGCACTGACCGCCGTCCCGCTGGCAGACTCGCAGACCGCCCACAGATACAGGGCCCGTTCCGTGTGCTCCCATACCTCCCACTCGCAGAGGGCATCCGGGTCGTCAAGTAGCTCGTTTGCCAGGGCAGGTTCCAGGTCGCCGGGCACCGCGACTTTCAGCGTCGCAGTGCGTTCGACAGTCACCCGGGGTGTAGCGCAGGCGGTGAGCGAGAGCCAGGCACACACGAGGCTCAGGAGTGTCGACATGACGGACTTGTGATATCGTCTCATTTGAGCCTCCCTGTGTACTGACGACCATACTCTTTCACGTTCCGCTGCCGACCGCGGCCGCTTCCAGTTCGCCGGCCGAGGAAACCAAATCTCGTCGCTTGGTCATGCGTGATTCCACTTTCCTGGACTAATTGTACTCGAACTTTCATGGTTGTCCAATTTGGGGGGACCATTACATAGCCTGTCGATGTGCTTTTTGGAATTATGACCGAATCTCAGTACCTAAACTTGACAAACCAAAGATCATGGATTATAATATTACCTGAGACCCTTTCATAATTCATTTGCAACTAGACCTTGCGCAAGGCTCAGCGAGGATTCCACAGCCGGGGAGGTGTTGTTCAGCCGAGAATACTCCAGTTGTCCGGACTATGTGCAACCTTTAAGGTTTAGGCAAATAAATTATAAAAGGGTCTTTTCTATCAGCCGGTGAATTGCATTCAGCGCGAAAAAGGGGGTTGACGATGCGCAACAAATGGATTCTGCTAGTTATGGCTTTGTCTTTGATGGTCCCCTTCATAGCTGCCTGCGCTCCTGCAAAGGGACCCGCTGTTGAGGAAGTAGAAGCCCCTGTGCTCAGCGGAGAGATCGCCATCGGATATATCGCTGCTTCACCAGATCACGTTGAAAATACTCTGCCAGCGGTCAAGATAGCGATTGACGACGTAAACAAGTACGCTGAAGCGCTGGGGCGCAACGTAAAGTTTGAGCTGTATGCCGAAAACGCCGAAAGGGAGGCGACGAAAGCGCTCGAGAATGCCCAGACGCTTTATGCCAGAGGGGTAAAGTTCATCGTGGGTTCGAACTGGAGCTCTCAGTGCAAGGCCATCCTGGACTATGCGAATGAGAACAAGATGGTCATGGTGAGCGACGGTTCAACCGCGCCGGGGTTGGCGATAGCGGGCGACTACCTGTTCAGGCTGCCCGCTACGGATGAGACACAGACTCAAGCGCTTGCCGTTGGCGTTCTGAGAGAGATAGGCATAGACGGCCTGGTAGTTCTACAAAGAGCCGATGCATGGGGCGATGGGAACGCCGAGTTCATAGAACAGAACTTTACTGCGGCCGGAGGGGAAATCGCTGGCAAAGTCAGATACAGCGCCGAAAAGGCCGAGTTCTCCGCCGAGATCAGAGAACTGGACAAAATCGTCAGTGAAGCACTCGACAAATACGGTGAGGGCAAAGTCGCAGTCGCTGTGTGGAGCTTTGATGAAATCACGACGATAGCGACAGAGGCGGCGAATTACAGCACCCTGATGCAAGTTCCCTGGATCGGCTCCAATGGGATCACGCGTTCAACGCGGCTGATCGAGGAAGCGGCAGATGCTGCGAAGCAGATGAAGATCCTGAGCATGATGATCGGTGTCAGCCGCTCTGACAAGTACGAGGCCTTCCGTGAGAAATATATGCAGGTCAGCGACACCGAGCCCGGAGCCTATGTGACGTTTGCCTACGATGCGGTATGGATCCTGGCGAAATCGATCTTTGAGGTCGGTGAGTACAACCCCGAAAAGGTTCAAGCGATACTGCCCACCATCGCCGGAGACTACTTTGGAGCCGGAGGGTGGTACAAGCTGAACGAATACGGCGATAGGGGCGGCGCCACCTTCGAGGTATGGACCGTCGTCGTGGAGGGCGGGGAACCCGTCTGGAAGCCAGCCGCAACGTTTGATATGGCTACTGGGAGCACGACGTGGTTACTGAGGCCGGAGTGGCTTGCCCCATAACCATCCTTCTGATCTGGCCAATGAAGAAGGGTAGCTCATAGCAAGAGCTACCCTTCTCTTGTTAGATGATCACGGACTCCCAAACCCTTACTCCAACTGCCACTCGACCCACTGATCGCCCCCGTTACTTTCACCACTCCTGGCACTAGCCTCAGCCATATCCTGGTAGTCCAGACCTTGAATTTTGATCGGCTCCTCCGCGATCAAACCTTCTGGGCGATAGATCATGATCAGCATGAGAAAGCCGCTCATGAGCAACAGTTCGAGCCAAATGGCCTCGACAGGCACGAATTGTTGAATCTCGTATTTGAAGATCATGATGAGTCGCCTGACGATAACAAGGAGAAATGTTCCCGCGAGGGTCCCTTTGTTGTTCCCTTTTCCGCCTAGCATCAGCATCAGCCAGGGCAAAAAGGTCCAGGAGCTTCTTTGAAAAGCTGTGGCCATCACGGCATGGCTATAGAACGCGTATAGCACTCCGGCCAATGAGGCAATGGCTGAGCCCAAGACGAACACGAGCGCCCTTATACCCACGGTGTTCTTCCCGAGTGACTCAACCACGGTCTCATTCTCTCTTACCGCCCTGATCAGGCGTCCGAACGGCGACCCCACAATTCGTTGAACGACCAGGAACACACATAAAGCGATACCGACAAACAAGACAGAAACTGCTATCCGCTGGGCATCACCCAACCAGATAAAGACATTGGGAACTTGGACCCAAGTTGTGCCACCTACGAGAGGGTAGTAGTTTTCTCCCACTATTCTGATAGCCTCACCCGCGGCTATCAACACCATCATCAGGTATATCTCTCTAACTTTTATGCAAGGGTAAGAGACGATAAAGCCCAGAAAAGCGTTTACCAGTAGGGCGATGACGATAATCAAGAGAAACAGGACAATGCCCCCCAAAGGATCGGTGGCCAGACGATTGTTAATCATACTGGCGATCTTGGCACTATCTGCCACAAAGTCTAGATCAGTGCCGACATTGTAATAGAGTCGCGCGATTCGGCCCGCCAGGGCCCCCGTAACGTAAGCACCCCCGGCGACGGATAGCACCATGCCAAAGTTCGGAATCCCGGTATATCCGTATTGAAGATTGAGGGCTACCGTGACGATGAGATACAGGACAAACCAGATCGAGATGTCGGTGATGATGGTGATGAGGAGCTCTTGGCTAAGCATCGGGACTTTCCCTCCTCCCCACAAAGGTGGACAACAGGCTGAACACTGATTGCCTGATCTGGCTAATGTCGATTTTTTCAGCTATTCCGGCAAAGCCTTCTGGAACCCGCAGGAGTATGATAAACATCGCTATGAGCGGTATTAACAGGCGATAGGGCAAGACCCAGGAGCCGAGTCGGTCCGCCAGAAAGGACGTTCCAAGCACTTCTGTGAGGCCAATCACATACCCCCCCACCATGGCACCGTATATGCTTGACATGCCTCCTACCACACTGGCCGAGAAGACACTCATGAGCATGAGAGCTCCTGTATAAGGCGTGGACTGAAACCACAGGGGGAGTAAGGAACCGGCAATGCCTGCCAGGCCACCGGTGAGAAACCATGAAACGAGCGAGACAAGTTCGGTGTCAATCCCTAGCGTGCCTGCCAAATCAGCGTTTTCGACCGTAGCTCTTGTGGCAATGCCAAACTTGGTCTTCGTGAGCATGACATGCAGCAGGGCAATGATGGTGACAGCGAGCACGGTTGAAACCAACAACACACCGGGCAGCCTCAGCGCTTCAAAATCCTCGTTTCTAAAGAGAAAGACACGAGCGTAGGCCCCGGCAAGCCCGCGCATATAATCGGCATAAATATTGACAGACGCATAGATCATCATCTGAGCGGCTATAGTGGCAACAGATAGAGATATCAGTCCCGCACCACGTCTCTTTAGTGCTTGAATCACGCCCTTGTAAACCAGGGCAGAAGTGAGGCCGCAAATTGGAAAAGCCAACAAGATAGCCCAGTATGGGTTGAGATCCAGAATTCTAACAATCGTAAAAGTGGCATATATGCCTATGGCTGCATTGCCACCGTGGGCAAAATTCGGCACTTTGGCAGTCAAGTACGCAAAAGTAAAGCCGATGCTCAGCAACATCAAAAGATTGGAATAGATGATGGCGCCACTGACGTACGATGGAAGCATATGCACACCCCCCAATCTGCACCACGTCCTTGCTCACATGTGGTGTACGGCTTACTTTTTAGCATCGTGAACGGCTGTTATTCGATACCGAGATACATTCTGCCAAGTTCAGGGTTTTCAAGTAGCTCTCGAGATGGGCCCTCGTACATCGTTCGTCCACTGGCAAGTAGATAAGCCTTATCACTGATCTCCAAGGCGGTTCTAACATTCTGCTCGACCAAAAGTACCGTCAAGTTGAGCCTGTCTCTCAACTCAATGATTTTATCAACGACTTGGGAGGTAATCTTGGGATCCAAGTGCGTGATAGGCTCGTCGAGCATGACGACCTCAGGCTTTCTCAAGAGCGCCATAGCCATGGCAAGCATTTGTCTCTCACCACCGCTCAAGGTCATGGCCTTTACTTTAAGGCGCTCTTTGAGGAAGGGGAATAGACCCATGACCTCTTGCTGTCGGTCCTCGAACTCTGCCTTCTCCAGCGCATGGCCGGCCATGATCAGGTTTTCCTTTGCCGTCAGTTTTGTAAAGACGCTCTCGACTTGCGGTAAATACGCAATTCCCATCTTGGCTATCTGGTGTTTAGGATGAGCAGTAATATTGCGCCCTTTGTATGTTACGGTTCCAGAATAGATGGTCGTTGAACCCATAATTGATTTCAACAACGTGGACTTGCCACTCCCATTCGGGCCTACAATGACTGTTATTTTTTGGGGATCGGCAACGAGGTCCACGTCATAGAGAACATGAATTTTGCCATAGCCGGCATCGAGTTGATTGACCTTAATCATGGCCTTCTTTCACCTCAAATACCCTTCGATGACCTTAGGGTCGTTTAGGACCTGATCCGGTTCACCCTGAGAAACGATTTTTCCCTCTATCATGGCATAAACATAATCGGCATAGTCAGCCGCGATTTGTAGCCTGTGTTCGATCATAACAAATGTGATGCCCAGCTGACTGGTCAAGTCAACCACATGGCCAAAAAGATCATGTGCTAGAACAGGATTGATACTTCCGACAGGCTCGTCCGTCAAGATGGTTTGAGCATCCGCCATCAGAGCCTTTCCTAATTCTAACAGTTTGAGTTGTCCCCCGCTCAGCTCTTCAGCAGGTCTGTCCCACATATGATCTAGCCCCAAGAGGACGAGTATGTCGAAGGCCTTCTTTACCGCGTCTCTTTCCTGGCCAAGCCAACTCCCCTTGAACATAGACCACCACAACTTTTCCCCTCGATTGTGCTGGTACCCAACCAGGAGATTTTCCAAAACTGTGAGTCGTGATAATGGCATAGGAATTTGAAAAGTCCTGACCAGGCCCTGCCTGGCGATAGCATGAAGAGGCCGTTCCGTAATATCCTGGCCATGATATATGACGCGGCCTTCATCGGGCTTGTACACGCCTGTGATACAATTTAGCAGGGTAGTTTTACCGCTGCCATTGGGCCCTATGATGAGAGTGATTTTTCTCCTGGCAAAGCTGACATCCACGCTATCGACGGCTGTCAAAGCACCAAAGCGCTTCGTGAGCTTTTGGACCTCCAGTACCGTTTGATCCGACATGCTCTGAATCTACCTCCTGTGCTCGCCATCACGATCTCCCGGCCGATGATCTGCCGCTTGAGGTGCGCGTTGCCGTTATCCACACCCGTGCGGTGGTGGCGATAACGGCTGATCGGCTCGTGCAGGGCCAGATCTTCCAGCCAGAGTCGTCGTCATCCAGGTGGAGACCGCGTTCGTCATCGTTCACTGAATCGTAACAACGGCTGCCCCTTGCCCGTGATGCCTGCCGCCAAGGTGCCCCTACCAGGTCGTAGTGCCGGCGTTTAAGTTGGTGTCTAGGTAGCTATTGATGTTGAGATGGGTGTATGCGTTGCAGTGGGGGTGTAAGAGTCACTGATGTCGTTGACCTCCCTGGAAGCTTCCAAGGGGACGTTGGGACATGTGAATGGCGTCTCTCGACTGAATCCATGCTCCTATCACAGCATATCTCAGCTTTCGGGAAGGCACACCCGCTGACAACCCTTGCCAGGGGAGCCATCCCGGAATGCCCCCGGTGAAAAACCCTGGGGAATCCAAGTACTTGTCCATTACTAACCCCGTACTTTGTCCAGGACCAAGTGCTTTGCACTTTGGGTCTGAAATCAGGCGTAAAACGCACTCAAACATGCGCTATTATTTCTGGACAAGTGCCAAGTCCTGCAGAAAAACCGCTGTTTAGTTTTACACGTGCTCGGGGAAAATAGTATAACACAAGAATAACTTTGTGTCAATGCTGAACTGAAATTCGATCATAATTCCAAACAGCACATCGACGGGGCAGGTGCGTTGCACCTGTGACAGGTCAAATGCGATTACCTTAAAGTTTGGGGCGAACTATTGAGTTAGGACCAAATCTGTGGTATAATGGAGACAAATCTAACTAGAGCACCGCGATAGTCCTCCTTCGAATCAAGCTATATTGAGAGGAAGGAAGTCAACTACTACCGGCTAAAGCCGGTAGCTTGGAATGCGACTGAAAGTCGCCTGAAGCCCACCGACGCGACGTTGACGTCGCAATCGTAGTAGCACTGGACAACCAAGAAGCGAGCAGGAAAACCAAAGCACTCTCCACACAACGTTGCGCGTTGCACGAGAGGCATTCGTGACACCCCATCGCTCATTAGTCGCCAGTGCGGTGTTGAAAACTGCCCACCTAAAGGTGGGGGTTTCTACCCTATTTACAGACAATGAAGCGAGATGAGAACCGGTTCCTGCGCCTGGAGGGATTCGGTTTTCTGTTTTTCAGAGGCTTTTGGCAAGTTGACGAAGTAGATGAGCGCCTGCTCGGCGTCAGGGCCTTCGGTGACGAAGGACAAGGTTGCCCCCAAGACGTAGGCCAGCAACCTGAGAATGGGTTAGCGCTCAGGCTAACCAGAATGAGGAGGTAACCCATGAAATTCTCAGAAAGCACAAACTACAAGTATCCGACCGTCGTGCGGCACCAGGGCGTGGCCATCGCTCTGGCTTTAGCCAAAGAGACGATTCAAGATAGCACAACGATGCAAGACAGCGAGGTGTGCAACATCTATTACCGTGTCCTGGCTCTCGACCCGGCCCAGCCGGACGACGAAAAGTGCTGGCGCGACGTCAGGAAACTGGCGTTCCCAGACTCGCTCCGCCCGGCCGGAATGAGCCTGGTGACGGTCGACCTGAAGGCAGCCGAGAAAACCGCCGATGCGCCCTTCCAGGCGTTGTCTGATGGAAAACACGTCTATCTGTTCCGGCAGTCCATTGAGAGCACCCTCTACGTGGACCGCTTTGTATTCGATCCGGCTCAGAAAACGCTCACCCCGAACTGGGAAGCCCGCTTCCAGCGCAGCCGCAAGCGGGATCTTCCCGCCAGCCGCAAGGACACGTTGGGCGCCAGGACCATGGAGGGCGAGTCCTTCTTCGAGCCAACCACCGAACTGCCCATGGTCAGGAACCTGGAGGGCGGCCAGTTCTCGGTATTGCTCCTGCCCGGCAGGCTGCCCAGCGAGTGGCGCTGGCAGGTCTTTGCCGCCAATGCCGGGGGAGAGATTGACGCCTACTCCATCCGGCGTAGCGAAGACGGCCTGTTTGACATCGCCGACATCAAGCGAACCTGTTTCAAGTGGACCGATGGTTGGGGACGGTTCCAGACAGGGCCGGCCGCGCTGCTGTACATGCAGCAGGAGGAGGCCCAGGATGAATATGGCCGGACACAGCGGGTCAAGCGCGGGGCACGGGTCATGTTGGCGGCGCCGGTCGGCTCCTCACGGTACGCCCTGGAGCTCGATGGGGTGAACGATTATGTCGAAATCCTCCCTGATGCAAGCCTCGATGTAGGTGATGCGTTCACCATTGAAGCCTGGGTGAAACCCGCTGCTGGTTACGGTATTCCACAGGATGGTCACATTGATATTGTCAGCCGCTGGGGTTCTGAAGGAGCCTCAAACGCCGCCTACTTGCTGGGTGTGACTAGCAGTGGCCACCCCCTCCTGTGGACACACAACGGTTCCGAGTCTTCGCGGTTGGAGAGTAAGGACGCCCTCGCCATTGATTCTTGGTCCCACGTCGCCGGGGTCCTGAAAGATGGTACGCTGAGCGTGTACATCAATGGCTCGTTGAACAACTCCCTGCCCGGTGCCGTGGCTCCCCAGCCGAGCCACTATCCCCTGCGCATGGGTGCGCAGCCCGCTGGAGATGCCTATTTCAAAGGCCAGATCAACAATGTGCGCCTCTGGAACGCGGCCCGCTCACAGGCGGACATCCAGCAAGGCATGCATGGCCGCCTGACAGGGGACGAGCCCGGCCTCGTAAGCTACTGGCCCTTTGACGAAGGCGCAGGCGATACGATCTATGATCGGGCATTCGAGAATCACGGCCAGCTTCACGTGGGGTACTTGCTGGAGCTTGATGGGATAGATGACTATGTGAGCATCCCTCATCACGACAGCATAGACTTTGACAAAGACGACGATTTTACAGTAGCGGTGTGGATAAGGACAGCAGCACAGCAAAAAGATATCACTGTGATAGACAATATGATCGTTGAAAAATGGTCTGGGGCAGATGGCTATCCCTATGTCATAAGGTATCTCAATCGCACCTACGGCGAAAATGCAGGACGGATCGTCGTTGGACGGTATGACGGTGATGAGAATCCAGGCATCATATCAAACATCGTCGTGAACGACGGCAAGTTTCATCACGTTGTCTTTGTAAAAGACGGTGCAGCACTCTATTTATACATTGATGGCTCGCTGGAGGGCACCACAACGGATACCACGACCGGCAGCACCAAGAACGATAGCCCTCTATACGTTGGTGTGCGCGGTGGTGCGCAATACCCCTTCAGTGGCCATATCAACAATCTGCGCATCTGGGATCGAGGCCTGTCCATCGAGGAGATCCGGGACGACATGGAAAGGCCCGCCAGGGAAGTCGTAGGGGCGGTGGGCAACTGGGCTTTTGATGAGGGCTCGGGCGATACGATCCATGATCGGGCCTCTGGACATCACGGCCAGCTTCACGTGGGGTACTTCCTGGAGTTTGATGGGGTCGATGATTATGTAGAATTACCGGACATGAACCCCAATTACGTCAACGGCTTCACCGTTGAAGCCTGGGTGCGTTACAGCAGTTTTCAGAGCTGGTCGAGAATCATTGACTTTGGCAATGGGGCCCCTGGGGACAACATCTTGTTCGCCAATCTGGGACTGGCAAATGATCTGGTGTTTCAGGTGTACCGGGATTGGATCGGGAGCACAATAACTGCTCCTGGCGCGCTGGAGCCCAACACGTGGATGCACCTGGCGGCCACGGTGGATGGGGCAGGTAATGCAGCTCTCTATAGAGATGGCCAACTGCTGGCCCCTGGCCCCATGAATGTGCCCAAGACCTGGCCCCGGACAAAGAATTATGTCGGCCGCAGCAATTGGGCAGCAGATGGCTATTTCGACGGTGGCATGCGAGAGCTGCGGGTGTGGAACGTAGCCCGCAGCCAGGCGGAGATCCAGACCACTATGAACGAGCCCCTGAGCGGTGACGAGCCGGGCCTAGTGGGCTACTGGCCGCTCGACGAAGGCTCGGGCGATACGATCCATGATCACACATCCGCCGATCACCATGGTCGGCTTTGCGTTGGATGCGCCCCGGATAGCCACGCCCTGTTTCTCGACGGGGCAGATGATTATATAGAATTGCCTGACATGAACCCTGACTATGCCAACGGCTTCACCGTTGAAGCCTGGGTGCGTTACCACAGTTTTCAGAACTGGTCAAGGATCATCGACTTTGGCAACGGGCCATCTCAGGACAACATCTTGCTTGCTA
>Ga0180437_10002586_pt1 | contig 28475 bp, 24 predicted proteins | sample SS_ome_4_FD_132410 | JGI IMG/M metagenome (GOLD analysis project Ga0180437, IMG submission 132410) | Hypersaline lake sediment archaeal communities from the Salton Sea, California, USA - SS_3_D_1 metaG | ecosystem: Environmental > Aquatic > Non-marine Saline and Alkaline > Hypersaline >...
AAAATCGGCTTCGGCAACCTTTATTGAAAAACCGACTTTGGCATCAACTTCAGTGCTGGTTTCAGTCATCCGCTCCCATTCCTCTTCAATCGAGTTATCAAACTCGGGGCTGCCCTGGTCATCTACGTGCATGGTATCGTTCCTCTTAAGGATGAATTCTCCGTCTACCACCTGTTTGCCCCCGCCGGGAAGTGTGACAGTGAAGGTTTTGGACTTTGTTAAGGATGTGGTATCTGATGAGGAAGGCGCTCCTTCCGGCCACTGGTCCACCCGCGAGGGCACGCCCCACACCTGCACTTCCGCCAGCGATAATGATGTACGGCTGGTGAGCTGCACCCTGACATAGCGTGCGGTGAGTTCCCGGCTGCGCTGGGGGGCATTGCCGGTGTGATCGCGGAAGTCGCTCCAGGCAGTCGTAGTCAGCCTGTCAGCCGGTCCGGCATGGAAGTAATGCCACACGTCAGAGTCATGCAAAAGTTCATCCGGATCTTCCGAGCTGAAGGGGTTTTCAGATAGAAACACGTAAAAATCTGACAGCCGTTCGGGGGCAGCATCGGTGCGGTTCCACAGCTGGACGGCATGCACCGCCGGGATGATGAGCATGTCGACTCCCCACCAGCTGTTTTGATCTTCACCTGTAAAGGTCACCGAGCCGTTGGCGTACACACCGTCAGTGCTGCCGTCCACCGCCCGTTCAGGAACCCCGCCGTAACCGGTACTAGACTGCTGGCTGGGCTTGCCGCGCGCAAAATTCATGCCCACCGGCACCCACGAATCTCCGACCCCCTCTGGAGGGTCGGCGTTGGCTCTGTCCTTATACCAGACGTCCAGTCCGGCTTGGGCTTCAGAGCAGGGGTGGGTTGGTATACAGATGGTAACCGGCGTGTTATATGCGTTTTCGATGTACTCGTAGCAGCAGCGCGGGCACATGTGGTACCCGACCGCATCCATGTAATAATTCTCCGGCTGGCTAGATGGGGGAATTGTTTTATAGGTGGTGCCTTCAGTTTCGATAGTGACGTCGGTCTGTTCGACAGCACATGATTTTTCCCACCCGGCAGTAAAACTAGGACCTACTCCTCCGAATTCAGCTTTGACCGTAACTGACCCCCCAATGGAGGTCTCGGAGGTCTTTCCCGAGCCGCCGCCGTGTCCGACAGACTGCCCAAAGGCGGCTTCGGTATCCTCATCATTATCACCCGGCCAGTAGGGCGGCGAGTGGACGACGGACTCCACGTACGAGCTCCAGGCAAGATAATGGTTGTTGGCGTATGTACCGTATACTGCATCTGCATCGATGTCTGCCATGGCTATATTGAATTTTTCAATCTGTTCATCTCCAGCGCGAATTTTCAAGTCTTTGCGCTTGTTTATCGTATCTTTGGCATCATAGGTAACAATGTGCAGGGAGTTGTCATAGTCAGCATAAGCGAGGGCGATCTCAGCCATGCCGTCCCTATCCAAATCACCAGCATCCATCGAAATGCGGTTCATTTTATATTCAAAATAATGTAAGACAATTTTATTATTGCGGCGCTGTAAACACGGGACCAGGTTGCCGTTATCATTCAAGCAGATTTTGTAATCCGGTTCACTTTCGTCCACATAATCGTAAGTCGAAAGACGGACAAAGGATTCCCAACGCTTTGATCCGGGAGGCCACCCATTCTGGAAGGCGAATGACAGCGCGATCTCATCCCTGCCGTCACCATCCACATCTGCTGCGGCAACATAGACCGTTTGAGTGAGGAGGTTTGCATCATCATACTCCCACGGACATCCCTCTGTGGGATCCACATCAGCAAACACCTGGTCATTAATGTCTTTGGCTGACCAGATCCGGTTGCCATCTCCGATGTAATCCAGCACCAGCAATTGAACATGGCCATATGGTGCAGAACCACATTTTGTTTCACCGTTGTTGTCATTGAATGCAATGATTACTTCATCTTGAAAGTCGCCGTCGACATCCCCGGTGGTCACATCGATAGGGTGTACGGTCTTCATTTCCCAATCAGAATATGCAATGCCATGCCGGTAATGGTCTGCCCAACTGCGGTGCCATAATAATTTGAGTTCCTGGCTGCCCGCCTGCTCGCGCAGGATCATGACCTGCAGGTTTTTGTTGCCATCCTTAAATACAGTAATGATCTCATTATCGTAGCCGTCGCCGTCCAGATCACCGGTAGCCGCGGATACATAGTTGACATTTCCGCGCCCATAGGTGCTGTCGTCGCGATAGTAAGCAGCAACCTGGTTGGGTGCATCGACGGCTGCCGGAACCATTATGTTGATCGCTTTGCTATCATCCTTGAAAGCGACCACAATTTCGTCGCTGTTGTCCTTGGTATCGGCGCCGTTCAGATTCCCGGCGGCGATGTTAATCCAATCGACATTTTTCCCCTGCGCGTTGGCAGAATCGCTGTACCAGCTTTCTACTACGCCATCTTCGGTGGGGATGCCGATGGCAAGCCTTTGCTCGGAATCGCGGAACGCCATTACCGCCATAAATTGGTCGTTTCCCCCCAAATCTGCCATTGTGATGGCAGGCGTTTGGATCGATTTGCACGCACCCCCTGAGCAGCCCATATCAGCTGTATAAACCAGATCTTTCGTATCCCTGGGATTATCCAGCGCATAATAAAATGATTCTGAAGATTTATTTTCGGTAAAAACCACACCAATCTCCCGGTCATCCAGCAGCTTGGCTCGCTGCCCCATGGGCGGGTCCTCCGGGCAGGTGGCGGATTCAGGCGCGGTCGTGTCCTGTGCAATATCCTGGGCAGGCGCGGCTGGCTCCAGCGGCGTTTCAGGTGTCGTTATATTTTGCGTGTATGCCAGATGAGGATTATAGAACAGTATCCCAGTTGTAAAGGCAGCTGCCAGCACCAGATTCCCCAGCCTGTGTATCCAAATTGCCCTCTTCATCATCCACCTCCCTTATGGATAACCAATCAACCCTATTGAATGAATACATTATAAATGAATTATAAGGATAAACATACGATAAATGTGACAAAAAGCCAGTTTCATGGATTCAGCATTTCAATTACAGGAACTAATAAATTTGAAAATTGGTTTCTGGAGACCTGGTTTGGCATGATCATTGGAAAGCGAATGGTAGAGAAATTTTTTAAAAATCGCCTTAACGTTTCTAATTGAATCCAATGTTATTTCATAATCGCTGCTGCCAGCACAGTCACCGCTCCAACCGCTGAAGAACGAGCCCAGATCAGCTACTGCTGTCAGCGTAACGGCGCTTTCTTCTATGAAGTAAGCACTGCAGATCGCTCCGCAGCTGATGCCGGCCGGCGAACTGGTGACGGTACCATCACCCGAGCCAGATTTTGTCACGACCAGCTGGTGCTGGGGTTGGAAATCGTAAGCGCCCATATCCACGACAACTGAACCGTTTTTGTCTCCGTCCCTGAGGCGCGCTTCTCCGTCCAGGTCGATGGGCACTCCGGAGATGTACGTGTTGTCGCCGGTTTGGTACCCTGCCCCAGGCTGTGGGTCAAGGTGACGCTGGCTGTATTGTTGAAAATCGTGGCGGAAATGTTGCCGGTGCCGCTGCTGTCCATGTATTTCCACAGGATGCTGTTGCGCATATGCGGGGTGCAGACACCCGGATAACCATCGTTGTATACAGCACCACCCTGAGCAGCTGAGTTGCCCGAAAAAGTTATATTGGTGAGAGTGGGGCTGCTGGCACCCGTCCTCCCGTTGTTTTGCATCGCGCTGCCCTTATTTCCTACCGGATTGCCGGCGAAAGCGACATTGGTCAATGTGGGGCTGCATTTACCTGCACTGCCGTTGTTGCACATCGCCCCGCCCATGTCTCCCGCAGCGTTTCCCTGGCTTCGCTCCAGAGATCCACTCTAAACCTGCTCCTCCCGCGGTGAAGTGTACAATATTTATTATATACGGATTTAATCAGAATTATGAATTGGATTGGAATTAGGATTGCCGGACCTATCATATAAGACAAGATGCCATCTTGTTCTGCAAGATCTATTTGAAAAACAAGATTCCTTTTAGTTTGATATTGAAGGTGAATTGTCGTATCTGGCTGCTGGTTGGGCGCGGTCGATTCCGATATCGAAGTACCGTTAGTCTCGCATACGGTATACTGATTATGGATTATGAAACGCTCGGCGATATTTAACCGCAGTGCACTCTTTTCTAGTAGAAAAAAGCGGAAGATTCTTGGATAGTAGGAGGAGCCAAAATGGAAAGTGAGGCTTCAAGCAGGACCGCGCGCAGGATATGGGCAGTCGCTGCAATTGTAATCAGCGTGTTGGTACTTTTGACAGCCGCAGCTGGGATCGCAGGGACGTGGATCAGCCGGCAAAAAGCCATCGAAGCGAATGACAGCCTGATGGGGGTGGTTGACCGGTTAGCCGGCACAGGCCGTCAGGGTGCTGACCGGCTGGGCGAAGGTGTGGGTGAAATCAATAACCTGGTAGCCGAAATGGAAACAGCTGTCGACAAAGTGGCTGACAATGTTTCTGATAAGGGGGTGATCATGACCCTGCTGCCGCCGGAAAAAGAAGAGAAAATCGTCGCAAAGGCGGAAGAAATCGGCGATACCCTTGACAGCCTTGTGTCTGCGGTTAAATCGGCTATGGACCTTTATAAGACCGTTGACGCCATTCCTTTTGTAGACCTTCCCCAACCATCCGAAACCGAGGTGCAAACCCTGGAGGAAAATGTCCAGGAGATCCAGGACAGCGTCGAGCAACTGGCTGGGGATATTCAAGACTTTCGTGAAGGCACCGCTGCGAAGGTCAGCAAAATTTCACAGGCAGCCGGGGATATCAGCAGCCGTTTGGAGAAAACCAGCCAGAATCTGTCGGAACTGGACGGTAAACTTGCGGATCTTCAAACGCAAGCGGAAGAATGGAAAGCACGTTTCAGAATCTATACAGCTGCGTCTGCCGTGGTTGTCTCGCTCATGCTGGCGTGGATTATCTATGCCATGGTCGTGCTTATTATGAAGTACTGGGGCGAGCTGCAGGCGTAACACACTGCTCCGGATTTAAACCTACCCTTGAAAGTTGGCAGCCTGGTACCGGCGAAAGTTGATGCTGTTTTCATGGAAGGACTGGCAGTCCTTTAAGGGAAAATTCCGCCGGCGGAATTTAAATGCCGGGTAATTGTTACAGGCAAAAGGTAACTGGAATTCATAGGCGCCCATATCAAATGTCTGCGTGCGATCCTGGTTTCCTTCCGCAATGCTTGCATGTCCAGGTCAGCAAAGATGCCTGCTGCCAAAGTGTGGTCTCCAGCAGCTGTAGCGAGCGAACCAACCTGCAGCTGAGGGTTTTCCTGAGATTTGCTGACTGCCGGAGGTACCAAACTTTATATGGTTACCAGCGGTTTGTATCCCCATTGATATTCAGGTTTAATCTTAACAAGAATGATTTACCACTTTTCGTAAGACTCGCTGTGTTTGCGGTACTCGATCAGAGGTTCCCCCAGCAGTTTATGTTTCAGAATAATGTCACTGACTTCTTCAAGCGCTGAGACCCATTGATATGCATCTTCAAGCGTCTCTCCAATGGAGAAACAACCGTGACCGCGCTGCATGATGATTTTGTAACTTTTGAGTGCCTCTGCGACCGTTTCAGCCATTTCACGCGAGCCGGATGCATATTCAACTGACACTACCGGAATCTTGCGCAGCAGGTATGAGCCTTCATTATCGATAGGGATAATCTCATCGCGGCATAAACTGAGGGCAATTGATGAGCGTGGATGGCAGTGCACAACCGCTAGAGCCGAGGTGCGTAAATAGATCTCGCGGTGGACAATGAGTTCTGTGCTGGCGCGCATAAGGCCGCTGTCTTTGCTGTAGAGCTTTGTTTCAACAAAATCTTCTGGCACCAGCCGCCGGAACTGCGCGCCTCGGCGCTTGATGATGATACGGTCGCCAACGCGTACGCTCATATTCCCGCCGTGTGAACTGGTCAATCCGGCGTCGAAGATATCACGTCCGATATATTGAAATTGTTCAAAAAGCCTTTTATCTATCATCATTCTTCCTTATATAAAATCCAACGATAATTCTGTTTTCTTCTTCAGGGTGGGTACTCCGTTTTCATCCCAGCCGCGGAACTGGTAGTATTCCTCTAACATGGGCGCGAGATGCACGGTGTGGCCCTGGCTGGGACCTTCAGCAATGGGCTCTTCCAGTAAACGATTTGGCAGCGTGTCGTCTGTCTTGCTGAAGCCTTCTCGCAGGTTGTAAAGGCGCTCAATATTCCAGGTACGCTCGCCGACTTTCATCAAATCGTCAGATTTAAAGTCCATACCTGATACCGCGCTCAAAAGTCGAGCGAAGAACTCCACCGAGACTGCCAGGTTGGTGAACTTGCACAACACCAGGCTGTCGACCACTGCGGAGGTATTCTGGTGGTTGGCTACAATGCCTGCTTTCGTTTGATAAGCAAAACGGTCGATCAATCGCGGAAGCGCCAGTACTTCCGGGCCAAGCATATTACCGCGCATATGACACCCCCCGCGGTTAGAGGTGGCAAATAGCAAACCCTGACCCTGCATAGCGCGCGGATCATATGCAGGCATTTCTAATTTTTTTGCGCTCATCGATAGTTCGGGGGCGCCGTATTTCTCGGCAAAACGATAGCTGCCATCCGCCATTTCAGCTCCCAACCCACGCCGCAGAGCGATATCGTGCACAGTTTCTACCAGCAGGTCAGCGCGCCCAAAACGCAACTCTGTGTCGACAAGCCCGCGCTCAGCCAATTCCATGGCACAGCCAATGGTGCTGCCGACCGAGATTGTATCCAAGCCATTGTCATTACAAGCCATGTTTGCTTCAAAAATGGCTTCCAGGTCATCCACTCCGCACATGGCTCCAAAGGACCATGCAGTCTCGTATTCAGGACCTTCACCCTCGCCCTTCTTTGTCCTGGAAATGCGGGTGCATGATATCGGACAGGCCCAACAAGCCTGGTTTTTTACCAGGATGCTGTCTGCCAGGCTTTCGCCGGAGATCTTATCGGCGTTCTCGAACTGAGACTGCTGAAAGTTGCGCGTTGGTAAGGCGCCAATTTCGTTGACTACGTTCATAACTACGGCGGTGCCGAATTCAGGCAGGGCCTGTGAAGTCAAAGGGCTGGCTTTGATAAGCTTGCCGGTCTCATAGAGCATAAATTTGAAATTTTCTCTGTCTGCGGGGCGGTTCTTCTGGCTGCCCTCGACCACGATTGCTTTGAGGTTCTTGCTTCCCATTACCGCTCCAGGACCGCCACGGGCAAGGGCTCTTTCGCGATCGTTCATGATCGCTGCCAAGCGAGAAAGGTTCTCGCCTGCGGGTCCTATACACAGCACATTGCGCTTGTTATTGTTCTGTCCAAGAGCCGCGGTGGTCGCAAAAACACCTTTACCCCAAAGGTTGGCGGCATCCTTAAGCGCGGTCCCCTCGGGGGTGATCTCAATCAGAGTCGCTTTCTCTGCCTTACCGCGCACGATCAGGGCGTCGTAACCGCAGCGTTTGAACTGCATGCCCCACCAACCCCCGGAATTGGCGTCCATCACAGTGCCGGTCAGCGGGCTTTTGGTGCTTACCGAAAACCGGTTGCTGGTCTGCACACCGCTGGCGGTCAATGGACCCGTGGCGAAGATGAGTACGTTTTCGGGTGAGAGCGGGTCAACCTGGGGACCAACCAGGTCCCACAATAACCGCGCGCCAAGCCCGCGCCCTCCCAGATAAAGCCGCCCCATCTCCATGTCAAGGCTTTTCTCAACAATTGTCCTGCTTGATAAATCGATGTCAAGTATCTTACCGGTCCAACCTTCCATATATCGTCTCCAATATTCTAAGTTCAATATTCAACGGTCAACATTATTGTGTTTGCCGTTCACTGCTGTCCACCCGCGATGGGTGGGAATATCGCAATTTGATCAATTTCATTTACCTGTGTATGAATGCCATCCGCCAGTTCAATATCACGTCCGTTAATCATAATTCTGTAATAAGGACGGATTTTTCCATCTTCGAGCAGCGCGTCATACAGGCCGGGATTGCTTTCGAAAAGTGATTGCAAAATGGCGGCGATGTCCGCTCCCGGTATATCGACCTGAGGACTAACCGCATAATTACGTAAATTCCCGAAAAGCTTTACCTGCGCCATTCCTATGCCTGCCCCCGCTTTAATTGTTCGTCTCTCTCGTAAACCTTGATCTCATCCATAAAGGAAAAACCAACCGGGACGGACTGCTGCATGCAGTAATAATCCCAGACCGCGCTGTGGGGCAGCGCTTTTAGCTCCTCCAGAAAGGCTAGCCGGGAGGTGAAATCGCCGTCAAGTTCGAATTTACGTAGTTTTTCGACTGGCTCGAGCAAAGCCATCAGCACAGCTTTGAGGGTGCTGCGAGTCCCGATTACCCAGGCAGCCACCCGGTTGATGCTGGCGTCAAAGAAGTCGAGGCCGATATGGGTGCATTCAAGGTAATCACCGCGCACCAGCTCCTGCATAACCGCCTGAAGTTCATCCGTCATGGTGACAACATGATCGCTGTCCCAGCGAACTCCGCGGCTGACATGCAGCAGGAGACCAGGTACGTACGCCATCACTGCTGAGATCTTGTCGGAAATCACTTCAGTCGGGTGGAAATGGCCGGCGTCTAAACACAGCAGCTTACCGCGAGAAACTGCATAACCCATATAAAACTCATGCGATCCTACCACATAACTCTCACTTCCGATACCGAACAACTTGCATTCCACTGCATCCAGGTTAAGGGCAGGATCGATTTCTTTCTCAAAGATTTTGTCCAGCGATTCAAGCAGCCGCGCGCGCGGCCCGCTACGGTCAACCGGCGAGTCTTTGTAACCATCCGGAACCCAGATATTGGTTACCGCGGGAGTCCCCAGCTCACGACCAAAATAAGCACCAACGTCGCGGCTGGCGGTGCAGTGCTCAATCCAGAACTGCCGTATGCCGGTATCTGCGTGGGAAAGCGTAAACCCATCTTCTGCCAGAGGGTGGGAAAAACATGTGGGATTGAAATCAATGCCGTGGTTTCTTTCTTTTGCCCAATCTAACCAACCGGTAAAATATTCTGGAACAATTTGATTACGCGGCACTTTTTTGTCAGCTTCAAGGTACATGGCGTGCAAATTCAGACGATGGTTACCAGGAATCAAGCTGAAAGCTTTGTCCAGGTCTTTTCGAAGCTCACCAGCTGTACTTGCCTTGCCAGGGTAATTGCCCGTAACAGCCAAACCTCCACCGATCTCCGCATGCGGGTTTTCAAACCCGCCAACATCATCGCCCTGCCAACAGTGAAGCGATACGGCGATTTTCTCGAGCCGAGCGAGGGCTAGATCTGCATCAACGCCGAGCGCGGCATAACGTTCTTTGGCAAGGGTATAAAGATTCCGCAGATTATTTTCCGATCTCGTCATGGATTGCTCTGAAATCAAATTTTCTGCCCGCAGGTTTTTTTACGCTCACCTTCTTTAGACAGCTGCAAAGTTATCTCAGCATGGTTGTTGGCACTCAATGCCAAGGATTGAAGCGAGTTTTCAATTTTGCTGGCACCATTTTCACCAACCAGCGCATGGACTTCACCAGTTCTCACGTCAAAATCTACTTGATTTAACGCTAACTCTCCCGGGAACCATCTTGTCAGGTCCTTCACTTCCAAAATTACGGGATGAGACAATTTATCATACATAATTCTTCATATCCCAGAAATTGTTATGCCCCACAAATCGTAAACGGAATATGCAGTTTTTTCAGGCTGGTCTTCCATTCATTGTTAATGCCAGAATCGGTAAACAAATGTGTGATTTTATCTGGGAGGGCAAATGAGGTCAGATCCTCTAATCCAAATTTGTTTGAATCCACAAGCGCAATCACCTGCTGCGCTGACTCAATAGCTTTACGCTTTAATTGGGCTTCTTCAAGGCGCACTTCGGTCAAACCTCGCTGGATGCTGAAACCGCTGCAGGATATGAATGCTTTCTGTATACGGAGTTCTGATATGATTTGCTCACTCAACAGGCCAGTTACGGAAGAACCATCTTGACTCAAAACCCCTCCTATCAAGATCACTGTATTGCTTGCGTTCTGTGCTAACAGACGGGCAACATCGATGCCGTTGGTCACCACCCGCAGGTGGTTGTGTTCCTGTAAATTGAGCGCAAAGTAATAAACTGTGCTGCTGGCATCCAATAAAATTGAATCGCCTACATTGACCATTTTTGCAGCCTGCTCACCGATACATTCCTTCTCATACACATTTTTAAGGTGACGAACGCTAAACGCAGGAAGGGGCGGTTGTTTTGATGGGTTCAACACTGCCCCACCATGAACGCGCCTGAGGCATCCTTCAGCCTCCAGCGCATTCAGATCGTTACGCACTGTTCCTTCAGAAACACCCATTTCCTGAGCAATCTCTGTTACACGCAGCCCGGGCTGCTTCTTCAGCATGTCCAACAGAGATTTTCTGCGCTCGTAAGTGGTCAAATCCGAATTTCCTGATATTATTTATTGTAATTTGTGGAAATCAACAAAATTATAACATAAATGTTGCAGATATTTGTTGATATCATTAAACAACAAAAATTAATAAATGTAAATAATGTCTAAGGTTTGAAATTTTTTCGTAATATTATGAGCATGGGAAGCGGAAATTTAGAAAATAATTGTGACAAGCGTTTGGCTCGGAAAAATCATATTTTAAAACGAACGGAGGGTAATGTCCCTCCAGGGATGGCATTCTATCTTACTGCGGGGGCGTAATTACCGCTGACTTTAACGCTGCCATACGGGGCTTATTCTGGTTATTTGCACTCGATAAATGATAAGGAGGACTGCCAGTCCAGCAGCATGATGCTGGCATAATGAAGGACCGGCAGTCCACGACCAGATTGCCGCCCGGATTTAACTTCTCAGGAAATCAACTACAGCGCGGATATTCACGGGGGATGTTCCCGGCGGGATTGAACAATCGGGCGCCGCGATCCAGCGCTCCCCTTTTGTCAATTCTAAATTCTTCTGCGCTTCCCCCACGGCAATTTCCGGCAGCGGCGCGCACAGCGATTCTCTGCTGATGCCGCCCAGGATTGTTTTCTCGGGGTACTTCTTTCGAAACTCACTTAAAGATGGGTTTCCTTCTTCTATGTCTGCCCAGTTATAAGCCTGTACTGGGTAATCAACCAGGTCCAGCAGCATGTTGTTGGTCTTGCAAACGTGGAAGATGAGCAGGCTGGCACTCCCCAGCGCCTCCAGCACGCGCAGGTCATACGGGCGCGCGAATTCGTCATATTCCTGTTTGGTCAGCCTGTTGTAGGTGCCCCACTGGGTAGTGGCGAAGAAAAATCCATTGATACCAATATCTATACACGCGCTTATATAATCGATAATGGTTTGGGTAAAAATTTCCATCGCGTCACCCAGCAAGTCCGGGTATTCGTACATGTGGGTTCTGAGCAGTTCTAGTTTTTTATAATGTTCTCCACCCCATCCCAGCAGCAGCCCGGCCAGCGTGATCGGGTTAAAGATGGTCTCAACAATGACAGGCTGGTCTGCGCTTAATGTGCTCACTTCGTGTTTTATGGTTTGCAGGGCGACCAGCCGCTCTCCCAAACACCCCAGCTGCGGGTTCAGTAATTCAATCTCTTTCCAATCTCCTGGTTCTTTCACCGGGTGATTGACCAGAACTGGCTTGCGCTTGGGTGGGAAATCGGGCAAAAAACCTGGATCGTAACCGGTAATTGGGATGCTGGGTTCATAAGCCATGCGCACACCCCAGTCTTCCACCTGGTGGCTGGCCCGAGCCTGCACTTTAATAAAATCCATATCAAAGGAACGCTGCCACCACAATGTTGAGGATACGTGCCCGTACAGGGAATATTCCCCGCAAAAATGATGTCCCCAGAAGCCGTAAGGCGGGCGGTCAACGGGCTTCCCTGTTAGCGAGGCATGGATGCGTTCTCGTTTCGTCATGCTTTTTGGCTCTGTCATAGTAAACTCCGATAAAATTCATAAATATTCAGTTGGATAACTGCTCTTCTGATTTTGAATAGGCAAGCGTATATAGGATGGTCGATACCATCAGGATTGCCACCATGAACATGCTGATGGTTGCCGCACGCCCGATGCGCAAGTCACTGAAAGCGGCGCGATGGATTAACACCGGCACTGTGGTGGTCGCCTCCATAGGTCCGCCAAAGGCCATCAGGTATACCAGGTCAAAATGGTTGAACAGCCAGATCGTTCGCAGCATCAGCGCCACCATGATGATCGGCGTTAACCAGGGCAACGTGATATATAAAAACAACTGCAAACTGTTTGCGCCGTCGATCTTAGCGGCTTCATAAAGTTCGGTGGGGACCGTCTGCAGCCTGCCCAGGAATAAGATGATCATAAATGGGGTATATTTCCAGACGCCGACTAAAATGACTCCCCACATGGCAGTATCCGGACGGGCCAGCCAGGTGAAAGGTGTTTTCATAAGGTTGAATACATCAATTAGTAGATAATTGATCACACCTAAAGTGGGGCTCAACATAAATCTCCACATGATCGCCGCAACGACAGCCGGGATCAGGTATGGAAAAAGCACCAGACCCCTGGCAGCGTTTCTGCCTTTGAGTTCTTGGTGCAAAACGAGCGAAAAAACAAGTCCAAGCAGCAGCTGTATTGAAACCCCTGAGAAAGTCCAGACTAAACTGCGCTTCAATGACGCCCAGAATAAATCCGATTGGATAACCCACAGGTAATTATCCAATCCAATAAAAGTTTGTTCACGCGTGATGGTATCGACTTTATAAAAACTGCTCTGCAATGCGGTAAAGAATGGATAAATGGATAAGATAATTAAAGCGATGATTGCAGGCAGCGCCATTCCCCAGGCGAAAATACGTTCTTCCAAGCGTTTACCAATTTTAAAATTCGCAGCTGCCATAGAAATTTTCCAAAAACAAAAAAACAAGTTGGGAGTTGGATGGACGCCTCCATCCAACTCCCGAAAGTGATTGATTACTCAGATATGGGGGGTTCCCAATCCGGGTTCTCTGCTTTCCATTCTTCTGCTACTCGCTCCATTTCACCTACCGCCCAAGCAAGTGCATCTTCGGCGCTTTCACCCCCGACGACAACCTTTTCAATCATCTGCGCTGGGATCCAGGGGCCTAACAAGCTGCCCGCCCAGGGCATCGGGTTGTATTCCGGATCAAATTCACATGTCTCCGGATCGATGGCGCCCATGTACAATTCGGGCTGTGAGTTGAACTGAGCAGCGTCAAATAATGTTTTGATATCTTCCGAATACAGTTTTATGTATTCGTCATCCATCGCCAGAATTGCGTCTTCAAGTTCTTTTGTTGGTGGGATCAAATGACCTGGAACGGTTGCATCAAACCTGGCTAAGCGGTCACCTGACAAATAGAACTTCAGGAAATCCTTGGCTTCTTCGGGCCATTTGGTGCCTGAATACAGCGAGATGAAATCGTAACCTCCCCTGGCTGCTTTCTCGTCGCCCATTGGCCACCAGATCACGTCTGTAACTTCGCGTAATTCTGGTTTATCCCTCCACAGGTTATATCCAAGCCGGCCTGCGTACGGGTGCATCGCGATCCTTCCGGCAGTATAAGCGGTTATACCGTCGAACCATGACCAGGCTGGACTGTCAGGAGGGCTGTACTGGGCTAATTCAACATAACGTTCGAGTGATTTGAGAGCGTTAGGATTATCAAATATCACATTGCCCTGTTTGTCATAGAAGTCCGCGCAGTTTTGATAGAGGGATGTGATGTAACGGATCCCCGTTGAGCTGTCAGCGGATGTTGGTAAACCGATACCGTATATATCAATCTCACCATCGCCGTCCGTATCCTTGGTGAGCGCTTCGGCAGCAGCCAGCAGTTCTTCATAAGTGGTTGGATACTCGAGCCCGGCTTCTTCAAACAAATCCCGCCGCACCCATAATGTTCCGTGGGTATCTCCAGCGTAACCAATCGCGTAATCATGGCCATCAAGAGACAGAATGGAACCCTGTTTAAAATTATCCCTTCCAAGTTCATCGACCACATCATCCAGGGGAACCAGGAAATCAGCATCCACATATGCAGTCAAGAATTCAGGCAGTAAGCCGATCACGCTCATATCCGCGCCAACCGCGCGTGCGGTCGTCAACCGCTCATGCTGGGTGGCTGAGGCGATCAGGATGATATCAATCAACACATCCGGATTTAACTCCTGGTATTCATCCACGATCTGCTGGAAGATTTCCACGGACTGCGGATCTCTTTCGGTGGTCATCCACTGGATGACTTTCTTGGTTCCTTCGGGAACACTCATTGGAGTGGGCGTGACCATTACTTCCACTTCCACCTCAACCGGGACCTCTTTTTCGACTTCAACCTCTTTCTCAACCTCTACTGTCTTGACGACTTCCACTTCAACCGTCTTGATGACTTCTACGGGCTCAGCCGGGGCACATGCCTGCAAAACAAAACTGAACGCCAGCAATAAAGTAATAAACAAGGTTATCCTGCGTAGATTTTTAGTCTTCATTTTTTCGAATTCTCCTTTTAAACTCACTTCAATTTTACGGGTGTGTAATCTGCTGCATCCATTAATTTATAAAGTCCATATATTATCCTCCTGCTAATTACAAACAAAGTGAAAGAACCTTCTAATAACTAACCCTTTACAGCGCCGCCTCCCCAGCCTGCTACGAAGAAACTTTGCAGAAAGGAGAATAAAATGATTACCGGCAGTGTAACCATGACACCTGCCGCCATTAATACACTCCAGGAGGGCGGCATATTCTCACCCATCAAGGTTGAAACGCCAGCACTTAAGGTCATTTTGTTCGATGACCAGAGCAGTACAGAAGCATACAGGTATTCGTTCCAGGCTACATAAAAAGCGAATAAGGCTGTGGAAATAATCCCAGGAAAAACCTGCGGCAGGACAACCAGGAGGAAGGCCTGCAGGCGGTTACAGCCGTCGATAAGAGCCGCATCTTCCACCTCCCGGGGCGCGCCCGCAAAGTAGGAGCGCAGGGTCCATAAGCCGTAAGGCAGCAGAAAGGCAATGTAGACAACGATCAGGCTGCCAATCGTATTATGCAGATCTACAGAAGACACGATCTTAAAAATAGGCACGACTAAAAGAATGGTCGGAACCATGTATGCAAATAATATGATGCGCGAAAAGCCTTCGAAGAATTTGTAACGGAAACGTGAGAACGCATAGGCGCCCATCGCGCTGAGCGCTATTGCGAAGAGTGTGGTTGTGAGCGCGACGATCACACTGTTTTTAAACCAGGTCAAGAAAAGCGTGTTCTGAAATAGATAGCGGTAATTATCGAAAGTAACTTTTTGGGGCAGAATGGTGGGCGGGTAGGAGAGGTTTTCACCCTCCGTTTTTATGGAAGAGGCAGCCATCCAGAATAAGGGCAGCGCCATTGCCAGAACGATGCCAACCATAAGGAGATAAGCGAGGATCTTGTTGCCGATTTTTAATGCACGCGGCAGAATCTTGCGTTTATGAACCCGGTTCGCCTTTTGGGGTTGGTCAGCGTAATTGGAACTGGCTGGCTTATTTATTGACAATTGGTTATTTCCTTATTCTTTTTGATCGCTAAGGTTCCAGTAGTAAACTCATTTATCTACCCGGGATCGTTTGCTGATTTCAGAAAGCTGGGGCCAGATGCCGCCCAATCTCCGGTCTGCTTCGGTATATATTTCATAGAGATCATCGTAAAGCGAGGCTGTGTGTTTCCGGGGTTTTTTAATTTCCCGTACTTTTATAAACTCCGACAAATACTCACTTTCAGCGGGGTACAGCCCGACACCCATCCCGGTGAGTAAGGCAGAACCAAAAGCGGCGTCAGTACCGCTGGGAATATGTATCTGGCGGTTTAATACGTCGGTCATGATCTGTGCCCAAAGATCGCTGGTTGAACCGCGCCCGATCAAACGGATTTGGTCGAAGCGGATACCGTTATCCCGCATGTATTCCACGCCTGCCCGAATGGCAAAGGCAACCCCTTCCATGACAGCCCGGGTAAAGTGAGGGCGTTTGTGCCTGACCGTCGCTCCGATAAATCCTGCGCGGTATTTATCGTCCCAAATCGGCGCCCATTCCCCTTCCAGATGGGGCAGGAACAACATCCCGTCGCAACCTGGTGGGACCAGGCAGGCAGCCTCGCTCATTTCTTCATAAGTCGATTCCGGCCACATAATATCTTTTAACCAGCGAAAGGAAGAAGTGGCATACTTGCTGGCAGTCCCGGGATACCACAGATCATCCAGGACATGGCGGTAGTTCAACAAATACGGAACGTCACTCGGGGCGCGGGTGACGCAGGTAATGCGCCCGATACTGGCCAGTTTTACTGTGCCCTGCCCGGGATGCAGGGCGCCTGCTCCGAGCACTTCGGCGACGGTATCGCTTGCGCCGGCGATCACTTTTGTCCCTTCCGGCAGTCCGGTGAGGCGCGCACCTTCAGGGCTTATTTTGCTCACCACCTCGGTCGCTGCGACCGTTTCAGGCAGTACCCCGTCTTCCAATCCCAGGTGCGTTACAAACTCCTCTATCCATTGGTTTTTCACCGGATCAAACAATAACGTTCCTTCCGCATCGATGTGATCGGTAATTGGTGAGGGCGCTATCACGTTGCGCACATAATCCTTTTGAAATAAGATCTTTGTCATGTTCCGCCAGACATCGGGTTCATTCTTTTTGATCCATTCCAACTGCGGCCAGGACCACAGGCTGTGCATTGTATTACGGGTTTTACGATAGATCTGGTCTCCCCATCTATCCAGTAAATCTTTGCATTCACCCACACTGCGCGAATCATACGTCAGGATACACGGGCGCAGCGGCTTTCCCAATTTGTCCAGCAAGACGCTGTTGTGGGTAACCCCTACAATACCAAAACCTTTGATGTCGCCTGGAGCGCAGTCAAATTGGGACAGGACAGACCGGGTTGTTTTGGTGAGAGCAGATATCCAGTCTTCTGGATTTTGTTCACTCCACCCGGGATGAGGGTTGTGCGTTGGATATTCTGCGTTGTCCGAAGCGATTAAATTTGCGTTTTGATCCAGAGCGACCGTCTTGCAGCCGCCTGTGCCAAGATCACTGGCAACAATGTAAGCCTTACCCAAAGGTCTCTCCGAAAATTATCTGAATTCCTGGATTGCCTGGTGAAACACAAGTATCATTATTCTTTCTCGATATAACCCAGGTTCCCTGATATCCCTTTCGCATGCCGTTTAACCTGTTCGATGATTTCTGTTTCCCTGCCGCGCACCCGGGATGCGGGCGCTGATATTGATAATGCCGCAATTACCACTCCGCCGCCATCACGGATTGGCGCAGCGATGCAACAGGCTTCCTGCATGAATTCCTCGTCATCAAACGACCACCCCTGATCCCTAATCTTTTTTAATTCATCCTGGAGTTTATATGGATCCATGATTGAATTTTCAGTTCGTTTTTCAAATGCGCCAGCATCAAAAATTTCCTGGATAACTTCGGGTTGCTGGTGGGCCAGCAGCGCTTTGCCGACTGCGGTACAGTTCAATGGGCGGGTTGCCCCGAAGCGGGCATCGATGCGGATCATTTGTTCGCTGACAACTTTATCGATATAAACTGCTTTATCCCCGCTCAATATCCCCAGGAAGACCGTTTCCCCGGTTTCTTTACACAGGGCTTCTAAATGCGCACGGGAGGTCTGGCGGATATCCAGTTTTGATAACACTGAAAACCCGAGATGGATGGCTTCCGGTCCAAAATAATAGCGGTCGTTAGATTTGTTTTTCTCAACAAATCCCTGGGCTTTCATCGCTTCGATGATATTTTGGACGACGGGGGTGCTCATACCGAGTTCGCGGCTGACCTCACGAATACTCAAGCCGTCTTCTTGATCGGCGATATAGCGCAGTAATACCAACGCTCTTTCTACACCAATATGTCCCATTGATATACACCGTATGTAAATATTAAATACACTGTATTCATATTATGGCATAAAAAAGAGGATTGTCAAGTTTTTGACATACTTTTTAATGTTTAAAGTTTTGCTTGCGGCAGACTCGGGAGGAATGCGGCAGCGCGGGATAGCCATTTTATTTTAGAACAGGATGGCTGCGCAGCATCTCCCTGAGGTATCTTATAAGCCATCACACACTTGATTCTGAATTCTTGAACATCTTTGTCCAGGAAAATGTTGGCTCCATCTCTTTTGTTAATGCTCAGCCTCAACCATTCTGCCAAAAAGAGTGGAGTATAATTTTGATCGTTGGTATCTATTCAAACTACCCGGAGAAGTGAATAATATGACCGATGAACCCCCCCAAAAACCCGAAGAATTAATCGAAGAGATGGAAGCCGCACAGCAGCCTATCTCGAGGGAGGATGTCAGAGGAGAGTTTACACCGGCATCTCCAAGCAGCACAAGCGGCGGCAGCAGCAGCAATGCAGTAGCAATCGTGGGCATTATCGCTGCATCAGTTATCATATTGGGCTGCATTATCGCCTGCGCTGTTGTGGCCTATGGTTTTATGATCAACGCTCCCTGGTAAGCCCCAAATATTTATCCCGAATATATTCAAAAGGGTTGTCAGATGCCCAACCACCAGGACGGGGGGTAATATATTCACATGGATTTGCATGAAAAAATATCCGCGTTTTTGTACTACGGATACTTACCGGAATTTAAACACACCCGTATCTGGGAGGTTTTTCCGGATATTGAGTCGCCCGATCAGCTTTGCGGGCCAGATCTGGGTTCCAGTAATGAAGCCGAAATCATTGACCTCGGCATTAAGTCATTAAGAAATACATTCACCGGCTGTCTTGAAAATAATCCTTCTGAAAGCCACATCCTGCTGCTGAGCGGGGGTTTGGATTCGAGGACAATCCTGGCTTGCTTGCTCGAATTGGGGGTGAAAGAGCGCCTGAAAGCGGTCACTTTTGGGGTACCAGGATCATGGGATTACGAGATTGCCGCGCACCTGGCGGATAAAACCAATGTTTCCCACACACCCATAGATCTAACAAAAATTAAGGTATCTACTGAAGCGTTGTTTCATACAGCGAAAAACGGATGCGCCTGGACTTTCCTGATCGACGGTTTTTACAATCATATGATCCCGCACAAATTTGGGGCTGAATCCGTTTATTGGTCCGGTTATATGGGAGATTTAGTAGCCGGTAATTCGCTGAGACCCGTGTTGTTTAAGGGTTTTGATTTCTGGGAAGAGGCTGTTCTTTATTATTCCCGGCGTTTAAAAACAGGTTTTTTCCACATGATTGATTTATACCCTCCTGGTTTTGATCCGGCATCCGTATTGCCGGTCAAACCCTGGCTTGAAGAAAAAAGGATGAATTATTTCGACCAGTTGTGCATATTTGATACGCACTTAAATTATCTAAAGCGGGCCATTATCCCTTCCGGATACCATTATGTAACCCCATTCTGCCATAAAGAATGGGTCAATTTTTTACTTTTTGCCCCGCTGCATTTGCGGATGAGTAAATATATCTATAAAAAAGTTCTGCTCGGCGCTTACCCTGATTTGTTCTCCTGCCCTGTAAAAGAATTTTGGGGGTCATCGTTGAGAAGCGCTCCATTTGAAATATTCTTTCGCCACGCTGTGCAGTGGATCAAAAACCGTACCGGGTTCGCCGACCATCTATGGTCGCGGCTTGGCGTATACCGGGTCATGCAGTACATAGATTTTGATGATGCCATCCGCCAGCGGGGCGATTACCAGGAAATGGTGCGTGAAAACATTGCTGATTTGAAAAATCGGAAATTAATTGATTGGTTGGACTTCGACCGCCTGTGGGTTGACCACCGGAACAAGAACGGTGATCTTGGCGTTGAACTGCTGCTTCTGACAGCCTTGGAAATCAGTCTGAAAGCGGAAGGTGTGTAAACATCTCAAAATGAGCTTCAATGTAAAAGTGATTTTTAGGGACGAATTTGTTTTGAATCTTGGATGGATCACCGTACAATAAGATACAATTAAATAAAGCATGTGTTGGAATACCGGAAACATGACCAACGGTTAAAAAGAGGAGGTAAGCATGTCTCCCGCGAAGAAGTTGTGGTTGATCCTGGTGGTGTGCGCTGTACTGCTTGGGACAACCAGTTTTGTGAATCCTTTGATCAGGTTAATTTCCGCGGCTGTTGGGGCTGTACCAGTACCGTGGGTGGGGCGTGAAATCGCTATCGCTGAGAGCAACAACACCGAATACGAGCCGGACGCCGCCTTCAACTGGAAACACAACGAGTACCTGGTAGTTTGGCGCGGTCATGACGGCATTTACGGGCGGCGCGTGTCTGCTACCGGGAAACTGGTGGGATCCAGCCCCTTTGCCATCGCCACTGGACCCAGGACGCGCAGGCTGCCCAGCGCGGCTTACGACCCGGTAAACGACCGCTACCTGGTTGTTTGGATGTACGATAAGGATAATTCTGAAGACTGGAATATCAACGGGCGATTTATCCCTTGGGAATCGCCCGATGGGTCATTAAAAGAATTTGAAATTTACGGGTCATTTCTTTACGAGGAGCAGCCAAAGGTAGCCTATTCATCAGCGCAAAAGGAATTTTTAGTGGTTTTTGTGAAAAAGGAACCTGCAAAAAATAAGTCTGAGATTTGGGGCAGCAGGGTAAGGGCATCCGATGGGAAGATTTTGGGCACCGGTATTCCTTTCTTGATCTCTGACAATACGGAGTTCAGCGACAACCCGGATGTGGCTTACAATCAAAAGCGCAACGAGTATCTGGTGACCTGGGATGTGCAGAAAGCGAGCCTGGATGTCTACGGCGCACGCTTGACAGGGGATGGGCAGATTTTAAATCCGGGAATATTCAGCATTGCCGGATGGCCTAATAATGAGGGGATACCGGCGGCGGCAGCTTGCCCGGATGAGGACCAGTACCTCGTTGTCTGGCAGTCGGAAAAATCAGCGACCAATAATGATATCTATGCCAGGGTTGTATTTGGCGATGCGGTCAATTCTGCCACTGTACACCATGTGGCGGACACAGTCCTGCATGATTCCTACCCTGATACTGCCTGCAGCCATAACGGGCGGCAGTTCCTGGTCACCTGGCAGCAGCAGTACAGCAGCACCAGCGGACCGTATGGGATTATTGGCAGGTTTGTTAACACCGAAACCGGCGGCGGCAGCAGTTTGTGCCCCGGCTGCAGTGCAGCGCCTGCGAAGACCGCTTCAATAGGGGATGTTTTCGGGATCATGGTCCCAACAGCAAGTGATGCGAGCCGCACCAGACCGGCGGTGTCGGGGGGATTTGGAGAGTACCTGGTAGCGTGGGAGCATTTGCCTAAAGGAACCACAGACATGGATGTCCACGGGAAAAAAGTAATGCCGAGTGCAAAATTCCTGCCCGTGGTGATAAAAAAATAGCGGCGTTGAGGCAGAGGAGCGGAATGAATCACATTGAAGAAAGCGAGCCCGTATTCTTCACGTGGGTGTACTCACCAGAGACCAGGCAGGATGCACGCATATTGATCGAGAGCATCCGTACTTTTGGGGGCAGTTTTAGTCAGCACCCGGTGTGGGTCTTTGAATCGAACCCTGAAGAAGTTGACAGTCAAATTGTAGGCGGCCTGGGGATTGAAAGGATCACACTGGACACGCCCGAGCGCCTGAGACATTATTATTACGGGCATAAAGTGTACGCTTGCGGACAGGCTGAAAAGCTTGCGTCCGAAGGCGCAGGTTCAATGATCTGGGTCAGCCCGGAGATGTTATTCACCCGGCCGCCGGAAATGTTCGACCTGTCCGGGGAATTCGATGCAGCCGTGAGACCGGTGCACATTCAAAATGTTGGGCTGGGGATCTCACAGGCGCCGGATGATTTCTGGCAGGGTGTGTACCGGGCGATAGGCGCGGGGGATATTACCAGCGAAGTGGAGTCCTTTGTGGATGGGCAGCGCCTGCGGTCTTATTTCAATTCAGCAGCATTTGCAGTGGACCCCTCTCTGGGGTTATGCCAGCGCTGGCTGGAAGTGTTTGAAAAGCTGGTGATAGATCAAGAATTTCAGGAAAGCGCCTGCCAGGATGACTGGCATCAGGTTTTCCTGCACCAGGCGCTATTGAGCGCCCTGCTTGCGAGCGAGATTTCTCCGCAACGGCTGCGCATCCTCCCGCCGTCCTATATATACCCCTATAACCTGCATGCGGATGTACCGCCGGAGCGGCAGGCGCACTCGCTGGACGAACTGGTTTGTATCTATCACGAAGGACGCACGCTGAACCCGGAAAAGATCGCGGATATTAACCTGAGTGAGGCGCTAAAATCATGGTTGATGATAAATACAGCAGGCTGAAAAGGCCCCGAAACCCGATGCCGGATTATGTAAGAGAATCATTGATTTTACGCGGATTGATGGATGCGTATCTGGAAAGACCCGCTTACCAGCAGAATGATTACATTGGCTGGATCACGCGGGCAAAACGCCAGGACACGAAAGAGAGACGACTGGCTCAAATGCTTGAAGAACTTGAGGGTGGGGATAAGTACATGAAGATGACCTATCGACCGAGAAAAACGCCAGATTCGTAAATCAGGAGTGACCCCAGCAGTACGCTAAGCGATGTAATCTATTTGATACTTGCAGCAAAGTTCTGCGCTTCTTCCTCGATATATTTAACATAGCGCGCGATGTGAAGGCTGTCTACCAGCGCATGATGTGAATTGACGAACACTGGCAGCAGGCTGATTTCAGCGTCCTGGTGCACTTTTCAACAGGCGATCAGCGGGATTGTGTCATATTGCGGCTGGCGTGTGATCGAGAACCCGGTTAAAGCCAGCCAGGGCTGGATGGTGATTAATCGCCGGTCGTCCCTGGCAGGTCATCCCCGTATGGCGCAAATAATTCCAGACATATATGGCTTCAATAAAGGTTTGGCTGCGTTTGGGTTCCGACCGCGAAGGTGTTATTACAGTAATTCCACGATACCCGGAACTTTTTTCGGCCAAAGCCCGGCTGCTTGCAGAGATTCAATCTCCGAAGTGAGAAAGATCAAGAACGTCTCCCAGGATGGCATTTCAGGATTGGGGATGTTATTGTATTTATTTTCCAATGTCCTTAAGCAGGAGCAGTAAAGCAAAAGGGGGTCCGTAAAAACCAGTCTTTTATTGTATTCATCCAGTTCAGGGAGTTCATCTGCGCGTTTTTTTGCCAGCAGTATGGCGGCTTCATTGGCCAGCATGGTTGGGATGCTGTTGAATTCACCCAGTCTTAATATGGGGGCTGGTGATGTTACCGAGAATGTGGTCTGGTTATTATCTGACTGTATCTGCAGGTCACCGCCGAATGTGAACGCCTCGATACAATCCGCATTTACCATTTGCAGCATAATCGGACCGGCGAAAACTTGATACTTGCCGGTATACAGCGCAGGATGGGTGAGCGTAACCTGCTCGGGTTGGTCTTCATCAGATGCCATGTGCAGTGATACCAGGGCAAGTTCATGATGATCAACCTCTACGCCCCCGGAATGGCCACGAATGAGCATGTCCAGCCGGGGTGAGCCTGGTGAGTTTGGACGCTGCGGTGTTAAAAATTGATAATCGAGTTCTGGTGAGATCATATGTATTTCCTTTATGGTTTTTCTTGAAGGTAAGAACGGCTGGTCAGTAGATTTCAGGGACAAATGATTGCAGATAGATGGCAGCCCGCTGGCAGCCTGGATTCTTCTGGCGCGGCGGTAATTCGATCGGATCAGGGGTCAGGTCCTTTTAATCGATTTTGTTCAAAACGCGGCTGATGCAGTTCGGGCGCGCGTGGCGCTTGACATCGGCGTTGATGACATACCAGGGCGCCTCTTCGGTATCCATATACATGACCTTGGCATCCATCTCCTGCGAATATTCCAGTCATTGCCTGCGGGCGGTTAAATCCATCGGATTCGGTTTCCAGCCGGTCTTTGGATCTTGGTCCCGACATCGAAATTGCTGTTCCCACTGCTCGTTACTTACGGAAAATGAGTATTTATCCAGGAGAATACCAGATCTTATGATCGTGCGCTCAAACTCCGGGTAAGCTCAATTATCTGCATACAGGTATCTCTATCAATCCAAATTAACTCAGCGTACCAATTTCGACAAAGCGGTTGTTACGTTTATCTTCGATCGCCTGCTCATATACGCTTACCAATTTTTTGGTCAAGGGCTGAATATCAAAAGCCTTTACCCGTTCCACCGCCGCATCCCGGAAGCTTGCCATCAACGCCTTATTTTCAATCAGCTTGCAAATAGCCTCCGCCAATGCTTGCGGGTTGTTTGGAACCAGCAAACCCTGGCGTTCGTGTTCGAGAATGTCGCGGGTGCCGCTGGCTTCTACCGCGACCACCGGCAGTCCGGCTGCCAGCGCTTCCAGGGTGACCAAACCCTGTGTTTCAGCTGTGGAAGCGAAACCGAAAAGGTCAGCCGCATCTAAATATTGTGGTATCTGTGAAAAAGGAAGTTTGCCGGTGAACTCCACCTTCTCGGATATACCTGATTGGAAACAAAAATCCTGGAGCGCATGGCGTTCCGGTCCGTCACCGATTATCACTGCTCTAAAATCCGGGCGGCGCTGTATAACCAAGCTGGCAGCCTGGAGCAGTGTGCGCCAATTTTTTTCTGGCGCCAGCCGTCCAACCGATACCATGACTTGATCTGCTCCCCAGCCCATCCTAAACCGCAGTGATTTACCGTCCACATCCCGGAAAGGCGCCAGGTCTATCCCGGTAGGTATGACGCTGTAGCGCGACTGCAGACCATAATCGCGAACCAGGATATCGCCCATACTCCTGGACGGCACCACGATGTGCTGGCATTTACGCATATAATCGCGCAGCCAATGGTTGATCGTCTCCTTTAATCTCTTTTGCAGTGCCTCCTGGGAAACGGGAAAATAGCGTGTATATTCCCGGTATTGCGTATGGAAAGTGAATACCAGCGGCAGGTTGAGTTCTTCCGCTTTATTGGCTGCGACCTGGCCTAATAAGATAGGGTGGTGGCTGTGGATGACATCTAATTTGAGTATGGGTATCAAGCGGTCCATAAAAGGGGAGACTGGAATGGCTGCAGGGGCATCAATTGGTTGGGGCAGCGGCAGGCTGCGGTAGCGGAAGATAAACGGCTGATCGTCCTGGTAATCATCCTCCTGCGCAAAAATGAAAACGTTATGACCGAGCTCTGTCAGGGATTTGCGCAAAGTGCTCACCGCGCGCACAACGCCGCTGACAACCGGCAGGTAAGCGTTTGTAAAATGAGCTACGTGCAAAACAGCCTCCCTTCTAAATCTAGTGAGCCGGGTTCTGTCTCCTGAAGCTGCGAAGGATAACGCCTGGTGTTATGCCATGTGCGTTCAGCAGTTAATCACTCCGTGTATAAATGAATTGATCGCTCAGGGCAATTCGATCTCCGCTTTATTTGCGACAGGCGCGTGCGGTTTTTCACCCGAGATGTAATTAACCAGCTGGTCGATAACAAACTCTTGTTCCGCAATGAGTTCTTTGACGATATCGCCGATGGAAACAATGCCTATGACCTGCCGGTCTTTATCCACGACCGGCAGGTGGCGGATGAATTTGTTGGTCATCAACGCCAGGCATTCCTCGACTTTTTGATCCGGTTTGACGACAAGCACTTGATCCGTCATAACTTCCTTAACCAGGGTGTTTTTCGAGTTTTTGCCTGCCAATGCCAGTTTGCGCGAATAATCGCGCTCAGAAAAGATTCCGGTGATCTTTTTTTGCTCACAAACCAGTACTGCGCCGATGTTCTTCTCGTCCATAAGGCGCAAGGCGTCGACAACTTTTGCTCCAGCCTCAATGGACCAGACCCGGTAACCCTTGCGCTCCAAGATTTGTTGCATGGTGATTGCTGCATACATATTTTACTCCTTTTGAATGATTTTATTTTCTTGAATATATAAAACCAGTTATGATTGCCAGCGGCTATTTATGCGCAATTTTCCTGTTCCGGGAGTAAACCTGAAGCTTCTAATCCGGAAATAAGTTCTCTAAGGCAATCCCCAGGAGGTTTATTTTTGTTATTGACTACGATCTCAGGTGAGCGCGGTTCTTCATAAATTTGCTGCACTCCCGGCAGATCGTTTATCTCGCCGCTGAGGGCTTTTTGATACAATCCTTTACTGTCACGCTGCATGCAAACTTCTACCGGGCACTTGACATAAATTTCAATAAAGCGGGGGAACTTCAATCTCGCATTCTTGCGGAAAGCCCGCCGGTGCGCGGTGGCAGCAAAAACTACGATCACCCCGTGATCCGCCAACAATCTCCCGATAAAAACCATGCTGTTATAGAACCATTCTCGTTCACGTTGGCTGTAGTCAGGCTGCGGGGTTAAAACCTGGCGCAACTCATCCGAATCGAGTACCTGCACCGGAAAGCCGCGCCTTCTAATTTCCTGCGCAAGCAAGGATGCTAGCGTGGTTTTACCGGAAGCAGGTAAACCGGTCAACCAGACAGCCGTGCCTTTCAATCCACCCAAATCCCTTTTACCTCCAGATAATCGTTGATCTTCAATGGATCGAACCATTCATCCTCAAGCACATTTTCAATGAAATTAAATAAGAGCTGGCGGGTTTCAAACCCAATGTTTGGATACCAGGTTGGATGGGCTAATACCAGCGCCCGCCAGGCATAATACGGCTGGATGACGCTAGATATTTCCACATCGTGCGTGTTTTGCATGTAATGTTCCCAAAACAAGTCGAACAGTATTTTATAAACGCCTCTCATCGCGCCGTACTGCTGCAGGGAAAAGAATATAAAGTTGATGCTGAGGGCGCTGACATCATCCGCGGGTTCACCCCACTCACCCCGGCTGCGGTCCAATAAATGAAATCGATTGTCTTTGTGGAATAATATATTCCAGGGATGAAAATCGCCGTGCACCTGGCTGAGCCGGTGGGTACGCTCTTTCAGGTGCCAGCGCCAATCCACTAACCGCCGTTCAATATCCAGTAAGCGGGACGGCGGCGCGATCGAGAAATCAGGCGCATAACTGTCGGTCAGACCGAAAATGCCTTCACCGTGCCCAAACAAGTCGCGGATGCAGCGCCGGTAAAGGGTAGGGTCTTCTCCCTTCTTAGCGTGGATTTGTACAAGATAATCTGCCAGCGCGGTAACCCGGGTTTTGTCTTCCGGAATCAGCTGCGTACCGTCCAATAATTGGATTAAATCATGTGCAAACAAGCGGCCAGGTGTGTATTGTGTCAACAAGAAGAATTCGCTACTCTCGGCGAGCGATAAAATTTTTCCATCAATGGTAAATGCGCCCACATCCAGGCAGGGAACGTGCTGCGGTAATTTGTTATAAGTATCGAAATCCAGCAAGATATTCCTTGCCCGGTCTGAACGTCTTTCGTGTCCATACTTGTCCGGGCGGACGGTATGCAGGACAATTTGCCGGGGCTGGCCCCCGGCTAGAAGCTCTATTGACAGCGGCTGTCCGTACCCAAATCCCTTCACCTTACGTGCGTGTTTACCATCGGTAAGTTCGCGTATCCGGGTTACTTCCACCTCCATTTTTAAGACAGCCGCAAGGTACTGCTCTAATACATGTTTCTCAAAAGGTAATGAATTGAGCATCATCTGAACTCCTTGTAAATGCGTTAATCGCCGTTAATAAGTCATTTCCGGGTCGGTACCTGTCAGCTTTCCTTTGAACTGTCTTTGTATGCCAGGTTGACGTCGTAGGTGGTAGGCGGCATCTCGATACCCGCTTCGTCCAGCGCTTTGACGATCGCTTTGTTAACCTTTGTCCTGATGCGGATATCCAGGTAACTATCCAACCAGTAAATGACCCGGAAAAGCATAGCTGAATCACCGAATTCTAAAAAATCAACCAGGGGCGGTTTATCTTGCATGATGCCCTCCACGCTCAGGATGGCAACTTCAATCGTCTCCAATGCCTGGTCGATATCCGACCCGTAAGCGATGCCCAGCGATAGATCAACCCGGAAGGATGGGTCGGGGGAGGTGTAATTCTCCACCTGGCTGTTTCCCATTATCGAGTTGGGGACGATCACAAGGCGGTTGTCCAGGGTGAGGATCTGGGTGGTGCGGGCACCGATATCCATTACATCTCCCCATGTATCCATGCTTTCGACCTTGATGCGGTCCCCGATCTGAAATGGGCGGTCGATCAACAATATGAATCCGTTAATAATATCTTCCAGGGTCTCCTTAGCTGCCAGCGAGACCGCCAGACCTCCAATACCCAGTACAGCAAATAATGCTGTCAGATTAAAACCGACATTCTGCAGAACGAGCGCAAGACCAAGCAGGATGACCAGGACTTGAAGCGAGCGGCGCAGCAAGGGCGTAAATGCGATTATCAAGTTCCTTTTCTCAGGGGAAGTAACCCGCACAAGGGGACCCTCAAATGCATAGTCCACCAGCTGCCACGCTAAAATGGTG
>Ga0180437_10002587_pt1 | contig 28468 bp, 21 predicted proteins | sample SS_ome_4_FD_132410 | JGI IMG/M metagenome (GOLD analysis project Ga0180437, IMG submission 132410) | Hypersaline lake sediment archaeal communities from the Salton Sea, California, USA - SS_3_D_1 metaG | ecosystem: Environmental > Aquatic > Non-marine Saline and Alkaline > Hypersaline >...
AACGTGCGTGATAAACTGATCCTTGAGCCGCTCTGCCTCGACTTCGGACGTCACGTCCCGCATTACAATCACTGTGCCCAAGCGCTCACCCTCGTCCGTCCTGACGGTTGCAGAGTGAACGCTGATTATTTTCTGACCGATCTCAAAGCGCCGGTAGTCTAGAAGCCAGGGGCTCAACTGGCTCTCCGCAGCCTGATCGTACTCCTCGACCGACAGGTCACGCAGCGGGCCGAACATAAAATTGGCAGCCATCTCCTCCAGCAAAATATCAGCCGCTGCGTTCAACGTGATCAGATTCCCCTCCAGGTCTTCCATCATCACGCCATCACCCATGCTGGAGAGAATCGCCCGCATACGACCGAGCGTTTCCTCCAACGCATCGGTGCGTTCCGCCAAGCGCACCGTCATCTCGTCGAACGTGCCGGCCAGTTGTCCAATCTCGTCCGAACTTGCGATCCCCGTGCGCTGGCGCAGATCCCCCTCCGCCACAGCCTGGGACGTGCGTACCAGACGACCGAGAGGTGTAGTGATACGCTGAGCAATCAGATAGCCGACCAATATCACGCCCGCCATCCCAGCGGTGAAGAGCAGGGTATAGGTGTTGCGCCCAATGGCATAACCCTCAATCACAAAGTTCAGGGGCAAGGCCACGGCAAAAACGCCCAGAACATCAGTGCCCACACGAAGAGATCCACGGGCGAGGCGATATGAGCGGTCTCGAACCCTGATACCCTCACCCGAGACGTATTCCGTACTATGCAGGGCACTTTCGTATATCGCCGGTGTAATAGAGAGTCGATCCAGCAGGTCTGTGACAGCACCAGGCTGCTCAGCCAATGCGAAGGTAGTAGCCACGGCGCGACCACCATCGAGATAAACGATCACGTCAGCCAAGGATGTGTTCTTGAAATACCGCAACAACGTATCGAGCGAAGTGCCGACGATGACGACCCCGACCACCCTATCGTCCAAACCAACTGGGATAGCGGTAAAATGGTAGTAGAGCCCGTCTACCGAATGTAGTACCAGGCCGCGCTTCGGCATCGAGTTTGGATCATCAGCCTCCAGCAGAGATCGCACCATCCATAGTTCTGAGGTGGCGGATTGCCCCTCTACGAACTCGAACGTGCCATCATCCTGCTGCAATATATGCAGCACCTCCTGACCACGCGCGTCAACGACGATGAAGGCTTCGAGTCCTCGCAGAACAGCCACCGGCTGAGCCAAGGCCACCGCGCTATCCCGATCGCCATCCCGCAACGCTTCGGCCAAACCCACCGTGAAGGCTATCGCGCGCGCCGACTCCAGGTGTTCGATCTCCTGGAGCGCCATGCCATCGGAAACCACGCGCCCTGCTTCGAGCAACTGATTGGACAGGCGCTCGTCCAGGGAACTGGTAACCAACCTGGTCACCACATATACCCCCAAGATCGCCACGATCAACGTAAGGACCAGGTAGGGCAAGATGATCTTGGTCCGGATGCTGGAAACGAACACGCGGCGCAATCGTTGGAACCATCCAGACGATTCCTGCAATCGTTGATCTTGCATCCCCTCGTCACTCCGATCAGGGTGCCGCGAAGTACGCCAGTGCTTGACGCACTCGTTCCTCGACAGGCAACCCATCGTCCTGCGGCAGGCTCTGAAGCGCCGACTGCGCCTCGACCAAACTAAACCCCAGCCCCGTCAGCGCAGCAATGACCTCGGCATCGGTGTCACTCAGCAGAGGCGCTGCCTCCACCTCTGTGGGAATGATCTTGTCCTTAAGGTGAAAGATGATAGCGCGGGCGGTCTTTGGCCCGATACCCGGCACTCGGGATAGCAAGCCTGGTTCCTCCTGAACCACGGCCTGGCGGAGCGCATCCGGCGATACAGTACCCAGCAACGCTAGTGCGACCTTCGGGCCAACGCCAGAGACGCTCAGCAGGAGCTTGAAGAGTGTCAACTCCTCTTCCGTAAGGAATCCAAAGAGCGCCAGTTCGTTCTCGCGGACGTGCAGATATGTAAACAACTCAACCGCCTGGCCCACACCGCCCAGATGCTCCAGCACACGGGCAGGTGCACGCACCTGGAAGCCAATTCCCCCGGTGCGGACCACGACGTGATCTTCTCCCATACTCCACACCTTCCCGCCGAGCCTGGCAATCATCTCATCCCCCGTCCCTTACCCCCGGCGAGCAGGAAGGGACTCATCGGAAAGTGCAGCCAGCCGTGCTGAGTGGAGGTGGCAAATAGCGACCGCCAGCGCGTCGGCAGCGTCGTCCGGCCGCGGCACTTCCGCCAGTCCCAGCAGGAGTCGTACCATCTCCTGCATCTGCGCCTTGTCGGCATTACCATACCCGGTCACTGCCTGCTTGACCATTAGCGGCGTGTACTCAGCCACGTTCAGGCCAGCGTCAGCCAGGGCTAGGAGCGCCACCCCTCGCGCCTGTCCCACACTCATCGCCGTGCGCACATTGCTGCTGAAGAAAAGCTCCTCTACCGCAGCCACAGACGGCTTCCACTCCACCGCCATGTCCACTACCGCTCGATAGATAGACTGCAGGCGCGCAGGAAGAGACTGGTGAGGCGGCGTCCTGACCACTCCGAACGCCAATGACCTCACATCTCCCCCTACCTCCTCCACCACGCCATAGCCCGTACTGGCGATGCCTGGATCGATGCCCAGGACGCGCACCGTTTTCACTCAGACCAGAGAAACACCCGCGAGGCCACGAATTGCCTCAGCGGCGAGACGGTGCCCTATGACCCAAGACACCCTCGATCCGAAAGCCTCTGTGGACTCCTGCAATCGCGCCAGCCTTCGCAACGATACCAGAATCACGACGAAGCCTCATACTTGGCCATTACCTCGTCGCCGATGTCCAAATTGGAGTAGACCTGCTGGGTATCGTCCAGATCTTCCAGCGCGTCTATGATCCCCATTACCTGCAGGGTCTCCCTTTCCCCCAGTTGCAGCGTCGTCTTGGGGACCATAAATAGCTCAGCTGTCTCGAACAGAATGCCCGCGTCCTCCAACGCTTGTCGCACCGCCCGAAAGCTCTCCAGGTTAGCATAGATCTCGATCAGGTCGTCGCCGAACACGACGTCCTCGGCTCCCGCATCCACCGCAACCTCAAATATGGTATCTTCATCGGCTCCATCGGGAGCAATCGCGATGTACCCTTTGCGATCGAACTGCCAGGCGACAGCACCCGCTTCAGCCATCGTCCCACCCTGCCGTGTGAGTACACGGCGGATATCGGCGACAGTGCGGTTCTTGTTATCGGTCAGCACTTGGATCAATAGGGCGACTCCGTTGGGAGCATAACCCTCATACACGACCTCGAACAGGTCTTCTCCCTTGAGCTCCCCAGTACCGCGCTTGATCGCCCGCTCGATGTTGTCCTTGGGCATGTTTGCGGACTTGGCCTTGTCTACGGCCAGACGTAGGTTGAAATTCGTGTCGGGGTCGCCGCCCCCCTCACGCGCTGCAATCGCGATCTCCCGAGCCAGCCGGGTAAACAGCTTCCCCCGCCGGGCATCGGTGATGGCCTTTTTATGCTTGATAGTTGACCATTTACTATGACCAGACATGCAAAACCCCTCCCGTAATGACGAAGCGTAGTGCTACACTATACAATACACAAATGCACAAGCACATCCCACGGCGGGATAGGACTCTACCCTACGCCTCTGCACAACAGATTATACCACCGTGCACCCTGGTTAGGCAAGCGCCGAGGGAAAGGAAAGCCCAGATGCACAAGCACGCGGTAGCCCGAGCCTTGGCGAAACAAAAAGAGCGAAGGTCACCTGGATCTCCGCTCTGCCCGCTATTCCCTCTCCCTCAACCCTAGACGGCTACCCACACAATCAGGCTGGCCGCAGAGGAAAGCCGCAATGTCCATAGATCGTCTACCGGCCAACTGCACCTCCTCCAGATACAACGCCCCCTCACCCGTGGCGACGGCAATCGCCCCGCCGTCATCCAGGGCGACCACTGTACCCGGTGGCGCGTCCCCTCGCCAGTCGGCAAGGGGCACCGCCCGCACCACTTTGAGCCGCTGCCCGCGTAGGGTCGTGAACGCACCCGGCCAAGGTTGGAACGCCCGTACCTGCCGTTCCAACTCGATTGCTGGACGCGACCAATCAAGCAGGCCGTCCTCCTTGCGCAACTGCCCGGCGTAGGTCACGCCCTGCTCAGGCTGAGGTCTAGGCAGCAGATCTCCTGCCAGATACACCGGCAGCGTACTCACCAGCAATTCTGCCCCCAACTGCGCCAACCTGGCCTCCAGCGTCGCCCACGTGTCACCCGGCCGAATCGGTTCCTCCCGCTGGGCCAGGATAGGACCCGTGTCCAACCCCGCATCCATCCGCATAATTGTCACGCCAGTGACCTCATCGCCAGCCAGGATAGCAGCGGGTATCGGAGCCGCGCCCCGCCAGCGGGGAAGCAGCGAAGCGTGAACGTTGAGGCAGCCGTGCACCGGCAAATCGAGCACATCCTGCTTTAGGATCTGCCCAAATGCCGCCACGACGATGACGTCCGGCTCCCAAGTCGCCAGTCGTGCCACCGCCTCCGGCGTGCCCAGCGACGATGGTTGGAAGGATGGCACACCGTGCGCCTGCGCCGCCCGCTTGACCGGGGGCAATACCAGCCGCTGCCCCCGTCCTGCAGGCCGGTCCGGCTGCACGACAACGCCGACCAGATGCACAGACTGCGCGCTGATCAGTGCCTCTAGAGTCGGCACGGCGAATTCGGGCGTGCCCATAAACACAACTCGTGGCATTGCAAGGCATATTGTAGCATGGGACGGCGCGCGTCGCAAATCGGCCTACTTGCCCCTGAGCCGTCTTCTGTGTACAATTGATCGAACTCCCCATACCCAAGGAGGCCGACAGTGAACGCCCTATCCCTGCTCCTACGTGGAATCAAGGAGGTTGGCCTTGCGACCACGTGGGACAGCATCAAGTACCAGATCCGCGAGAGACGATACCGGTCTCGCTTTGCCCGTCCAGGGACGACGGGGGCGCTCCAGCCTATCGCCGCCGCAGACTACCTGCGCCCGGGCAGCGTCTTGGAGTACGCGCGTCAGGGTCACACTGTGTTCATCATATGTGAGGACGGGTCCTACGCCCTCACTGTCTTGGCCCCTGACTTGATCCGCGTCCGGCTCTACACAATCAACCGACCAACAATCTCCTATGCCATTGCCAAGCCCGGCACCGACTGGCACCCTTGCGGCTTTAGCACCGCCGAATCCGAGTCAGATGTCGAGATCAGAACCTCACGCCTCGTCTGCCAGGTGGCCAAGACTTCAGGCCTGCTTACGTTCCTCGATCCAGCGGGCAATCTGGTCAACGAGGATGAGGCCGGCGCAGGTTGGCATCCCTCCGGATCGGTAGTGTGTCACAAGCACATCCAGCCCGACGAGCACTTCTATGGCCTCGGTGAGCGCACCTTCGCTCTCGACCGACGCGGGCGCAGATACCAGACGTGGCACACCGACCCCCAAGGCTATCAACTGGAACAAGACCCGGTCAACCTGTGTATACCTGTGCTGCTGGGGCTGCACAGCCAGGGTCGCCAGGGCTACGGTATCTTCTTCGACAACACCTTCCGCGGCCAGTTCGATCTGGGCGCGACCAATCCTGATGTTGCGTTCTTCGGAGCAGAGGGTGGCGAGTTATGCTACTACTTCATCTACGGCCCAGCGCTGACCACCGTCGTGAAGCGATATACCGAGCTAACCGGCAGGATGAAACTGCCGCCGCTTTGGATGCTAGGCTACCACCAATGTCGATGGTCTTACTATCCCGAGGCCCGCGTGCGGAAACTGGCAGCCGACTTTCGCGAGGTGTACCACGTCCCCTGCGATTGCATTCATCTCGACATCCACTATATGGACGGCTATCGCTGCTTCACCTGGGACTCGAAGCGCTTCCCTGATCCTGCCGGCCTGATCGCCGACCTTCATAAGCAAGGTTTCAAAGTGATCGTGATTATCGATCCGGGAATCAAAGCCGATCATAACTACTGGGTCTGCAAGAGCGGCCTAAAGGAGAACGCGTTCTCCAAGTTCCCCGATGAAAGAACGTTGTTCAAGGGCCCAGTATGGCCTGGCGATTGCTACTTCCCCGATTTCACTAACCCTCGGGTGCGAGCGTGGTGGGGTGACTTGTGCAAAGCGCTGACCGACGTAGGCGTGGATGGAGTGTGGAACGATATGAACGAGCCAGCCGTCTTTGGGCCGTCAGGCACGACCTTTCCCGACTTTGTAAGCCATGATCTGGATGGACGCGGCGGCGATCACGTCGAGGCACACAACGTCTACGGAATGCAGATGGCCCGGGCGACCGTCGAGGGGCTGATGAAGCTACGCCCCGAAGAGCGCCCCGTCTGCATGACCCGTTCCGGATGGGCCGGCGTGCAACGATACGCTATGAGTTGGACTGGTGACAACGAATCGAACTGGGATCAGTTGTGGCTGACTATGCCGATGTTGATGAATCTAGGGCTGTGCGGTGTAGCCCAAACCGGCCCTGACATCGGCGGGTTCTCTGGATTCGCCACGGGGGAGCTGTTCACCCGCTGGCTGCAAATGGGCGTCTTTCTTCCCTTTGTCCGCGCCCACACTTCTCACCACAGCCCCGACCAGGAGCCTTGGAGTTGGGGAGAACCCTACCTGAGCATCAACAGGCGCTTCATCGAGCTGCGCTACCGGCTACTGCCCTACCTATACACCGCCTTCTGGCAGTGTGCCCAAAGCGGCCTGCCTATTGTACGCCCACTGTTGTTGGCGTTTCAGGACGACGTCGCCACCTACTGGCTCGACGACCAGTTTCTGTGCGGCGATGCCTTCCTAGTTGCGCCGGTAATCGAGGAGGGAGCTGCCCACCGCTTCGTCCACCTGCCCGCTGGTGTCTGGTACGACTTTTGGACCGATAGGGCACACGTCGGTCCCACCCGCATCGAGGTGGATGCACCGTTGGAGCGACTGCCGGTCTTTGTGCGAGCTGGTGCCGTCGTGCCGATGGGACCAGCTCTGCAGTTCATCAGCGAGCGGCCCATAGACCCGCTGACCCTCCACGTCTATCCCGGTGATGGCGAAAACCTGCTTTACGAGGACGATGGTCACACCTGGGCCTTCCAGGATGGGTGCTATCGCCTCACGCGCTTCACGCTCTCTGCAGAAGGGACTACGCTGAAACGGATCGACCTACAGCGTCAGGCCAGAGGCGATTACAAACCTGAACGTCGAGGCTTTGAGGTCGTCATCCACGGCGTGGACAGCCTGCCCCATATCGCCGTTGTAGATAGCAAATCCGTCGAACAGGTCGAAATGGACAGCAACGGTCACGCAGTGCGCTTGCACGCAAGCATGTTCGATCGCTTGGTTGTCGAGTGGGTGTAGTATGTGGCCGGCCAACATGTTGGAACCACACGCGGCCCTCGCTCTTCGGTCTGCGTGACCGTGCCGAGGGCCGCCATACCTGACACTGGTACAGGAATCAGCTATCGCCAGCACCGACCTCGTTCACCCGGTCAACTACCTCCCACCCCGTTTCGCCGGAAGAAGCATTACCGGGTGAACCGAGTTTGCCGACACCAGGGTCACCTTCGGCCCTCGATGAGTCACCAGAGGACTGTAACAGATGCTTTCGCGAAGTAGAACCAGAGAGCGTCCCGGGCAGAAGCTGTTTCGGGAATGTCACCGTACCAGTGGTTTGGATTTCCTCACCGGCCTTTACCAGGTCTTCGAAAAACGTTATCCCACCCAGCACTACACTGACTATGCTGGCGTGAAAAAAGGCAAAGAGCCAAGCCCTTGTCCACAGCCAGAATGCCCCGGTGTTTTGAGGCCTTGTTTCGGTGGAGGTAGTGGGGGAGCGCTTCTTGTCAGCGGCGGCTATATCCCCAGCACGCGACTGAGACTTGTCGGAGGAAGTCGTTTTGCTCGGACCACGTGTCGCTGTGTTCCAATATACGGCTACCGCGCCTGCAATCGTAAGTAGCAACAAGCCCAGCGAACCGGTCCCAAGTGCTACAATCCAGAGCACGGATTCATCCATTTCAGATCTCCTTCCCGCCGGCACCCTTTGCTGAATGGGGAGATTCGGTTCGCCGCGCACACCTGTCAACCCAATCGGGCCCAAATAAGAAACCGACCGGGGACAGCATAGGGACCAATATACTGACCGTCCTTCTCGTCGCTGGCTTTGTTTCCACCGTACGTCCAGTATAGCGCAACTAGGCAGGGAAGTCAATAGCCCAAGACTTGAAGATTTCAGAACAAGTGGTCACGGTCAAGACAACCCTGCTGCACTCCTCTGCCCCGAACTCTGATCAAGTGCGCCAGATAAGCGACTGCTTCCATAGAAAAACAGGGGCGCGTCTGGCACGCCCCTGCGTAGCTGGAATGTGACCACGAGCAGAATCGAGGCCTCAATCATCAGACGATGTGTGAGCCTGAGGAAGGGTAAAGATGAAACGGCTTCCACGTCCTTCCGGCCCATCCTCGACCAAGATCCACCCGCCGTGAGCATCCACGGCCATCTGACAAAAAGCCAAACCCAGCCCGACACCGGATTTCGACTTGGTTTCCCCTCGCCCCTGAACGCGGGTGAACTTTTCGAATATGCGTGCCCGCTCTTCCGGAGGAACACCGGTACCTGTATCCAGCACCTCTATCTGCACGTACTCCGCCTCGGGTTGGGCCTCAATCCACACCTGCCCGCCAGCGGGCGTGAACTTGAGTGCATTGTCCACGAGGTTGATCAACACCCGCTGGATGACCCCTCGATCCGCCAGCACCATCGGCAGGCTCGCGGGCACACGGCTCTCCAACACCACGTTGCCCTTCTCAGCCAGGGGTAGTTCCTCGGTAATCACATCTTCGACCAGGGCACCCAAGTCTATAGGCAAGAGATTTAGCGTCATCACCGCCTCTTCCAGACGCGCGATGTCCAGCAGCGTATCCACCAGCGCTTGCATCCGATTCGCCGCCTGCCTCAAGGTGTCCATCACCATTCTGGCGTATTGCGAGTCACTCTCGACGACTTGGACCCGCTCCAGCAAATCCAGGGCCGTGGAGATTACCCCTAGAGGATTGCGGAGATCGTGCACGATCATATCAGCTAGCTCCTCCCGTAGGCGGAGGACCTCCTCCAGGCGTGCTTTCTGAGAACCCAGTGCTCGCACTCGGTCTACAGCCCGGTGATAGGACTGGCTAAGGGTGATCCGCACAGTATCTGCGTTGGTGAGCCGGTTCCCCATCGTGCCGATGACAGTTGCTACCAGTGTAGGAGCTTCTTTCATAGCCCGCTGGAAGTCGGCTTCGGAAATGAGGATAACTTCGCATTCCTTAGCAGCTATTACCGTGGCCGTGCGGCGTCGCCCGGTAGTTGCCCCCAGCTCGCCCACCACCTCACCTGGCCCAACGATCGAGAGTAGATAAACATCCTCTCCCTCCTCCCGATAGACCCCCAGCCACCCGGACTTGAGATAATACACGCCATCGCTCACCTCACGCTGGCGACACAGAACCTCACCGGGAGAGAGCGTCCTTACTTCCCCGTATCGCTGCAATATCGCATCAATTCTGTTTTCCATCCTGACACCTGTTGTAAGGCCCCAAGCCGTCAAGGACCGATTTCGCCCAGCCGCCTCCACTTATGACAAAACGAGCGGTTACCGAATCCGCAAGGGAGCGATTCCCCCTGCCTCGAATCCACTCGCCTGATAAAACTCCTGAGCCGCCTCGTCGCCTCGGGAGGTATCCACCAAAAGATGCGTAGCTCCCCGCCGGTCGGCCCGCTGGATAGCCGCCTCCACCAAAGCCATTCCGATTCCCTGGCGTCGGTACGCCGGATCTACAGCCACGTCGTCAATCAAGGCCCGCAGTCCAGAAAGGGCGGGAACAAAGGAGAGGGCCAGAAAGCCCACCACCTGGCCCTCCATTTCTGCGACCAACACGTCCATCCCCAAGCTCTCGCGAAAGCGCTGAGCCGCCGCCTGCATCTCGACTGGCCCCAGATCTACGTTCGATGGAATCAACGGCAGCAATGCCAACACCCGGGCTTCATCCTCAGCGTGTGCCTCTCGGATAATAACGTCACGCACATCTGGGCGAGACTGAGGAGAACGGCTGCGCGCCAAGCGCCTCAACACTTCGCGGTGCGTGCGAAAGGCCAACTGCTCCGGCAAAGCGTCCAGGGTAAACACCCCCACGTCCTGCGCATCGTCGCCAGCGCGCAATTCTCCGCCCACGGGCCGGGCACGATAGAAGATGATGATGCCGCTCTGGACCGGCCCCTCCGGGAAGGAGTAGACACCGAACAGCTCCAACAACTCGACGTCTAGCCCGGTTTCCTCTTTACACTCCCTCACCGCTGCCTGTTCGACGCTCTCATCTGCCTCAATGTAGCCTGAGGGAAGCGCCCACCACCCCATAAACGGCGGTTGGCCCCGCTGAATCAATACGACGCCCTCCTCCATCTCCACCAGCACACCTGCGCCAGGCACAGGGTTACGGTAGAGGATGAAAGCGCAGCTAGGACAGACCTCACGCAAACGTCCTCCCACGTCGGCTGTCTCCATTGTCGTACCGCAGCGCGGGCAGAAGGTCGCCGCATTGTTATCCACCCTCTATCTCAGCCTCCCGATCCTCCTAGCGACCAGCCACGCCGCCATACGTCGCCCGCCTTCCAAACCCACCAACCCGACCAGAACCAATCCCGGCACACATAGCCACTCCACTGCCAACCCCAGGACAATGCCACCCGCCACAAGGAGCAGGGCAAATCCCAGGACAACCCATCTCTCGCGCAGACGCAAGCGACGTGTACCCACGACCATCACCAGGCTCAACACACCGCCCAGCGCCAAGGATGCCGCTGCCCAGGGCGCGTTCCGGCGCACTGCCCAAGAGACGACGGGCGATATCCGTCGCTGTTCCTCTACCTGTACACTGACGAATTCCTGCCCGTCCCAGGCAAAAATCTCGATGCGAAAAGGCTGCCACAACGGCGAGCCGGCTGGCGGCAGGTCACTCACAGTCCAGATGACTGCCCCACCTCCCCATTCCTTCACCGTGGACTGGGGGCGCATCACGCCTGCTAGGCTACTACTGAATACCCCCAGCTCGACCAGGTACAGATCTGGAGTGTAGGTAAACACGCTCAGACGGTCGGTATAGCGCAGCGGCGCCACAAAGTCACCCCGTTGTCTATCCGCCTTTTCGGTGACAACGAGCAATTCGGGGAAACCATCGCCGGTCAGATCGCGCAAGTCCGCACTGGCACTGACGCCATCTAGCTTCCACTCATCAGCCCGAATCCACACTCCCCCCCGCTGTCCAAACAACAGCACGCCGGAACCGCCCATGAAGGATTCCTGCGCCAGAGTTCTCAATGTCAGGACTGCCAACGCCTCCAATACGCCATCGCTGTTGGCATCCAGTTCATAGTAACTGACCAATTCATAGCCGGCATCAAAGAAGGAGCGAGCAAGCGACAGGGGTGCCTGGTCAAGGGCTGGATCTGGCTGAACTTCTGGAGATGCCTCTCCGCCGCACCCACAGATAAGGCAACTCAGTAATAGGGCAATCCAGACTGCGCGCCATCGCCCTTTCACGGGCTCCTCACTATCCGGTATCTCCCACACTTCAGACAGGCAATATTGTGGCCCGCAGTTTCGGGGCATAGATGTCAACAATCTGAGACGTGATCGAATTCGCGCGGATGATCTCACCATATAGATCGGCGCTGCGGCGCGGTTTGCGAGCCTGGGTTTCAGGATCGAGCGAAAAAAGACCAAAGCGCAGCGTCCACCCCTCGGCCCACTCAAAATTATCCACTAACGTCCAGTGATAATAACCCATAACCGGGTAGCACAACTGAATCGCGTGCCACATCTGATGGAGGTGAGCCAAAAGATAGCGCGGTCGCTGATCGTCGTCATCGTCGGGAATGCCATTCTCCGTGACGTAGATGGGCAAACCCAGACGCGCTAGCCGCTGGAGGCAGGTGAACATACCACGAGGGTAGAACTCCCCATAACCGCCATCGAGCAACTCCGCACCTTCGGCGTGCTGACGGCGGCCGAAGAGTGACTGGGACTGGGTGCGGTCAAAGGTAACTAGAGCACGCGTGTAGTAGTTGAGGCCGATCCAATCGAGGGTGCGTCGCAACTTCCATGCCAGCCCAAAGCCCAAAGGCATCGTCCAGCGTCCTTTGGTCAACGCAGTCAGGATAGCTTGGTTAAAGACCTTGTCTGTCGCTTTGGCGACGCGCCGGTCCAGCAGTGAGCGAGGATTGACCGGATCGAAGAGGCGCATATGATGGGCGAGGCCGACACGGGCGTCAGGCTGAAGGGTATGAATCTCCCGGTAGGCGGCAGCATGACCCGCCAGCATGTTCCGGATGACGCGCAGTGCTGTCTTCAGATCGGACTGACCCGGTGGAAAGACGCCTTCCAGGTATCCAAGGATACCATAGACGTTGGGTTCGTTGATGGTGCACCACAGATCACAGTACTGGCCCAACGACTCCACGACCCGGCGTACGAAGCGAGTGAAAAGCGCGACTGTCTCTGGGGCTGCCCAACCACCCTGCTCGGCCAGCCAACGGGGGTTGGTAAAGTGATGCAGCGTGACCATCGGCTCAATGCCACGCTCACGTAGACCCTGCAGCATCTGGCTATACCGCTCTAGGGCGGAATCATCAAACACGCCAGGGCGAGGCTCGACCCGCGACCACTCAATCGAAAGCCGAAGGGCGTTCACCCCTATTGCGGCAGCGCGGTCAAAGTCGGCTTCAGCGTTACTCCACCAGTCACAAGCTATCCCAGAAGTGTGCCCTTCCTTGATGTGACCATCCGTCTGCTCCCAGGCCCACCAATCGTTGTGGATGTTCTCGCCCTCGACCTGGTGTGCAGCGGTGGCAACACCCCACTTGAAAGCGGCAGGAAAATGAAACCTAGCGCGGGGCAGTGAGACTGCCTTCTTTTCACCAGCAACGACTCCAATGGAACGAGCCGAGCGAATCGGCTCCAAAGGTTTGGGCTGCGCCAGTGGCTCAAGCGCCGCAGAGGCCAGTTCAGGAGACCGTCTCTCCAACCCTGCTTGATCAAGAATGAGCTCGTCAGCTCCTCTGGTGACGCTCGTGGCAGGCTTGGCTCTCATCTCGCCCATTGGGATTTCGAGCTCTCCCCGGGTCAACTCAGAGAGCTGTTCATCTTCTGGAGCCATCTCCGGCTGCATCAGGTCCAAATCCACATCTTGGAATGGATCGTCGCCCAGGATCTGCAGGTACAGTTCACCCTCCTCCCGCTCCAACCATTCCATATCCAGTTTCTCAAACGGATCATCGCCCAGCACGCGATCCGACTCTTTTGCAGCATCGGGCTTTTTCTTTTTCTTAGCCATCACCAAGGACCCTCTCTACCAGATGCCGGTAGTCAGCCGCGGCGGAACTGCGCGGTGAATACTCGTATATCGTCATATGGTGACTGGGAGCCTCCGTAAGCTTCACATTTGTATTGATGGGTTCGGTCACTCTGTCAGCAAAATGGCGTTGCAGGATCCCCAAGACCTCGCGATCCTGCCTCACCCGAGCAGAGTAGAGCGTGGGCACAATCAGATACAGACACACACGATGACCCGGTATCCGGCTGACCTGCTTTAACGTTTCGATCACCTGTCGGATTCCTATCATGGCCATGTAACTCGTCGCTACCGGCACCATGAGCTCCCGGACATACTGCAGCCCACTCTCGCTCAAGATGCTGGCCGAAGGCGAAAAGTCAACAATGATGTAATCGTATTCATCCTCCAGGCCGCGCATTCTGATGTCTAGCAACTTCCTAGCCAACTGCTCATCACTCATACGCCACAGCTCTCCCTCAGCCCTTAGGAGGTTACTGTCGCTGGCGATGAGATCGAGGTTGTACCGTGCCTGGACGATGCTATCGTGCAGCTTTGTTTGTCCAAGCAACACGTGAGCAAGAGAGTAGGTATACTGCACCCCAAAGCACGTCGCTAGGCTGCCCTGGGCATCCAGGTCTATGCAGAGCACGCGCTTCCCGCGCAAGGCCAGACCAGCGCCCAGATTCACCACCGTGGTCGTCTTGGCCGTACCACCCTTGTAGTTCAACACACCAATGCGTCTGCCCATGTTGATTCCTTCCCGCCCCTCTATGCGCAGAGGTGCTAACTCCCTAACTGATCAGGATACGCCCATAGTCTTATTGTACAGCGGGTTGCAGATAGGGGCAAGCCCACACAATTTCGCCCGCTGCTGCACACGCGCATCAACTGGGTGCCTCGAAGGGACGAAAACCCCATCCCTGTACTCTCTCTGTCGCGCTGACGACGACAAAGGCATTCGGGTCAAGCTGGTACACGATCTCCTCCTGATTGGGAAGGTTGGTTGAAGCAGGGTCTCCGCGAGATGACCGGCCCAATCCGCCGAGGGGCGAAAGGGCGGTGCGAGCATAGCGGCAAGGAAATCGGTCTCCAGCAGATGCACACGATAGGCCCAAAGAACATAGTATCTATAGCGACGTGCCTCGATATACAGAAAGGTGAGAAGCAGCGCAAAGACCAGCAAGAGCACAAAGTGGGGATTATCCCGGGCGCCGAAGACAAAAGTAAGTGCTGCCCCTGCGCTGACAACCGCCCAGTTTGTGGTGGCGTCCAGCCGGGTGCGCCAGGTATTTGACCGGGCCAACTCTCCCCGGTAGAAATGGACCATCGCCGTGGTAAAGTGAGCTGGATCCAGATGATAACCCCGAAAAGCCCACATGCAGTTGTCTTCCTCACCTATAGATTCGGCCTGTTGGCCTTTGATCCGTTCGCTCATTGTTCCTCATCTCTGCAGATCAGCACGGATACGATACGTGGCTGCACGGTTGGCGCTCTCTACAGCCTATCCACCAAGTGCGAAATTGCGCGACGCAGAAAACCTTCATCCAATACACCCAGGGGAGAAGGCGTCTCCAGGACACGGTGCGGGATGTGCAATTTCGCCGGGTCGAACCCCTCTCGCAGCTTGAAATCGTATTTGCGCCGCAGGGTCTCCCGCCCTAGTCGAGCGATGTCATCGTTCGAGCGCTCAAAACCAGTGACCGATAACACCCGCCTGACGGTTTCCGGTGTATAGACCCCACGCGCAAAGAAGCAAACCACCAGGCTGCTCAGCACCTGCCGCCAGCGTTCCTCTTCAAGCAATGCATCCGCGATCTCTGTCGGCGTGGCCGGTTTCCCCTCGGTGATTACTCTCTGATCTACACTGTACCCAGCGCTATCTAGATGACTATGCCGCGCTCCAGTCAGGTAAGTCAGGTGGACCGCGGGGCCGGTATGATAGCCTGGCATCTCGTTTCCGCCGAATGCTAGCCCGTAATCAGTGCCACCGTAGACCGATGCGGCATGCGCCACCCCCCGCGCCAGTGCCTGGTAAAAGTCGTTGGGCTGAGATACGATACATCGGACTGCCTCGATGTAGGCAGGATAGTTCCCCCAGCCCAGCGCTAACCCATCCGTCTCCCGCGTGGAGATTACGCCCCGTTCCAGAGCCTCCGTCGCCCAGGCCAGCGTCACCCCGGTACTCATCACATCTAGTCCCTGCACCTCCGCCTCGTCCATCAACTGGAGCATGCCGAGCACGTCAGAACCACCAAGCATACTGCCCATCGCGTACGTCGGCTCGTGGTCATATCCCAGCATAGAGGTCTTGTAGAAATAAGGCTCGTTAGGATGAGGAATACGAAGAGCAGCGAGATGAATACAGGCCACCGGACAATGGGCACAAGCCAGCCGTCGGCCCAAATACTGCTCAGCCAGCCGCTCACCAGATATCGCCTCTGCGTTCTCGAAACAAGCCTGTTGGAGATTACGCGTGGGCAGGGCACCGATGGCGTTTAGAGGGAGCATGTTTACCGACGTACCCAACTCGTGGTACTTCTGCATCAGAGGCGACTCGGTGGCAGCCCGGAAGACAGCATCGTAGGCCGTCCGGTAGGCCTGTCGGTCGGCCACCGACAGGGAGCACCGACCAGAAACAACCAGCGCCTTCAGTCGTTTGCTGCCAAAGACCGCCCCTAACCCAAGCCTGCCGAAGTGGCGATAGGTCTCGGTGATCACACAGGCATAAGTGACCTTCCGCTCACCCGCTCGACCGATGCGCATAATCGTGCGCATACCGGAGCCGGATTCCCGTTCCCGCAGAACGCTGCCAACCGTGTAACTGGAGCGCATCCCCCACAGGGCAGACGCGTCACGAAAATGGACCTGATCACCCTCAACGACCACATAGACCGGAGTGGGACTGGCTCCCCGGATGACGACCGCCCCGTAGCCAGCCATACGAAGAGCGACCGCACTCCGCCCCCCGGAGTGACTCTCACCCAAGTTGCCAGTGTGAGGAGACTTGAACATCGCCACCGTCTTTGAGGCCATCGGGAAAAGACCGACCAACGGTCCTACGGCCAGGATGATGGGGTTCTCCGGTCCCAGAGGCTCAGCTCCCTGAGGGCATTCCTCCTCCAACAGGCGCACTGCCACCGCCGTCCCGCCAACGCTCTCGTCGAATAGGTCGCCTCGCTCCTCAACCCAGAAACGACGGCGGGAGAGATCCACGTATAGTACCCGGCACAGCGGATCACCCTGCAGCATAAGGGACCTCCTCGACCTCGGTCAGTTCCTCCAGGGCCAACACATTGTAGGGACAGTAGGAGGCACAGTAGCCACAGTAGACACAGATCTGAGGCTTGCCCTGTGCTGAATCCCAAAAGACCGCCCCCATCGGACAGGCCTCGACGCAGTTGCCACAGCCGATACATAGCTCATGCCGCAGGCGCACCCCACCGCCAGGCCGGAATATGAGGGCATCTGTGGGACAAACACGAGCACAGGGGGGATCGGCACACGCCCGACATACGATGACGACAAAGCCCTTCCGCATGCCTCCCGCCGAGTGGACGCCGATGCAGGCTCCCGCCAGCCCACCCTGCCCCAGTCGGCGTACACAGGCGAACATGCACGACTGACAACCAACACATCGATCCACGTCTACGACGGAAAGCCTCTTCGCCACCAAATTCTCCCCCCAAGAGAGCCCAATCCGGCACCCACATCGAACAAGGGACACGCGGTACGGTGCTGTCCCCACCTATACTATTATAATCTACTCGCGGGAAAATGCCCACTGGCCCTGCAACAGATCAGGAGCAATCGCCACGTCGATCTTTGACTTTTATCAATGAATGTGCTAATATATGGATAATCGGTTTTATACTGGCTCTCATCATTCGCTGTGTAGTTCGGCTACGCGTATTCATTGGTTCATCCATAATCTTTACTGCGAAGTCGTACAATACTAAGACGAACCCGTGCTAAGGTATGGCAGCGCCAGACTGCGCACGGTCTCTGTTGGCAGGTGAGAGCCTTGTTGGTGCTCACCTGTTTTCATATCAGTTTCATAATCCAGGTCTTTACCAATTATGGAGGTAGTCTTTATCTATGAGCGCAGAATTCATCTCACGCATTGTTGGCATGATGCTGATGGCGATCGGAGGGGTCTTTTTGGGCATCCATATAGCCGACCTAACAGGAGGATCGCCATATCAGTATGCGGCTATCTTTCTACTGGTCGGCGCACTGATCGGCCTGGTGCTGACACCCTATGTGACCGTGCGACCTTTTACAGCACTGCGTAAACGCATCCGTCAAGCACCGGCGCACCAGCTTCTATCCGCAGTACTTGGAATGATCGTTGGCCTGATCATCGCTGGTCTAGTCTCGTTCCCCCTTTCCATGCTTCCGCAGCCCTTCAGCCAGGTTCTGCCCTTCGTCGCTGCTCTGGCCTTTGGCTATCTGGGCATTATGGTGATGCTTACACGTCAACATGACATACTCAATGCTATCCGCGGGCAGTTGCCAACGCGAGGCGAGGGCCAACATGAAAGCAGCAAGGCCGAGTATCGACATAGACCCGTGTTGCTGGACACCAGCGTCATCATTGATGGGCGCATCGCTGACATCAGCCGCACCGGTTTCATCGAAGGCGAGATGTTGGTCCCACGCTTTGTGCTCAACGAACTCCAGCACATCGCTGACTCATCTGATCCCCTGCGTCGCAACAGAGGGCGCCGGGGACTCGATATGTTACACCGACTTCAGAGCGAATCGGTCACGCCCGTCCGCGTCACTGATATGGACATCGAGGGGGTGCGCGAGGTTGATGACAAGCTGGTATTGTTGGCGAAGCAGTTGCGCTGCGCCATTGTCACCAACGACTACAACCTCAATCGCGTGGCAGAATTACAGGGCGTGAGAGTGCTTAACATCAACGAATTGGCCAACGCTGTCAAGGCCCTCTTTCTGCCTGGTGAATCCCTCAACGTCAAGATCGTCCAAGAGGGAAAGGAAATCGGCCAAGGGGTCGGCTATCTAGACGACGGCACCATGGTCGTTATCGAGGACGGAGAGCTATACATTGACAAAGAAATGGAAGTGACCGTGACCAAAGTACTGCAAACAACAGCCGGCCGAATGCTTTTTGCCCGATTGGCAAGACAGGACTGAGGGAGAATGCGACAATGAGCCTACAAGTTTACAATTATCTAACCCGCCAGAAAGAGACTTTCAGACCTTTGGAGCGCGGAACAGTGGGAATGTATGTCTGTGGTCCAACGGTATATGACCATGCTCATCTGGGTCACGCGAAAACGTACGTGGCAATGGATGTGATCGTACGCTACCTGCGCTACCTGGGCTACAGAGTCCGTTACGTCCAGAACATAACCGACGTGGGCCATCTGCTGAACACAGGTGAGGACCGCATCCTCAAGGGAGCCCGACGGGAACGAATCGAGCCGATGGAGGTAGTGGAGACCTACACTCGTTCCTATTTTGAGGATATGGATGCTTTGGAAGTTGTCCGGCCGAACATCTCTCCTCGCGCCAGCGGCCACATCCCCGAACAGATTGAGCTCATCAAGACGCTGCTCGACAAGGGATACGCCTACGAGACACCGGAAGGCGACGTCTACTTCTCGGTGCAAGAGTTCGACGAGTACGGCAAGCTCTCCGGGCACAAGATCGATGAACTCGAAGCGGGGGCACGCGTGGCAGTGCGGGAGGAGAAGCGACATCCGGCCGACTTTGCGTTGTGGAAACACGCTGAGCCAGAACACATTCTACGTTGGCCCTCTCCCTGGGGTTGGGGTTATCCAGGCTGGCACGCCGAGTGCACGGCGATGGCGACCAAGTATCTGGGCGAGACGCTCGATATTCACGGTGGTGGATTGGACAACATCTTCCCCCACAATGAGTGTGAGATTGCTCAGTCAGAGGCTGCCACCGGAAAGCCCTTCGCTCGTTACTGGATCTTGAGCGGATCTCTGACCGTCAATGGGGTCAAGATGAGCAAGAGCCTAGGCAACTTTCTCACCATCAAGGACGCACTCAAGATTTACAGTCCGTGGGCAATCCGTTTCTTTATCCTCTCGAGCCACTACCGGAGTCCAGTTGACTTTAGCCGTGACGCGGTACTAGCAGCCGAGCGGGGTGTTGAGCGGCTGCACAACACTGTGCGAGCACTACGGAAGAGATTGGAGGATGCCATGCCGACTGGCACGGCCGACCTCTCCTATATCACCGAGCTCGATCCCCACCGCGATGCGTTTACGGAAGCGATGAACGACGACTTGAACACTCCCAAAGCCATTGCCGCCCTCTTCGATCTCAACAAGGAGGTAAATACACTGCTCGCCTCAGGACAGCCATTGGGTCGCGGTACGCTGTCGGCGATTGATGGCCTCTACCGCGACCTGGGCGAAAAGGTCCTGGGCATTATCCCCAGCGACCTGATCCAGGATATTGGCGGGGAGTTGGTCGGCAGACTAATGGACATCATCCTGGGCATCCGCCAGCAATACCGCCAGGCAAAGGACTGGGATCAGGCAGATACGCTGCGCCGCCAACTGACAGACCTAGGTGTCGTGGTCGATGACCGGCCTGACGGGCCAGTCTGGCGGTTGGAGCGCAAGGAAGGATGAGAGAGATTCTCTACGGCCGACACGCAGTTTGCGAATCGCTGCGGGCCGGACGGCGCAGATCCCAGAAGTTGATGCTGGCCGAAGGTGTCCGTCAGACGGATGTCGTCGGCCAGATCATTTTGCTGGCTGAGCAAGCCGGGGTGTCTGTGCACCGCACCGCCCGGCGCAACCTTGACGAGATCGGCAACATCCATCATCAAGGCGTGGCATTGGAGACAAGCGCGTATCCCTACGTCTTGCTCGACGACATCTTGACCGCAATTCAATCCTGTGATACCCCACCATTGCTCCTGCTGCTTGACCAATTGCAGGACCCACAGAACGTGGGAAGCCTGCTGCGCACGGCTGAGGCCGTGGGCGTGCAGGGGGTAGTCATACAACGGCGGCGTGCGGCAGGTATCACACCAGCGGTGGTCCACGCGTCGGCCGGCGCAGTTGAACACCTGACCGTGGCACAGGTGACCAATGTGGTGAGCGCCATCGACAAGCTTAAGGCGCACGACGTGTGGGTAGCCGGGCTGGAGGCGGCACGCGGGGCACAGCGATACGATCAGACGGACTTGCATGGTCCCCTGGCGATTGTAGTCGGAAGCGAAGGGCGAGGTCTACGGCGGCTGGTGCGGGAGCGGTGCGACTTCCTGCTGGAACTGCCTATGTATGGCCGGGTGACCTCTCTCAATGCTTCCGTTGCTGGTTCGGTAGTGCTCTACGAAGCGCTGCGACAGCGACAGGGAACACCGACACAATGAAACGACGTTGGCCCGTCCTTATCATTGGCCTCGTGGTCAGCCTGACCCTCCTTTGGTACGCTCTACGCGACCTGCGCTTGGAAGAAGTCTGGACGACAGTGCTAGAGGCCAACTACTGGTGGTTGATCCCCAGTGTCGCGGTCTATTTTGTCTCCGTCTGGTTCCGAGCCTGGCGCTGGGGGTTCTTGCTGCGGAGCATCAAACGGGTCTCGGCCAACCGTCTCTTCCCCGTCGTTGTCGTCGGCTATATGGGCAATGATATCCTTCCGTTTCGGCTGGGCGAGGCACTGCGGGCCTACGTCCTGTGGCGCAGAGAGGGTATCAACATCGGCACCACCCTGACCACTGTCGTGCTCGAGCGCCTGTTTGACGGACTGACTATGGTGCTGTTTGTCCTCTTTGGCCTCCTGTTCATCCCTCTATCGACCTTCCTCAGCCGGTTGGTCACTATCGCCAGCGTTGTTTTCTTTGGCGCTTTGGTGATATTCCTGTTCATGGCATCAAAGCCCGATCTGCTCCAACGCATCGCTCGCACTCTGACCGAGCGGCTGGTGCCCGCACAGTTCCGGTCTCCGGTGTTGGGACTGATCGAGGGAGTGGTTGCCGGTTTGGAAAGCCTGCGCAGAGGACGAGACGTGCTGGTTCTGTTTGGCGTGACAGTCTGGGTATGGCTCATCGAGACGGCCAAGTACTGGCTGGTCAGCTTCGCCTTTCCCGATCTGCATTTATCTTATGTCGGCATCCTGCTGATGGGCGGGGCGGTTAACCTGCTCACCGCTCTGCCGTCCCTACCGGGCTACATCGGCACATTCGAGGTGGGAATCAAGATCCTGGAGAGCATCGGCGTGTCCTCGGCTTCAGCGGGGAGCTATATCCTCATCCTTCATGCCATCCTTCTGTTGCCGGTGACACTATTGGGATTGGTCTTTATGGGGCTGGAGGGAATACGATGGACGGAGGTAGGGAGACTGGGCCGACTAGAGATGTAAGGACAGGATGACAGGACGACAGGTCACCGCGTGACGGCCGACCAGAGATAGGGACAAATGGGATCCCCAATCATCGCCTGAATGAGCTTACAGCTCAGCAGCCATTCGAGTCTGATCAGTGTGATTCGGGGTTTGATATGGACATTGGTATCATCGGGGCAGGAGTAACAGGTCTTTCGGCCGCATACGAGCTGACAAAGAGGGGACACGCCGTGACCGTCTACGAGGCGCGGCCTTATGCTGGGGGTCTCGCGGCAGGCTTCCGCGACGAGCGATGGGAATGGTACCTCGATCGCTTCTACCATCACTGGTTTGCCTCCGACGAAGCCGTCATTGGCCTGATAGAGGAGTTGGGGGCCCGCGACAAGCTCTTTTTCCCCTGGCCCACTACCTCCATCTATCAGCAGGGGCAGCTTTATCCCCTCGACAGTCCTATCCCGACGCTGAAGTTTATCCCTATCTCGCAGTTGCATCGCGCTATCCGCGTGCTGCAGTTCACACCGTTGCCCGTTGTAGACCGTTTGCGAGTTGGGCTGGCGGCCGTTTACCTGACATTGACCAAGAACTGGCACCCACTCGAGCACGTCACCGCTGATGAATGGATGCGCCGCGTGGCTGGCGAGCGAGCATACAACGTGTGGTGGAAGCCACTGCTGATAAGCAAATTCGGTGAGGAAAACTATCGGGACGTAAACATGGCCTGGATGTGGGCCAGGGCATACAAACGGAGCGCTCGCCTGGGCTACTTCGTGGGTGGGTTCCAAGCCTTCGTGGACCTCCTTGTTGAGCGGATGCGAAATCAGGGCGGCGAGGTACACCTCAACACGCATGTGCGTGGCATCCGCCGTGCTGGCGACCGAATACGTCTGGAAATAAAGACCGCCAGGATGGACCACGAGCAGGTCATTGCCACTTGCTCTCCACACATGTTGCGCGAGCGCACACCCGAGCTGCCTCCTGACTACACCGCCGGTCTCGATGCCCTCAAGTCTATGGGTGCGGTAGTGCTCGTGCTGGCCCTCAAATCCCGCTTCACCGACGGTCACTACTGGATCAACCTGCCCAAAAGCGAGGGCATTCCTTTCATGGGCCTGGTAGAACACACGAACTATATCAGCTCCGAGCACTACGGCGGCGATCACTTGGTCTACTGCGGCGATTATCTGCCCCCCGACCACCCGTACTTCGACTACAGCAAGGAGCAATTGCTGGCAGAGTACCTGCCGGGGCTGACCAAGATCAACCCCGACTTCCGCCGTGACTGGGTACGAGCCAGTTGGATGTTCACTGAGAAATACGCCCAGCCGATCCCTACGCTGAACCATTCGCGCAACATTCCTCCACTAAAGACACCGATCAACGGGCTTTGGATGGCAAACATGAGTCAGGTCTATCCTTGGGACCGAGGGACCAACTACGCAGTGGAGATAGGACGGCGGGTGGCACGGGAGGTGATGAGTTGAGAGCAGCTATCCTCACCATCGGCGACGAACTGACCAGCGGCTATCGTCTGGACACCAACTCCCAGGTCATCGCCCAGCGACTGTCCCTCTTGCCCGCTGAAGTCGTCCTGCACCTCAGCGTGGGTGACAATCTGGAGGCCATCCACACAGGGCTGCACGTCGCGCGGCATATAGCCGACATTGTCGTTATCACCGGTGGTTTGGGGCCCACCGAGGACGACCTGACGCGCCAGGCCGTGGCCGCCCACTTCGGCCTGCAATTGGTGGAAGATGCCCAGGCGCTGGCCCACATCAAGGAGCGATTTACGCGCTATGGCCGCACGATATCAGAGAGTAGCCGCATCCAGGCCCAGGTACCCACAGGAAGCACGACCATCTACAACGACCGAGGCACGGCCGCTGGCTTCTATCTTGTGACAGATGGAAAGCACATCTTTGTCACTCCTGGCATCCCCTACGAGATGGAGGGGATGCTGGAGAGGTTCATCTTGCCTCGACTGCAAGAGTCGGTAGGAGACGGTCGTCACGTCCAGCGGGCAGCCCTCAAGGTCTATGGCTTGGGGGAGCCAAAGATCAATGAGCTCATCCGCCCGATGCTAGGGCGAAATCGCAATCCACTGCTTGGGCTCCTCCCCCACCGAGGGACCATTACCATCGAGGTGGTCGCTTCGGCGACCACCCCAGAGGAAACCAGAGCACTGATCGAGGCAGACATGGCGGCGCTGCGGGCCGCACTGGGGCGGTACGTTATCAGCGAGGACGAACGAGACCTACCTCAAGTGGTGGCCGACCTTTTGACCGAGAACAAGCTGACCATCGCGACGGCGGAACTGGGCACAAGCGGACTGGTGGCCAGCCGCCTGACCGAACCGGAAGGTTGCTCGCGCTGGTTCCGTGCCAGCAGCGTACCAGACTTGGACCCGGCACAGGATGACGAAGGAGCCGCTCTTGCGCAAGCCTTAGCTGCTCGCCAAGCTACAATCGCCGATGTTGGTGTGGGTGTGGGGCCGGTTCTCGTCCCCTCAGACAGCACTCCTCGGCAGCCTTACGGCGTGGTCCACGTGGCCGTAAACCTGCACGGGCAGGAGGTGTGTCAGCGACTCACTTTCAACGGCGACCGCGCTCGCGCGCGAGAATGGGCTGCTGACGCTGCTCTGGCGCTGGTGCGACTGCAGTTGCTGAAGTGGAGTGACATCTGAAATGCCCGATTATTGCCTGTCTCCCTGTGTCGCCGAGAAGATCTTTTGTCCGCCGCTCGAGGCTATGGTATACTCTGACCAGGAACTAGGAAAGAACAGTGTTCTTCGGATCAGGGAGGAAGGCTCAGGACAATCCAGGGCGATCTAGTCATTACATGAACTGGCAGCACACACCTTATACTCTTCCCTTGCTCATAGCAGCGGGTATCTCGGCCGGCCTGGCACTCTACTTCTGGCGAAGGCAACGAGGAACCGGGGCAACGCCGTTCGTGTTCCTCATGCTGGCCTTGATCGTGTGGTCGGTGGGCTACGCGCTGGAGCTTGCTAGTGTCGACCAGGCACAAAAGGTCTTTTGGGCCAAGGTGCAGTATCTGGGCATTGCCCCTCTACCTGTGGCGTGGCTGGCCTTTGCGCTTCAATATGCTGGCCGGGAAGGGTGGCTGACACACCGCAACCTGGCTGCGTTGACGATCGAGCCCTGTGTCATATTGCTGCTAGTCTGGAGCAACGACATCCACGGCCTGATCTGGCAGAAGATCGAGCTAGACACCAGCGGCTTGTTCTCGGTGCTCGACCTGACTCACGGTCCGTTTTTCTGGGCGCACATCGCGTACTCCTACCTGTTGCTCCTGGGCGGCACAATCGTGCTCCTCCGGACGCTTGTCCGCTCGCCGCGACTGTATCGCGGGCAGGCCATCGTCGTGCTGATTAGTGTCCTCGCACCGTGGGTGGGGAACGTGCTTTACATCTCCGGCCTGAATCCATTCCCCGGCCTGGATCTGACCCCCTTCGGTTATACGTTGACTGGCCTGGTGACGACCTGGGGGCTCTTTCGCTTCCGGCTGTTGGATACAGTGCCAGTGGCGCGGGATGCCGTTGTCACGGGTATGGCCGATGGCGTGATGGTGTTGAACGCACAAGATCGTATCGTGGATCTCAACCCGGCAGCCGAGCGCATCATCGGATGGTCGATCTCAGAGGCGGTCGGGCAGCCAGCCGACCGGGTGTTGTCCAGTTGGCCTGACCTGGTTGAGAGCTATCACGGTATGGAGGATGCATACACAGAGATCGCGGTGCACGAGGGCGAGGTGCAGCACACCTATGAGCTGCGCATCTCACCTATGCGCGACCGGCGGGGCCGTTTCACTGGCCATCTGATCGTCTTCCACGATATCACAGACCGCAAGCAGGTCGAAGCGGCCCTGGTGGCCCAGAAGCAGTGGTTCGAAAAGCTGGTTGCCGTGGCCCGTGCAACGGCTGAACGGTTCACCTTGGATGCTACGCTCCAGAACGTGCTAGAGGTAGCCGCCTCCCTCACAGGCGCCGAACATGGCAGCTTGTTTCTGTTGGGCGAGGATGATGTCGTGACCCATGCAATCCTCGCACGGGGCAAGGTGACACCGGCGCAAGAGCAGGAGATTGTGGGCCTGGTGATGGATCGGGGGCTGTCCGGCAGGGTCGTCCGGGACCGTAAGGCCGCGTTGGTCGGCGACACGACCCACGACGACCGCTGGTTGATGCTGCCCGACGCGCCGTACACGGCCCGCTCTGCCCTGGTCGTACCGATTATGAGCCGATCGTCGGTGCTGGGTGTGCTCACTCTAACCCACCCGGGGGTCGATCACTTCAACGCCGAACACCTGGAGTGGATGCAGGCGGCCGCCGATCAGATGGCGCTCGCCTTGCGCAACGCGCAGATATACGACGCGCAGCGCCGTCTGGCCAATCGCCAGGCCACACTTTACGAGGTACTCCGCGCTGTGGGAGCATACCTCGACCCTGAGGCTGTGATCAAAGTGGCAGTGATCGTCGTAGCCCGCATGACGAGCTGGCCTGCGGTGGCCGTTCTCCTGCCTGATAAAGAGGACAGGGAATCGGCAACTCACCTGGTTGTTCATGCAGTGGCCGGTGTTCTCTCTGGCGTCGAGGGCCGGCATCTTCCCATCGATCAGGGCATCACTGGGCGCGCTTTCAGGATGGGTCAGACACAGTATGTGCCCGACGTCAGCGCTGATCCCGATTACGTGGCGGACGACCCAGCCATCTACAGCGAACTGGCCGTCCTGTTGCAGCGCGGCGAGCGGGTGCTGGGCGTGCTCAACATCGAGAGTGACAGACGCTCTGCCTTTGATACCGAGGATATCCAGTTGGCCGAGTCCCTGGGCGAAGCCATCGCCCTGGCGGTGGACACGGCGCGGTTGTTCAAGGAGGTTGCCGACGGACGGGGGCGCCTGCAGGCGTTGATCGAATCCAGTCGTGACGGCATCATTCTTGTCGAAATGGACGGGCGTGTACCGGTCGTCAATGCGCCGGCACTTGAGCTCTTGGGCTTGCCTGGTCAGCCCGAGGACTGGATTGACCAAACCATTCGAGACGGTCTAGTCATCCTCCGTCGCCACGTCCCAAAAGTCGTGCGGGCTGCGTTGGCCGAGATACGCCGCATCGAGAAGGGAGACGAGCCATCTGGCGAAGGCGAGTGCGAGGTATCGCCCCGCACGATCCACTGGCTGAACCTGCCCGTGATGTCCGGCACAACGCCGCTGGGCCGACTGCTGATCCTGCGCGACGTGACTGAAGAGCGACTACTGGACAGGATGCGTGATGATCTGACCCACACGATGGTGCACGACTTGCGCAACCCACTTACCGCCATTTCTGTCTCCTTGCAGTTCTTGGATACGCTCATCGCCGATACCGCCTCATCCTATGAGCGTCAGATGTTGGATATCGCCCAGGAGAGCTCTCAGAAGATGCTGGGATTAGTCAGCGCGATTCTGGACATCAGCCGACTGGAGAATGGGCGGATGCCAGTGGTAAGGACCCAGGTATCGCTAGACGATCTCGTTGCTGGTGTGCTTGATTCCCAAGCCCCTCTCGCCACCGAGAAGAGGCTACATCTGGAAAGTGACATCCCGCCCGATCTGCCCCCAGCCTGGGTCGATGCCAAGCTGATCGAGCGGGTGCTGCAAAATCTAGTGGGCAATGCTATCAAATTCACGCCGTCCGGCGGTGTAATTCGCGTGACAGCCGGAATCGACGACACTGCCGAGCATCCTCGGCTTCTCGTTTCCGTCAGCGACACCGGTCCAGGCATCCCGCCCGAAATTCAAGACCGGCTGTTCCAGAAATTCGTCACCGGCCGCCAGGAGGAACGCGGCAGCGGGCTAGGCCTGGCCTTCTGCAGGATGGTTGTGGAGGCGCACGGCGAACGCATCTGGGTGGAGAGCACTCCAGGGAGTGGCACGACCTTGTTCCATACCCTACCTATGCTTCCAAGCGAGCCGCAAGAGACTCTTTAGGCGATCGTCGCCCTGGGCACTGAGCGATTCAGACGCAGTCGGGAACCGCACCCAGGGCGTGAACTGGTATCGGCCACGAGTACATCCCGGACTGGGTCAATCGGGCCGATCTGATGCGGGTTTGCGGTGTCGGCGAGGAGTACAGCAACCACTTCAGGCCAACACGCCCCACGGGGCTGCTGGGAACCTCGTAGCGCAGAGCATACTGCAGGCACTTGCCGGCCGGGGATAGGCCTTTTCCCGGTTGGATAGGATAGATTGGACTACTGGCACAGATTGCAGAACAAGGAGATAGATTCAAACCATGGCCAGAGTAAAAGATGAGAAGGAAAAGGGCCAGAAAGCGCGGATCTACACGGTTTGTGAGGCTCGTCTGCTACAATTGCCGCGCTGCGTAGAGTCCGACCGACGACCTTATGCCTCCTCTACCCTACTTGTCGTCAGCTCCAATTGCCGCTGATAGAGCTGGCTGTATAGCCCTCCCTGCGCCAGCAACTCGTGGTGATCGCCGACCTCACGGATTCGCCCTTCCTCGAGCGCGATGATCTTGTCGGCGTCGCGAACCGTGCTCAACCGGTGCGCGATGACGAGCGATGTGCGTCCTCTCATCACCTGCTCCAATGCCTGCTGGATCAGGTACTCTGCCTCGGCGTCCACCGACGAGGTCGCTTCGTCCAAGATCAGGATGCGCGGATCGGCCAAGATCGCGCGCGCCAATGCCAGTC
>Ga0180437_10002588_pt1 | contig 28456 bp, 24 predicted proteins | sample SS_ome_4_FD_132410 | JGI IMG/M metagenome (GOLD analysis project Ga0180437, IMG submission 132410) | Hypersaline lake sediment archaeal communities from the Salton Sea, California, USA - SS_3_D_1 metaG | ecosystem: Environmental > Aquatic > Non-marine Saline and Alkaline > Hypersaline >...
ACAGTGCAGGGCAGTGAGTGAGGAAGCGGTGAAATTTGCAGAAGAGAGCCCTGAGCCACCGCCTGAGGAGCTCTTCGAGCATGTGTTTTGTGAAGCTGAGATGGGTGAGATTCCGTCCGACAGACATAAGCCAGCCAGGCCCGAGTCCGATTGAACCGCATCCACCCGATATAAGTGCCAAGGACCCGAGTCCGATTGACCTTCAGCCAACGGAAAGAGTTCGCCGGGCTTGCATCCCGGGTATTGTATCCCTGGGCTTGCATCCCGGGGATTGTATCCCTGAGGAGGAGAGGCGTATGCCGATCATAACTTTTCGAGAGGCATTGCGGCAGGCGATGTACGAGGAGATGGAAAGGGACTCGAGCGTGATTCTTCTCGGGGAAGAAGTGGCTCAGTACAACGGAGCCTACAAGGTTAGCCAGGGACTTTTGGACGCCTTCGGTCCGAGGCGGGTGATAGATACTCCGATATCAGAAGAGAGCTTTACAGGAATCGGTATCGGTGCTGCCCTTGCGGGGCTCAGACCGATTGTTGAATGGATGACGTTCAACTTCTCTCTGCAGGCAGTCGATCAGGTGATCAACAATGCGGCAAAGTTGCGCTACATGTCGGGTGGTCAGTTTTGCGTTCCGATCGTATTCAGAGGTCCGAACGGTCCTGCTGAATATCTTGCGGCCCAGCACTCCCAGGCCCTTCAGTCAATATATGCACACATACCCGGGTTGAAGGTGGTGGCCCCGTCAACACCTCGAGATGCGAAGGGGTTACTCAAGACCGCAATCAGGGACGATAACCCTGTTATTTTCGTGGAAGCTGAGCTCATGTATGCATGGAAAGGGGAGCTGCCGGATGAGGACTTCCTCATACCTTTTGGAAAGGCAGAGCGAAGAAGGGAAGGAAAGGATGCAACAGTGCTGGGGTTTTCAAAACCGATGCGCGCAGTTCTATCAGCTGCAGAACAGCTCGAAAAGGAGGGTGTTCATGTGGATGTGATCGACCTCAGGTCGATACGTCCCCTTGACGAAGATATGATCTACGAATCTGTACGAAGGACGAACAGGTGTGTGGTGGTCGATGAAGCTTGGCCCTTCGCGAGTGTTGGTTCCCATATCGCATGGCTGATTTCGAAAAACTGTTTCGACTGGCTTGATGCACCAGTGGAGCTTGTCTCCTCCGAGGATGTGCCGATGCCCTATAACCATCGGCTCGAGCTTGCCACCCAACCCACAACCGCTAGGATCATAACTGCCCTGAAAAAGGTGATGTACGTGGAATAGGAGCAAAACCATGGCAGAAAAGGTATTGATGATTGCGCTTTCCCCTACAATGGAGTCTGGAACAATCCTGAAATGGCGGAAACAGGAAGGGGATTTTGTGGAAAGTGGCGATGTGCTGTGCGAGGTGGAAACCGACAAGGCGACGATGGAATACGAGTCGACTGCTGACGGTACCTTGCTGAAGATACTCCGGCAGGAAGGTGAAGAGGCCAGGATCGAGGAGCCCATCGCAGTGCTCGGTGAAAAGGGGGAAGACATTACCGCTCTTCTCAGAGATATTGCAGAATCAGTGCCGGAAAAATCGGAAAAACATGCGCAAGCGGAATCCAGCCAAAAAGAAGACATCAGCACCCAAAGTAAAGAAAGCCCCCAAGAAACGGTCAGTGCATTCGAGAGGACATCTTCGCCGGATGAATCTCGCCTCATGGAGAATTCCCAGGCGGTTGTGCAGGGGCTTCAGCCGGCGATCCCCTCTGACCACATGAAGGCATCCCCGATCGCACGGCAGCTTGCCCAGCAGCACGGTTTCAACCTGGAACGCATCAGGGGAAGCGGACCGGAAGGGCGCATAATCAAGAGAGACATCGAGAAGGCGATCGAGATCTCAGCAGGCGAGCCCGAAAGACAGGCCCGTACTCTGGCTCCCCCCGAAACAGAGGAAGTGGCTCTTTCCGGCAAGAGGAAGGTCATTGCACAGCGTATATCCGAATCAAAGTTCTCAGCCCCCCATTACTATCTGAGAACCGTGGTGGCCATGGACATTCTCATGGCTGCCCGGAGTGAGCTCAACAGGGGAAGAGACGAGAAGGTTTCACTCAACGCATTCATAATCAAATTTGTTGCCGAGGCGCTGAAGCGCCACAGGAATGTGAACGCGGGTTGGGGTGGGGACAAGATCATCCTGTTCGGAAGGGCGGACATCGGCCTGGCGGTCGCTCAGCAGGACGGTCTCATCACCCCCATCGTGAGAGACTGCTGGAACAAGGGAATCATCCAGATAGATCGCGAGATCAGACCGCTTATAGAAAAAGCCCTGAACAACCGGCTCAAAGTTGAGGAGTATACCGGAGCTACCTTCACCATCAGCAACCTGGGGTCCTTTGGAATACTCGAGTTCACAGCGATCATCAATCCGCCCGGGTCGGCGATTCTTGCAGTCGGACAGATCAGAAAGGAGCCGGTGGTTGAGGAAGACGAACAGATACGCATCCATTCCAATATGACTCTCACCCTTTCCTGTGACCACCGGGTCTTCGACGGAGCTGAGGGGGCGCTTTTTTTGAAGGATCTTAAAATACTGATGGAAAATCCCGTACAGGTGTTGTACTGACCCGGGCGATACCGGTGACGGTTTCTTTCCTTTACAAAATCCATGAATCGTAGTATCTATATCTCATTTCTGAATGAATCGGGGAGAAAGGAAGGACAATGGCACACACATACGAGTACGATCTGGTAGTTATCGGGGCAGGTCCTGGTGGATATGTTGCAGGCATTCGGGCATCCCAGCTTGGCCTGAAAGCCTGCGTGATAGAGAAGGACAAACCTGGCGGCGTCTGCCTCAACATCGGCTGCATCCCTTCCAAGGCGCTCATTCACCAGGCGGAGATATTCCGCTCAATTTCGGATCTGGAGAACATGGGGGTGAACGTCGACCGGTCAGGATTCGAATACCGCAGGGTGTTCGAAAAATCGAGAAAAGCGGCCGATACGCTCTCAAAGGGAGTGGGTTTTCTTTTAAAGAAGTATTCCGTTGAGCTCATTCAGGGAACCGCGCTTCTCAAAGGTCCAAACCAGGTATCGGTGGACTCGGGCAGGACGATCACCGGAAAAAGCATAATTGTGGCCACGGGATCTCGCCCGCGTTCCATACCGGGATTTGAGTTTGACGAGCAACGGGTGCTCTCTTCCGACGGTGCGCTGATGCTCGAGAAGCTTCCGGAGAGCATCATCGTTTTGGGCGGCGGTTTTATCGGCGTGGAGTTTGCTCATATCATGCACGCATTCGGCGTGAAGGTAACTGTCGTAGAGCTTCTTGACCGCCTGCTTCCGCTTGAAGATGCGGATTGCTCCGATGTGCTTGCGCGGGCATTCAGGCGGAGAAAAATCGAAGCATACACATCCACAAAGGCGCTGTCCATGAAAAAGGAGGGAGGGAAGGTGTCCGTTCTCCTGGAGAAGAAGGACACAAGCAAGGCAACCGTTGATGCGGAGAAAATTCTTGTGGTCGTGGGCCGCACACCGAATACGGAGAACATCGGCCTTGAAGCGGTTGGTATTGCAACGGAGAAGGGTTTCATTCCGGTGGGCGATTACTACCAGACAACCGTTCCTTCGATCCATGCGATCGGCGATGTGGTTGACACTCCTCAGCTGGCTCACGTCGCATCGAAGGAGGGCGAGATCGTGGCAGAGTATCTGGCAGGGAAGAGTCCGATTCCACGTATCGACCCGATGCTCATCCCTTCCGCAGTCTACTGTGAGCCGCAGGTGGCGAGCTTCGGATACAAGGAATGGCAGGCCCAGGAGCAGGGCGTGACTTACAAGAAAGCCTCCTTTCCCTTCAGGGGAACGGGGAAGTCTGTCGCAATCGAGAAAATCGATGGTATGGTAAAAGTGCTCTTTGACCCCGAGTCGCATGAGATACTCGGCGCCCATCTTGCCGGTGGTGAGGCAACGGAGCTTATCCACGAGATCATGCTCGCCAGGTCTTCAGAGCTTTTGCCGGAGGACATTGCGGGAATGATACACGCCCATCCGACACTCTCGGAAGCGGTGATGGAGGCAATGCGGGCAACCGAAGGCTGGACGATCCATGTGTGAAGCTTTGCATTACGGATCGAAATGCGGCATCAGTGTATGATGTCAATCCGCTATTCTGAACCTGTCTTTCTCCTGCAGCACGAACCCCTCCTTCTCGAGTTCTGAAAGGCTCCCCAAGATTCTGTTTTTTGGTATGGCAGTTCTGGAGACGATTTCCTGTGTGGAGAGACCCGGTTCAGCAACAAGCAGCTTCAGAACCCTCCCCCGCACCTGCCTGTTAGACCCCTCGAAAGGAGGCTGCTTCCTGTAGGCCGTGCTTCGCAGGTTTGGGTTTCTGCGTTGTTTTTTCAGCATCGACCCGTAGTCCATGAGCGCGTAATACCAGATCCTGGGTGAGTTTTTATCGAGTGTGCGCTCTATCAAGGGGAAGAGATCGGAATCAGTAACTCGATCGCCTTCATGGAAAAAGAAATAGAGAAACACCCGTCGTATGTTGGTTTCGACAAACACAAAAGGCCTGTTGTAAGAGAATACGACGAGAGCCGATGCTGTCGCACGCCCGATGCCGGGCAGCTTCGCGAGTATATCCGGGGAATCCGGGAGTATACCCGCATGATTGAGTGAAATGATGTGTGCACACCGCTTCATGTAGAGGCACCGCCGGTTGTAGCCAAGCCCGGACCAGTAGGAGAGCACCTGCTTGAGGGATGCGCGGTGGAGGGAGTGAAAATCACCAAACTCTTCGATGAAGGGTCCATATTTTTTCAGTACTCTTTGGACCTGCGTCTGCTGGAGCATGAACTCAGAGACGAAAATATGATAGGGGTCTTCTGTGTTTCTCCACGGCAAGTCTCTTCCATATCGGTGATAATATCCCAAGATGGTGTTCCTGAAGGTCTTCCTATCCGTATGTCTCGTAATATCCAGGGGGAGAGTTTGCGGATGATCCTGCACGCTCATACCTCCTCATACGAATGATAGCGGTCTTGATAACTGCATCTCCGGGTCCTCTATTTCAGGAGCCACACAAAACGGCGAAAAATTCTTTTCTCTGAGAAGATCCTCACCCGGAGATGCAAAACGTAATGAGAAGGTATTGCTCTTTTTCCCAAAGGCACATTGAATACTGAGAGGGGAAAACCCTTGACTTCTGTAACTCTGGCCGCTAACGTTTTAAAAACTTGCCACTTACGACAATGAACCTTGCGGGTGAAGGAGGAGAGACGTGAAAAGAGCGTGCCATTATTCGATTGTCCTGTTTCTTGTGATTTCCGTTGCGCTCCCGGTTTTTGCAGGAGGAGCAAATAAGGAGATGAACGCGGGGAAAGGGCCTATCACGGTTGCGTCAAAAATCGATACCGAAGGTGCTCTGCTTGGGCAGATGATCATCCACATGCTCGAAGCAAATGGGTTCGAAACGGTCGATAAAACGGAGTTCGGCCCCACAGACGTGATCAGGAAGGCTATCATAAACGGAGAGATCGATATGTATCCGGAGTATACCGGAAACGGAGGCTTTTTCTACGACAACACAGAACCGGAAATATGGAAAGATGCCCAGAAAGGCTATGAAACCGTGAGGAGGCTCGACCTGGAAGCTCACGGCATCGTGTGGCTCAAACCGGCTGCTGCAAACAATACATGGGCGATCGCAATCAGGATGGACCTTTCAGAATCTGAGGGCATACGAACACTGGAAGATTTTGCGCGGTATGTGAACCGTGGGGGGAGAGTGAAGCTTGCAGGTTCGGAAGAGTTCGTTTCCAGGCCTGATGCCCTGCCCGCCTTTGAAAAGGCCTACGGCTTCACCCTTGCAAAGGATCAGATGATCATTCTCTCAGGAGGCAATACGGCACAGACTGAAAAAGCAGCGGCTGAGGGAACGGACGGAGTAAACCTCGCGATGGCCTATGGGACCGATGGCGCGCTTGCAGCCCTCGGGCTCTGGGTGCTGGAGGATACGAAGGGTGTGCAACCGGTGTACCAGCCTGCACCGATCGTACGGAGCGAGGTCATGAAAGAGTATCCCGAGATCGAAAGTATCCTCAATCCGGTGTTTGGAAGTCTCGACCTCGTCACCCTGCAGACGTTGAACTCGAAGATCGCAATCGAGGGTGAGAACGCTTCAGCTGTGGCAAAGTCCTACCTGGAGGGAATGGGATTTCTGGATTAAACCAGAGTGATGGCGGCTTCAGCGTTGAAATTCGAAAGGGTAACCTTAGTCGGCGTGGGAATAGGATTGCTCTCCTTCGCTTTGCCTTTTCTCACACTCAAACCGAACAGGCTCGTTCAGGGGACATCATTTTATGTTTGGAATGTGCTTCTCCCCCATGAGATTACTCTTCTTTTCGTTCCCTGGTGCCTTCTCATTCTAATCCTGCTTCGGTATTCGAAGCATCCTTCAATTCCTCTCATCGCAGGAGCGACGGGAAACCTTGCGATAATCGTTCTCTTTCTATTGGTCGGTCAGGCAGCGGGGAGGCTGATGCAATTCCAAGAGCCCTTTGCTCGTGTCTCAATTGGATTCGGATGCTGGGGGCTGGTGGCGGGGTCTTATGTTCTGATCATCAATGGTTTTCAGAAAGGGGCTGAGTACGGGATTCTCAGATACATTGCTGCCTTCTGGGGGCTGCTTGGGCTGGTCGTTCTTCTGAGCACAGGATATCTGAATGAGTTATCGGTCCTCAAGGAGTATGCGGCGCGGAAAGGGCGCTTTCTTCAAGAGTTTGGGCGGCATGTACGTCTTTCGGGCATTGCAGTCCTTCTTGCCGTTGCGATAGGCACTCCACTCGGGGTCTGGTCATTCCGCAAGAAGCTTCTGGAAAAACCGATATTTTTCCTGATCAATGGCATTCAAACGATACCCTCACTGGCGCTCTTCGGGCTTTTAATCGCACCGCTTTCACTCCTCTCCTTCAGGTTTCCGTTCCTGAGAGAGATGGGGGTGAAAGGCATAGGAACCGCACCAGCTTTGATTGCGCTCACTCTCTACGCCCTCCTCCCAATCACGAGAAACACCTTCACGAGCCTCAGCGTGATCGATCCGTCCATTCTCGAGGCGGCGCGTGGTATGGGGATGAATAGGATGCAGCTTCTCCTCGATATTCAACTGCCGCTCTCACTCCCGATCATACTGAGCGGAATCAGGGTTTCCATGGTTCAGGCCATCGGAAACACCACGGTTGCCGCGCTCATCGGTGCGGGGGGGTTCGGGGTGTTCGTATTTCAAGGGCTCGGACAGGCTGCCTTTGATCTGATTCTTTTGGGTACCATTCCGGTAATCTTGCTTGCCATCTTCACAGACAGGCTTATGCAGCTCCTCGTGGTGGCGCTCACACCACTGGGGCTCAGGAGTGCAACTGAATCCGTTCGGTGAGAGAGATATATGATCGAGCTTCGCTCAGTCACAAAGAAATATGGTGATCGTTCAGCGGTAAAGGATCTCACGCTGAGGATTACCGGGGGCGAGGTATGTGTGCTCATCGGACCGTCCGGGTGCGGAAAGTCCACCACAATAAAGCTCGTCAACAGGATGCTCGAGCCGGATGAGGGCCTCATATTCGTAAACGGGAAAAATGTGGCCCATTCGAGACCTGAAGATCTCCGTCGCAGGATCGGCTACGTGATACAGTATATCGGGCTGTTTCCCCATATGACGGTTGCAGAAAACATCGCCGTTGTCCCGAAGCTGCTCTCCTGGGAGAGACAAAAAATAGCAGCGAGGGTGGATGAGCTTCTTCACATGGTTGGTTTAGACCCCGGGGAATACAGAGAAAAATATCCTCACGAGCTTTCAGGGGGAGAAGCGCAGCGGATCGGAGTAGCGAGGGCACTTGCCTCCGATCCACCGGTGCTCCTCATGGACGAGCCCTTCGGGGCGGTTGATCCACTCAACAGGGAGATACTGCAGGCTGAATTCATCAAGATACAGAAAGAGCTCAAAAAGACCGTGCTCTTTGTGACTCACGATCTCGACGAAGCGATCCGCATCGCAGATAGAGTTGCGCTTATGCGGGACGGCGCACTGGTGCAGCACGAAACCCCGGAGAACATACTCGCACACCCGCTGAACAGGTTCGTGCATGATTTCGTCGGAACCGACAGGGCGCTGAAGAGACTTTCTCGTTTTTCAGTTTCCAAAGCGATGCGGGAGGGCTACACCGTGAGTGTCACGGAGTACCCGGCAAGGGTGGAGCACATGCTCAAGCGAGACTCCTGGATCCGGTTCATCTGGATCGTGGATGAGAGGGGAATGCTGCGCGGATGGCTCGATACCAGGGATTTTGTGGCCTTCGGCGGCTCTGAAGAGGCGGTTACAGAATTGCAGGGAGCACGGTTCGGGGTCAGAGAAGACGCAACCCTGCGGGAGGCTCTCTCCCGGATGCTTGCGGAAGGAGTCAAACTGCTTCCTGTTCTGGACAGGAATGGAAGAGTCGTGGGTGAGATAGGGCTGAAGGACATCGAAAAGGTCACTGAAGAGGTGACGGACAGGTGGAAGGATTGAGCGGAAGGAGGAAGAATCTGTATGGATGGCTATACCTCTTTGTGCTTTCCGTGCTCTTTCTCTATATCGTTCTGAACATGGAGCTCTGGCAGCACTTTCTTGGTTTTCTCTTTCCAGGCGAGAGTGAGCATGTGTATCCACGCGCCAATCTCTTGACATTGCTGAAGGAGCATGTCAGGCTCGTCGCTGCTTCTTCCGCTGCTGCGATTGTTGCAGGAGTAGGGGCAGGGATACTCGTCACCAGACCACAGGGGAGGATGTTTCTCCCTGTTGTAAGCGATCTGAGTTCTCTCGCCCAGACCATTCCTCCTGTCGCGGTTTTGGCCCTTGCCGTCCCTTTCATAGGATTCGGATTCAAACCCACTGTGCTCGCGCTCTTTCTCTACAGCATTCTCCCCGTGTTGAGGAACACCATATCCGGTATCGAGTCTATTTCACCGAACCTGATCGAAGCAGCCTTCGGAATGGGAATGAAGAGAGGACAGATCCTGATGCGGGTCGAGCTTCCGCTCTCCATCAGGGTGATCATGGCAGGCATACGAACCTCGGTGGTGATCAATGTCGGGACCGCCACTGTAGGGGCGGTGGTCGGGGCGGGAGGTCTCGGTACTCCCATCATCTCAGGCCTGGTGAGGGAAAACCCCTCCTTTGTCCTGGAGGGGGCAGTCTCAGCAGCGCTCCTCGCGTTTCTCCTTGATCAGCTGCTTGCAAGGGTGGAGCTTTCCCTTTTCAGGGGATAAAGATCCTTATTGACACAGATGACCGGTGCATTCCGAGTGAGCGCGACGCCAGTTTTTCATCTGTAAAGGAGCATCCAGAAAAGTAACGACGCCTGCACGATTGAAACTCGATTAGAAGAGGATGCCTTTCGGGAAGGAGACGAGCAGGAGCCGGGAGAAGAAGAGGTAGAAGGCGACAACTATTACGCCGATGACGAGGAGCTTGACTGCGACGGCTTTAGGAGATCTCTTCCTCCTGTCGATCAACACATTGATGATCGATATGAATACAATGCTCGTTATCACGAACCCGATGTAGCGAATGAGTGCAATCCAGGCGATGAAGAGAAAGATGATGAAAAGGATGAAAGCGTAGCGGATGTTCTGCCCACTGAAGATCCTTCTGTCCTTCGGTTCGAAGAAGCTCACCGCCAGGAGCACACAGGCAAGAAGCCCGAGTATGATGATGATGACCTGCGGGAAAAGCACGCCGTATCTGCCGAAGCCCCTGGACTCGATCCAGAAGTAGATGCAGATGCCGATGATTATGAGAAAAGAAACCCTATCCGCGTTTCGCATACCGTTTCTTTCCACTGAGGAATTTTCTGATTACAGGCCATCCCGCGGAAACAATGGTCAGGAGTATGAGGATAATGGAAACCGGCCGAGTGAAGAATATCTGGAGAATCGAACCGGCCGCTCTCCCCATGAGTATTGACTGCACGAGTCCCTCCTCGCAGATCTTTCCGAGGATGAGGCCCAATACGATCGGCCCCGGGCCGAAACCCACCTTCCTCCCGATGTAGCCCACAAGACCGAAGAAGATCATCGTGTACGAGTCAAAGAGGTTTCTGTTTATGGAGTAGGAACCGATGATCGAAAGAAAGATAACGAAGGGCGCGAGATATCCCACCGGAATGTTTGTGATGAGCTTCGAAACGAGCTTTCCGCTGTAGATACCCATGGGAAGTATGAGCAGGTTGGCGATGATCAACGAGAGAATGAAAGTGTAGGTGATTGAGCCGTGCACCGTGAAGAGCTCGACTCCCGGTCTCATCCCCTGCAGGAGAAGTGCACCCAGCAGAACCGCAGCAGGAGGAGCTCCGGGTATGCCGAGAGTAAGCAGAGGAATAAGCGAACCGCTCACCTCGGCGTTGTTTGACGCTTCCGCCGCGGCAACCCCCTCTATAATTCCTCTTCCGAACTTCTCCGGGGTCTTCGAAGCCCTGACAGCCTCGTTGTAGGAAACCATTGCCGCAATGTTCCCTCCTGCTCCGGGTATGATTCCCACGATGGTACCGATGACCGCTGATCTGATGAGGAGAATTGGACGCTTCAGAAGTTTCAACGTCACAAACTTCACCACGTCCTTCTGCTTTCTGTAGGGGAGAACGTTGTAGTGTGTGTCCCTCTGTTCCACCATGTTGATCACCTCCGGAACGCAGAAGATGCCGATGAGGGCAGGAATGAGACCGATACCGTCCTGCAGGCTCAGGGTTCCGAAGGTGAATCGAACGTTTCCTCCTATGGAAGCGATGCCGATGGTGCTGACGAGCAGGCCGAAGGCGCCTCCGATGAGCCCCTTCAGTATGGATTTCGATGCGAGTGTCGCGATGATGGTGAGGCCGAACACGGTGAGCCAGAAGAATTCAGGCGGACCGAACTTGAGCGACGCTTTCGAAAGAGGAGGAGAGAGGAATATGAGAAAGCCGACTCCTATGAGCCCCCCGATCACCGAAGAGATGGTGGCAGTGACGATTGCCTTGTAGGAGTCGCCCTTTTTTGCAAGCGCGTACCCGTCAAAGGTTGTGGCGATTGCAGAGGGGGTTCCCGGGGTGTTGATGAGAATCGCGGAGTAGCTTCCTCCATAGATCGCACCGCAGTAGATGCCGCCGAGGAGCACCAGCCCGTGAACTGGATTCATCGTGAAGGTGAACGGGACGAGCAGGGCGATGGCCATGGTTGCGGTGAGTCCTGGAAGCGCACCAACGATGATACCTGAACCAACACCGAGAGCAATCAGGAAAAAAGTATAGGGCGCAAACACGTTGAAGAACGCCTTCAAAAAGAGGGAATGCATGCGCTTTCCACTCCTCCTCGAGGTTTTGGGGGCTCAGTCGGGCAGACGCCTGGTGTCCATTGCGTACCATCCGTCCATCTATTCCGGCTCAGAGGATTGACCCTTCCTATATTTCTCCCAGCTCTTTCAGCGTTTCGGTGATCTCAACTTTTTTCTCATCGATGTAGTTCTTGAACTCTTCGGAGCGCATCTGTTGAACCACGAATCCGAGCTCTTCCATCTTGCTCACGAACTTTTCTCCGGTGCATACCTGGGCGAAGGCATCTTCGAGCGTTTTCATTACACTGTCTGGGGTTCCAGGAGGCACGCATACTCCCCTGTCGATTCCTGCGGTCATGTTGATTCCGAGCTCCTTGAAAGTAGGCACATCGGGCAGAGCTGAAAAGCGCTTCATGGTTCCCATTGCGAGCACGACGATCTTGTCTTCATGCTGCACGAGGTCATTTGAGTTTGCAAAGAGTGCCATGGTGTGACCACCGAGTAAGTTTACAACAGACGGCGCTGCGCCGGTAGAAGGTATGTAGGTGAAACGAGCCCCTGTGAGCTTCTGCAGCTGGAGCAGTGCCAGATGGTGCCCGCTGTGGGTTCCAGATCCCCCGATGGTTATCTCTTCGGGATGGCTCTTCGCATAGGTGATGAAGTCTGAGAGGGTGCGAAACCTGCTGCCCTTGAGCACTGCGAGTCCTATCGGGGTGGTTTGAAAACAGTACACCGGAACAAGCTGATCGGTCTCATATCCGGCGTTTTTCCGAACCAGCGGTTGAATGATGATGTGGGGTATGTTGTTCCCGCAGATCGTGTAACCATCAGGTGCTGTTTTCACAAGATTTGCCCACGCGACGGCTCCGCCGGCACCGGGCATATACTTCAGGATGATGTTCACACCGAGAGCTTTCTGAAGATCGTCTTTCTGGTACTGGGCGGTGATGTCTGACTGTCCACCCGGATCAAACGGGATGACGTAGTCGATGCTGCTGGTGGGATACACTTCCTCCGATTCTTTCGTTCCTTCTGCATAGAGGCTTGGGATTGCGGCCAGAAGAAAAATTGAAAAGATGCAGAGAAAACCGAATGTCTTTTTCATGACATCCTCCTGTGTTTGAGAATACCTTTTTATGGTAACGACTATTCCAATTCCTGTAAAGGAAGCGGCTCTCCTGGGAGAAAAAAAAATCTTATAATGCTTGATGATTTATAAGCATCGGTTATGAATAAATTTGGAAGAAATTCCCGTTCTGTGGTGTTAATAATAGCACATGAACAGAATCAAGGAAACACCCAGATACGACAGGCCGAGAGAGAAGCTCTTCAGGAACGGTCCCTCCCATCTTACGAACCAGGAGCTCGTTTCGTTACTGATCGGGAGCGGGACGAAGGGGAATGACGTGTGCACGCTCGCACAACGGGTGAGTGCATATCTTGAGGAAAATCTGCTCGGGATGCAGGAGAACCCACCTGCTTTTCTCAAGGGACTCTGTGAGATAAAAGGGCTGGGACCTGCAAAAGCATCCCTATTTGCTGCGTCTTGTGAGCTTTTCTCAAGGATGTCATCCAAGAGATCCACGGTGATCACAAATGCACAGGATGTGCTTCCCTTCCTCATGCCCCTGACCTCAAAACGTCAGGAACACTTTATGAGCATACAGCTGAACGGTGCGAACAGGGTGGTATCCTGCAGAGTGGTGAGCATTGGATTGATCGATCAGACACTGGTGCATCCGCGAGAGGTGTTCTCTGAAGCGGTGAGGGTAAAGGCGGCCAAGGTGATTGTCGCGCATAACCACCCCGCCGGCGCTCTGCATCCCAGCGAAGAGGATCTGGAGGTCACAAAAAAACTCTGTTTGGCTTCAACCATACTCGGTATCGGTCTTCTCGACCATATCATCATCACCGAGGATGGATATTTCAGTTTCAGGGAGGAAGGGCTTCTGTAAATGGGACACGATTCGCCTCAGGTCGCTGGAAGGGTCTTGTGCGTGAGAGTACAATGAGATATTTTGACTTTTATTCAGGGCGTCTTTATTTTTTTTTCATGCCACAGTTCATATTGAACGCACCCTACGGGCCCAGGGGAGACCAGGCTTGCGCAATCGAGAGCTTGGCGGAGGGTATTTTGAAAAGTGATCGATACCAGACTCTTCTCGGTGTAACCGGGTCAGGAAAAACCTTCACCATGGCGGGTGTTATAGAGAAGGTGAATCGGCCGGCACTGGTCATTTCGCACAATAAGACCCTTGCGGCGCAGCTCTACAGGGAATTCAAAGACTTCTTCCCGGAAAATGCGGTCGAGTATTTTGTAAGTTATTATGATTATTACCAGCCTGAGGCCTATCTCCCTTCCACCGATACCTTCATCGAGAAGGATTTTTCAATAAATGACGAGATTGACAGGATGCGTCTTTCAGCAACCTCCTCTCTGATGGAGCGGGAGGATGTCATCGTTGTGGCCACGGTTTCCTGCATCTACGGGGTGGGGAATCCCCGTGTGTACAGAAATATGCGATTGGGGCTTGCGACCGGTGAAGAGTACGATAGGGACTTCATCTTCAGAAAGCTCGTGGAGATACACTACACCCGCAACGATTACGAGTTCACTCGCAGTACCTTCAGGGTGAGGGGAGATGTAATCGAGATCTTTCCGAGCTATTCCAGGAGTGCGATGAGGGTAGAGTTTTTCGGTGATGAGGTGGAGCGCATTTTCCTGTTCAATCCTGTAAGCGGTGAGGTAATCGAGGAGCGGAAGAACGTAATCGTGTACCCCGCCTCTCACTACGTGGTTGAGCAGGGGAGTATGTCAGATGCTCTGAGAAAGATCGAAGAAGAGCTCGAAGAGCGTTACAATTACTTTCTCTCACGGAACAAGCTCCTGGAAGCCCAGAGGATCAGAACGCGGACCGAGTACGACCTGGAGATGATGCGGGAACTCGGCTACTGCAACGGCATCGAAAACTACTCCAGACACATATTCGGGCGTGAGAAGGGTGAAAGACCAGCGGTGCTTCTCGACTACTTTCCAGAGAACTTCATTATTTTCATCGACGAATCTCACGTGACGATTCCGCAAATTGGTGGCATGTACGAAGGTGACCGTTCGAGGAAGTCCACCCTCGTGGAGCACGGGTTCAGACTCCCCTCTGCTCTGGATAACCGCCCTCTCTACTTCGAGGAGTTTGAAAACATGGTAAACCAGGCGATATTTGTCTCCGCCACTCCTGCTGAATACGAGAGGGGGAAGGGCAGCAAGACCGTCGAACAGATCATCAGACCCACAGGACTCGTGGACCCGGAGATTTTGGTAAGAGAGTCGAAGCATCAGGTCGATGATCTGATTAAGGAGATCAGGGAACGGGTAAAACGAAATGAACGTGTGCTGGTGACGACACTCACGAAGAGGATGGCAGAGGATCTTGCACAGTATCTGGCAAATCTGGGGATACGGGTCACATACCTCCACTCAGAGATCAACACCTTCGAGCGTGTGGATATCCTGCGAGACCTCAGGTCAGGTCAGTACGATGTGCTTGTGGGTATCAATCTCCTGCGCGAGGGACTGGATCTTCCCGAGGTTTCCATGGTTGCGATACTCGACGCAGATAAAATTGGTTTTCTCCGTTCCACCACTTCACTCATCCAGACGATAGGGAGAGCGGCAAGAAACGTCAATGGTACTGTGATCATGTATGCAGACAGGGTTAGCGTTGCAATGGCTGATGCAATCGATGAGACGAACCGGAGAAGGCATATTCAGGAGGAGTACAACCGCGAGCACGGAATCGTCCCTCAAAGCATCAAAAAAGAGATTGTCGATCTCCTTCAGAGGAAGAAGAAGGAGCGCGAGGACATATCACAGCAGGATCTTGAAATCATTTCAAAACAGTACAACCTGCTGAATCCCGTACAGCGAAAGAAATATTTGCGGGAGCTTGAGAGGGAGATGCTTGAGGCATCCAAGGATCTGAACTTCGAGCGCGCGATCGTCTTCCGCAACGAGATAGAGAGGGTGAAATCGGAGCACGGAACATGAAATCAGCCCTAATGGCACTGATTTTTCTCCTTATCTGCACTGGACCGGTGGTCGCGGAGGACAGCATCACAGTCCAGGGCGACTATCCGGTGGTGGAGGAGCTCGGAAAAGGTTCTTTTGAGCCTGATGAAAAAAAGGACAATACGCCGCTCATCCCGTACACCAGCGGTGTGGATTACAGGGAGAAAGCGCTCGCAGAGGCGCTTCACTTTCTGAGCGCGAACGTCTACGGGTACAGTTTTGTGTACAAGCCGGGAAGTGTCCTCATGAAGTCTGAAGAGAGTTTTGCGGTCGAGCTACGAGGCTTTTTGGGACCGCAGAGCGCAACCGTCATAGGGGAGGGTGTGGAAGATGGGATATACAGGGTGAAGCTAGAGTTTGAGGTAACCCCATCGGTCCGTCGCTGGCAGAACGCCTTTCATTCCAGCACCCTTCGGCTGCTGGACTCCGAAGGGACCTCGGATTTTTACGCCGGATGGGAGGGAAGAGGTGCGGCGCTCCACGATGCCCTCAGAAACCTGGTGCTTATTGCGGCCAGGAGGAGTTTAAGCTCAAGACCCCTTCTCCTGAGGGGGGATATCCTCCTCAAGGGTACTCCGGAGTTCTCCGTCGGTGCCGGACGACACTTCTGCGCAGTTTCCGGGTACGTGAACTTTGTCGAGATTGTGACCTACGACTGAGATGAGTCTGCCTGTTGAAATAATTGTGGCCGCATATCTCATTTCCCTGCTATAATAGCAGTAGCTTCCCTCACGACAAGGGTACACCGGTGGAACTCGAAGCACTGCTCAATGAGCTGAAAAGCGAACGCTCCTTCATCAACAACGTCACCTACTGGGGGGTGAGGGAACGCCAGGAGGCACAGCTCGAGGCAGTTCCACAGGAAATCCATGCTGCGCTGAAGCAGTTCCTGGCTGAGGCGGGAGTGACCAAACTCTATACCCACCAGGCAGAAACCTACAGGGCGGTCGCTTCAGGCGCCGATGTGGTGGTCACCACGCCAACCGCATCCGGAAAGAGCCTCGCCTACAACCTGCCGGTACTCGACGGCCTTTTGAAAGACCGGGATGCAAAGGCGATCTACCTCTTTCCTACCAAGGCGTTGAGCCAGGACCAGGTAAAAGTGCTTCAGGGATTCACCCTTCCTGACATACAGCTGTACATCTACGACGGTGATACACCATCCTCTATTCGCCAGGCTGCACGTCAGAACGGTCGGCTTATCGTCACCAATCCGGACATGCTGCACACAGGTGTTCTTCCCAATCACCCCAAATGGGTAAAAATCTTCCACGGATTGAAATACATCGTTTTGGACGAGCTCCATACATACAGGGGCGTATTCGGGAGCCATCTCTCTCACATCATGAAGCGCCTCCAGAGGATCGCGGGTTTTTACGGGGGCACACCGCGCATTATCGCCTCGTCAGCGACGATCGAAAACCCAGTTGATCTCTTCATGAGGATAACGGGACGCAGACCCGAGCTCGTTTCCAAAAACGGTTCACCCCTCGGTGCGAAGCATTACATCATCTACAATCCGCCGCTGGTGAACCCCGTGCAGGGGATACGGCGGGGAGTGGTTCTCGAATCATACAAGATGTCAAGCCGCTTTATCAAGAGCGGTCGCGCTACAATTGTGTTTGCGCGGAGCCGTCTCAACACCGAGATAATACTCTCCTACCTGAAAAAATGGCTACCTCCGACTGTTGGAAGGATTGCAGGCTACAGAGGGGGATATCTGCCGAATGAGAGGCGGGAGATCGAGGAAGGGTTAAAGAGTGGGAAGATCAGGGGTATCGTTTCGACCAACGCGCTCGAGCTGGGAATCGATATCGGAAGCCTCGAGGTGAGCATCATGGCAGGGTACCCGGGGTCCGTTTCCTCCTTTCACCAGCAGGCAGGTCGGAGCGGGAGAAAGGATGGGATCAGCGTCTCCATTCTTATCTGCTCCAATTCCCCCCTGGACCAGTACATCGCTCAGCATCCCGAATATCTGATGCAGCGCAGTCCGGAGGCAGCGCTCATCAACCCTTCCAATGTGTACATACTGGTGGATCAACTGAAGTGTGCCGCATTCGAGCTCCCCTTCAGGCGGGATGATGTGTTCGGCAAAGAAAATATCGCAGATATCCTTTCGTACCTGGAGGAAAAGGAGGTGCTTCACCGGGAGCAGGATGTGTATCACTGGCAGGACAGGTCCTACCCTGCTGAGAACGTCTCAATCCGGAGTGCCGACGTGGGGAACTTTGTGATTGTGGAGCGGGCGGGACGAACGAAGCGGGTCATAGGGGAGGTGGACCGGGCAAGCGTGCCTCTTCTTCTCTATGAAAATGCAATCTACATTCATGGGAGCCAGCAGTATACGGTCACGGAGTTGGACTGGCAAAAACAGGTTGCCTATGTTGAGCATTCCGATGTGAACTATTACACCGATGCAATGACCCGGACAGACATAAAGATACTCGAGCACTCCCAGGAGGAAAAGCATTCATCCTACCGCGCATTTCTTTCGGACGTGCTCGTACGAACCCTCGCAGTGAAGTACAAAAAGATTAAGTTCGGAAGTCACGAGAATATCGGGTACGGGGAAATCAATCTCCCTCCTTCAGAAATTCACACAAGAAGTCTCATACTCTCCTTTCACGAGGAGCTTTTTGAGGGACTCTCGAGGGAGGACATTGAACAGCTTTTGCTTTCCCTTTCGAATCTGCTCAGAAACATAAGCCCGCTCTTTGTCATGACAGACATCAGAGATATCGGAAGTGCAGAAAACCTTAAACAGGAGATCATCGGTCTTCCGACCGTCTTTCTTTTCGACAGGTATCCGGGAGGGGTGGGACTCGCAGACAGGCTTTTCGAGATACGGCAGAGGCTTTTGCAGGCCTCTCTCGAACGAGTACTCGAATGTCCATGCGCGGAGGGCTGCCCTTCCTGTGTTGGTCCGCAGCGGGCAAACAAGGACCAAACCAGGAGATTTCTCGATACACTGCTGAAAAGTGATCTGCGGCTGGTGGAGAATCAGGGGACAGACCCATGAACAGGATGGAGGTTTTTGACAGAGCCCGGAGCAGAAATGAGGCCCGGACAGAAGAGCGGGGAGAGAGAACCGGGCTTTTGGATTTTTTGAGGAAAAAACTGCATGGAGAGATCCTGAGAGAAGGAAACTCTTCCGTGCTCGTGGTTCGCGAGATGGTTCCCTGGTCTTTCCGGCATGGGGATGTGGTCTTCGAAGAGGTGGGATCAATCGACGCTGCTGTGCTTCCCATGCTCTTTACCCGAAATTTTAAACCGGGATTGCGCTTCGAGGAGCTTTTATTCTTCGATGTTGAAACCACCGGTCTCTCCGGTGGAGCCGGCACGAAGGTATTTCTCACCGGGTTTCTGCGCATTACCGCAGAGGGGGTGAGTGTCACGCAGTATTTTTTGAGCACCCTCTCTTCAGAACCGCTGTATCTGCGTCACCTTCAGGAGCAGCTCAAGAAAGGCCGGGTGCTCGTCTCTTACAATGGGAAAGCCTATGATTACAACCTGATCAAAAGCAGGTATATTCTGAACGGTTTTCCCTCTGGTGATTCAGATCCTCTTCATCTGGACCTCCTGTACAGTTCCAGGAGGTTATGGAAGGGGCATCTTCCTGATTTCACGCTGGGCACGGTTGAACGGATGGCATTCGGGTGCGCAAGGCCCTTTGATATACCGGGGTGGCAGATTCCCCAGGTTTATTTTGACTATCTCAGAGGCAGGGACGTCTGTTCGGATATGCACCTGGTATTTCTCCACAACAGACTCGATCTGCTGTCCCTCCTCGCCCTGCTCGTTCGCCAGGCAACGCTGCTCAAAGCGGGTGTCAGTGGCAGGAATACGATTCAGGGTATCAACCCTGCAACGATATCAGACATGCTTTTGAAAAAGGGATATCAGGACGAGGCCTGCCGTATTCTGGAAGGCCACCCTGAAAACAACGAAGCGATGAGAAGGCTCGGGCTCATAAAAAAGCGGCAGAAAAAGCACAGCCAGGCACTTCAGCTTTTCATCGCCCTCGCAGATCATGCCAGAGGTCTTGATGAGTATCTCTTCGCCTGTACAGAAGCGGCAAAGCTCTGCGAGCACGTGTTCAGAGATATCGAGCGTGCTCTTTTCTACGCGGCGAATATGAGAGAGAGACTTGGGCGAGCACGCATCCTGTCACCGGAGAGCCACGAGCGATTCCGGAGTTGGGAGCCCTCGATCGAAAGAAGGATTGTACGGCTCAAGAGCAAGCTTTTGTTGCATACCCGAAAAGTGGATCTGGCTGATGGGGCTGGTTTGGGGGTGGTGCGGGAGGCAGAAACCGATACTTCTGATCAAGAGAGGAAGAGCGGGGGATGAACTATTCAGTACAGGAAGTGAAGGTTATCTTTCAGGAGTTTTTTACAATCGAGCGTGCAAAAGTGCGCTGGGAACTTTTCGATGGGCGCATGAGTGATGAGCGGACCAGGTATGTGGTGAGAAGAGGGCACTCAGTGGGTGTCATTCCGGAGTGTGCAAAAACTGGGAAGATCGTGCTCGTTCAGCAGTTCAGGTATCCGGCGGCATGCACCGGGGGAGAGGGGTATCTCTGGGAAATTCCTGCGGGCATGATTGCGGGGGGAGAGAATCCGCTCTCCACGGCAAAACGGGAGCTCTTTGAGGAAATCGGTGTGGAAGGAGAGAATTTTGCCCCGCTCATCTCATTTTTTCTCTCTCCCGGAGCTTTGGACGAAGAGTTCCATCTCTACTCTGCCCTGATCCCTGATTGTTCTGATCTTGGAAGGATCGGCGGAAACAAGCGAGAGCACGAGGACATCTGGATCCAAGCCTTCGAACGGGACCGGCTTCTGGAGATGATAAAGAACAATGAAATTCGGGACGGGAAAACCGTTGCGTCGCTCTTTTACTTCTTCTTTCTCAATTCTTTTCTGAAAGCCGAATCCTGAAATAGTCCTTTTTTTTCCTCCGACCTGGTATTAACTTCTTACACAGATTTTCAACCGAGGAGATTGCAATGGATAACCCTATTGCCATTACTGACAAGATCTACTGGATCGGTTCGAACGACCTCGAAACGGAGCTCTTTGAGGCGATTTGGCCTCTTCCGCAGGGCGTGTCCTATAACACCTACATCATCAATGATGAGAAGGTTGCGGTGATAGACACGTTGAAGAAGAACTACCTGCCGCAATTCATCGACAAGATACTTTCGATCACTCAGAAGGTCGATTATCTCGTCGTGAACCATATGGAGCCCGATCACTCGGGGGCGATGAAAATACTGCACAAAATTTTTCCCAATATGAAGATCATCGGGAACAAAAAAACGGTGGACTACATCAAGGGCTTTTACCGGATTGACGAAAAGGATATCAAAGTCATTGAGGACGGTGAGACTTTGGAACTCGGAGAACACACACTGCAATTTTTCCTCACTCCAATGGTTCACTGGCCCGAAACAATGGTCACCTATGAGAAGAGCAACAGAATACTCTTCTCAGGAGATGCCTTCGGAGGATTCGGGACGCTCAACGGCGGGATATTTGACGACGAGGTTGACCTGAACTACTTCGAAAACGAAATCCTGCGTTATTTTTCCAACATCGTAGCCAAGTACAGCCCCATGGTTCAGAAGGCGCTCGCCCGGCTCAAGGACCTGGATATAAAAATCATTGCAGCAACACACGGACCAATTTTCAGGGAAAATCCGTCCTACATCGTGAATCTCTACGATAGATGGAGCAGGCAGGAGACAGAGCGGGGAGTGGTAATCGTCTATGCCTCCATGTACGGGAACACGCAGAAAATGGCGGAGGCGGTTGCGCGGGCGCTTGCCCGGGAGGGTGTCGAGAGAATACGGCTGCACAACATCTCGAAGTCTCATCTCTCCTTTGTGCTGACCGATGTGTGGCGATTCAGGGGGCTCATTCTCGGGAGCTGTACCTACAACACCAGGCTCTTCCCTCCGATGGAAATGCTCGTGCGCACCCTGGAGAACGACAATCTGAAAAACCGGGTGCTGGGGGTATTCGGCTCTTACAGCTGGAGTGGAGGGGCAGTGAAAGAGCTCAAGGCCTTTGCCGAGAAAGGAGGTTCTGAGTTCATCCAGCCGGTGGTGGAAATCAGGCATTCACCCGCGGCGGAAGACTACGAACAGTTGCGGGTGCTCGGAAAGAACATTGCTGCCGCATTTTAGGTGATTTGTCTCGCCTTTTTCAAGATAACCAAGCACAGCCTTCAAAGATACTTTTCTCGTAACAGTAAGTATGAGTATATTTATTTAAAAAGAGGGGTAAGATGAACCTCCTTCTCATAGAGCCGGCTCATAAGCAGGCGAGAGTTGCACATACGATCAGTAATCTGGAAAAAAGGTCACGCAAGGATTATTTCAACGTTCCTCCTCTCTCTCTGGGTGTTCTTGCAGGGCTCACTCCTGCTGATTGGAACATTCGAATAGTTCAGGAACCGGCAGATACGGTGGATTATGACGAAAAAGTGGACCTCGTGGGAATCACTGCGGCGACTCATAATGTGAAAAGGGGCTATGATATTGCTGATGAGTTTGCAAAACGGGGAAAAACGGTGGTTATGGGTGGAATTCATCCATCCGTGATGTATACGGAAGCACTTCAGCACTGTGATTCAGTGTGTATCGGTGAAGCAGAGCCTGTCTGGAGAGATATACTCGGTGATTTTCGGAATGGAAAACTGAAAAAAACATACAGACAGAAGGCTCCATTTGACATGTCACTCTATACCCCTCCGATAAGGGAGCTTCTGCCATCAAAGAAATCGCTATTCTTCAATGTGGGAACTGTTGAAACATCCCGGGGGTGCCCATATAACTGCGATTTTTGTTCGGTCTCAATTACCCATGGGAGGAAAATACGTCATCGTCCACTGAGCAATCTTCTCCCTGAAATCGAGAGCATCGAACGTCGTAAAATTTTCTTCGTGGATAACAATATCATTTCTCAGCCAGTTCAGGCAAAAGCACTCTTCCGCGAAATGATTCCTTTGAAAAAGCAATGGCTCGGACAGGCATCAATATCAATCGCAAAGGATCCTGAGCTTGTGAAACTCGCCTCGAAATCGGGCTGCTTTGGACTTCTGGTCGGCATAGAGAGCGTGGTGAAGGAAGGTTTTAAAAAATACAGCAAAAGCCTGAATGGGATAGATGAACTCAAGGAGGCAATAAAAATCCTGAAGGACAACGGAATTGGCATTGATGCGCATCTGGTGTTTGGGGACGACTTTGAGACGAAACAAACTATGAGGGAATCCCTTGAGAATCTTCTTGACCTCGATTTCGTGACCTCATCATTAAATATACTCGTTCCTTACCCTGGAACAAAACTCAGTGAGAATCTCGAAATGCAGAACAGAATCCTCACAAAGGATTGGAATTACTACGATATCAATCATCTCGTATTCCAACCGAAAAATTTCTCCTGTGATGAGTTCGTCGAGGAAATGCAGAATCTGAGAAATCGCTACTTTTCGTACCGGTCAATTTTATCCCGAACCCGCAGCTATCTGTTCAAACGTCCTCTCATTGTTTTAAGCATTAATGTTTCCACACGCGTGCATAATCAAGTAGGCTCCATGATTGAGACAGCAACACGCAAGTGACAGTTCCATTCCCTCTTTCCCTTCATGAAGCGTGTGAGCGAAGATATTTGATTTCTGTGGTTCAACGGCAATTACTGAATCCACTTGCAAATATTAGTTTTGAGGCTTATAATAGCTTATTATTAGGTTTGGAGCTTATTCATATGTATGCGGTGATTACGGGAGATCTGGTAAAGTCTCAAATATTTATAAAAAATAGAAGGGAAGTTCTGGATATACTCAACTCAGTGCTTGGAGAGCTGAATACCAATCTGGGTGATGCTGATCTATGGGTCTCAAATATATACAGAGGGGATTCATTTCAAATCGTGACGAAGGATACGGAGCAGGCCCTGCGCATCGCTCTGTACATAAGGGCCCGGTTGATGCAGTGCGACGTCGCGGGCATATCCCTGGAGGCGAGAGTCGCAGTGGGGATCGGTGACATCGAATACCTGGACAGAAACAGCATTGCCTCAAGCGACGGCGAAGCATTCAGGCTGTCTGGAAGGTCGCTTGAGGAAATAGCGGCATACAGAAGGCTCATCATAAAAACATCGAATGAGACGCTGAACCAGGTACTGGAGGTGCTGTCGGCGTTGATAGACGCGGTCTCGTCGAGATGGTCTCGGGAGCAAGCGGCTGCGATCTCACGCTGGATATTCGGCGCCACACAGGCGGCCATGGCAGAAACCATGGATATCTCCCAGTCAGCGATTCAGCAGAGGCTGCAGCGTGCCGGCCACTATGCGCTCGACACCTGCTTGAAGCATTTCAAGTCAATTATCAGTAATTATAAGGTATAGACCGAATAAATCTCGATTATAAGGCTCAAGACGTATGGATATGCACATCCTGCTGAGATTGCTGATTGTTCACTTCGTTGCAAGCGCAGCACTGTACAGAAAAATTTTCCCGGGTACAGGCCCCGGTCAGCTGATCAGATTGCGCTGGGCGCTTATTTCTTCTGTGATCTATGCATCCCTGCTGTTCGCTGGGCTTGCTGCATGGCATGCATTCTGGGTCATTCCGGGTTTTTTTGTTCTATTTGCTGCTGCCAGTTACCTCGCCCTGCTGATAAAAACCGCCTGGGTGAGGCTGCTCTTTTTCCAGCTGTTCTTACTCTCAGCTGTTGTCTTGCTGTGGATGTACATGTCGGAAACAGCCTTCGCTGTATTGGATACCGGGCTCCTTTCGTTTTGGCGCTCTGAAAAGCTCCTTCTTGTACTGCTCGGTTTTTTCGTGTTGATCTGGCCTGCAGGGCATATCATCGGGCTCCTGACAGAGCCATTTCGCAGGCAGTTGAACGACGATGAGATGTCGGAAGGGCTCGCACGGGCCGGGATCTGGATCGGGTGCATCGAGCGCACCATCATTTACATATTCGTTCTCAGCAACTTTGTCACCGCTATCGCATTCCTGGTGACCGCAAAGTCCATCTTCAGGTTCGGAGAGGTCGGTAAGCCCGGAAACCGGAAAGAGGCCGAATACATCCTGATCGGCACCCTGATGAGTTTCGCGGTCGCAATGGTGGTCGGATACATCATAAGATACTGCATCAGCTCACTAGAGTAATCTCTCATCGACATGGGAACCTGAACCGTTCTTCGGCTGGTCTGAGTCAGTGATCACCGAACGTGCGACGTGAGTCCAACAGGATTCAGTGATCCTGTACATCATTCAGGAGTTCTGAAACGAGAACGAAGTGATATCCCCTGGCCTGGAAGTGGGAGATGAACTCCGGCAGGATGTGGATGATCTTGTCGGTTTTTCTCCCGGTGCCGAGGTGACTGATTGCAATCGCACCGTTAAAGCCGTTTGGGTCGATTTCCTCCCACCGTTTGAGTCTGGTGAGCATCTCTTGAGAACTGAAATAGTGAGGATTTTTCTGAAGGACGAGGCCGGTTTTGTTTTTTTCTCTCACCCAGACCATCCTCTTTTTCACGTAGTCAAAAAAGTCGAGGGGACCTTCCCTGTTCGCGGACCAGAGCACGTGGTTGGGATAGCCTGCTCGCGCAGCAGTGACGAGAATTCGGTGGTCTATTGCGCCGTATGGGGCACGCCAGAATGGCTCAAGCTCAATCCCTGTTTCTCTTTGAAAATGATCTTTCACCCGTGCAAACTCCCTTTCGATGGCTACCTCCTCAAGCACATTGTCAGAGATAAAGGAAAGCTCGAGCCGTTTTCTTTTTGAGGTTTCGTAAAGCGAGTACTTGAGATTGTAGTGAGACCACGTGTGATTTCCGAACTCACACCCGATCTGGCTCAGCTTGCTCAGATACAATAGGTTTCTTTCGCTGAAGAGAGAACCGTAAGAGTCGGAAGACATTTCATTTGAGATGAAGATGGTCGCCCGAACACCGAACCGTTTCATGATGGTCGTCACATAGGGCAGGTCCTCTCCGGTCCCAAGATCGAAGGTGAGGGCGACCTCTCTGAATGTGGTGTTTCCTCTTGTGATGTTCCTGTATTCTGACTCGAGCGCATCCACCGAGCTGATATTTTTCTGTACCTCTTCTGAGAGGTCAAAGTCAAGGATATGCCCGTTTTCTATCTTCATTTTACTGAAGGTGTCCTGATACTCCCTGAGTTTCTGTTTGTACTCGGTTTCACTTTCTTCAAGCCGGGCTATCTCGCTATTCAGCACATCCATGCTGCCCCTGTACTGCAGGATCTCTTTCCTGAGGGTTTCAATGGAGTTCTGGAGAAAGAGAAAGTAAAACGCGGTGAAAAAAACACCTGCTGCTGAAAGCATGAGAACGAGAACAGAAATCGACCGTCTGGCAAATATCCGGACCTGCGTCCCCCTGTAATCCCTTTTGCTCAGCTCGTATATATAGCTGTAAATTTCCTCGTGATCCTGTCCCGTATACTGTATCAGGTCCTGGTTCTGAGGCTGTTCCATTAGAAGATGATGCCATTTAAAGATTCTTTTTCTTTATCTCGAGTATTTTCCTTTTTACAGGGAGCCATTTTTTATTGTACTGATCGGCAAGCTGATACACCTCGAAATCTCTTCTCTTTCTGACGGCACGAACCGGTGTCAGGTATTCTGCATTCTTGAACCCTCTGATCATGACTCCAAGTACGCTCGATATATGTCGGTTGAAGAATATCCTGTAGACGGTTGAGAGCAGGATGATTATGCCGATCACCATGGAATAGACGAGCATATTGATGAAGGCCACGGTTTTTTTCATGTCCTTGTTGCTGAAATATACGTCATACCCCATGACAGCGGTGTGGTAATAGTCATCACCGAAAAACTCTTCCTCAAAGGACCGCTTTGTGACCGTGCTGTATACGCTCACACCATCTTTTTCAATTATGAGCACGGATTCGACTCCGCTGAGCAATTGTTTGAATTCCGGCTCCCCCGTATTCAACAGATAGTTCGCAAGGATTTTTTCCACGGAAAGAAACCGTGGCTGGATTACACTCCCCCTGCCCACGAAACTGAAGCCCATGAGCGCCACCACGATTACGGTGACCGCAAGTGACACGGCCCGTGCGACGTATTTAGGAGTCATTCTATATTTTGTTCGGATCTTTCCGAACATTTTCAGTGTTCGCATGAATCGAAGCGTGCGAGCGACTCTCAGGACCTTGACGACTTTCAGGAAGCTGATGCTCCCGAGGACTGCAAAGAGACCTGCCTCTCCGGAAAAAAAGGTCATCCAGATGAGGGGACCGGAGTTGAGCACCAAGAGCGGAATAGAGCTGAAGAAGTCAATGGTTCCCCCTTCGGTTCCCAGGTAGTCTGCGACGCCTCTCCGCCTCGCGGACAGGAACAGGCGCGCCAAAAACTCGATGCTGAAGATCAGGTCGAAGCAGAACCCTGCGATCAGGACATATTGCCGAATCCGGACGGAAAAATCAGCAAAGGTTGCATACTCTTCGAAGAGTGTTTCCATCATCACCAGCAGTATGAGAAAAACGACCAACCCTTCTATGATTCTTCCGAGGTAGCTCTTTTCGTTCATGGCCGCGCCCCCATTTTCTGTCACCGTGTGATGAGAATGTCGATGAAGTCCATCGGGAATCTCATGACCGGATGCTGAATCGGTATGTAGATCTCTGTATGATTTTCGGCATAATGGAACAGTTCTCTTACGGTTATGAAACCGTCCCCGTTTCTGTCCGCACTGCGTACGGTCAGACCCTGGATGAGAAAGTAGGTGAATATCCCGTGTCCGAGAGAATGGTCTTCCCAGGATTCCTCGTACTGGGATGCTGCGGTCATCACCGGAAAGATGAGCACATCCAGGTCCCCGCTTCCACCGCTTCCCCTCGGGCTGAGAGTGTCGAGGGACTTCGGAGTGAGTGAGGTCATTGTGACTGGCCTGTTGATGAGCCCTCCGCTGTAGCAGGAGTCCACTATGAACACCCCCTTCTGGGTTCTTGCGGTCTTGAAGAGGGTACCCAGCTCGTCATCTGTGAGGAACGTTGCGGGGTCTGACGGCACGCAGTCCACCGGCACGATCGCCTCATCATAGCCATCCTCCTCATCGCCGGAGAGGTCGATGAGGGTGAATCCATGCCCGGAGAAGTATACCAGAACCAGGTCTTTGGCGCCTGCCTGACTCATGATACTGTTCAGAGCATTTTCGATGCCTGCCTTTGTAGCGGCAGGACCGAGCAGCTTTGTGATTTCACTGGCATCCCATCCATTGTCCAAAAGAGATGACTCCATGGAGTTTGCATCGTCCTCACAGTAATTGAGGTTGTTTACCAAAGGATTTGTGTCATAGTTTATCCCAATGATCAGGGCATAGAAATCCATGTCAGAGTTTTCGGGGACAAGAGAACAGCCGAGAAGGAACAACAGGAGGATCATTGGGAAAAACAGGATAGCCCTCAATTTCATATACCTTATTGCTCCCGTGGTTTTTATGATTTCTCTCTCAGAAAAAGATGACGGATGATTGAAATCCTGACTGTCTCGAACAGCCGATAGTCTCTCACGAAGCTGTGCATATAGCTGACTTGTATCCCGTTTACGAGGAATCGGGGAAAATACACTCCTGCAGCTGCTGAGGAGATGAGGTAAGTCTTGCCGAAAAGACCCGAAAAAGCGTGGGCTCCGCCTACTCCACCGAGCAGAAACCAGGTCAAAGACCGTCCCTGGAGGGCGATGCCGATGTGCGGTATAATGGACAGTGAAAAATAGGAATCGTAGTAGTAATAGTTGTTGTAGTTGGACCTGAAGCTGTACAGAAAGCCCAGCTCCACCCCGTAAAAGATCTTTCCCCTGGATTGAAACACGGGTACCAAAGACAGTCCCGCAGTTGGAACAGCTTTTAGGTCGAAACTTTCACTCGAGTAGTCCAGAAGCGAGCCCCCCCCAGAAAGAGTTCCGTCGATCCTGAAATTCTCAGCAAGAATGGGGGCAGAATGAGCACCGAGCAGAATCAGAATATAGAAAAGAATACGGATTTTCATGGTTATCATAAGTGTAATGCATCC
>Ga0180437_10002589_pt1 | contig 28450 bp, 23 predicted proteins | sample SS_ome_4_FD_132410 | JGI IMG/M metagenome (GOLD analysis project Ga0180437, IMG submission 132410) | Hypersaline lake sediment archaeal communities from the Salton Sea, California, USA - SS_3_D_1 metaG | ecosystem: Environmental > Aquatic > Non-marine Saline and Alkaline > Hypersaline >...
CAAACATGATGACTAGGATCGCCATGCCTAAAGAGATAAAGGATCCTGTGATATGCTTCATTTTTCATTCCTCCACATGCTAGGGGTTTTTCTCATCCATCGGAATGAGTTTGACAAAAAGGGGCGTTACGGATTCTCCCTCTAGTTGAACCTGCGCCTCCCACTCGTAATGATCAGGCGACGTGAGCCGAACCTCATATTTCCCCGGGTCCAACTCAAGGCTTAGGGGTGCCTTTCCTCTAAACGATCCATCCAGAAAAACAAGCGCGCCATTTGGCACACATTCCACTTCAAGAAACCCTGGTAGAACCACCTTCTCACTCTGTGTGACGGCTTCTTCTGGCGTGCTTCTGGTCGTGACGTAGTAGGACAACCCTCCTACCACACCTATCACAACCAACGTCACAAACACAAGAAGCCCCAGATATCTCCGTTTCTTCCTTCTGGCCGGCGGTGGCACAGTCGAGGGCACTTCTTTGCCCAGACAACCCTTGAGGCCTTCAGCCATGGCCTTTCCTGTTTGGAAGCGCTCATGAGGCAACCTGCTCAGGCTTTTCATGACAAGGCCGGAGAGCTCTTGGGGGATGGAAGGATTCACCTCCATGGGCGGAGGCGGGGTATCCTCGGCAATGGACCTGAAGATGGCAGCCAGGTTGTTCCCTCCAAATGGCCTTTTGCCTGTGGTAAGCTCGTAGAGGATGACTCCCAGCGAGTAAAGGTCTGAACGTCCATCCACGGGCCGACCCATGACCTGCTCTGGGGGCATGTACAATGGCGTGCCAAGGATTTCTCCGGCCTGGGTATGTTGAGGCATGGCCGGGTCTTCGATTCGGGCCACACCAAAATCGGTAATCTTCGCCTGACCACTGGGAGTGATGATAATATTGGTCGGTTTGATGTCCCTATGAACAATCCCTTTCTCATGGGCATAATGAAGGGTTTCAGCCACCCGACCACAAAGCCCCACGATTTCTTCAAGCCCCAGTCCCTTCTCCTTGACAGCTTCATTCAAAGGGGTTCCCTCTAAGAGCTCCATGGCGATGTAGATCATCCCCTGGTCTTGACCCACATCATAGACGGTGACGATGTTCGGATGAGAAAGCCGGCCAATAGCCTTGGCTTCCATGAGAAATCTTTGGACAAAGGCGTCGCTGGTGACGCGATCCTGGCGCAATACCTTCAGGGCGATTATGCGATCGATCTGAGGGTCGAGGGCTTTGTGCACAACGCCCATGGACCCCCTCCCCAACTCCTCCAGAATTTGGTAACGACCGTAATTCATAGGACTAGGTTTCTTCCGCAAATGCCATGACAGTCTCAAGGGGAATCAAAAACCCAACAGAATCGGTTCCCCGGTATCTCCCCTTGACAATGGCGACCAGGTTTCCTTGCACGTCAAAGACAGGGCTTCCGCTGCTCCCTGGATAGACGTGCATTTGGACCTGCCACAATGGAAGGTCATTGGCCCGTCTAGGCGGTCCATCAATGATTCCAGAGAGCACTGTCCCTCCAATATTGATGGGACAACCCATAGCATAAAGCGTCTCACCCAGGTCCAGAAGATATCTGCCTTTGACCAGGGAAATGAAGGTGTTCGGCTGGAAGTCGACCCGCAGGAGGGCCAAGTCCCGGTGGGAATCCACCGTGACCAAACGGCCCGTGTGTTCTTGCCCGTCATGAAGGTGCACGGTCATCTCTTGGACGTCTTTCAGGTCATGGGCCGTACAGACAATCAAACCCTGTCGGTCAACAAAGAAACCCGATAACTGGACGTCTTTGTCTTCCTTTTTGCCTGTAATGCAAACCACAGCCTCCATGTTGGACATAACGGCCGTTGGGATAACTTCGTTTGAACTCTCCATTTCAACGGAAAGGGCTTCTGTATAACCTGAGACAAAGTCCCGCAGTTTGTTGAGCTGTGCCTCACCAGGTTGGTCCCCAACCGTGCATCTGGTCAGGATCTCAGTTGCCAAGGGGGAACGGGGTCTCAAGAGGACTTCACACCGTTCCTTGTCCTTCGCAGCCTCTAAGCGAATCTGGCCCATTTCGAGAGGCGTGCGGACGACATCAAATCCGTAACGTGTGAACCACTTACAAAGGATTCCTTCCAACTCAGTTATGGGAAAGGGATGCACTTTCGAGAAAACATCGGCATCAGCATGAAGGGGGGCGCTGAGGAGTGCGAGGCACAGGAAAAGGATATGGCATTGTTGGCATTTCACTCTGATCATATTGTTGCGGATAGGACCTTCGTCATTGCCAAAACCGTCAGCCGATCTAGTCCAACTAATTCTAATCCTGCAAACTGGCTCTTTTTCCTAGAAATTCCTTCAAGGGGTCAGGCATACTCTGGAAGGCCTCAAGGTCCACAATTTCTTGGAATGCTGGAATTCCAGACAGTTGGGTCACTTGAAGGATAAAGTCGTTGGGCGGAAGGAAAGTCTCTAACGGTGCCTTCAAGACCACCACTGGAAGCCCCCCCAAATCTGCCAGCTCCCTCGTTTCCACCTCGTAGCGAAGGTCTTCAAGCAGGTGTGTGAGGGCAGGAAAATGCTTCAGGACCAGAACCATGGCCAGATGGTCTACAAGGGCGCTCCTCATGTCATCTGGTTGACCGGTTTCAGCCCCGGACACCATGGCCTTCAAGCGGTTCAAAGGGCACTCACCTCGATAGGAAAGAACCCATTGTGTGGACGAGGTAATCTTAGTGGCTTTATTCCGGAATTCTCCAGAATGAAGAGAGTACTCTAAAGGTGTCGCCTCCAGTTTGTTTGAAATGGGAGGCAGAGGTGGGTGAAGCTTCTTGGGCAACCCAAAGGGGTTCTCACACACCGCGGCAAAGGCCTCTTGAAGTTCGGCAAAGGCCTTATCCGACCCTGGCACCTCTTGCATGGCCGAACTCTTCACGTAGGTGCCAAAAAGCTTCCTCGGGATAAAAAGGGCTCTTAAAACCCTCAGGTGCTCCTTGAGGCGTTTGTCCAGAGCATTGGCAATCTTCTCCGTGGCCTGCCGAAGCTTCAAGAATTCCTCGCTGTCCAAGTCTTTGCGAGCTACTTGTTCACCATCCATAGGAATAATCCTTAAGCGGTTAGCCTCTCAAAAAAAGCCCCATTTGCTCACTCCGAAAAGTGATTCTCGGGATCTTCCGTCCGCCTGGCACTATGACCAAAGCTCATCGAACCTGATTCTTATGCAATTTTAATATCTTGTATAGCAGGTTCCCAACACTCTGTCAATCTGAAAGATCGAAAACAGCTACTTGAGGCCCACCACATAGACATCTGCTTGTTCCTCTGTTGAATAGGAGCCAAAGACAATGGACTCAGGAAAGCCTTCAACCTTCACAAAATAGGAGGCCTCAGGATCCAGCTCATTCTGCACGGCCCAGGCGGTATACTCCTTGTCACCAAGATGTAATTTCAAGCCTTGCAGAGGATAATTGAGGACTGCTTTATCTGGAAGGCTCCCTTTCGAGCCAACAGCATGAAAGCCGATCTCAGCGCCGGCCACTCCAAACATGGCCCCTGGCCAGGGGGTGTTAACCGGTCCCACTTCAAACCATTGCCCTATCCGGGCATTACCGTAGGTGTCAAGTCTGTATTCTGATGACACTTTCTTGGCGGGGGCGTGGGCTTTGGCAACCAGTTTTGCACCCAGGGTGGGCGCCGAGGCAGACAACACATCCACTCCCTTCAGGGGCGTGGGTAGCGTATCAGGAGAAAGAGCCTCCCCTTCTGTCTGTAGTATCACGACGGGAAAACTGAGCCCTCTCTTGGCTTGGAGCGTGATTGTGAGAAGAGAGATTCCATAGCGAATGGCAGGGGCGCCCAAGTCCTCGGCGGAGGCCAAAATAGCCCAGAGAGCGATCTTCGGATCAACCAATGCATCCCTTGCACGACTCCACGCCATCTTCTCCAAATCATCCTCCCAAAAATGCCCTGTCACTTCCAGGCCATAGGTTTTCATTTGAGGTATGAGCTTCTTGACCAGGTCCTCAGACGATGCCATTGACGTAAGCCACAGTGTTTTCATCATGTCGTCCTTTCTCCCTGGGAGGATTTCAGCAGTTAGCCCACGGCCATGTTACTTTTCAAACACTTGGGGCGGCAGGTGGTTCAATCCCCTTTCAACCACCGAATCTCTCCTCCACAGGGGCAAGCGGATTGTCAAAATCAAAACCGAAGAGGCGCGGATTCTCCCCGATAACAGCGGCTGAGATAATGTGATACACATAGTCGTATGTCTCCCGGGGAACTTGATTCTTGTACTTGGCAAGAAGGCGCCAGAAGTTTCTTTCTCTTGCGTTTTCCGGCATCTTTCGGATGAGTTCGATCACCCGCCTCTGACCCCAATTGTACGAGGCAATAACGAGAAGGGCAGAAGCCTGGGCTTCTGTCTCGTAGATGTCTCTTAAGTATTTGGCCGCAGCCTGAGTGGATTTCTCAAAATTATGCCGGTCATCACGAGGATCCGGCTGACGCAGTTGCACCAACGGGCCTGTGCTGAGCCCATAATAGGTGGCAGTGGACGGGATGAACTGCCACATCCCTTTTGCAATACCGTATTTGGTCTTGGGACCGCAGGCATTTACATCAAAGTTACTTTCCTGTAAGGCAACGTAAAAAAACTGGGGTGGCAGGTCATGGGCCAACATGGTTTCGCCGATTGTCTCTATGTACTCCTTTTCCTTCGCCCGATCAAGAGCCCCTTTCAGCCTGCCTGTGGATTTCCATTTGTTGACGTACTTCAGCACTTCTTCAACAAAGCCGGCAGGCATGTTGATTTCACACTCACCAAAAGTCCGGGCCATCCGAAGTATGAGCCGCTCCTCCTCGCTGATGCTTTCACCGTAAACCTCCAGGGCCGTCATGAACTCGTCATAACTCTCCCTCATCTCTTGCCGTCTGGCCCTATATTTCTTGAGGCGTTCCAGCACTTGAGGATCTTTGCTCTGCCTTGCCTCTTTGAGCAGATCGGCAAACTCAAGCTCCTGTGATTTCATGGCGTAGAAGATGTCCTCAGCCAACAGCCTCTGCTTGCGAACCTCCATATGCTTGTACGCGGCGTAGGCCCCTGCCGCCAAGAACAGACAAACCACCACCGAGATGATCCCGGCATACTTCCGCTTCTGTTTCTTTTGCACCTTGTCAAAGGCGCGGCGAACCATCATGGTATGCTCACCGGCCTGGCCATCATCGGAATCGTCAAAATAGTGCTTCACGTAATGGGTGACCGTAAATCTATCCTCTTCGCTTTGCTCTGCCACCTCCTGGTAAGACAAACAGAGTAGCGGTCCGTCCATGCCAAGGCCCACTCTGGTCTCTTTTCCCAACGGCACACGCTCGACCCGTTGGCCGTCCACGTATGTGCCGTTGCCGCTGCTCAGGTCGCAAAGCCACCACTTGCCTCCAACCAAGAGCACTTCCGCGTGATGCCGGCTCACCACGCCATCTGTAATCCGGACCTCGCACTCTTCACTGCGACCAATGCGAAAAGGCTCTGAAAAAGAAAAGTCCGTCTTCTCGGCCCTGCCCTTTTCAATTCTCACGATCACTGGCGGCGGTGAGGACGGGCCGAATCTCTCTTTGCCCTGATTACTCATGGTTTGGACCTACGGGATCCTTGACTCTTGCCCTGTTGGGCTTTACCCAGGCGGTTTTCCCACCTCTGCCATGAACCTTTCAAACAACTCCTGCCCCGGCCACGCCCTGTCTTTCAAATCAGTGTTCTCGGCAACCCACATGGGTACGAGGGTTAGTGGAATGAGGCGGGGCTTGGTATCGGTCACTTGGGCTGTGAGTCGAGCCAGCGGTATGGACAGCGGCATGGGCATGGGCACCTTTTCAATCTCATGGGCATACGGGTCAGCGCACCATGCCGCAGGGGATGTCACGTTGTATTCACGGCAAGCCACTGGACGGCTGGGATGGATACTGCAAGAATAGTCTTCCAGAAAAGGACATGACATGCCTAACCCAAAATACTCTTTGGCGATAGCCAGAGCAGTATCGTCAGAATATTCAGGGGCCATGAGCTCTTCGACCATGCCACGGTCTTTGACTATGCGGACTATTCGTTGAATACGCCCCAGGATTTTCTCCTGTACACTGCCATCCAGCGAGGCGATCATCTCTGACAGGTAAAAGGCCTCTGGGGATGAGAGAGCCACCATCTGACAACAGCACACACCGCAGCCTGGGCTGCAGGAAACTTTCTTTCCCCTTTGCTCTTCGCGCCGCAGTGCACGGTCTACCAGGATGTTGGTCAGTTCCAAGGCAGTGGGCACCAGTTCGGCCCGGCGGATGGGTCCGGTTTCAATGGCCACTTTGCCCCGTATAGGGCCCAATGGCGTGCTCAGCTTCACAGAAAAGTGTGCAGTGTTGCTCATGCTCTCCCTGCTCTCGCTGTGACCGGCTTAGGGTTGAAGATCAGATGGCAAGATCCTTGTTAGCCTTTCCCTACTATATTTTTCAGTCTATTGAAAGTCTTAAGTGGTAACCGTTCACCGTTTACTGTTATCCATTGTCCGTAGTGACATTGGTAATGCGACGTTCGGTTCACCCTGAACCTGACTCCCGAGCAACACCGGTTCCTTGACATGCTCGAAAGGATTTGCGCATTGTATGAGCACGATGAATCGCACTCTGAATAGTCATGATCTCCGCCGAAACGTAACGTCAGAAGAAGGAAGGTGGCTTCCTTTATGACCAAGAAGGAGGAACGAAGCGCCGTGGAGGACGCTGGAGGGCTCAGCACCTTGGTAGCAGAAGCCTTCGAACTTGCGGATCAGATCGCCCGTGAAGGCATAGAAAGAGAAGCCAAGCTTGGCTCAAAGGTCTCTTGTGCCAAGGGGTGTGCGGCATGCTGCCGGTGGCTGGTTTGTGTGTCAATCCCTGAGGCCCTTTACATTCGCGAGCGCTTGCGTGCCTTTGAACGTCGGAGGCGCGACGACATATTTCAGCGCTTTCTTCAAATCAAGGAGACTTTGGAGGAAAATGGATTAGCCGAAGGGCTGGCAAGCGACCTCACGCAAGGGCACGGAGATCTCACCTTTGACCATCGGCTCCATGTGCTCTCTCGCCGTTACCATGCTTTGGAGATCCCTTGTCCGTTCTTGGAGAAGGAGGCTTGCTCCATCTATCCGTGGCGGCCCACAAAGTGTCGCCAATACTATGTAACCTCCTCTGCCGACTGGTGTGTTGATCCTTTCAGGAAAAACGTCCGACGACTGAGCTTGGCTCACAACGTTACAGACGTACTCGCCAAAATAGCAGCAGATCTCCTGGGGGAACCGTGGCAATTGATCGCCCTTCCGCTTGTCCTGGATTGGGCCTCAGAGCATGACCACCTGGCCGGTTTGAAGTGGCCACGCCAGCCATTGTTGGCCAGACTTGGGTGAACCCATTAAGGATTCTGGGAAAGGTCCTCCAAAAGGGCATTCGTGTGAAGAACCAAGATCCCTGACGCCTCTATTCCACCAATAGGCCAGCGTCAAGCAGTTTGGATAAAGCCGTGCCAACGTTCTCCTTGATCGTCTGGCGGATCTTTTCAGAATCGGTGATTGGCACGTCAAATTCACTCACCGTAAAGGTGCCGTCCTCCACACATTGGACCATTTTGTCAGTAAGCATTACCATGTCATGCTGTCCGTCCAGGAGGCAAATCAGTCTTATTTCGAAAGGGTCTGGATAGAAAACCTGATGAGAACGGTTCACAATGCTTTGGCGCTGTTGCACTTGATAGTGCGTGAATTCACTGACTCTCGGCTTATCGCTCAACATGGTGACGACATCATCTTGCCATGAATGCAGCTCCACGGCACCGGATATGCGGCAACGCAGAAGCCCTCGGCCCAACTCTTGCCTAACCATGGCAGGGGCCAGGCCCTGTGGCGTTGTGTTTCCTAGCCTCTGAAGACACCTCTCCACCAAATCCTTAAAGGCCAAAGCTCTAGGCCAGGACTCTCTGAGAACCATGAGCCCGACCTGAATGAACGGGTCATCCGTTTCCAACAGCATTCCGTCGGGTGTTCTGAATTTTGCCGTTCTGGAAGAAGGTAACTCATCGGCCAATCCTTCAAGGGTGACGGTAGAGCTTATCATAAGATTGTCCAGACAGGAGGCGTCCAAGCTTCTCCTTAGCTTGAGGTTCTTTCTGCATAGAAGCGTTTGGCGAAAGGAGCGATTACGCAAGAAATCAAGGTACTGTTCATTCTGGATGATGTCACGGCTGATGCGGTCAACTGTTTGGCTAATATCGTCTGGGATGCCCACGTTAAACATGGTCTGGAATGCAGATTCCGCCAAATACTGCAAACCATGTCTCTCCGCTCTTTGAACGAATTGATGAAAATAGATGGGAGAATTCACCACTTCCATGTACTCGTGGAAGATATAGTAGTCTCCACCAGCTTTCAGGACCTTCAGTTCATCTCTGAGAAGAAGACCATAGGGATCGTTCTGGTTGGCCATGGCATCGGCAATGAAACGGATAAAGGCTTTACCCTGATTCAAGCGTTCCTCGGGGGTCTCAAACTGTTCGGCATGGTATAGCATCATATGCCGGACGACTTCCCTAAAGTGCCATCCAGGGTAGGTGTTATAGCTGATATACCCGACGCCCTGTTCGGAGAGGCTTTCCGACATAATGGCAAATATCTTCTCCTGAACCGGCTCCGGGACCCATGAAAAGACACCGTGACAAATGATATAATCGAATGGCCCTAGAGCCGAACTCAGTTCGAGCATATCCTTGTTCTCAATGCGGATGTTCCCCAGACCCAAGTCCTGGACCGCCTTTTTCGCTGCCATGGCTTGATTTTCAGCCAGTTCAACACCTACGAACGTGCTTCCAGGCAAATGATAAGCCATGGGGATAATGTTGCCGCCACTGGCACAGCCCAATTCCAACAAGCGACAATTCTCCACGGGTGCGGGTGATAGACCAAACAAGTAGCCCAGCGTGGCTAAACGGTCAGGGTGGCTCTCGGGAACGGCACTGCTGTAATAGGGAACTTCTGTATAGCTGGCAGCTATCCGATCAACACTCGCATTGTTCATGGCAGTTTCACGTGGTTCTACAGCAAGGTCGTGACTTTCCTTTGGCTCGGGGTGACTTGGGCGCAGACAGTTGCTTGCCAGCCTCCGCGCAAAGGGGAAAAGGACCTATCGGTTGTCCAATGGCAGTCCCCTATATCTTGAAGTCTAGAACCACGGAGCCTCTCATGGGGCCAGCAATAGGACCCTTGTCTGGCTGGGGACGAGTCTGGCACCGGGCGCATTGGTTCCGTTTTGCAGGCTGGCGCTGGTCAGCCTTGTAGCAGGCTTACCTTCGAAGAGTACTGTAAAGGCGCCGGTCAAATGTCTTGACGGCCCCATCACCCTGCCTGAGGCCACGCCCATGTTAACGCCGGCATTATCACCCTGGGTCATAGGGGTAGTTGTTCCCAGATTATGTGCCGGCATGGCCATAATCAAAATCTTCCTGCAAGCCGTACCTGGATTGGCAGTGGGGCCCATGGCCATATTAGGATAAGGGATGGGCACGGGCGCAGGGGACGGTGGCGCAGGGGTCAGACACACATCTGGAAAGGCCGTATCCATCCCCATCATCTGTGAGTTAGCGAACATGTGATTTCCTCCTAGCCTAGGTGAATGCGTTCTCCGTCAATTCTTACGTCTTCTTGGGCAGTGAACATAGAGTATTTTCCGCGAAAAGCCATGAGCTTTTCAGCATGATACTCCAGCTTTCCGGCTTTAACCTGATCCAGATCCTCTACCGTACGGTATGATTGCTTTATTTTCTGCGTGAGTCTTCTTACTGCCGACTCTATTGTCGCTGCAAGGACCTTAATCTTGCCGATCTGTGCAAACATGGAACTGCCGAAATAGGACAGGCGCGAGATACTGACTTCCCCGTGATTTGAATGGATTTTCAACCCGGAAGAGACCAAACCGATATTGTCGACCGTTGCCAGGTCTATGCCTTTCTGGGCCGCAATCTGTAGTCGACCATTTCTTGTGATCACTTCAGCGTCCCCATCCATTTGGATGGAGCACTTCTTGTCAATGCCGTGTTCAAGGACAGAGAGGATATAACACTCGCCGCTTGCATCTCCCGCTATGAGGACACGAGCCCCTTTTCTCGGTTCCACGAGGCAACTGACCGCCTTTTTCGCCACATAACGGCCCGACCCGGCATCAACGATAAATGCATCCTCCTGCAATTCTGTGATTTGACCGAATTCGTGAAAAACAAGAAAATCTTCCGCTTGTCTTGCCAGATTGTCCATTTTTACGTTCTCCTCTCTATGCTTACATCTTCTAAGTGTTTGACTAATAATTCTTGGTTCTTCTCCAATCTCGTAGGTGTAAACTGACGCCGTGATGAAATAAATTGCATGATTCGAACATATTACCTGTAGCCGCCCGCTCACGAGGCTCGTTCGACAGACACAGACATTTTGGCTCCGCGATCTGCGGAGCCAAAACCACTCATCGCTTCGCGATATTATCCGCACCCATGCCTGAAAGGCATGATGATTTTGCCTGGGCAGGTCGCCCAGGCAAAAAACTGCATTGGAATTGCACCAAGGCCATTATCGGTTCACAGCACCGGTATCCAGTCTTCGGCAGCAGCCACCTCCGAATCAGTACCAAGACCTGCTTGCCTATTGGCCCCGGTCCATATGGTGTGCTCCAATATGGTTCGGTGGAACTTGGTCCGCGTCAGGTTCGCCCTTGTCATGTCCGCACCGGAAACGTCAGCATGGGAAAAATCACAATAGGTCAGGTTGGCATGGACGAATCGTGTACCACGGCAGATGGCGTTATTGAATATACTGGACTCCAGTTCCGTGCCGGACAGGTCGGCCAGCGAGAGACGAGCCCCATCAAAACAACTCTGCAGCAAATAAGCCTTCTTCATGCTCGTCTTTTCCATTGTGGCACCCATAAAGATAGCATACTGCCCCTTGACATTGTCCAGTCGCCCTCCCGAAAGATTGCTTTCCATGAAGTTTGTCTGGGTGATGTCGGCCCCGGTCAAATCAACGCCTGAGAGATCGGAGCCTCGCAACATTGCCATGGTAAAATCCATGCCTAGGAGTTTCTTGCCAGACAGATTGGTATTCATCATGACGGCCTGGCGAAACTTGGCACCTGTCACCTCTGCGCTTGCCAAATTCACATCAACGAATATGGCCTGCTCACAGTTGGCATTACGCAAATTGATGTTTCCCGTGTCACATTCGTGGAACACTGTCTTATGCAGGTTGGCAGCAGACAGGTCTGATCCTGATAGGTCGCACTCCGCAATGACAGCATCAGCGGCGTCGGCTTTTCTAAAATATGAGTTGCTGCATCCTACCCGATAGAGTTTTGCCTCAACAAGACGGGCATTGCCAAAGATGGCACCAATGGCCTTGCTTTCGTTGATGATGGTCATATGGAGGTTTGCATCCGTTAAATTCGCGTCGGAAAAATCGACATTGTTGAAAATGGACTCGTTGAGCCTGGCTCCGGCAAGGTTTGCTTCTGCAAAATTCACCTCATCAAAAATACCGCCCCCAAGTTCAAGGCCGGAAAGATCTGTGCCTGAGAAGTCCTCTTTCTCGATTATTTCACCCTCTTTGATATTGGCAACAAGCTCGTCAGGCGTCATTAAGGACTCCATTTACTTAAAATGGTTTTCTGAATGTTGGCCTTCTCCAACTTTGTATGCTGAAAGTCTGTTTGCAGCAAATCCGCTGCAAAGAGATTGGCTCCCCGCAGATCTGTATTGAATAATGTCGCTTTTTGCAGCGAACCCTCGAAAAGGTTCATGGAAATCATGTTCGCGTTGGTCAAATCTGCCTTCATAAACATGGTCTGTTTGGCCACGGCCCTGTAAAAACGAGTATTTGCCAGGTTGGATTCACTCAGGTCGGCCTGGGAAAGATCTGCTTTCTCAAAGTTGGCCCCCGCTAAATCCGCACTGCGCAGGTTGGCATCAACAAGTCTGGCCCCACTGAAGTCAGCCCCACGAAGCATTATGTCCATGGCCGCACGGAGATTTGTCATGTCCGCATTGGTGAACACAGCCCCATCCCCTTGGAATTGAACAAAAATAGTAGATTTGAGTTGCGCACCGGCAAAATTGATCCTTTTGGCTTGCGTATTCAAAAAAAGGGCATCGCTTACGTTGCTGCCTGAAAAATCAGCTTCGTCAAGTTCACTTTCCATGAACCGGGCTTCTGTCAGGTCGGCGCCACGCATATTGGCCTTGCCCCCTTTACATTCGGACAGGTCAGCCTCAGCCATTCTAGCCTCGGTAAAACGAGCGTCTGCGAGGTTGGCCTGATATAGGACGGCTTTTTCAAGCTGCGTTTCACTAAAATCGGCCCCTGTTAAGTCGGCCTGTCCCAGATTGACTTCCCCCATTTGGGCTTTGGAAAAGTTGGCTTGAGAAAGGTTGGCGCGGGCCAGCATGCAATTACTCAGATCGGCGCCGGCGAAATCAGCACCGCTCAGATCTGCCCCTTCAAGAAAGGCCCCGCTCAGATTAATCCCCTGAAGATTGAGCCCGGCGAGATCAACGCCGGTAAATTCCATTCCTTCAAAACTTGTCCCCTTCTTATGCCCCTCAAGAATAGAAGACCGCATCCGATCATTCTCTTCCGGCGAAGGATTTGCCGCGGGTGGAAAATGATGCCCGTATTGGCGATAGATATTATCAAGGTGTTTCTCGGCATCATGGAGTTTCTTCTCCTTGGCAGGGTCACTGAGACCAAATTGACGTAGTTGCTGTACGATCTCATCGGCAGAGAATTTGATCCGTCCGCCTGATTTTTCTTTCGCATCCTGAATGAGTTGCTTATAGTCCATGCCCATGGACTCCGCCATTTTCCGAAAAGTCTGTTCCACTTCTTTTTGCTTGTCCTGAGCTTCCCTCATCATCTTCTCTGTAATTACATCGAGCTCATCAAGGTTATCCAGGCTGATGTCAGGTTGATCCTCGGGCGCTTTGTCCAAGAAGTCATCTGGATTTAGGCCCCGTTGCCGGAGGTCCTCCCTGGCTTTTTCAACCTCCTGTTCCGCCCTTTTTCTCATGTGCTGCCCGAGGAGGCCATCGCCGAGTTCTTTTTGTCCCTCGTCAAGGAGCTCCTGGATGCCGGATCGTTCTCCTTCAGGAATAAGATCCTTTTCATTGAGTGTGTGCAGATGGCCTTTTTCCTCATCAATTCTTTTTAACAGAGCATCTTGATAGTGATTTTCATCACGAGGATTATCGCGGAGCCATTCGTAGGCAATGAGCATCTGTGAGACATCAGTCGCTACGTCGTCTATCACCTCCGTCTGACCGCGGAACAGAAGCACACCTTTTTCAGCGTGGGGAAAAAGCCATACAGTATCTAGGTGCATGGGGATTTCCTGAAACACATGATCGCCTTCCTTTTGGCGGTTGACAAAACACCTTGGTTTGATCCCGGGCAACTGGGATTGGATGACCGGTCTTTCGGGATGCATATTCTCAATGGTAAACCCTTCATCTCCCTTGAAAAACCCTTCCATTTGTTGATCTTCCGGTGCGGTATTGAAGAAGCTGGGCCTAAAATCCTCGGCAAAACCAGGGAAACGTTCATTCAACCATTTCTCATCGTAAGTGCCGACTTTGGAAAAACGCTGGGGCCATGTGAGGTCCAAAGGGCCAAAGCAGGCCGGATCTGGCCTGTCCTGTGGAGATGCAATAAGATGTTTAGGGTCTTCTATGTTTGGCAGAGGATATACCATTTCTCCTGTATCCCTCTGGACAGGACCATGCCCTTTTCCCAGCGGGTTTTCTTTGTACTCTGGCCCACCAAAGGCGTTTTCATAAGTAATACCTACCGATCTCACCGACTTGGGATCGGATATGCCCCAGGCAGCCCCGGCTGTCCGTTTCCAAAAGCGATCCCCAAAAACATAAAGCCTCTTTTCTATACCCCCAATCTTGAAGCGGACCTGACCCGCCGATACCGGCTGGCCACGAGGAGACCAGAACGCACCTGATGCCAGAACTTCGCCTCTGGGCTTGGGCATGCCCAAGTCCAACGCAGCATCCTTGCCGAGCTCCTCGGATACAAATTTCCAGAGGTTGATTTCTGTATCTAATTGAGATTGAGAGCCAAATGAAAAGAATGAAATGATTGATGAAACAAGAAAAGAACGCTTAGCCTCCTCATAAACCTTGAAGAAGAAGCCGAGTTTCAATGGTTTGATGATTTTCATATCAAGACACTTGTCTTATCTGCGCCTAGCACAGACATTGGTCAAAATCTGACGTTTTGAATCTGGCGTAATGACGCTCCCCGCCCCAAGCAGCGGGGTATTGAAAACAGTAATAAGAGGCGCGTATTCTATGAATGGAGCACTATGAGAATATGTCCATGATTGTTTTGCGAATTCCAACGGTACTGCACTTGTTAATAAATGCCTTGGTGTCCTTTATGTCAAGAGCCCCTTGACCGAAATGCAAGCCAGTACTTAATTCGCCCACAATAGAATGATGTGAAACGAATTTTGCTCCCATAAATAGATCGGCTGCGAGTGCATACAATAGCTGGATATTTCCAGCGAAACCTGCTGTTCGCGTACTACCCAAATATATACATTGTGTTGTGCCACTACTGTGCCCCGTATGGTTACCTACTACATTGATTTTCCTGTCCCCAGTAACTGTATAGGTTTCGTTACCAGTCACCTTGAACTTCCTGTCTCCAGTCACTCCATAATCCTCGCCACCATTTCGAACCCTGAAATGTCTGCCCCCTTTAACGACGTGTATTTCATGGGCATTGGACTGAACGTGCCTTACTTCATTGTTCGTTATCACTTGATTGATACCGTTAACAGTGAGAGTGCGGCCAGGTTGAACCGTGTGATCCTCACCCCCCTTAACTTCAATCTTTCGGCCTTGGCCTACCAGTATGTGTTGTTCACCTTGCACTTGCACCTTTTCTTTGCCGTCTATAAACAACTGGCGATTCTGGTCTACGTATTTATCTTCGTCTTCCTCGACATGAAGCTGACGCCATTGCCCGATTCTAGCATCTTGGAACCCTTCGGCAACAACTGTCATGTTGTCCTGGGTATCAAGACTAATACCGCTCTCTCCATTCGGATTCGGTGCACCTACTCTAATGGAGGATTTGGCCGTAGGAGAGAATATCTTTACCAGTTGACCATTGCCCTGATCTTCAGCATGAATCTGATTCCCGCCGCCTGTTCTGATCATGCACTGGGTTTGGTTATCCGAGTTAACCGGACTTGCTGTTTCCGGATTCGGGACAGACCCTGAAATGATGGGTCGGTCCGGGTCGCCGTCCACAAAGGTTAAGAGCACCTCGGTGTTTCTATGCAAGGGAAAATGCATCCCGTAGTCGGCCCCCGCGTAGGGTTGGGCCATGCGGACCCACCGTGACGCCCTGGCATCCTCTCTGTCACTCTGGTCAAAACACAGCCTGATTTTGTAACGGCCTTCCTCGTCCACTTCCGCGTATTGGCCGTCACCCGTGGCGTCCACCCTGGCGTTCATCGTGCCGTTGAATCGAGGCTTGGGTGTTTTGCGTTCAGGACGATATTGCACATCAGCAGGGATGTATTCGAACCGGCTCACATAGGAGAGCTGCCCCTCCTCCTCAGCAGGTTCTTCTTCCAGGCCGTCCAGGAGAACGGCGCTCTGGCTTCCTTCGTGTTCCACTTCCGCAATAAGGCCCCTTTGATTGTAACTCTCCCGATAGTGCTCGGTCAGCTCAAATATAAACCCCGGCCGGAGGTGCGCGGCCGTACTTTCACCACAAAAGACTGTCTCCCGGCAACGAATCTCTTCAGCCCTGATTGCGGCAAGGGCATTACCCTCTTCAGGTGTTTTAAAATGCTCCCCGTATATATATACGTCTCCGCGCCCCTCGGAATCTACCTCGGCCTCTCCTCTCAATTCCAGACTGGGCCTTCGATAATTATAATCTCTCAGAATCACCGTTCTTGGAAGCATTCTCTGCCGGCAGATAATCTCTCTCACCACCTCTTCTTCTTCAGGGATCAAGGCGGACGGTGGCGAGTAAGGGATCGAGATCATACCGGAAACGTCCTCATGGGCCGTGGAATTGTCCGTAATGATGAGTTTTTCAAACTCTTCCGTCTGCTCAAAGTAGTAATAGATGCCTTCACGCTCCATCCATCGGGAGATGAAATCAAAATCGGTTTCCCCATACTGGCAGATGTATTCCCACTCAGCATACTGCCCCGTGAGCCTCAATTCGTAGTCATCGGTCGTCAAGCCCGTCTGACTCAATATCTCTTCGATAATATCGGGGACTGTTTTTTCCAAAAAGAGCTGGTTTTCCCGATATAGGCTTGCCTGCCAGAGCCGGGGAACCAGGACAGCCCGGTAGAATATACGCTGGTTGGCTTCATGGAGCTGCTCAAACTGAGCGAGCACGCCGTGAATGGGAAGGTCATCCTGATCAGCTCGCATGATGGTAAAGGTAGCAGGATTCTGAAGGACTGCTTTTAAGTCTATTTCAGGATCCTCTGAAGACAGGGTAATGTCGAACTCATAGAGCCTGGATATGCCTTCAGCGCCTCTGAATCTTACCACCTCAAAGGTGTCATCTGACACGGCCGCTGAGACAAACCTGAATTCCTTTCTCTCCGCAAAAGTCATTTCTAATCTCCTTCAAACATTGTGAAAATTCTTGGGGCCATCACTTTTTGAGCCAAACACTACTTGTTTCATTGGTTCTATTGGTTCGATTCGTTTAATTAGTTAACAATCCAAACCGATTCCAACCAATCGAACTAATCGAACTAATGCAACTGATCGAACCGATCGAACTAAATCCCAACCTCGATCTACCTCAATCTACATTACCCGAACTCTATGTTAAAAGAGCCGTCCTCGGCCAGATCCAGATGCACCTCAGAGGGCATGGCCTCCTCGCTGAGTCGGGCCAGGATCTCTCGTGACATCTGGGGCATGATGGTTCCACTCATGATATGGTCGATGTTTCTCGCTCCGGTTTCCACCTCCGTGCACCGGTTGGCAATTTGCTGCACCACCTCCGGGGCATACGTGAGTTTCATCTTGTGTGTCTCTTCTGTCCGGGCAGCCAGCTTGTCCAGTTTCAGAGCAACGATATCCTTCATGATGTCGGGGGGCAGCGTGTAGAAGGGCACAATGTTCATGCGGGCAAGGAGGGCCGGTCTGAAATGATTGCTCAAGATAGGTCGTATGGCTGAGCTCACGATCTCAAGGGAGGGCCTTTCCTCATCGGCGCACAGCTCAGTAATCACCTCAGAGCCCAGGTTGCTTGTCAAAAAGATGATGGTATTCTTAAAGTCAATGATACGGCCCTCTCCATCTGAAAGCGTCCCCTTGTCAAAGACCTGATAAAAGAGGTTCATGACCTCCAAGTCGGCTTTCTCCACCTCGTCGAGGAGCACCACGGAATAGGGCCGCTGACGGACCCCCTCACTCAGCACGCCGCCTTCTCCATAGCCCACATACCCAGGTGGTGAGCCGATCAATCTGCTTACCGTATGTCTTTCCTGAAACTCGCTCATATTGATGGTGACGATGAAGCGCTCGCCCCCGAAGAGCAAATCGGCCACAGCCAGTCCGGTCTCCGTCTTCCCGACTCCACTTGGCCCCACAAACAGGAACACCCCCAAGGGTTGGCCCGGCTCCTTGAGTCCAGCCTTGGCGGCCCTGATCCCCTGAGCGATGGCTTCCACGGCCTCATCCTGGCCTTTGATCCTGGTCCTCAAATTGGATTCAAGGTTGATCACATTTTGGGCTTGCTCTCTCATGACCTTGCCGAGAGGAATCCCTGTCCAGTCAGCCACCACCTTGGCCACCACGTCAGGATCAACTTCAATCCGAACAAGGGGATCGTCACCCTGGAGGGCTTCAAGTTCCTGAGACACCCTATCGATCTCGTCCTTGACGTCGTCTTCATTCTTGGCTGGATCAGGTTGGTCTTCGATTCTCAGTGTGTAGAGATCTTTGCGAAGGGCAATGAGGTTCTTGCCAAGCTCCTGTTCCTTGAGCCACCGCTCTCGCAACTGGTTCACCTCTTCACCGAGTCTTGCCAGTTCCCCTTCGATTTCTTGAAGTCGCTCCTCATCGACTGCCATGCCGTGCAATCGATCGCGTTCCACGGCCCCCTTTTCCCTTTCCAGGGCCTGCATGGTCCGCTCCTTATCCTCAATGACATCAGGCTTTGCCGAAAGGAGGATCTTCACTCTGGCCGCGCTGGTGTCCAAAAGATCTACCGCCTTATCGGGCAATTGACGCCCGGAGATGTAGCGGCTGGAAAGCTCCGCAGCAGCCTCAATGGCATCGTCGCGCACGACCACGCCATGGGTTTCCTCGTACGTCTTTTTCAGCCCTCGCAAGATGAGCACGGCTGTCTCTTCCGAAGGCTCATCCAGCTTGACCAACTGAAACCGACGAGCCAGGGCAGCATCTTTCTCAAAGTACTTCTTGTACTCTGACCAAGTGGTGGCGGCAACGGTGCGGAGTTCGCCTCTGGCCAGGGCCGGTTTCAGAAGATTGGCTGCATCGCTTCCTCCGGCTGTCCCGCCGGCCCCTATGAGGGTGTGGGCTTCATCAATGAACATAATGATCGGTTTTGGCGAGGCCTTGACCTCGTTGATGACAGATTTGAGGCGGTTTTCAAACTCCCCTTTCATGCCGGCCCCGGCCTGAAGGAGGCCCATGTCCAATCCGTAGATGGAAACGTCTTGAAGGAGTTCAGGGACATCCCCTTCTACAATTCTCAGGGCCAGGCCCTCCACCACGGCTGTTTTCCCGACACCCGCCTCACCTACGGCAATGGGGTTATTCTTCCGTCTTCTGGCCAGGATGTCTATCATCTGGCGTATCTCGCGATCCCTACCGAAGACAGGATCAATCTCCCCTGCCCCCGCCTTTTCCGTGAAGTCCACACAAAAACGGGCCAGGGCACTGTCTCCGCCAGGCCGGGCCTCTTCCCTCACCGGGCCTTCGCCAGTTGTGGGCTTCTCAACAGACTCTTTGACAATGTTCCAGAACTGCGATTGAAGAGCGTCCCTGCTAATAGTGGTAAGTAGATCGAGGTAGGACCCGGTGGCAAACTGAGTAGGCTTGTTCAGCATGGCCAGCAGGAGAGCCCCTGAGCGAATACGAGTTTCCTCCAGGTCCACTGATGCCACGAGCCACGCTTCCTGAAACAACTCCATAAGTAGCGGAGAAAAAACAGGTTTGCCGGCGTTCCCCGCGCGAAACTCCTCCACGGTTTCTACGATCGCCTTTTGCACCCTCCCGGGTTCAAGGTCAAACTGCCGAAGGATCAAGGGCAGATCCGACTGAGGCTCTTCCAATAGCTTGGCCAAGATATGCTCCACCGTGACCTCATAATGGGTCCGGGAAACACAGTAGCCTGCTGCTGCCTCCAGACATCTCGTACAGTGAGCATTCAGGCGACCCAAGAGCGATTTGATGTCAACTGTAATCATGTTCTTCTCTCCCCACTGGTTTGGTTGGTTACATTGGTTCTGTTCGTTTCACTTGTTGGTGCACTTGTTTAGATAAGTGATGAAATGGTTAATTTTCTTCCAGACAACCTTGGCCTGGGCCTTTGCTCTCTCCATTTCCAACGCATCAATGTAATCCTGATCCTGAGCCACGTAACAATGACTCAGCGTTTCGGCTATTGAAGACCGAGAATAGTCAATAAACCTCATGAACTCCTTTCTACCCCTTCGGTGAAACCCTTCGCTGATGTTCGACATTACTGATATAACACTTCGTCTGACTTGACCCTTTAGCTCAAAGTCCTGACCAAAGGCCCGCTTCTTCGTAAAAGAATAGAGGAGTTTGACGAGTTCCCTGGCCTCCTGCCAGCATTCCAGATCCTCAAACCTTCTCACGGTGGCCATGGCCTCGCCCGAAAAACCAGAACAAGCCAACTAAATCCAACGAACCTAACCAATCCAACCACTTAAACCAATCCGACTAATCTAACCAGTTCACTATTCTGGATAAAAAGTAGTCCTCACCTCTCCCGATTCCTCACCTGCAAGCAGCCAGCTGTCCCAGCCGAGCCTGGACCACTCAGAACCGCCGAGACTTACGCCTTGTGCTTCTCCCTCAGCCAACGTAAGTTCCACGTCGTATTCAAGGGCATCGGTGACGTAGAGCTTTGTCAGAAACGAGAGCTTTTCACAATCCTCGCCTCCCGGCAGGAGCCCCTGGAATGCTTCGCGTTTGACCGGTCCGATCTGTAAACGAAACTTGCCCATGCGATCTGCTATTTCTTCTCCGAGATAGCTGTCCATTCCCAAGAGCCCTCCGGACATTCCCAGGAAAACCCTTTGGTCCAAGGGTATCTTGGCCCTTCTTTCAATACACGGCAGGACCTGGACCGGAATATTTCCCAACGCATCTTGAAGCAAACATGCCAGACCTACGGCTGATCGGGGAAATTGCGTGAAGAGGCCGATATACCGAAGGAGAGCGTGAGGATCGGCAACGTCTTTCCTCAGAGTCTCCCCTCCCAGACCAAGGAGGGAAAAGAGCCTTTCCAGGTAGTCGCCATTTCTCTCCTCCACAATTTGGATGAACTGGCGATACTTGGTCCAGCATCTGAACAAGAGCAGAAAGAGACGGTGATTGATGATGTCAACGAAGTCTCTGGCCACCGACTCGTCCTCGGCTGCCTCGTCCATGAGTTCTTCGGTATAAAAGGTGGGCAGGGGGGAAGAGGGACCGTACAGCCCGAGCAGTGTGGCTGTCACCAAGAAACGTGGTGTTTCATCGCCAACTTCTTCAATGCTGGCTACATCAGCGGGAGGAAAAGCAAGAGAAAGGTGGGGCCGCATTCTGATGTGATTGCTTTGAGAAGCTTCTGCGCCATCGGCCTCGTCCAAGATGGGAGCAAAGCGGCGCAACAACCGTACCACTTGAAAGAAGGAAAAGGCATGCCCTTGTTTCAAGAGATCGAGTTTCAGATCAAGGGACGATCTCCCACCCTGGCCGGCCATTGATAATGGTCTCCCTTCAGAACCTCATCTATGATAAGGCTGGTGAAAGTGTTGATCGACGCATAGGAGCCAAAGAAATAGTCCAGTATGCTTCCAAAGAGATAAAGATCTCCAGGGCTGGCGAAATGATCCTGGCGCATTTTCAGGGTGATTTCCCGACCCCTCATCATGACGCCTGAGACCAGCCGGTTGGAGGCCTCGGCCTTAATGCTGTCAATGCCGGCAATCCGCCTCTTGTTGGCCAAGATTGCTGTCCGATCACGGCTTTCCGGAAAAATATAGAGTTCCAGAAGGGCCTGCAAGTTCTCGGCCCTTGCCAAAGACAGGTAGTTCAACGAAAGATGAGACAGAAGACGCCACAAGAGGTTTGTCCCCAAGGGGGGGACGATGGTCATCGTTGGCGGGCGAATATTCCTGAATTCCACAAATTCCGGGGAACTGCTGGTTGCCACAGAGATGTCACCCACTTGGAGGTTCTCCGGTAAAGGCCCATTGGTGCACTGGAGTCCAATGGAAAGGGTTTCCGGCACCGGGGGGCCGGCCTCTGGAGGATAGGCCACGGACACATACACGTCGAATCCTCTTTTGGCAGGGGATCTCCTCACGGTCTTATGGTATACGGGATGCGATCGGCTTCTGGGGTCAAGAACGTCATAAGGGACGTATTTTCTGGGTTCAGCGGTGCCCTGAACAAAGCCTACCACCTTTTCCAGGGAGTACACTTGGTACTGGGAGACGTTGCCTGCCGAAGGGCGTACCAGGTACTCGGTTTTTCGATGATCCAGCCGGATAGGGTCTGCCTCATAGGGAAATATGTTAATGGCGGGCGTTGCAAATAGGACGACATCTTCCATCTTGATCCGAGGTGCTGGGAAAGGGAGGTCATGGAGCTCGAAAGTGACTTCAAACCGTGATCCCTCCCCCCTGTCCTGCCAGCGTTCCCAACCCACAAGATCTAAGAAAAGAAACTTCTCCGGCAAGACAAAATACTCCTGGAGGACGCGGTACCCAGGAAAGGAGTGAGGAGGGTACGGGATGAGGTCCTCTTCAAGAGAAAATCCGGCAGGCTTCAAATGATCTGGTGCGAGAGAACAAGCACTACCGTCGTCAAGAGGCGTAATGAGAATTTGCCTCAAATGGTGTCGTAGAAGAAAATAGAGATCTGCAGCACCGCCGTAATCTCCCGCAAGGAAGAACCTCAATGCCCGTGGTTTCCAGTCGGAAAGCCTGAGACCGTGCATCTCCAGTCCCAGCTTGATGGCAGGAGGGCGCCCGGAGGTCTCCACAAAGACAGCCTCCCGGAGACTCATGGGATGGACCTCCACATCATAACAGGTCTTGAAGAGACAGGATGTCCCTTCCACCGGGACTGAAGCAATATGAACGCCGGAAGACACCTTCAGGGACTGCTTAAGCATGGCCTTTGGAGTGAAGGCAATAGTTGTGGTGGAAGGAATGGGCCGCAAGTAATGGGGCCAGATGAGTTGAATCAGCTCATGAATGATCTCGGGGAACTCGTCGTCAAGCTTTTCCCTGAGAAGGGCTGTGAGGAAGGCTACGCCTTCAAGGAGGCGCTCAACATCCGGGTCGGCCGTTGGGCCGCTCAGCATGGGGGCCACAGCCGGGTGGGCTTGGGAGAACTCTACGCCAAGATCTCTCAGATTGGCCAGTTCCTGCTGGAAGTAGCGGTTGAACATGGATGTTGGTTCTGTTGGCTAAATTTGTCCTGTGGAACCTGCTCCGTGTCTTCTGGTGGTTATATCTGTTTGATTGGCGGTCCTGGTCAGCATGGTCCCATTTGTTTGCATCTTCTGCAGCTTGACCGAACCAATGAAACCAATTGAACCAATTCAACCAGTTCAACCAATCTTCACCTGTTGACACTTATCTTCCCGTCGGAGTCCACCAGGCTCTCAAAACGCACGGACTCCTTGTACTCTTCAGTGGCCAGCTTGGCTGCAATCTGAAAACGCAAGGAAAAGGCATCATCTTCCTGAGGAATGAGCCTCACCCGCACGGCCCTCAATCGGGGTTCGTATTTCTGGATCGTTTGCCTGATGGACCTTTCAAAGTCGTTGAGGGAGTCAGGATATCGCCTTAGAAACTCCGTAAAATCTGGGACCCCGTAGTCTTCCGCAATGGGGGTACTCCCCTGCCTCGAGTTTAAGATCCGCTGAAGGTGATTCAATACCGAATCAATGATCCTCTTGGGATCCTCCTGGGCTCGCCTGTGTGGCTCCCTCTCCCAGGAACGTATGCGCTCCAGGAGTCTATCTTCTCTCATGGACGATCAAGGTCTATTATTTGGGAACAAGCCAAGAATCTTCCGCCTCGATGCCATCAACTTCCCACGTCCATTTTATTTTCTTATAGGTAAAGGCGACCTCTTCCATGTGCCTGTAAGGCTCATTTTGCGCCACAAAGACCATGGGCATGTACGGCTTCATCTCCACAACAATGGCATCCTCCAGGGTATGCGTGAAATAGTGCTCCTCTGATCCTGTGTTGTCGATTCGATACCACTTGAGGATGACATTCTTCAGGTGTTCGCCGGTACAAAGGGCCTGATAGAGCTTGGGAGAAGACTTGTCATATTCCTTGACGATGCCCAACGGGCCATGGATCCTCCTGCCGCTGGAAAGCCCTGATTGGGGGTCTCTGGGGATGTGGACATCGTGATTCATGGCATATACGAGTATGGTCCCCTCCCGTCCTTCCATGTCACAAGATCCTTCAATGGCACCCTGATTCTCTCCTTCAACTTCTAAATGGGCTGGCATTGGCATGGCAGCGTCCTCCTTTCTGGTTATTCTTTGTCCAATTTACCGACAAGGGATAGGGTGAAAAAGGCACCCATGTATTTAAAGTGGGGCCTTACCTTCAGACCAACACGGTACCATCCCGGTTCTCCCTCCACATCTTCCACCGTCACCTGAGCCTTGCGCAGGGGCCGCCTACTCCTCACCCCAGGCATGGGATTGTCCATGTCAGCCACATACTGGCGGATCCACGTATTCAATTCCCTTTCCAAATCTACCCGTTCCTTCCAACTGCCGATATTCTCCCTCTGGAGAACCTTCAAGTAGTGGCCCAAACGGTTGACGATAAACATGTAAGGTAGTTGGAGCCCCAACTTGTAGTTGGTTTCCGCCTCTTTCCCCTCTTTGCTGATGCCGAAAAACTTGGGCTTCTGGCAGGAATTGGCTGAAAAAAACGCGGCATTGTCACTTCCCTTGCGCATGGCCAGACCGATGAAACCCTCTTCGGCCAGTTCGTATTCCCTCCGTTCCGAGACAAGCACTTCAGTGGGAATCTTGGTCTGAATGGCACCCATGGCCTCGTATTGGTGCAGAGGCAAGTCTCCCACCGTCCCTCCGCCCATGGGCCCAATGATGTTGGCGCACCACCGGTATTTCGCAAAGCTGTCCGTCAGCCTCGCGCCGAAGGTGAAGGCCGTATTGCCCCAAAGATAATCCGCGTGGCTGGCCGAAACATCCTCTTGATAGTTGAAGGCCTTTATGGGCTGGGTATCGGGACCATAAGGGAGTCGCAGCAGAAACCTGGGACAGGTGAGTCCCACATAGCGCGAGTCTTCCGACTCTCTGAAGGACTGCCACTTGGTGTACTGAGGACCTTCAAAAATCGATTTGAGATCCTTCAGATTCGGAAGGCCGTTGAAATCCTCAAGACCAAAGAACTGGGGGCCTGCAGCAGCAATGAAAGGGGCGTGGCTCATGGCGGCCACGCTGGCAACATGCTGCAGGAGTTTCATGTCCTGGGGTCCCGGTCCAAAATCGTAGTTGCCGATCATGGCCCCATAGGGCTCACCGCCGAACTGCCCATATTCTGCAGTGTAAACGGTCTTGTAGAGGCCGGATTTAGGGATTTCAGGGGCGTCCTCAAAATCCTCAATCAAATCGTCTTTGCTCGCGTTCAGCATCTCGATCTTATTGTTTTCCCTGAAATCGGTGTTGTCCACCAGGTACCTCAGAGAACGCCAGGCAGACTCGAGCTTCTGGAACTCAGTATTGTGCAGGATGGCGTCCACCTGAAGGCTCAACTTATTGTCGAGTTCCGCGATCATTTCATCCACAATCGCCTTGGAGATTTTTGGCACCACGCGGCCGGGCTCAAGGAGCTGTGCGATCAACGCCTCCACACCCTTCTTCGCCAAGCCGTAAGCCTCATCCGTTGGCTGGAGCTTGGTAGCGTCCACAATCTCGTCTAACAGCGAGACTTCTTCTGTTGTCTCTTCCTCAGCAGCAACAGCCCTTTCTTCTTCTTCGGCCATACCATCACCTCCTCTTCATTCTACTCTTCTTCTATACCCAACTCCTTGAGAACCTTGTCGCGGGCGGATTCGTCTTTGACCAGTTCTTGTATCTTCTTGCGAAAATCAGGGAGGTTGCTCAACGGGCCTTTAAGAGCCGTAAGAGCCTCCCTAAGCTCCAAAAGACTGCTTAGCTCCGGCGTGTTTTTGGCGATAGCCTCCGGCCCAAAATCCTTGATGGAATCGAACCTGAGGGAAACGTTCATCTCCTCGTCAGGTTCGCCGGAAAGCCTGTTGGGTACTGTCACATCCAGATTGATATCCTGAGCCTTGAGGACTTCGTTGAAATTATCCTTATCGATGTTGATAGGCTCTCTGTCCTCCATTGTCCGATCATCGGGTTTGCCCGTGAAATCGCCCATGACCAAAAGCTTGAGTGGAAGCTCAACTTGTTCCTGGGCATCGCCAGTGGCAGGTCGATAGACGATGTTCACCCTCTCCCTTGGGGCAACAGACGCTTCTTTACCCATGGTTTCCTCCTTTGCTCTAGATGCCTCTTGGTCACTATTACACTATACAAAAAAACCTGTCCAGCCGAGTTTGCCTTAGGATTCCTAGGGCTTCCCTAGACGTAACCCTTCAGCCGGATCAAGCTTGGCTATGCGACTCAGAACGTCGAGTGCCTGTGCCTTTGTGGCCTTGTCTGTCCGCGATTTGAGCCCGAACCATACCATCTTAAGGGCTTTCAACGCAAGGTCCGGATCCCACTCTTCCAGTCTAAACATATCAATATCTTGAACAATCGCCTGTAAGTGGGGGAGGGCCAGTTGGGGCTGTTTGGAATTCATGAGTATCTGGGACAATCCCAGACGCCACAGGAGCTGTTCTCTCTTTGAGAAACTGCTTCGGAGTCCCTTCTGAAGAGAGGCAACGGCTTCCGGGAGTTTCTTCTTCTTTGCCAAGGCTTGGGCTTTCTGCATGGCTTCTGCCATGAAGCTCCCATCCCGGCCCCCGTCTGCCCCAACGGGCTGGGCAGCGGCCACATTGTCTCCCAACTGGACGCTCTGAAGCCATTGCTTGGTCTCGGGATCGGCAAAAGGGGTCCCGTCAGAAAAGGACAGGTCTTTCACGGTGGAAAATCGGCGATCAAAAAAGGCCGTTTCCTGGCACACGCTCTCAAGGGCATCCTCGTATTTATCGCCCAAGCCACCGAGGGCCTCCGCTGTGAAGCGATTCAGATCGAGCCAGAATAGGAACTGGGACAGGTTGGCCTCTGCAGATTGCAGTAAGGTTTCCCAATCTCCCCTGTCTCTCACGTCTCTCAAAATATTCTGGATCTGGGCTGCGGGAGGAGGGATTCTCGTTGAGCCATCTGTGGCCGGCGGAGGGGCAGCCACACCAGACCATATGGCAATTCGGGCCAAGCGATAGACCTGCGGATTCGTACGCTCCTCTTTCCCAAGAAAAGAAGACACTTGGCGCACTTTTCGAAGGGCGGAACGGAGAACGATTTGAGCATCCTTCTCAGATGCGATATCCTCCGGCTCTGCGGGGGAAGAGGGTTTTGCCCTGTCAGGTGTCTCGGCAGGCCTTGCCTTGCCTTCTGACTCATCTGGAAGGTCATCCAAGAATCTCTGAATACCTCTTACCGAGGGGGGCTCCTCCAGGTACTCACTGAGGAAATCATCAATCTGCCCCACAACGGCCTTAAGTTCCTCGACCTGTTCCGGCTCAAGGGACTGGGCGCCCACCATGTCCAGGGCAGTCTCTGACTTTTCTATCCACCACTCCAAGGCCCCCTTCCGGCCCCGCATCCGCTTTTTTGGAGGAAAAAGATCTTCCCAGAATTCCTCCAATAGATCCCGAAAGACGTGCAACCCGACAGCAAAACCCTCCATCTGATGGGTGTGGATCTGGGCTACTGCCAGATAGCTTGCTGCCAGAAGGTCCTTTGACTTGCTGGCCAGAATCTCCGTGGCCATCTGGCTGACCTTGTTCCAGTCCGTGCCACCCGACGATGTGGGACTGGAGAGCTTGTCAATCTCCGCCTGGAGTTCTTCAAACTCAGGCTCGTAGCGAACATCGGAGCCCGCTGGTTGTTCAGCGCTTATGGGCTCTTTGCCGAGTACCAGAAGATCCATTCTTGTCTGTTCCTGCCTCTAACCTTCACCTGTCCACAGGCGAACAAAGTCAGTAGGCGCCAAAGCCCGTTTGAAAACCGCCAAGCTGGCCTGGTCCGGAGTGCCGCCCATGAATACGGCGCTGGGAATATCGGCCATCCGTGCCTTCATAAGGCCGTGCCAGAGAGCAGCTAGGGTTTGAGGGTCGTTAGCCAACCCGCCATCCAGGGAAGCAAAGAAGTCCTTTCCTTGCGACACCGTGGCCAGCCTATTTGCCAGTTCCTTGATGCTTGGTGATGCCCCTGCGTTCTCACCAACAGACGATGCCTCGTGCAGACCGCCCCCTTGAGACATAAACTCGAGCCATACTGGAGAGGGAGGAACGAGGGCCTTAACCTGGGCTTCCAGTTCTCCAAAACTGGCAGATCCCATGGCAGACAGATGCTCCATCTGACACCACGTTTTTTCACAGGCAAATGGCAAGAGATCCCATTGATCCTCCCACCCTTCTATGATGCCCACCCCCATGACCAACAACGGATATGGCCGGCCAAGGCTGTCGCTGCTGTCTCTCACTATCCCGCAAACAATGGTCTTTCTCTTGGCGCCCCTGGCCCAAAAGCGCCAAGAAGAAGGCCCGGATAACTCATCCCCTTTTGGGTTCAGGGTTTTGAATCCCCTTTCCACCCAGTCGGAGAAGGCCTTTACCAGGGGGTCAGGGGGACCGACTCCAAAGTAGTCCCTGGCCGCCGGATGTTTACCCCAGGCCGCCCATTGCCAGGAAATTGCCGAACCTACTGATCCCAACATGTTACAATTTCCATTGGCACCGTTCCCGGAGTAGCCTTAAGGAGCTCCACGACCGGTTGATGGCCCTTAAACTGGTACTTCACTTTGATAGACTCAATGCCCAGACGCCTGAGGGCCTCTCGCTCGGCAGGAAAATCACTTGGATAGAAAGTGCGCTGCCCACCCACAAAATCTGCCAAGAACTTCGGAAAACCCCGATAGCCCTC
>Ga0180437_10002590_pt1 | contig 28450 bp, 35 predicted proteins | sample SS_ome_4_FD_132410 | JGI IMG/M metagenome (GOLD analysis project Ga0180437, IMG submission 132410) | Hypersaline lake sediment archaeal communities from the Salton Sea, California, USA - SS_3_D_1 metaG | ecosystem: Environmental > Aquatic > Non-marine Saline and Alkaline > Hypersaline >...
ACAAAACGACGGAGTAGAACATGGCGCAGCAGTGGAAAGTGGATAAAATCAATAAGATGAAAGAACAGCTGCAACAGCACACCAAATTCGTGTTCACCGACTACAGAGGTATGAATGTGCAGCAGATAAACAGTCTCAGGAACGCCCTGCGGGAAAAGGGAACAGAGTTCCACGTTCTGAAGAACCGGTTTCTGAAGAGGGTGTTCGATGATCTCGGAGTACAATCACTCGACCGGTTCCTCATCAACCCCACCGCAGTTGCATATTCCATCGAGGACATGTCTGAGGTTGCGAAGGTCCTCATCGACGAGTCGAAAGAGAGTACCCTGCAGATCAAGGGAGGATACTTGGACGGATCAGTGCTCTCCTTCGAGGACATTGAAAGCATATCCAGGCTCCCGTCGCGCCAGGTCCTGGTCGCACAGGTTGTCGGAATGCTCAACGCGCCAGTGAACGGTCTGGTGTTCGTGCTGGGTGGACTGGTTTCCAAGTTCGTACGCACACTCAAAGCAATAGAGGAGACAAAAAAGTAAATATCCCGGACAGATGTCTTCACACCACTTTGCCTGCATCTGTTTCGGATCAATAGGAAGGAGAAGATAATATGGCAAAAGAAAGCTTGAAAAAAGAAGATTTTATCGCAGCAATCGAGAAGATGACGGTTTTGGAGCTCGCAGAACTCGTGAAGGCACTCGAGGAAAAGTTCGGGGTAAGTGCTGCAGCCCCTGCAGTGGTTGCCGCAGCTCCAGGCGCTGCACCGGCGGGAGGCGCCGAGGCAGCTCCGGCGGAAGAGAAAACCGAATTCTCAGTGTTCATCAGTGCGATCGGGGAAAAGAAAATACAGGTAATCAAGGAAGTCAGAACCGTGACGAGCCTCGGCCTCAAGGAAGCGAAAGAGCTCGTGGAGGGAATGTCCAAGCCGGTTGTCGAGAACGTGGATAAGAAGACGGCAGATGAAGTAAAGAAAAAGCTCGAAGAGGCTGGTGCAACGGTTGAAGTAAAATAGCAATAAATAGTTTCCCAATTGCACAATAGAATAGTATATTCTGTACGCAGAGGGAGTAGAGCGCGCTCTTTCTGGAATCTGTTATCTCAGTGACCTCAAGACACTACACTCCTCCCATACTATGAGCCCTCTGCGGGAGGGAATTTTTCTGTTATCAACATCGGAAATGATGCCGATAAAAACAGATAGCCAGATAACGCTTCTAGACGTATATAATCTCATTAAATGCTACCTGCCTGATGAAGGAAAATCATAAGGGAAAAGAAGAGGATATCTATGAGTAAAGAACGGCAAAGAACGCTCGTCGGGAAACCATCCAAAGAGGTGCTCGATATTCCGAACCTCATCGAGATACAGCTCGACTCCTATGAGCGATTTTTACAGAAGCGCATCATAGACGATGGGAAGCCCCTGAAGAACGAGGGGCTCCAGTCCGTCTTTGAAACCACCTTTCCGATCGAGAGTCCCAACGGGGACATGGTGCTCCAGTTCGAAAGCTACACCTTCGATGAAACCAAGTACATGGAGTTGGAGTGCAAGGAGAAGGGCCTTACCTATGCGCTTTCCCTCAAGGCGACGATTGACCTCATCTTCACAGAAACCGGGGAGATCAGGAGAAAGGTCCTTTACATGGGAGACATACCGCTCATGACCCCCAGAGGCACTTTTATTATAAACGGTGCGGAGAGGGTAGTCGTGAGCCAGATACACAGATCTCCAGGTGTGATCTTCGGGTACGAAAGCAAGGAACAGATGCACACCGCGCGAATCATTCCGGACCGGGGCTCCTGGCTCGAGTTCGAGCTCGAGAACAAGAAGGAGCTTCTCTACATCAGGATCGACAGAAAGAGGCGGATACTGGCGACCCTTCTGCTCAGGGCCATTGGCTTCGAGAGCCGGGAGGAGATCGTAAAGCTCTTCTATTCCACAAAGACAGAGCCGTTGAGTGAGGATGTGATTGCAACTGGGACCCTCAACAACAGGTACACCGCCAAGGCGTACTACGGCAAAAAGGGGACCGAGAAAATTGTGAGGGCAGGGGAAAGGCTCATTCCAACTACTCTGGATGCGCTTCTCCATTCAGAAATAAACGAAGTGGAAGTGATAGATTTCGAATCAGCCACCAGCCTCAATTCGACAGTCATCATCAACTGCCTCGACAAAGAGGATTTCTCAAAGGAGTCAGAAAATCCGCTCAAAGACGAACCTTCCAGGGAGGACGCGATCACCAGGATCTATTCGGTGATACATCCTGGAGAGCCCACCACACTGGAGAATGCAGAGCGGGACATCAACACGCTCTTCTTCGACTCGCGGCGCTACGACCTGGGGGATGTGGGGAGGTACAAGCTCAACAAGCGATTCGACTACAGCGAGGAAATCAGCGACAGAGTGCTGCGAAAAGAGGACATCATCAATACCATGAAGTACCTGATACAGGTGTACATCGGCGAAGGAGCGGTGGACAACATCGATCACCTCGGCAACAGGCGTGTGCGGTCGGTTGGTGAGCTCCTCATGAACCAGCTGAAGATCGGGTTTGCCAGGATGGAGCGAATCGCAAAAGAGAGGATGTCCATCAAGGAGGCGGAGACAATACGGCCGCAGGACCTTATCTCCATAAAGCCGATCACTGCTGCCATAAAGGAGTTTTTCGGATCGAGCCAGCTTTCCCAGTTCATGGACCAGGTAAACCCCCTCTCTGAGCTCACCCACAAGCGGAGGCTCAACGCCCTCGGGCCAGGGGGTCTCTCGAGGGAGCGGGCCGGTTTCGAGGTGCGGGACGTCCACTACAGCCACTATGGAAGGATGTGCCCGATTGAGACGCCGGAAGGGCCCAACATCGGGCTCATCGTCTCTCTCTCCATTTATGCACGTGTGAACAGGTACGGGTTCCTGGAGACTCCTTACAGGAAGGTGGTAAACGGCAAAGTTACCGACGAAGTGAAGTATCTCACTGCCATGGATGAGGAGAAGTACAATATCGCACAGGCGAGTGTGAATACTGACGAGAAGGGGAAACTGGTCGAGTCCTTCGTTGCTGCCCGTCACCGTGGCGAGTTTCTCAACGTGAAGCCCGAGGAGATACACTACATCGATGTGTCCCCGAAGCAGATCATCAGTGTTTCAACCGCGCTCATCCCGTTTCTTGAGCACGACGACGCAAACCGCGCCCTCATGGGTTCGAACATGCAGCGGCAGGCCGTGCCCCTGCTCAGGCCTGAAGCTCCTTTCATCGGCACCGGAATGGAGCGGAAAGCCGCCTTCGACTCAGGGGTGATCGCGACTGCGACCAGACCGGGAAAGGTGAGTTACGTGACATCCACGGAAGTTCGGATCGTCCCGGACAGCGGCGACGGGGAGGATGTGTATCAGCTCATCAAATACAAGCGGACGAATCAGGACACCTGTTTTTCCCAGAAACCGCTGGTTAGAGCAGGAGAGAGGGTGAAGAAGGGTCAGGTGATTGCCGACGGCCCTGCGACTGAAATGGGTGAGCTCGCTCTCGGGAAAAACGTACTGGTGGCATTCATGCCATGGATGGGATACAACTACGAGGATGCGATTCTCATCAGCGAACGGGTGGTGAAGGAAGATCTGTTCACATCCGTGCACATCGAGGAGTTTGATGTGGAGGTCCGAGAAACCAAACTCGGTATGGAACAGATCACCAGGGACATTCCGAACGTAAGTGAGGAGGCATTCAAAGACCTGGACGAGGACGGGATCGTTCGTGTCGGTGCAATCGTGTACCCCGGATCGATCCTGGTGGGGAAGGTGACACCCAAGGGCGAGACTGACATCACTCCGGAATACAAGCTTCTCAATTCGATCTTCGGTGAAAAGGCGAAGAACGTGAAGGATACCTCCCTGAGGGTTCCCCACGGAACTGAGGGGACGGTCATCGACATCAAGCGGCTCAGGAGGGAGGATGGCGACGAGCTCTCTCCAGGTGTCGAAGAGGTGGTCAAGGTGTTCATCGCAACCAAACGAAAGCTTCAGGAAGGTGACAAGCTCGCAGGACGGCACGGAAACAAAGGGGTTGTTTCGCGGGTTCTTGCGGAGGAGGACATGCCATTTCTTCCTGACGGGCGGCCTGTGGACATCGTGCTCAACCCGCTCGGTGTGCCGTCCAGAATGAACCTCGGGCAGATCCTGGAAACAAGTCTCGGCTGGGCTGCTCAGGAGCTCGGTATGTTCATCAGCACCCCGGTATTCGAGAGCGCGGTCGGAGATCAGATTGCAGAGCTTATGAAGGAGGCGAACATTCCCTTGTCGGGCAAGACTGTACTCTATGACGGCATGAGCGGGGAGTCCTTCAATAGCCAGGTGACAGTAGGCGTCATCTATATGATGAAACTGGCCCATCTGGTCGATGATAAGATTCATGCCAGGTCCACCGGGCCCTACTCGCTGGTCACTCAGCAGCCGCTTGGCGGAAAGGCGCAGTTCGGCGGCCAGAGGCTCGGCGAGATGGAAGTGTGGGCTCTGGAAGCATACGGTGCGGCGAACAATCTTCAGGAGCTCCTCACAGTCAAGTCCGACGATATGACCGGAAGAGCAAAAATCTACGAGGCGATCGTGAAGGGAGAGAATGTTGCCATGTCGGGTATTCCCGAGTCCTTCAACGTGCTCGTGCAGGAGCTGCGGGGATTGGGCCTTGACATCACAGTGTTCGACGAAGCGGATGATCAGATACCGCTCACCGAAAAGGACGAGGAAATCATCACAAACAGAAACGTGAAGATTATGGAAGCCGGCTCCTGAAAAGGGCGGGAGAGGTTTTTTAGAAAAGGCACAACAAAAGAGGAAGGCTCATGAGAAATCTGTCAGAATTTGCGAAGATCAAGATAAAGCTCGCTTCACCGGAGCTGATCAGGAAGTGGTCCTACGGTGAGGTGAAGAAGCCAGAGACGATCAATTACAGAACGCTCAGACCCGAAAGAGACGGGCTGTTCTGTGAGAGGATCTTCGGCACCACAAAGGAATACGAGTGCTACTGCGGGAAGTTCAAGAGCATTCGCTACAAGGGGGTTGTGTGCGACCGCTGTGGGGTCGAGGTTACCCACTTCAAGGTACGGCGGGAGCGCATGGGTCACATCGAGCTCGCGGCACCCATTTCACACATCTGGTTCTACAGGAGTGTGCCCTCCAGGATGGGACTTTTACTCGATCTCTCTATGACCGAGCTCAGGAGTGTTCTCTACTTCGAGAAGTACATCGTCATCGACCCTGGTGACACGGATTTGAAAATGATGCAGCTCCTTACAGAAGAGGAGTATGGAGAGTACAGGGAGCGCTACGGCATGAGTTTCACCGCCGGGATCGGTGCGGATGCGGTGAAGACCCTTTTAGCCGGTCTGGATCTGGATGCGCTCTCTGCAGAGCTCAGGGAAAAGATGATGGAGAAAGGGCTCAAGACCGACAAACGGCTCTTGAAAAGGCTTGAGATCATCGAGGATTTCAGGGACTCCGGGAACAGACCCGAGTGGATGATCCTGGATGCGATCCCCGTGATACCGCCGGAACTGCGGCCAATGGTTCAGCTTGACGGCGGGAGGTTCGCCACGTCGGATCTCAATGACCTGTATCGGAGGGTGATCAACCGGAACAACAGGCTGAAGAGGCTTATCGCTCTGAACGCACCGGAGATCATCGTTCGAAACGAAAAACGCATGCTCCAGGAGGCGGTCGACGCGCTCTTCGACAACAGCAGGAAGAAGCGTGTGGTCCGCGGCCCTGGAAACAGGCCGCTCAAGTCTCTTGCGGACATGCTCAAGGGAAAGCAGGGAAGGTTCAGGCAGAACCTGCTCGGAAAACGGGTCGATTATTCAGGGCGGTCCGTCATCGTCGTTGGGCCGAATCTGGCACTGCACCAGTGCGGGCTTCCCAGTCTCATGGCGATGGAACTTTTCAAGCCGTTCATCATGAAGAAACTCGTGGACAAGGGAATCGTCTATAACATAAAGCGGGCCAAAACGATGGTGGAAACCAGGGCTCCTGAGGTGTGGTCTGTGCTGGAGGAGGTCGTTGCAGAGCACCCGATTCTCCTGAACAGGGCACCCACCCTGCACAGGGTAGGGATCCAGTCTTTCGAGCCGGTTCTGGTCGAGGGGAAGGCCATTCGGCTCCACCCGCTGGTGTGCCACGCCTTCAACGCCGATTTCGACGGAGACCAGATGGCGGTGCACGTACCCCTCTCTCTGGAGGCACAGATCGAATCGTGGCTTCTGATGCTCTCCGCGAAAAACCTGCTGAACCCCGCCAACGGACTCCCCATTGTGATGCCCACGCAGGACATGGTGCTCGGGATCTACTTTCTCACCAAAGAGGATCCGAGCCGGGACAACAGGAAACCAAAGATCTTCGGCTCCATTGATGAGGTGCTGACCGCACTCGAGAACAAGGCAGTGGTGTATCAGGACAAGATAATACTCCGCAACGAGGGAACACGGATCGAGACAACGGTGGGACGGGTGGTGTTCAACTCGATCCTTCCGAAAGAGATAGGTTTTTTGAACTACACCCTCGGTGAAAAGGAGCTCAATACGCTGGTGAGCAGCTGTTATGACAAGAACGGCGCGGCGGTGACGGCGAAGATGCTCGATGCGCTCAAGGAGATCGGTTTCGAGGCAGCGACCTGGTACGGAATCACCATCGGCATGGAGGACATCAAGGTACCGAAGGAGAAGAAAACGCTCATAGAACGGGCGGAGAATGAAGTGGCCGAGGTGTACGAGCAGTATCGAAACGGCCTCATTACCAATGAGGAACGGTACAACAAGATCATAGACATCTGGACCGCGGTGAACGAGAAGATCGCTGAGGTAATGATGGAAAATCTCAAGAAGGACAGAAACGGGTTCAACCCTGTGTACATGATGGCCCACTCAGGTGCACGGGGTTCAAAAACCCAGATCAGACAGCTCGCCGGCATGAGGGGGCTCATGGCCAAACCCTCCGGAGAGATCATCGAGCTTCCGATCATCTCGAACTTCAAGGAAGGGCTCACCATGCTCGAGTACTTCAACTCGACGCACGGTGCCCGGAAGGGTCTCGCAGATACCGCGCTGAAGACGGCCGATGCGGGGTACCTGACGCGGCGTCTCGTGGATATCGCGCAGGACGTGGTGATCACAGAGGAGGACTGCGGAACCATAAACGGGATCGAGATGAGCGCACTCATGGAGGAGGACAACATCATCGAGTCCCTCTACGACAGAATCGTCGGACGGTTCGCAGTTGACCGGGTGCGTGATCCGCGAAACAAGGAGATCATCGTCGAAGCGAATCAGGAGATCACCGAAAACGTGGCCAGGAGGATCGAAAACAGCGGACTCAAGAGGGTGAAGGTGAGGACCGTTTTGACCTGCGAATCAGTGCACGGCGTGTGTGTGAAGTGTTATGGGAGAAATCTGGCGACGAAGAGTATGGTCGACATCGGAGAAGCGGTGGGAATCATTGCTGCAGAGTCGATCGGCCAGCCGGGAACCCAGCTCACCATGCGCACCTTTCATATCGGGGGCACTGCGGCGAGGAAGGCGGAGGAGAACTCCATACGACTTAACTATCCGGTGTATATTTCAAGGATCGATGCGAAAATCATTGGGAAAAATGACGGACGCCGGGTCCTCCCGCGGAGAGGAACCATCACCGTGAACCGCATCTATAACCGGCTCCAACTTTCCGATGTCGATATACAGGTATCCGACGGAGACACCCTGGAACCGGGCAGCGTCTTCGCGCGCAGCAAAAAGGAAAAACTCGACATCCTCACACCGGTTCGTGCACATGTGATGGTGAAGGGGAAAGAGCTGGTTTTGATTGGGGACCCATATGAAGTCGCGATGAAGATCGGATCAGAAATTCTCGTGGAAATCGGAGATTTTCTGGATGCGAAACAGCCCATCACCAAGTTCGATCCCTTCTCTGAATCCATACTCACGGAGCACTCGGGCAAGGTGCAGCTCATCTCCATCATTCCGGGAACTACTATGAAACGCGAGATCGACGAAGTGACCGGGGTGATCAACAACATCATTCTAGATTTCCAGGATGAGCAGCTGCAGCCGAAGATCCTGCTCATTGATAGCGAGGGAAACGAGCTGGAGAGCTACAACATTCCCGGTGGCGCGTATCTTACCGTTGAGGACAATCAGGATGTATCTGCTGGCGATGTCATTGCAAAAATTCCTCGGGGGCAGGCCAAGACCAAGGACATCACGGGCGGTCTGCCGAGAGTTGCCGACATATTCGAGGCGCGGAAACCAAAGGATGCGGCAGTGCTCTCACGGGTGAACGGCACCGTAAAGTTCGGGACCATCTCAAAAGGCAAACGGACGGTGATCGTGGAAGATGAGAACGGGGCCGAATTCAAACATCTGGTTCCTCTCGGAAAACACTTCACCGTGCGTGACAGCGACCCGGTCAAAGCGGGAGATCCGCTCTGTGAAGGCGCGCAGAACCCCCACGACATTCTCCAGATCAATGGAGAGCACGCTTTGCAGAGCTGGCTCGTGAACGAGATACAGGAGGTCTACCGGCTTCAGGGTGTCAACATCAACGACAAGCACATCGGAGTCATCGTTCGACAGATGCTGAAAAAGGTCGAAATCGTCGATGTGGGAGACACCACCTTCATCATTGGAGAGCAGGTGGACAAGTACCGGTTCAAAGAGGAGAACGAGAGGGTGATACGCCTCGGAGGAAGTCCTGCCTGTGCGAAACCCGTGCTCCTCGGGATCACCAGAGCTTCTCTCAATATCGATAGTTTCATCTCTGCTGCTTCATTCCAGGAGACCTCGCGGGTGCTGACGAACGCAGCGATCAAGGGAAAGGTGGATAATCTGAGAGGACTGAAGGAGAACGTCATCATCGGTCACCTCATTCCTGCGGGAACGGGAATCAAGAAATACAAGAACACAGAGCTCTATAAAAACGAACCGGGGGACATGGAGCTGCCCATGGAGGTTCGTGAGAAGGTTGAAGGAATGAGCGTGATTACCAGAGAAGAGGTGGGAGGCGCAGTTTTTTGAGGCAGTCCATACACCTCAATCCAGGTGAAAGAATACAGGCGCTTTTTTTCCGTAATTGTGTTGACAGCAGAGTGAAAAAACAGTATATTTCGGGCACTTTTCAAAAAGAGGGGTTAGTATGCCTACGGTAAGTCAGCTCATCAGGAAAGGGCGGAAAAAAGTGGTGCAAAAAACCAGTGCTCCTGCGCTGCAAAGGTGTCCCCAGAAGAGGGGTGTGTGCACCAGGGTCATGACATTCACGCCGAAAAAGCCGAATTCCGCGCTGCGCAAGGTCGCCAGGGTGAGACTGACGAACGGTATAGAGGTAACTGCATACATCCCGGGAATCGGGCACAACCTCCAGGAGCACTCGGTTGTGATGATCCGGGGAGGGAGGGTAAAAGACCTCCCAGGGGTGCGCTACCACATCATTCGCGGCACCCTCGACACTCTCGGCGTGGAGAATAGAAAGAAGGGACGATCAAAGTATGGAGTGAAAAGGCCCAAAGCCTGACTTCTGCGAATTCCAGTTTTTCGGGCCGGATGAAAAAAAGTAACTGCATAGTTTCCGCTGGTAGAGTGAGATAAATAATTTCGAGTTATACACAAGATGAAACCACCAGCAGGGGCTGGAAAGGTCTCTTGTAGAGGGGCCGGTTTGTGTATAAACCGGCTAATTTTTTGTAGGGAGTGAGCGAGGTGCCCAGAAGACATTTTCCAAAGAGAGCGGCGGTATTACCAGATCCAAAGTATCACTCGACACTTGTGTCGCGTTTCATCAGTAATCTGATGCGGCGGGGAAAGAAGACGGTCGCTCAGAAAATTATCTATGACGCCTTTACCATCATCGAAGAAAAGCTGAAGAAGCCTCCTCTGGAGGTGTTCAACAAGGCGATGGATAACGTGAAGCCTGAGCTTGAAGTAAAGTCAAGGCGGGTCGGTGGAGCGACCTATCAGGTTCCAGTGGAGGTCCGTCCCGAGAGGAGGATCGCTCTTGCAATACGCTGGATCATCACGTATGCCAAAGGGAGACATGGGAAATCAATGAGTGAGAAACTTGCCGAGGAGCTGATGGACGCCTACAACAACACCGGTTCCTCGATCAAGAAAATGGAAGACACCAGAAAAATGGCGGAGGCGAACAAGGCCTTTGCCCACTACAAGTGGTAATCAGGGAGTAGCATGGCACGGTTGTATCCAATAGAAAGAAACAGAAACATCGGAATAATGGCACATATCGATGCGGGCAAGACTACCCTCACCGAGAGGATGCTCTACTACACCGGACAGAAGCACAAGATGGGTGAGGTGCACGCGGGTGAGGCCGAGATGGACTGGATGGAGCAGGAAAAGGAGCGAGGCATCACCATCACAAGCGCATCGACGACCTTTTACTGGAAGGATCATCGGGTAAACATCATCGATACCCCGGGGCATGTTGACTTCACCGCAGAGGTGGAGAGGAGCCTGCGGGTGCTCGACGGGGGGATCGTGTTATTCTGCGCAGTTGCAGGAGTTGAGCCGCAAAGCGAAACCGTGTGGATGCAGGCAAACAGGTACCGGGTGCCGCGGCTGATCTTCGTGAACAAGATGGACCGGAAGGGTGCGGATTTCGAGCATGTGCTCGAGATGATTCACAAACGCCTCGGAGCACGAGCCGTTCCGATCCAACTTCCCTACGGCAAAGAGGAAGATTTCAGGGGAGTGGTGGACCTGGTGAGGATGAAGGCGTATCTGTGGAACGAAGGTGATCTGGGCTCCTTTGTTGAGGAAGTAGACATTCCGGGGGAGCTTCTGGACAGGGCACGGTCTGCGCGCGAGCATCTGATCGAGTTGCTCGCGGACTGTGATGAAGCGTTTCTGGATGATTACCTCGCAAACCACGATGTGAGCGAAGAGAGAATCAAGAGAGTTTTGAGAAAAGCGACCGTCGAAAACAAGCTGTTTCCCGTGCTCGCCGGCTCTGCCTTCAAGAACAAGGGTGTGCAGAAGCTGCTCGATGCGGTAGTGGACTATCTTCCTTCACCAGTGGATATACCACCCACGCAGGGAATACTCCTCAGCACCGGTGATCGGGTGCTGAGAAAAGCGGATGATGAGGAGCCTTTTTCCGCACTGGTATTCAAGATCATGATCGATCCGTACGTGGGAAAGCTCGCCTTCTTCCGGGTGTACTCCGGCAAGGTCAGTGCTGGAGACACGGTGTTCAACTCCGGGAAGGACAGAAAGGAGCGCATCGGGAGAATCGTACAGATGCACGCCAACAAGAAGCAGGACCGGAAGGACGTGTACGCTGGAGATATCGTTGCCGCAATCGGGCTCAAGACAGTCACCACCGGTGATACGCTCTGTGACATCCACAATCCTGTGGTGCTCGAGGAGATGGATTTTCCTGAACCGGTGATTTCGATCGCCATCGAGCCACGGTCCAACAGCGATCAGGACAAGCTTTCCATCGCTCTGTCGAAGCTTTCCGATGAAGATCCGACCTTCAAGGTCAGAAACGATGCGGAAACAGGGCAGACGATTATTTCCGGAATGGGCGAGCTGCACCTGGAGATCATTGTGGATCGACTCCTGAGGGAACACAAGGTCGAGGCGGTAATTGGAGAGCCTGAGGTGGCGTACAGGGAGACGATCAGGCGGAGCGCGCAGGTCGAGGGAAAGCATATAAAGCAGTCCGGAGGACACGGGCAGTACGGTCATGTGATCATGAGCTTTGAACCTCTGGATCCGGGAGCCGGTGTGGTGTTCGAGAACAAGGTGGTGGGCGGCAGGGTCCCCAGGGAGTATATTCCCGCGGTGAAAGAGGGGATCGAGGATGCGGCGGAGAACGGAGTGCTCGCTGGCTATCCCTGTATCGATTTCAAGGCAACCCTGCTGGACGGGTCCTCTCACGAGGTGGACTCCTCCGAGCTTGCCTTCAGGCTCGCAGCGATGAATGCGTATCGTGAAGGGATTCGGAAGGCAGAGCCGGTGCTCCTGGAACCGATTATGGAAATCCAGATCGTCACACCGGAAGATTACATGGGGGAGATCATCAAGGATCTGTCTTCCAGGAGGGCGAAGATACTCGGGCTGGAGGATCGCCAGCATGGAAAGCTGCTCATAGCGGAGTGCCCGCTCAAGGAGCTTTTTGGATATGCAACCAGACTCAGATCCTACAGTCAGGGAAGGGCGAATTACTCCATGGAGTTCGCCCGTTACGAGAATGTTCCGCAGTCCATTGCGGATGATATCGTAAGAGGCGTCACGAGAAAGTACAGTTATGTATAGAAAATAAATAAATATTGCTGTCTTTGACTCTTTTTATTATTTTGAATGACGCGTGAAATGAAAAGTATATTTTATATGGATCATCTGATCATAGTGATCATCTGATCCACGGGATCAACTGATCCACGGGATCAACTGATCCACGATTACCTGATCCGATAGGAGGATTCAATGGCAAAAGAGAAGTTCCAGAGGACGAAGCCACACGTGAATGTTGGAACGATCGGGCATGTTGACCATGGAAAGACCACACTGACTTCCGCAATGACATTTTATCTGGCAAAAAAGGGATTCGCACAGCCGAAGAAGTTCGAGGAAATTGACAATGCGCCTGAGGAAAAAGAGCGTGGAATCACCATTGCGACCCAGCATGTGGAGTACGAAACGGACAAAAGGCACTACGCGCATGTTGACTGCCCGGGGCATGCCGACTACGTCAAGAACATGATTACCGGTGCAGCGCAGATGGACGGCGCCATTCTCGTGGTTGCAGCCGATGATGGTCCAATGGCCCAGACGCGAGAGCACATCCTCCTTGCCCGCCAGGTTGGTGTTCCTGCAATGGTTGTGTACCTCAACAAGGTTGACCGTGTGGATGACCCGGAGCTGCTCGAGCTTGTCGAGATGGAAGTCAGGGACCTGCTCACTGAATACGAGTTTCCGGGTGACAAGATCCCGGTCATCAAAGGGAGCGCCCTGAATGCGATGAACAACCCCGATGATCCAGAGGCAACAAAGAGTGTCCAGGAACTGCTCGATGCGGTGGATGAGAACATCCCTGAGCCCAAGAGAGATGTGGACAAACCCTTTCTCATGCCGATTGAGGACGTATTCACCATCTCCGGTCGTGGTACCGTGGTGACGGGCAGGGTGGAGCGCGGCAAGGTCCATGTGAACGAGGAGATCGAGATCGTCGGGATCAGACCGACCACGAAGACCGTGGTGACAGGTGTTGAGATGTTCAGAAAGATCCTTGACGAGGGACAGGCGGGAGACAACATCGGGGTCCTTCTCAGGGGAATCAAACGGGAAGAGGTCGAGCGCGGACAGGTCGTGGCGCAGCCGGGAACGATCACCCCGCACAAGAAGTTCAAGGCCGAGGTGTATGTTCTGACCAAGGAGGAAGGAGGGCGGCACACTCCCTTCTTCACCGGGTACAGGCCGCAGATCTATGTTCGGACCACCGATGTAACCGGTGTCGTTTCTCTCCCTGAAGGAGTCGAAATGGTCATGCCCGGTGACAACATCAACATGGAAATCGAGCTTATCAACACGATTGCGCTGGAAAAAGGGACGAGGTTTGCTATCCGCGAAGGCGGGAGGACCGTAGGAGCTGGAACGGTCACAGACATAATTGAATAGGGGCAGCGATGGAAGTACAGAAAATTCGTGTACGATTGAGAGCGTTTGACGCTGAGCTGATCGATCAGTCAGCCAAGTCTATCGTGAGCGCGGTAATGCGTGCCGGGGCGAAAGTGTCCGGGCCGGTGCCACTTCCCACAAAGATCAACAGGTATACGGTCCTGAGGTCTCCCCATGTAAACAAGAAATCCAGGGAGCAGTTTGAGATGAGGACTCACAAACGGCTGATTGACATTATCAATCCCACGAGTGAAACCATTAATGCCCTGATGAAGCTGGAGCTCCCGGCTGGAGTGGATGTGGAGATAAAGCAGTAATGGGAAATAGCCCGGTGTATTCCTTCTTCCGAAGAAGGCCATAAAAAGAGGGGCCCTTGAACGGCCACCCGAGGGGAGACAACTCTCGCAATGAGGCCGGACACCAGAAGCAGGATTGCGAACTCATTATGAATGAGGAGAACGAGTAGAGAAGATGGACGCCAAACTGTACGATGTAGAAGGACAGGAAAAGGGAACCGCCCATCTGAGCGATGAGGTGTTCAATATAAAACCCAATAAAAATGCCATCTATTACAGCCTCAAGGCAGAGCTGGCGAACGAACGGCGGGGCACCGCGTCGACAAAGGGAAGGGCAGAGGTGAGGGGGAGCGGTTCAAAGCCCTGGAGGCAGAAGGGAACAGGAAGGGCACGGGCAGGCACGAAGCAGAGCCCGATCTGGGTAGGTGGCGGAGTTACCTTTGGTCCGAAGCCTCGAGACTATTCCGTGCGGCTGCCGAAAAAGGTGAAAAGACTCTCTGTTCGGTCTCTCCTTTCTCTGAAGATGAGCGAGAATGCGTTGAAAATCGTTGAGGATTTCACCGTGGAATCGGGGAAAACAAAGGATTTTTCAAGCATTGCCGCCAGGCTCGTAGACAGGGACAAGCGGCAGAGGGTGCTGATTATCGACAGGGATCCAAAGGAGCTCAACAGGAGAGCAGGGCAAAACGTCCGATGGATCAGGTACTACAATGCCGATCTGCTCAGCACGAAGGAGCTGTTCTATGCGACCCAGCTCATTCTCACGGAGAGTGCAGTCAAACTGTTGAACGATAAGTATTCTTAATTTATAGAGAGCGAGTGGCTATGAAGAAAGGTGAAATTATCATACACCCGATTATCACGGAAAAGAGCACGGATCTCCAGGAATCGGGGCAGTACTGTTTCAAAGTGAACAAACAGGCCAACAAGAAGGAAGTGATGCAGGCCGTAAGGGAGATATTTGATGTTCATCCCCTTTCCTGCAGCATCATGAACATAAAGGGCAAGAGGAAAAGGGAGCGCTATAAATACGGGTACACTGCTTCATGGAAGAAGGCAATTGTCACCTTGAAAGAAGGGGAGAAAATCGAGCTCTTTGAAGGGGCGAAATAAGGGGAAAGAGTAAAGACCATGGCAATAAAGAAATATAAACCTGTAACACCGTCACGTCGTTTTTTCTCTGTTGTGTCAAGCGAGGACCTTACCACGGATGCGCCGTATAAGCCTCTCACGAAGGGGAAGAAGCGGATTGGCGGGAGAAACAACTACGGCAGAATGACAGTCCGGAGGCGCGGCGGCGGATCAAAGAAGCTCTACAGGAAAATCGATTTCAAGAGGGACAAGAGGGAGATCGACGGGAAGATCCGGACAATCGAGTACGACCCGAACAGAAGCACGCGAATCGCCCTGGTCTGTTATGCTGACGGGGAGAGACGCTACATTCTCGCTCCGAACACCCTGAAAGTTGGAGATTCCATCTCTGCGGGTGAAAATGTGAAGGTGGCAGTTGGAAATGCGATGCCGCTCGGCAACATACCCGTCGGAACGGTGGTGCACAATGTGGAGCTCTATCCGGGAAGAGGAGGACAGATTGCGAGGTCTGCGGGTACCGGTATCCAGCTCATGGGAAAAGAGGGGAAAAACTGCATTCTCAAGCTTCCTTCAGGGGAAATGCGCATACTCAACGAGAAGTGCTATGCAACGATCGGACAGCTGGGAAACCAGGACCACTTCAACATCTCCCTCGGGAAAGCCGGTCGCTCTCGATGGCTCGGGAGAAGGCCGAAGGTTCGGGGAGTGGCCATGAACCCGATAGACCACCCGCACGGTGGAGGTGAGGGCAAGACTTCCGGAGGACGCAATCCGGTGACCCCGTGGGGAAAACCCACGAAGGGGTACAAGACGCGAAAGCGGAACAAGCCTTCGAGCAAGTACATTATCTCCAAACGGAAAAAATAAGGGGAGGAAGAAGCTTTGTCACGTTCATTGAAAAAGGGTCCCTATATAGACAAAAAGCTGTATAAAAAGGTGATCGAGCTGAACAAGATCAACGACAAGAGAATAATAAAAACCTGGTCCAGGCGGTCGACGATATTTCCTGAGATGGTTGGTCACACGTTCAATGTGTACAATGGAAAGAAATTTTTCCCGGTGTATGTGACAGAGAACATGGTCGGACACAAGCTCGGAGAGTTTTCCCCCACACGGATTTTCAGGGGGCATGCAGGTTCTGAGAGATCATCAAAGGTGAGATAAAGGGGTGTGGTCCCAATGGATGCAAGGGCTGAAGCGAAATACGTGAGGATATCTGGAAGAAAGGTATCCGGGTATGGGAGGGCGGTCAGAAACCTTCCCTACAAAGAGGTGAAAGCGGCGCTGAATCTCGTGACTGCACACGGAGCCCGTGTGCTCTACAAGGTTGTACAGTCGGCTGTTGCGAACCTCATGGTAAAGAGTAAAAACATCGATGAGGATACCATCCGCGTCAGCAGTGTCACGGTCAACGAGGGTCCCACCCTGAAGCGATGGATGCCGAGAGCCAGGGGAAGGGCGGATCGGATTCGAAAAAGAACATGCCACATCGCGGTTGTTGTTTCCGGAGAGGAAATACAAAAGTAGGCGGAGGAGAGAATGGGTCAGAAAGTAAATCCCGTGGGTTTGCGGATCGGTATCAACCGTACATGGGAGTCGCGCTGGTTTTCGAAAAAGGAGTACGCAAAAAATCTGCATGAAGACCTTGCCATCAGGCGGTTTTTGAAAAAGCGTCTGAAATCTGGAGAGGTCGCACGGGTGGAGATAATTCGATATCCAGAGAAAATCAATGTGATCGTGCATACTGCACGTCCCGGCATCGTGATCGGAAGGAAAGGGGCAGAAGTCGAGACGATCAGCAAAGAGCTGAGCGACTTCACGGACAAGAGTATTCAGATAAAAATTAAAGAGATCAAGAATCCCGCGCTCGACGCTGAGCTGATCGCTCAGGGCGTTGCCCGGCAGCTCGAGGGGAGGATCGCGTTCAGACGGGCGATGAAGAAAGCCATCACTTCGTCAATGCAGGCGGGTGCACAGGGAATCAAGATCACCTGTGCGGGAAGGCTTGGTGGTGCAGAGATGGCGCGCACCGAGAGTTACAAGGAGGGGATGATTCCGCTGCATACATTCCGTGCTGACATCGATTACGGGTTGGCGGAAGCGCTGACTACCTTCGGTGCGATCGGAGTGAAGGTCTGGGTATACAAGGGAGAGATCTTCAGGAAGGACGAAAAAGCGGATGCAGGTATTCTCCTCAAGAAGAAAAAATCTCCCTTCGAACAGTAATGAATAGGTGGAACGAGCATGCTACAGCCAAACAAAACCAAGTTCAGGAAGCAGCAGAGAGGAAGGATGAGGGGGATTGCCACCCGGGGACACGAAGTGAGCTTTGGTGAATACGGGCTTTCCGCAATCGAACCCGGCTGGATTACAAACAGGCAGATAGAGGCGGCACGGATTGCCCTCACCAGATATATGAAGAGAGGCGGAAAAGTGTGGATCAGGGTGTTTCCGGACAAGCCTTATACAAAAAAGCCTGCAGAAACGAGAATGGGAAAAGGAAAAGGCATGCCTGAGGGATGGGTCGCAGTGGTGAAGCCGGGAAAAGTCCTCTTCGAGGTTGCCGGCGTTCGAGATGACATCGCACGGGAAGCCTTCCGCCTTGCAGCGCACAAGCTGCCCATCAGGACCAAGTTCGTTGAGCGGATGACCGTCTAGATGACCGTGTATTTAGGAGAACAGCGGGGAGCGAGCAGATGAAAAAGAATTATAATGAAATGACGATAGACGAGCTCGAAGAGCTGAAGGAGAAACTGCTGAAGGACTACCGGGTTTTCAGGTTCAACAAGTTGATGGGTCAGCTCGAGAACACGCTCAAGATACGGGAAACAAGACGGGACATCGCCCGGGTGAGCACGATACTCCACGAATACGAGCTCGGTATACGCAAGAAGTAACAAAAAGATTGCGGTGCACCGGTGACAAGCCGGTTATCCTAAAACTGGAGTCATGAAGTGGCAGAGAATCAGTCAATCACGAAGGTGAGGGTGGGAGTGGTGGTCAGCGATGCAATGGACAAGACCGTTGTGGTGAAGGTTGAAAGCTGGAAAAAACATCCCAAGTACAAGAAATATACAAAACAGACAAGAAAATTCAAGGTGCACGACGAACAGAACGAGTGTAAGACGGGGGATTCAGTCAGGTTCATGGAGACAAGGCCCATAAGCAAGGAAAAGTGCTGGAAACTGGTTGAAATCATCGAAAGGGCAAAGTAATGATACAGTCAGAGACCTATCTCAACGCGGCGGACAACAGCGGGGCAAAGAGGCTTCTCTGTATAAAGGTCCTTGGCGGCTCGAGAAGACGATACGCATCAATCGGTGACATCATCATCTGTTCGGTGAAGGACGCGCTTCCCAACGCTCCGATCAAGAAGGGGGAGAAGGTAAAGGCGGTGATCGTCAGAACCAAGAAGGAGATCAGGAGGCCGGACGGAAGCTACATCCGTTTCGATGAGAATGCAGCAGTCGTGGTGGACAACCAGATGAATCCGCGCGGTACGAGGATATTCGGGCCTGTTGCACGGGAGCTGAGAGAGAAGAATTTCATGAAAATCGTCTCCCTCGCACCAGAGGTACTTTGAAAGAGGATCGTGATATGGCAATAAGAGTCAAGAAGAACGACAAGGTAAAAATCCTTCAGGGGAAAGACAACGGGAAGACGGGAAAGGTGCTCTTTGTGAACACGCGGAAGAAAACCGTCATCGTGGAAGGATTGAACATCGTCAAAAAAACCCGACGGCCGGATCAGCAGAATCAGAAAGGCGGGATCATAGACATAGAGGCGCCGGTACACATTTCCAGCGTGGCTGTGGTGTGTCCGAAGTGCAGTGCAGGCATGCGGGTGAAGAAAAAGAAGCTCACGGATGGGCGTAATGTGCGTATCTGCGGAAACTGCGGAGAAATTCTGGATAAGGTGTGATGACCATGGGCAAAACAACACCAAGCAAAACGATACCCAGCAAAACAATACCCAGCAAAACAATACCCAGATTGAGGAAAAAGTATCAGGAAGAGATAATCGCATCCCTGATAAAGGAGTTTAACTATAAAAACACCATGCAGGTCCCCAAACTGGAGAAAATCGTTCTGAATATGGGACTGGGTGAAGCTATCGAGAACAAGAAAATACTTGAGACGGGTGTGGATGAGATGGCGCTCATCAGCGGCCAGAAGCCGGTGAGGATCAAGGCGAAGAAATCGGTCGCCGCTTTCAAATTGAGAAAGGGGATGGAGGTCGGCTGCAAGGTAACGCTCCGGAGAGACCGTATGTACGAATTTCTGGACAGATTCATCAACATCGCCCTTCCCCGGGTCAGGGATTTCCGGGGAGTGTCCAAGGATTCTTTTGACGGAAAGGGCAACTTTGCTGTTGGAATCAAAGAGCAGATCATCTTCCCGGAGATCGATTACGACAAGGTCGAGAAGATACACGGAATGGACGTGGTCATCTGCACGAGCGCGAAAAACGATGAAGAGGCCCGAAAGCTACTGGAGGCTTTCGGAATGCCCTATAAAAAATAGGATACTGACAAGGAGCAGCTGTGGCAAAAAAGTCGATGATCGCGAAAGCGAAAAGACCGCAGAAGTACAAAACACGCTACTATCACAGATGTAAAATCTGTGGAAGACCGAGGGGGTATTTGAGAAAGTTCGAGATGTGCAGAATCTGCTTTCGCAAGTTAGCGAACGAAGGCATGATTCCTGGTGTGATGAAATCAAGCTGGTGAGGTATGACGTATTCCCGTGCCAGGGATTTCTGTGCTGGCGTACCGCGGTGATCATATATTCCTGCATGCCCGCAAGACGGTGCGCCCGTATACGAAAGCATGGGAAATGAAAGAATATACCTGTGGGCGGGTGTTCACTCGGCTACGGGGAAGTAAAATATTTTGAAAGAGGTGAGAGTGTGAGTCTATCGGATCCAATTGCAGATATGCTGACAGTCATCAGAAATGCGAACAGGGGAAAAAAGGAGAAGGTCGATATTCCTGCGAGCAAGCTGAAGATGGAAATAATCAAGATTTTTAAAAACGAGGGATACATCAAGAACTTCAAACTCATCGATGAAAACAGCAAATCGTACATTAGAATTTACCTGAAGTACACTCCCGGCGGTGAAGCGGTGATCCATGATCTGCAGAAGGTATCAAAACCGGGCTTGCGCGTGTATAGAAGGAGGAGCGATCTGCCACGGATTTACAACGGGTTCGGGACATCCATCATTTCCACATCCAAGGGGGTGCTCACCGATAAAAAGGCCCGTGAGCAGCAGGTCGGTGGTGAGGTGCTGTGCTATATATGGTAGACAGGTATAGAAAATATTAATGAAAAGGGTTTTCCCATGTCAAGAATTGGAAATCTCCCGATAAAACTTCCAGAGAATGTCCAGGTGCAGTATGACCACAGCAGGGTGACTGTCCAGGGTCCGAAAGGCACGCTCGAGAAAACCATTCGGTTCCATGGAAAGGTCCTGAAGGAAGAGAATGAACTGAAACTGGTCAATGAGCAGAGCGACAAGAACTCGAGGGCGCTTCACGGGCTTGCCCGTTCTCTTATACACAACATGGTGATCGGGGTAACGAATGGATTCACAAAGACGCTGAAGATAGTCGGGGTGGGATACAAGGCGCAGCTTCAGGGGAAGGTCCTTTCAATCAATTTGGGTTTTTCCCATACCGTGCAGTTCCCCGTACCAGAGGGAATAAAGATCGACGTACCCGATCCGAACACCATCGTGGTCGAGGGTATCGACAAGGAGCTCGTGGGACAGGTGGCCTCGGACATACGAAGGTACAGGCAACCAGAGCCGTACAAGGGAAAGGGCATCATATATTCTGATGAGACGATCAAACGAAAGGCCGGGAAGGCTGGAGTCAAGTAGGAAGGAGAGCCGGCAATGGACAAGCGTGAAAGAAAGCTGAGACGGAAGCGTGGAATTCGGAAAAAGATCCGGGGTACCGCGTTGAAACCCCGAATCACTGTATACAAGAGCAACAGGCATCTGTATGCCCAGGCGGTGAATGATCAGTCAGGTACCACTCTTTCCTACTCCTCGGATTTCGACGCAGGGGTGAAATGCACCGTAGAGAATGCGATTACTATTGGAGAAAAACTTGCAGGAAAGCTTCTGGAAAACAACGTGAAAGAGGCGGTGTTCGACAGGAACGGGTACCGGTATCACGGGCTGGTGAAGTCCGTTGCCGAGGGTGTGAGAAAGGGAGGGGTGAAGGTGTGAGTCAGTCAACACGGAGAAAATCTCAAAAATTGTGAGCGTGACTTTTCCACATTAGTACCTGAATACTGATTTTCTTGCCATGGAGGCAAGGAAATCATTTCAATCGAGAATGCGGCTTTGCTGCATTAGGGGGAAGGAGAAAGGTTTGGCAGACATCAACGTTACAGAAGAGGCTCAGGAGCAGTACACAGAGAAACTCGTGAAGCTCAACCGGGTCGCCAAAGTGGTGAAGGGAGGACGAAGGTTCAGCTTCAGCGCCCTCGTGGTCGTGGGAGACAAAAAGGGGCACGTCGGTGTAGGGTACGGCAAGGCAAATGAGGTCTCGGAAGCGATACGGAAGGGTGTGGAGAAGGCAAAGAAGAACATCGTAGAGATACATCTGAAGGGGAACACAATTCCCCATGAAATCGTCGGGAGGTTCAAGAGCGGAAAGGTGGTGCTCAAGCCAGCTTCCCCTGGAACAGGGATCATCGCAGGGGGGCCGGTGCGTGCGGTTGTCGAGCAGGTGGGAATCCGGGACATCCTCACTAAGTCTCTGGGTACGAGTAACGCACTCAACGTGGTAAAGGCTACCATGGATGGGCTTCAGAGGATCATGAACCTCACCCACGTGCTTGAGGTTCGTGGAAAGACTTTCAAGGAAATTATAGGATAATGGAAATATGGCAAAAGAAGAACTGGTAAAATTGAGACTGGTGAAGAGCCTTATCGGGGTGCCGGATAAACAGAAAAGAATCGTCCGTGCTCTGGGTTTAGGAAAGCTGAACTCATCAGTGGTCAAGAAAAACAGTCCTCAGATCCGTGGGATGCTGGAAAAAGTCAGTCATCTGGTTCGGGCAGAAAGGGTGGAAAAATGAATGTACACGCGCCGGTTGGAGCGACGACGAAGAAGAAAGTCCTCGGTAGAGGCCAGGGATGCGGGAGGGGCTGTACCTCGGGGCGTGGAAACAAGGGGCAGGGTTCGCGTTCCGGATTCAGCCAGCAGGTTGGATTCGAAGGTGGCCAGATGCCACTTGCACGGAGAATTCCAAAACGTGGATTCAACAACAAGACGTTTGCGCACGCATTTCAAACGGTAAATATCGGTGAGCTTGAAAAATTCGCCGAAGGTGAAAGAGTCGATTACTCCGCGCTCCTCGAGCATGGCCTGGTCGACAAAAAGAACAGATACGTGAAGCTTCTGGGAGGAGGAGCGCTTACGAAAAAACTGCATGTGCGCGTGAACAGGGCTTCAAAAAAGGCAGTGGCTGACATCGAAAAACTTGGAGGAACGGTCGAAATAATCGGGTGATGGAAAAGTGGTGTTGAAAATCGTGCATCTCTTCGACTGATACGCCGGGGAGGGCGCATACAAAAGGGAGTCAAATGGCTGCAGGAACCAACATTGTGGGGAACATATTCAAAATTCCAGAGCTCAGGAGGAGAGTGATCTTCACCCTTCTCATGATCCTCATCGTGAGAGTAGGGGCCTACATCCCGGTACCGGGAATCAACCCGGTGGCTCTGGAGAGACTTTTCACACAGACAAGCGGCGGGCTGCTCGGTTTTCTCGATCTATTTGCAGGAGGCGCGCTGAGCAGGTTCACAGTTTTCGCACTCGGCATCATGCCGTACATCTCGGCATCCATCATCATGCAGCTCCTTACCGTGGTGATACCGGCGCTCGAACGGCTCTCGAAAGAGGGAGAAGTCGGTAGAAAAAAGATCCAGCAGATATCCCGATTTGCCACTGTGGCAATCGCATCGGTTCAGGCGTATGCGCTCACGGTGTTTATGAAGTCACGGCCCGAGGTTATCGTTAACCCGGGAATCGGGTTCACCATCAATGCGATTGTTGCCATCACGGCAGGAACGATTTTTCTCATGTGGATAGGTGAGCAGATCACGGAGCGGGGGATAGGCAACGGTATCTCATTGATTATCTTCATAGGAATTGTGGCGAGGATACCGGTCGCTTTCAGACAGGTATACGATCAATTGAAAATCGGTGAGCTGAACCCGATTATCCTGATAGTATCCTTCGGAATATTCATCGGGATCATCGCTTTCGTGATCCTCGAGCAACAGGGCCAGAGGAGGATCCCGATACAGCATGCAAAGAAGGTAATCGGGCGAAAGGTGTATTCAGCACAGGCGACCTACCTTCCACTGAAGATCAACCCTTCCGGAGTTATCCCGATCATCTTTGCATCGTCTCTACTGCTCTTTCCCGCGCAGATTGCCCAGACGCTCGGTGCACGGGTCCCGGCGCTGGAGAGACTCGCGGTTTTGCTTTCACCTGGAAATGCGCTCTATCTGGTTCTCTACGCGCTTCTTATCATTTTCTTTACATACTTCTATACTCAGATACAGCTGAACCCGATCGATATCGCAGACAATTTGAAAAAGGTCGGTGGCTACATTCCGGGGATTAGGCCTGGTGTGAACACATCCACTTATCTGCAGAAGGTGCTCAACAGGATCGTTCTCCCAGGGTCCATCTTTCTGGCACTCATCGCCCTCATACCGACCATAATTCAGAGATGGCTGGGGCTTCCACCTGAAATGGCCTACCTCATGGGCGGGACTTCCCTTCTCATCATGGTAGGGGTCGACCTGGACACCATGAAACAGATAGAGTCTCACCTGCTCATGCGGCATTACGATGGTTTTATGAAGAAGGGCGGAAAGATACGGGGGAGGAATTTATAGTGCCGGTATTGCGCGGCGTTCCGCAAGAATTGGGGACCCGTGCGGGAGTTGAGGAAACAGGGGCGAAATTGACGATTGGATTGAAATGATGTATCTTTAGATGGCCCTTATTGAATGCGAGGTGCATTTTGATTCTGGAGGATTGATGTCCAAAGAAGAAGCGATTGTGGTAAATGGAATCGTGAAGGAGCCGCTTCCGAACGCCATGTTCAAGGTGGAGCTTGAAAACGGCCACATCGTGCTCGCCCATATTTCGGGAAAGATGCGGATGCACAACATTCGGATCCTTCCGGGCGACAGGGTTACTATCGAGCTTTCCCCCTATGACCTGAACAGGGGAAGGATCACCTACAGGCATAAATAAAACGAGAGGTTGGGAATAATCATGAAGGTACGCGCATCCGTGAAGCCTATCTGTGATAAATGCAGGATCATAAGACGAAAAGGGGTTGTACGGGTAATCTGCTCCAATAAAAAACACAAACAGAGGCAAAAATAGAGAAAAACCGCGCGTGAGGGTAATTCTGATCTTGGCAGAGTGAACCACGAGGGAACCGGAGCGCGGTCAGAAAAGGAAGGTATTCATGGCGAGAATCGCAGGAGTTGATCTCCCAAATAACAAAAGAGTAGAAATAGCGCTCACTTACATCTATGGAATCGGGCCGTCTCTGGCTGAGAAGATCATACGGGACTCGGGAGTTGATCCCGATACTCGTGTGTTCAAGCTCACGGACGAGGAGATCGCACGCCTCAGAGCAATCATTGAGAAGGACTTCAAGATCGAAGGAGAGCTGCGCACCGACGTGTCCATGAACATAAAGCGGCTCATCGACATAAACAGCTACCGTGGTCTGCGACATAGAAAAGGGCTGCCGGTGAGGGGGCAGCGGACACGCACGCATGCGCGGACAAGAAAGGGAAAACGAAAAACTGTTGCAGGGAAGAAAAAATAAAGGAGTGTGAAATTGGCAAAAACACCGAGGACAAGAGTAAGAAAAAAGGAGAAAAAAAATATTGCCAACGGAATAGTGCACATTCAGGCAACCTTCAACAACACCATTGTCACGATTACAGACAAACAGGGAAACGCCATTTCCTGGTCATCAGCGGGAAGCCTGGATTTCAGGGGCGCAAAGAAGAGCACCCCCTTTGCGGCACAGATAACTGCCGAAGATGCAGCACGTAAGGCAATGGAGCACGGACTCAGAGAGGTCGATGTGTATGTCAAAGGTCCGGGTGGTGGACGCGAATCAGCAATCCGCACGCTCCAGGTCGCAGGCCTCAAGATCAATATGATCAAGGATGTGACCCCGATCCCCCATAACGGGTGCAGGCCACGGAAAAGAAGAAGAGTATAAGAGATCACGAAACGGAGGATTGAATGGGAAGGTATTTAGGACCTTCGTGCAGAATGTGCAGGAAGGAAGGAATAAAGCTGATGCTCAAGGGTGACCGGTGTCTTTCGAGCAAGTGTGCAATCGTGAAGAAGAGAATGCCGCCGGGGAATATTCCGAAAAGAAGGACGAAGACATCGGAGTATGGAGTGCAGTTGCGGGAAAAACAGAAGGTGAAGAGGTTTTACGGCCTCGGGGAAAAGCAGTTCAAGCATTATTTCAAGCTCGCTGCCCGGAAAAAGGGTATCACTGGAGAAACACTCCTCATTATGCTCGAGCGGAGGCTGGACAACGTTGCCTATCGAATGCATTTCTCTTCTTCAAGAAAGATGGCCAGACAGCTGGTTGGTCACGGGCACGTCCTCGTGAACAGGAGAAGGGTTGATATTCCCTCCTACCTCCTAAAGGAGGGGGACGAGATTGAGGTGAAAGAGTCGAGCAAGAGGATGATTCCAGTTCTGGAGAGCATGAAGGATATTTCCAGGACCGGGACGGTGCCATGGATCGAGGTTGACCCTGACCAGCTGAAAGGTAAGTTTGTCTACATTCCGAAGCGAGAAGAAATTGACCTGCCGGTGAACGAGCAACTCATCGTTGAATACTATTCGAAATAACGCAGGAGTAAATATACAATGGCCCATAAGAATCTCTTAAAAGGGATGAAACGACCGAAGACCATCAGTATCGAATACGAGGGTGAGATGAAGGATTTCGGGAGAATCATTGCCACGCCCCTGGAACGCGGCTACGGCACAACCCTCGGCAATTCTATACGAAGAACTCTTCTCTCTGCTCTCCAGGGATATGCGATCGTTGCGATACGGATCGAAGCCTTTGATTCGGAAAAAAAGGCCATGAAGCTTGTCACGAGTGAATTCGACACCATACCAGGCATGGTTGAAGATACTATAGATTTCATCCTGAACCTGAAAAATGTGAGGCTTTCACTGCCGGAAGCTGAGGAAACGAGAACGGTGACCCTGGAACTGAGCGGTCCCGGAGAGTTCAAGGCCGGGGAAATTGCGGTGGATGACAACATCCACATCCAGAATCCTGATCTTCATCTGGCAACGCTGAGCAACGACTGTAAGGTGATCATTGACATCCAGATCAACCTCGGGCGCGGATATGTTCCCGCAGAGGCGAATGTTGACAACATCGAAACGATCGGCACGATCCCGATTGACGCGATTTTTTCCCCCATTCGAAAGTGCAATTTCAAGGTCGAAAAGACACGGGTGGGGCAGAAAGGGGACTACGACAAGCTCATTCTCGAGGTGTGGACTGATGGGAGCATACTTCCAGAAGATGCGGTGGCAGATGCATCAAAGATACTCAAAGACTATCTCGTGCAGTTTATAAATTTCAATGAAGAGTTTGAGGACGAAGAGAGTGAGATGGACGAAGAGATGGAGAAGCTGAAAGCCATCATGGACACGCCCGTGGAGGAGCTCGAGCTCTCTGTCCGTTCTTCGAACTGCCTGAGAAACATCAATGTCAAAACGATCGGTGATCTCGCCCGTCTCACAGAGGATGAAATATCAAAGACCAAGAACTTCGGGAAGAAATCACTCCAGGAGATAAAGGACAAGCTCGTGGAATACGGTTTGAATCTAGGGATGAAAGACACGATCGATCAAAAAATCGTTGATACTGAAGTGGAGTAGTCACATGAGACATCTGAAAGCGACGCGAAGGCTCAACAAGACTGCAGCACACAGAAAGGCAATGTTTTCGAACATGCTCCAGTCCTTTTTCTTCAATGAGAGACTGAAAACAACCACAGCGAAGGCCAAGGAGCTGAGAAGGCTCAGCGAAAAGTGCATCACCAGGGCAAAACAGAACACTCTGCACAGCAAGAGGATCATCCTCAAGAGGATACAGGACAGGGATGTCGTTGCAAAACTCTTCGACGACATTGCTCCGCGATACCAGAACGTGAACGGTGGATACACCCGGATCATAAAACTGGGAAAAAGAATGGGTGACGGCGCAGAGCTTTCACTGCTCGAGCTTGTCAGCGTAAAAGAGCGGCCCCAGACGTCCAGGTCAAAAGGGAAAAAGAAAGAAGAAAAGGAAGAAAAATAAAGCTCACCCCCTATTTCCTGCTCGCGCACATCGTCGTTTTTGCCATGTGCGCACTGATCTTTCGATCCTTTCTTCTGGTCTCCGTACAGGGAGTTTTTATCTTTTTCGTTTTCATCCTCACACGAACGTGTTTACTCTTACGTGTCCGAATACATCCAAAGGAAATCATTCCCCTCATACCCGTTCTGCTCTTTGTGTTTACTCTCAATTGTTTTCGGGGAGGGGGGGAATTGCTGTTCCGTTACGGCCCAATTCTTCTTCTGAAGCAGGGTATCATCAGAGGCAGTTACTATGTTGCGGTAATCATCGAGCTTTTTCTCATGAGCAGGCTGCTCACCCGGGCATTCTCTTCAGAGCTCCTTCTCGGTTCGCTCTCCACTCTTGATCTTTTTTTGTTCCGGGCATTCAGGAACAGAAAGGGCAATTTCTTCTTGGTTCTCTACTATGTAATCGGGATATTTTCTCATGTGTATGCGGAGCTGAAGATATTCTTTCGAGCGACAGAGCAGAACCTGAAGCAGAAAACGGTGATTTTTTTCCGCAGTGTATTCGAAAAGTCTCTCATCGAGTTCGATGAGGGAAACCGGGCTCAGATGATGGAAATACGGCCGAAGAGAGGTGATTTTCTGCTTGTGTCTGTTCAGATAGCTGCCTTTGTGGTCATACTGATTTTCCAAGATTTGTATGCATTGGGGTTTCATTTGGCGTAGAGAGTGTTTCAGGGATGTGCGGTTCTCTATATCATCTGCGGGTATGCGGGCAGAATCGACCGGGTGTGTGAATGTTGGAAAAAGAGCTGAGATCGAGGGATCGAAGTGAAATTGCCCCTGGAATGCGTTTCTGGGGCATCGAGGAGGACGCGCATCTGGATGATCTCGTCGCACGCATCACCACACGAACCGGGATCGCCCTGCATCTGGCCGCTCTCAAAACGCGGGAAGTTCGGATTCTGGCAGCTCTTTTAAGCGGCCACGGGATGTGCCTCAGAGGAAA
>Ga0180437_10002592_pt1 | contig 28438 bp, 26 predicted proteins | sample SS_ome_4_FD_132410 | JGI IMG/M metagenome (GOLD analysis project Ga0180437, IMG submission 132410) | Hypersaline lake sediment archaeal communities from the Salton Sea, California, USA - SS_3_D_1 metaG | ecosystem: Environmental > Aquatic > Non-marine Saline and Alkaline > Hypersaline >...
GCTGAGCTCTCAGTTCCACCATCAGCGACAGAATTCAATTACCTCGGAGCTTCTTGACATCGTGTCCGGCTTCGAGGCATTGACTACAGGCTGACTATAGAGAGATGAAAAATTGAAAAATTTATTTGATATGGATAACAAAGAGAAAAAATCGCCCATGGGGAGGAGGACAGGATGCGGGTTTCATCCACTGTTCATATGGCTGATCCTGCTCCCCCTCATTGGCTATCTGCTGTTCGGTCTTTTCAAGGGGAAGGGGAGTGCCAACGAGATCAGCTACAGTACCTTCCGGCGACAGCTCGAGAAGGCCAACATAGAGAAAGTTCTCGTGAAGGGAGAAGAGATACGAGGGAGCTTTAGAAAGCCAATTCAAAAGCTGGTCGACGAGGAGAAAACAGTGGAGATTGCACAGTTTGTCACCTACCTGCCCCCGTTTGGTGATCAAAAACTCCTCGATCTGCTCGAGGAGCAGGGTGTAGAGATCAATGTCGAACCGGACACAGGTTTCTCCTGGGGAGGCCTATTGGTGAGCGCACTTCCCTTTCTCATGCTCGTGTTTCTTGGTATCATGCTATTCGGCAGAATGAGGTCGCAGGGGCAGAACATATTCTCCATGGGACAGAGCAAGGCCAGGATGTACAGAAAGACCAAGGAGAGCACCACCTTCGAAGATGTGGCTGGCGCCCAGGGTGCGAAAGTCGAGCTCAAAGAAGTCGTTGAGTTTCTAAAAAGCCCATCAAGATACAGACGCCTTGGGGGGAAGACGCCGAAAGGGGTTCTTCTCGTCGGAGCACCGGGAACAGGCAAGACCCTTATGGCCCGTGCGGTGGCGGGGGAGGCGGAAGTGCCATTTTACAGTATCACCGGCTCCGATTTCATGGAAATGTTCGTCGGGGTGGGAGCGTCCAGGGTACGCGACATGTTTGCAAGAGCGAAGCGCAACAGCCCGAGCATTATTTTCATCGATGAGCTCGACTCTATCGGCCGCAGGAGGGGAGCGGGGCTCGGTGGCGGCCACGATGAGAGAGAGCAGACTCTCAACCAGCTTCTCTCCGAAATGGACGGCTTCGAGCCGAACGAAAGCGTGATCGTGATGGCCGCGACGAACAGGCCGGACATTCTGGACCCGGCGCTCCTGCGGCCGGGAAGGTTTGACCGGAGGGTGACGGTGGACATGCCTTCGAATAGAGACAGATTGGAAATTCTCAAGATTCACGCGAAGAACAAACCATTAAGCGATGATGTCAGCCTGGAGGAAGCGGCTCGGAGCACCCCAGGGTTCAGCGGTGCTGACCTGGCGAACATGCTCAACGAGGCAGCCCTTCTTGCAGCACGAAAGAAAAAGCGTGTCATAGAAAAAGAGGACATCGAAGAGGCACGGGACAAGATCGTGATGGGACTTGCCAGGGAAAACCTCGCGTTGACCGATGAAGAGTGCAGAATCATTGCCTTCCATGAGGCCGGCCATGCGCTTGTCGCGGCGCTTCTGCCCAATGCGGATCCAATCCATAAGGTCACCATTGTTCCCAGGGGAAAATCAATGGGAGCAACCCACCAGCTTCCAGAGGGCGACCGATATATCTACCCCAGAGAGTATATCATGGACAGGCTCATTGTCATGCTTGGAGGCAGAGCTGCAGAGCATATGGCACTGGGTACCGCCACAAGCGGTGCGGAGAATGACCTGAAGGCTGCAACGCAGATAGCACGAAAGATGGTGCTCGACTGGGGCATGAGCGCCCAGATGGAGCACCTCGCGCTGGGAGGAAGGAGGGAGCATGTCTTCCTGGGAGAGGAAATTGCCCAGGGAAGGGAGTACAGTGAAGCCACTGCACGTGAGGTCGATCAAGAGCTAAAGAAAATTCTCAATGAAGCCTTCCAGGGAGCCTTGGAAATTCTGAAAGAGCACCGAAAGGAGCTCGAAAAGGTAGTTGAGGCGCTCCTTGAAAAGGAGGAGCTCACCGGCAAAGAGGTAGCTGCCATCATAGGAAAAGAATAGAAATATATCCATACTCCAAATAGACCACTGATGACCCTCAGGCTTTCGATACTTTTTTGATTCTTTATCCCTATTTACCTCCTTACAGTACACCAACAGTGTTATTATAGAAGGCTTAAAAAACACGTTCTTGGAGGCAAAATGATGATGTTGTGGGAAATACTGTTTGCCATCGGAATTGCGCTCGTGATGACAGCAATTTTTGCAGTACTCTTCCGGCGCACCGGACCCTGGGCGAGCTACCTGGTTTTCTTTGCCATCATTTTTCTCGGTGCCTGGGCTGCAGGGGTATGGCTCGCTCCGCTGGGGCCACACATATTCGGTGTATACTATATCCCCTTCCTGGTATTCGGACTCATCTTTGCGCTTCTCCTCGCGGCAATGGTAGGACCGAGCCCCCGCAGTATGTGGGGAAGGAGAAGCAGAGCAGTAGAGCAAAGGGAGCGAGAAGAACCGACAAGTTCGGCAGGGTATGATCTCTTTTTCGTCGCACTCCTGATCGTGTTCATGGCAGCCATAATTTTCGGATACCTTTTCAGATGATGACGGCTCGTGGACAGTCTTTCCCGAAAAGGCCGTGCATCGACGATCAAATACAAAATAAAAGAGGAGGGTCGAATGAGTGATCGGAAAACTACACTCGGCGTGAACCTGCGTGAAACACGCAGAAAAAAGGGACTCAAAACATCGGAAATGGAAAAAACAATTCAAGAAGCAATAGAAGAGGAACCCACGATCGAGGAATCCTCTCACATCTCGGTGAACGTCATAGAGGGGAGACTTTTCCGGAAGGGGGAGATACACCTGATCGGTAAGGTTCACAAGGAGAGTGACAAGCAGCGGGCTCAGGAGCTCGCCGAGATCAACTCGGAAAATAAAATGAAGGTTATTAACGGGATCCTAGTCGAAGCCTGACGAAGAGTCGGCCTAGTTCGATCCGCATATCATTTCAGTATGAGAGCACATTCCGTGGAAAAACAGTCCTAGATAAGGAAGGAGAGAATGATCATGGTTCGGAAAAAGAAATGTAAAACGCCATGTACGATTGCACTTGCCTTTCTCACGGTGTTTTTGCTCATCGCGGTTGGCAGCAGGTCAGATGCAGGTGCAGCTGAGAAGCCGGAAGGGGAGGGGAAAGCGATCGGTGTCATCTACAGAGCCACCACATCTGCATTTATTTACAACAGCATCGAGTATCAGTGTTTTTACGAAAGCTTTCAGAGACACCTGAAGGACCTTGCCGACACGCACGGGTACAGGCTTGTGGAAAACCAGGGCGGCCTCTATGCCACATATGAGGTTCAGATGGTGAACAGCATGATTCAGGAGGAGGTGGACGGGATAATTTTCTGCCTGAGCGAGCCTCCAGCCGCCTCAATCGCGCTCAAAGATGCCCGTGAAGCGGGAATCCCGATTGTGTTTCATGGAGTTCGTCCTCCTGAAGGGCTTGTGGCCCATTACGTCGGCTATGAAGAGTATGCAACCTGCAAAAAACTCGGGAGAAGAACAGCACGGTTTTTCAAAAGGCAATTCCCTGAACGGGAAGCCACCCTGCTGGTAGTAAACACCGGCACCATCAAGAGGAATGTGGAGAGAGAGAACGGCTTTGTCGATGGGTTTACACAGGTGATCGCAGGAGCACGGGTGGTATCCCAGCCAGACGATGACGGTTCGGTGCATGGCTCGCGCACCCTGACCCAGGCCTCGCTGGTTGCACACCCGGAAATAAATGTCCTGTTTGGAACGAGCGATCTCAGGGCCCAGGGAGCTCTTACGGCTCTCAGAATGTACGGGAGGGACACGATCACGGAGGCGGTCCTCGCAGGAGTAGGCGGCGGAGAACTCGCAATGAGAGAGATCATAAATCCATCAAGCCCATGGAAGGCGGAAGTCGGCCTGAGCATAGAGGAGAGCGCGCGAAAATCCTTCAATTTACTCATGGACACTATTAAGGGAAATGTGTCAATGGACGAGAAAAAGGAAATCCTCGTGCAGTCAAAAGTGTTCGTTGACCCGTCGCGGGAACAGGTACAGAGGCATTTGAGAAATAATTTCAGGCTCGTCGATTTCTTTCCCTAGAACGAGAAGACGAGGATGAGGATCTATTTTTGTGTGTGACTTCAATGAGGTCGCGATAAAAGCATTTCTCATTTTGTTCGCCTCTTCCTGTCTGTGCCTGTCAACTTCCGGATCTTGTTTCTGCAACGAGGGAAATGGAGAAGAGCCTGCGGTCGAGGTGAGTGTCACGAAGGTTCACGCCAGAATAGAGCCAGATTTCGAGATCACCTTTCCGAGCGGAAGCTACCGACAGACATTGAAAGATACGTTCGGGAAACTCGAGACCAAATTTACGGTACAGTATGATTTTCTCGAAAACAACCTCGGAGGTGAAATCCGCTTCAGAAGGCCGATCGGGAATTTTACACCAGGCATCCGTTTCTTCGATGGAGTTGAATTCGAAAACGACCTCAACCCGAGGATCGTCGGCAACGATGTCGCGCTACTCCCGGAGGAGGAGTATCTGTACAGGAAAATGGGAATCGAGCTTGAAGCGGGGTTTTATGTCCAGCGACCGCTCAGCTTCTCGGTGTCCTTTTTGCTGAGAGACATCTATAAGGGTAACATTTCAGAGAGCCTCGTTATCGACGATGGCACGGATTTGATTCAGCGGGGGAGGATCGAGTATAACGGAATCGATGTGAAAGAGGACAGGAGGGGATCAAACCCCGAGGGATACTACTTCTCCTCGCTGTTTGACCTGCGGTTCAGGAACGGATTCAAGAATCCGGTGAGCATGGATCACCGGAACAATGTACTACACCATAGAAGATGTTCCGATTCCCTCTATTTCACCGCAGAGGGAACGCTCTATTATCCGATTAAAGTGTGGCAGCGTACCCTGGCGGATTTCTATACTGTCGGGGGATACGACACGCTGAGGGGAGTGCCGACAGGGTCGATGGGCGCATTCAGGTTTTTCCTGCTTTCCACTGAGCTGGAATACGAGTTTCCCGGAATAGGTCTGGATATTCCTGAAATAATGGAGAGGGACTTCACACTCACAAAATTGAGGGCTCTGTTCCTCTTTGACCAGTTTTTATCGCAGGACCAACTTTCCATCCAATCCCCGGTCAAGAGCATTAGCAGTGTGGGAGCCGGGCTCTCGCTCACAATCACGGAGTCGGACAAGAGATACTACATACTCAGGCTTTACATTGCACAGGCATTGAAAAAAGAGTACTCGCCGCATCTGTACTTCTCTGTATCCTCATCCCGGTTCAATCTCAGAACCTCTATGGGGCTCAGGTAATTTGGATGTGCGCTCGAGCGACTTAAGGAGCTGAACTCCGAATCAGATATCATTCCATCCTCTCTGTGATCGAACCGTGAACAGGTGCAGAATCCAACTTGAGAATCGCGGATCATTCCTTTGATGTAGGGTATATATCGTCCTATCGCCATTCAATTCATACTTTCACCCTATTTACAACGCACGCTATTACAATTAACGTTATTGCAGAAGTACCAATTCTATATGAAGGAGAAAGAGAATGGAAATGAACGAGAAGGAAATGTATGAGAAACGGGCGGAGCTCAAACTCAAGGAGCTGGGGTCGAAAATCGATCAGCTGAAGGCGAAAGCCGATGGGCTCGTGGCGAAAAAGAAGGAAAAGTATTACAAGAGAGTTGAAAATCTGCGTTCTGAGATGAATCGCGTGTCTGAAAACCTCAGTAAGATGAAGGAGACCTCCCAAGATGCATGGGTCGGCATGAAAAAAGGTTTTGATAAATCGCTGAAAAATCTCGAAGACGGATTCAACAAGGCTGCATCCAGGGTTAAAAAGCTTATATCCTAGGAGTGTCATTTGAGGGGCTCTCACGACAAGGATACGAGTACTCAATATCCTCATTACGGTTCTTGGTTTGCAGGAGAGAGAAGAAGAGAGTATACTATGAAGTGTACTCCACCAGTTTCCGGAATTCCGGTGCATCGTGATTTCGGAAAAGGGAGCTCAGACATCATTAGAAGGGGACAACCGGAAAGCGTGGCATACAGCGGGAGAGTGAAAACCCAAAAACAGGAAAATTTCATTTGAAACTCATGAATGAAAAAGTAGAAAGCCTAAATCAGTTCTACAGGCTGATGTATGAAACGAGAGAGATCCGAAAAAAAATTGTGAAACGTGTACTGAATGCACATGGCATCGACAGGGGTGCAGTGGCAGCCTTGGAAAGGGCCCGTCGAATACTGGAGGAGATTCCGCAACATGACGGGAAAAGGATTCTTCTTTATGGCAATGAATCTTCCCTCTCGCTCAATCTCTCCTATGAGATCGATGAGCTCGTAAAAGACATATTCTACCTCACCCATCCTGAGAAGGAGTTCTTCCAATACCTGGAGGGCATCCATGAGGGATTCAGAGAGCAGATCACAGAATGCCAGGAAATGATTCCAGAGGCAAAGATCAGAAATTTCATTGCGGACAGGGATGGCACACTCAACAACTACTGCGGACGCTACAGGTCCTCCATTCAATCGGTGTACAACTCAGTTTTTCTCAGCAGGTTCGCACAAAGCTGCACTGAAAATGCGGTGATTCTCACGTCCGCTCCGCTCAGGGTTGGCGGCCTTCTCGACGTAAGCATCGATCCAGAAGGAATATTCAGCTATGCAGGATCCAAAGGGAGGGAGTACCAGGACCGGCGGGGAAGGAGTGGATCACTCCCACTGGAGAAGGAACAGCAGAAGAAGCTTGAGGAGCTCAACACTCGGCTTTCGGATCTGGTGAAAGACAAGGATTATGAGATATTCTCACTCATCGGCTCAGGGCTCCAGTTCAAGTTCGGTCAGACGACAATTGCTCGACAGGATATCTACGGATCGATTCAAGAGGAAACGTCAGAAGCGTTCGCGCGTCACATACACAGGATCATCGCTGAAATCGATCCTGAGGGGCGATACTTCAGGACCGAAGACACTGGAAAGGACATCGAGATACTTTTAACGGTGCGCCAGGGGCACTCCCTCGATGCGCTGAAAGATTTTGACAAGGGGAACGGCATCGAATTTCTTGACAGGGAGCTCGGCCTCGAGCTGGAAAGAGGCCCAAATCTGATCTGTGGTGATACCCGTTCCGATGTTTCCATGGTATCCTCAGCGGTAAGAAAGTCGCAAAATAAAACTCGAGCGCTCTTCGTATCGAGGGATGAAAGTGTGAGAGATGAGGTTCGTAGAGTCTGCAGAAAATACTGTTTCCTCTATGAGCCTGATACGCTCGTATGCCTTTTAAATACTCTATGGGAAAGGACGAATTGATGAAGTGCAAGGGAGCCATATTCGATTTGGATGGGGTGATCACACAAACCGCCCGAGTCCATTTCAAAGCGTGGAAGCTCACATTTGATGAATTTCTCAGAAATAAGGCCGAAGAAGATGGATCGGAGTTCAAACCCTTCACCTATGAGGACGATTATCTTCCTCATGTGGATGGTAACCCCAGGTATAAAGGGGTGAAGGCATTTCTGGAGTCACGGGACATCCTTGTACCCCATGGAGAGCCGTCAGATAATCCACACAAAGAAACGGTCTGCGGAATCGGAAACAAGAAAAACGAAACATTCAGAAAACTCGTCGCTGAAGAAGGTGTGGATATATATCAGTCCACAATCTCTTTCATAGAGGATCTAAAAGGAGCAGGTATAAAGGTCGGCGTCGCCTCATCGAGCATGAACTGCAATTACGTGCTTCACAAATCAGGTCTGATCGAGCTCTTTGAAGCAGTTATCGGAGGGTTGGTGTCAAGGGAGATCGGCCTCAGGGGAAAACCCCACCCGGACATATTCCTGCTCGCAGCAGAGAATCTGGGGGTACAGCCTCATGAATGTCTCATGGTTGAGGATGCAATTTCAGGTGTGCAGGCAGGGAAGAGAGGAAATTTTACACTCGTGATCGGTGTTGCAAGAAATGGCGATGCCCAACAGCTCCTGGCAGAGGGAGCAGATATTGCGGTGAAGGACATGGAGGAGCTTTCCGCAAGGGATGTGGAGAAATGGTTCACGAGGGGAATCATCGAAGACAGCTGGCACCACACCTATTACGGGTTTGAGCCCGGGCAGGAAAGACTGAGGGAGTCTCTCACCACAGTGGGAAATGGATATTTTGGCACTCGCGGGTGCTTCGAAATGTACAGGGCAGACGAGGTTGTCCATTACCCCGGAACCTATATTGCAGGGGTGTACAACGAGCTTCCGAGCAGCGTGTATCGGAAGACCGTGTATAACAACGATCTCGTGAACTGCCCGAACTGGCTCCTCGTGGAGTTGAAGATTGGAAAAGGGGATTATATCAAACCACTGGAAGAGGAGATCATCTCATACAAGCATGACCTGAACATGAAGGACGGTCTGATGTCGAGGTCGCTCACCTTCAAGGATAAAGAGGGGAGAGTAACCTCAGTGCACTGTGAACGCATCGCGAGCATGCACAATCCACACCTCGGAGGGATACGATACACCGTAACTCCTGTGAATTACAGCGAAGACATCACTCTGAGGTCGACTCTCGATGGAACAGTGACCAATTACGGGGTCGAGCGATATCGGGAGCTGAATTCAAAGCACCTTTCCCCCATCTCTGTGGTCAGGGAGAGCGGAGGCATAAGCCTCCACGTCAGAACAACGACCTCGAAGATAAATATCGCCATGCACGCTAGGCACACTCTCTCCTCTGAAGGTACAGGGGTTGATGTGCAGAGAAAGTTTGAAAAGGATATGGGCGTCATATCTGAGCTCATGACATTTCCAGCTGAAAAGCAGAAGCCCTACACCCTGGAGAAGCTCGTAAGCATCTTCACCTCAAAAGATCCCGAGCTCCCAGACGACCCTGAGGAGGTGGCGAAACAGGCCTTTGAGGACATTGACAGCTTCGAACACCTGCTCTCCGAGCACAGGCGCATGTGGCACAAATTCTGGAACAGGGCAGATCACAGAATCGAAGGGGACCGGTTTGCCCAGAAAGTAATTCACCTGCACACCTACCATCTGCTCGTGACCGCATCCACACACAACACGTGGATCGATGCAGGAATGCCTGCACGCGGGCTTCACGGCGAGGCGTACAGGGGACATATCTTCTGGGATGAGCTCTTCGCCTTTCCGTTCTACAATCTGCACTTTCCCGAGATCGCACGCGCTCTGCTCTTGTATCGGTACAGGAGGCTCGATGCAGCACGCGAGTACGCGAAGCAGAGCGAGTACATTGGGGCTATGTACCCCTGGCAGTCTGCAGACAGCGGGAAGGAAGAGACACAGACCATGCATTACAATCCCGTGTCCGGGCAGTGGGGGCCGGACCTGAGCAGAAACCAGCGGCACGTGTCTATTGCAATTGCATATGACATATGGGAGTACTTCTATGTGACGAACGACCTGGACTTTCTCCACGAGTACGGGGCAGAGATGATGATCGAGATCACTCGATTCTGGGCGTCTATCGCTAAGTACAACAAGAACGACCGGCGTTACCACATCGCCGGAGTCATGGGGCCTGACGAATTCCATGAGAAATACCCGAATACTAAAAAAGGAGGTCTCAGGGACAACTCGTACACGAACATCATGGTGAGCTGGCTCATGCACAAAACGGTGGAAACCGTGGAGTATCTCCCGGAAGAGGTGGTCGAACGGCTCTCCCAGAAAATTGGGTTTCATGTGAACGAGCTCGAGAAGTGGCGGGATATGGTAAACAAGATGGCAGTTCCCATCACCGAGGATGGAATCATCTCGCAGTTCGACGGGTACATGGAGCTTGAGGAGCTCGACTGGGACTACTACAGGGAAAAGTACGGCGACATCAAGAGGCTCGACCGCATTCTGAAATCCGAGGGCGATTCACCGGACAGGTACAAGGCGAGCAAACAGGCAGACCTTCTTATGACCTACTACATCCTCTCACCCGGACAGGTGCGCAACATTCTGGAGATGATGAGCTACGATGTGGGAGACGAGCTCGAGTTGATGGAGAGAAATTACGATTATTACGTGAAGAGGACAAGCCATGGTTCCACCCTGAGCAAGGTGGTGCACTCCGCCATACTGAAATATCTGCATATTCATAAAAAAGACATGTGGGACTGGTTCCTTCAGGCACTGGAGAGCGACATCCACGACACGCAGGGTGGAACCACCGCTGAAGCGGTCCACTGCGGGGTCATGGGCGGTACTCTGGATATCCTTTTCAAGAGTTTTGCGGGAATCAACATATTCAAGGATTACATACAGGTGGAGCCGAGCCTGCCGTTGCACTGGAAATCACTTTCCTTCAAGATCAGGTTGAGGGATATATGGCTCCACGTCGAAGTCACGGACCGAAGCATAACAGTCCGTTATCTGGAGGGAGAGGGGGAAAAACCCGAAGTTCTCGTAGGGGACGATCGCTTCAGGATACCCGATGATGGGCCCCTGGAGATTCCCTACAAGGAATACTGACTTCACGAAAAAAAACAGCCACTGCATGCTTCCAGGCAGGTGAGCCGCTGTTGGGAACTCTCCTGTGTGGCTTGACCTGCAAGAGCGGGGGTTTTTCTCACTGTTCACTATATTAAAACAGGAGGCATTGCGTGGCTGACGCGAGTATAAAAGTCCCGGAAAACGTGCTTGGAGCATACTTTGTCGATGAATCATGCACTGCCTGTGGACTCTGTCTGGAGGAGGCACCGAACAACTTTGAAATGAGGTATGATGAACAGTATGCATTTGTTTCCAGACAACCTGAGAGTGAGAGGGAAAGGGCGCAGTGTGAGAGTGCGCTCAATTCCTGTCCTGCGGGAGCGATCGGAAAAATACACTGAGCTCCGTGCATAGAGGGGGATAGTATGCTGGGATTTCTGAGAAGTGAGCTGTTCTACATAGTGCTGAGGGCAGTGGTCGTCGTCACCTTGTTCCTCTTCATCGTCATCATGGAGCGAAGCTTTGTACGGGCCGGAGTGAGAGGGAGGGGTGGGCGAATGTTCGAGGTCATCGCCGCATTCCTGCTTGGCGTTGCGCTCCGGGGGCTCATCTTTGTGCTCATCGGGTAAGAAATCGCCGGCACTCCTCTTATAAACCCAATGGAGTAGGCATTTCAGCCGTCCATTATCCTGCCATTTGCTCATTTGTTCCTATTTACTTTCCCGATTGAAATGCCCATTGTTTCTTTAGAGATCTCAATGTATGAATTATGAATTTTGTGAAAACCCAAATGATAAGGGGGTGGGAATATGTTTGGAAAAAAGATACGGCTTTTCAAGATACTCGGCTTCACGGTTGACCTCGATCTGAGCTGGTTTCTGATCTTCCTGCTCATCACCTGGTCACTCGCCACAGGAGTGTATCCATCCCAATTCAGTGGTCTCTCCAAGCTTGCTTACTGGCTCATGGGAGCGGCGAGCGCAATCGGCTTGTTTCTGTCCGTCATACTACACGAGCTCATGCACTCCATCATTGCGCGTCGGTACGGACTACCCATGAAGGGGATTACCCTCTTCATATTCGGTGGGGTCGCCAAGATGGAGGATGAGCCGCCGAGCCCGAAAGCGGAATTTTCAATGGCGGTCGCAGGACCCGTCACCAGCATCGTGATCGCGGCAATATTCTACGGTCTGAGCCTTCTTGCGAAGGGCTCGTTCGTGCCCGTTGCTATCCACGGGGTTCTTCGCTACCTCGGCTTCATCAACGGCCTGCTCGCAGCGTTCAATCTCATACCTGCATTTCCGCTTGACGGAGGCAGGATCCTGCGCTCAGCCATCTGGAAATCGAAAAAAAATCTCAGACAGGCTACCTTCATCACTTCCCGCATCGGGATCGGCTTCGGGTTCGTGCTCATAGGACTCGGGGTCGTGAGCTTTCTGTTCGGGAGCTTCATCGGCGGCATGTGGTGGTTTCTCATAGGAATTTTTCTCATCAACGCTGCCAGGTCCTCCTACCAGCAGCTCATCGTGCGCAAAGCCCTGGAGGGTGAGAAGGTGAGTAGGTTCATGAAAGCGGACCCCATCACCGTCCCCCCGGAGCTTTCAATCCAGGAGCTGGTGGAGGACTACGTGTATACCTACCATTTCAAGCTGTATCCGGTGGTGAAAAACGGAAAGCTCGTGGGATGCGTTACCACAAAACAGGTAAAGGATGTGGACCGTTCCCAATGGGACAGCACAACCATCGGTGACATTGTTACAGGGTGCTCTGATGAGAACTCGGTATCCCCTGATGAGGATGCGGTGAAGGTGCTCGGCAGAATGAACCGCAACAGCATCTCCCGGCTCATGGTGGTGGAAGACAGCAGGCTCCTGGGGATCATTGCGCTCAAGGACATGCTGAAGTTCATCTCCACACGGGTCGAGCTCGAGGGATAATGTGGGTATTCCGATAATTTTCAATTGCATCAGAATGGTGCACTGGAATACCCGAATCCGAAGCCGTCAGGGCAGAAAGTGCAAGATAAAAATTTCGATCCCCTGAACCCGATTTCCGGGAATTCTCAGCTTCAGGATCTGCGTTTTTTTGGACGGTATATACTCGTGGCTTCTCCATAGAAGGATTCTGCCGCCTCCTTCAGTGTTTCCGAGAGTGTAGGGTGGGGATGTATGGTGAGGGCGAGGTCTGATGCCAGAGCGGCCATCTCCACCGCGAGCGCCCCCTCAGAAATGAGCTCCCCTGCTCCTGTCCCCACGATTGCTACACCAAGAATCCGTTCAGAAGCCGGCTCTATGATCAGCTTCGTGAGACCGTCGCTCCTTCCGAGCGTGGCTGCCCTGCCAGAGGCTCCCCATGGGAATTTGGCCACCTGTACCTCCCTGCCTTCCTCTTCCGCCTGTGTTTCCGTGAGACCGCACCAGGCGATCTCCGGGTCGGTGTACTCGACCGCGGGAATCGCCCTGGGGTCAAAGGCGGATTTTCTTCCCGCGATTGCTTCTGCCGCGACCCTGCCTTCATGTGTTGCCTTGTGCGCAAGAAGCGGATTTCCTGTTATATCCCCTACGGCGTATATCGAAGGCTCATCGGTTTTGCGCTGCTCATCCACTTTCAAAAATCCCTTTTCATCTACCTGAACGCGAGTGTTCTCGAGCCCGAGCTCATCGGTGTTTGGCTTTCGCCCCACCGCAAGCAGGACCCGGTCATAGACCGCTACACTGTTTTCTGCATCTTTTCTCTTGAATACCGCCCGTATCCCCTGCTTCTGCTCCTCGAGCTCCACCGTGGTGTTCAGGATTATGGAATCGAACAGCTGCCCTGCGCGACGTTCGAACACGGCGACTATATCCCGGTCGGCACCCGGCAGGATTCCAGGCATCATCTCCACCATGGTAACCTTCGTCCCCAGTGCGGCATACACGCTCCCCAGCTCAAGCCCGATGTAGCCTGCACCGACGACGAGCATGGTTTCTGGTATTTCCGAAAGCTCAAGCGCGTCGGTTGAGTCCATCACCCGCTGGGAGTCGAAGGAGAGCCCACCAATGGCGCCTGGGCGCGATCCCGTTGCAAGTACTATGTGCTCTGCATTCAGCCTCCCTTTTCTCCCGTCTGTTTTCTCGAGCTCAAGAGACCTTGGGGTTAAAAGGCGGGCCTTCCCCTTCACATAGCTGATCTTTCTCTGTCTGGTGAGCTGTCCGAGGCCTTCGGTCAGTTTCTTCACCACGCTCTCCTTCCAGGCCCTCATCTTTTCAATGTTGATTTTTGGATCGGGAAATTCGACGCCCCAGTCAGGCGCATCCCTCGCATCCAGGATGGTTTTTGCCACATGGAGCAGCGCCTTGGTGGGAATGCACCCCGTATACAGACATACTCCGCCCGGGTTTTCCGCAGGGTCGATCAGGGTGACCTTCAGGCCGAGGTCTGCCGCGAGAAATGCGGCGGCATACCCGCCCGGTCCTGCGCCCACAACTGCGACCTGAGTCTTTTCATCTGCCATCATTCTCCTCCTTCAAATACGAGCATGAGAGGATTTTCCAGAGTTTCCGCGATCCACCGAATAAAGCGAATGCCGTCTGCGCCGTCGATGATCCGGTGATCATAGGAAAGAGCGAGGGGGAGCATGAGGCGAGGTGCGAAATTATCCCCTGTGTACACGGGCTCCATCCGGGCACGGGAGACGCCGAGAATCGCAACCTGGGGTGCGTATACAATCGGTGAAAAGTTCTCACCGCCGATCCCTCCCAGGTTCGAGATGGTGAAATTCCCGCCCTGGAGCTCATCGGGGGTGATCTTCTTTCCTCTCGTTTTTTCTGCAAGCTCGGTGAGCTCCACGGAGAGCTCCAGAATGCCCTTTTGATCCGCATGCCGGATCACAGGAACCAGAAGCCCCCGTTCTGTGTCGACCGCCACGCCGATGTGTATGTATTTCTTGTAGACTATTTCCTTCTTCTCCATGTCCAGGCTCGCGTTGAACCTGGGAAAGCGCTTCAGCGCCGAAGCGCATACTTTGAGCAGAATAGAGGTCACGGTGAGCTTCCCGCCTGCATCCTCGACTCTCTTCGCATACTTTTTCCGAAATCGCTCGAGCTCCGTTACATCAGCTCTATCGAACTGGGTCACGTGCGGAACGCTCACCCAGGCCCGAAAAACATTCTCCGCGGTCACCCGCCTGACACCGCTCATTGGTTTGGCTTCGGTTTCTCCCCACCTGCTGAAGTCGGGGAGGGGCGCTCCGGTCCTTGCTCCGGTCGGCGTACCCTGAGAAGAGGTTATGATCTGTTTCGCACGTTTTTCCACATCTTCGGCGAGTATCCGACCTCCGGGCCCTGTCCCCTCCAATTCTCTCAGATCGACACCGAGTTCGCGTGCTTTCCTTCGTACGGCCGGAGAGGCGGGGAGAGGCTCTTGAGCCGGGGCCGATTCTTTTGAGGCTATTGCAGCCGTTTCTTCTGCTCTCATTGCTTCACCAGGTTTTCGAGGAGCTGTTGTTTCGGAAGGTTTCTTTTCTTGAGTACTCTCTTCCTTCTCCCTATCCTCCCTCTCCTGCGTCTCTATCTTCAGGATGACCTGTCCGACCCTGATCGTATCCCCCTTCTTTACCGCTATCTCCGTTACCTTCCCCCCGAGGGGGGATGGAACCTCAAAGGCTGCCTTCTCGGTTTCAAGCTCGACTATGGACTGATCCTTGTCGATGGTGTCCCCTTCGGAGACAAGGACTTCAATCACCTCGCCGGAATCGACGTTTTCCGATATCTCGGGCAACCGTATTTCTCTTGTCATGGCGTTCATCTCCTGTCATGTGTCAAGTCGCTGCAGGATCAGGCTTCTCCGGGTCTATGTGAAGCTCCTCTACTGCTCTTCTTACCTCTTTCTTTTCGATCTTCCCATCTGCAGCCAACCCCCAGAGGGCTGAAACTGAAATATGCCGTGCATCCACCTCGAAGAAGTCGCGCAATTCGGCTCTGCCGTCGCTTCTGCCGTACCCATCAGTACCCAGAGCCACGAAGGTTCCGGGAATCCATCTGCCTACCGAGAGGGGGAGCACTTTCAGGTAATCGGATGCTGCCACGAACACCCCTTTCTCTCCGGACAGGCATTGTGTGATGTAGGCGCGCTTGGGTTTGCTTCCAGGATGAAGCCTGTTCCACCGTTCTGTGGCCACGGCATCCCTGTACAGCTCCTTGTAGCTGGTAATGCTCCATACGTCAACGGAAAGATCATACTTGTCCTCGAGCATCCTCGATGCCTCTATAGCCTGGAGAAGTATCGCTCCACTCCCCAGAAGGTGCACTTTTTGTTTCGATCCCTTCTCATCAGAGGCTTTGAATCTGTACATCCCCCTGATTATCCCCTCCTCGGCACCTTCCGGCATCGGAGGCATTGTATAGAACTCATTCATGACCGTGAGGTAGTAGAAGATGTTTTCACCCTTCACGTACATCCGGGAAATTCCGTCTCTGATGATGAATGCGATTTCATATGCAAAGGCCGGATCGTAGGTTCTGAGATTCGGCACCGAAAGTGCGAGCACGTGGCTCTGGCCGTCCTGATGCTGCAGACCCTCACCGGCGAGCGTCGTTCTCCCCGATGTGCCGCCGATGAGAAATCCTTTCGCCTTGGCGTCACCTGCCGCCCAGATGAGGTCTCCCACCCGCTGAAATCCAAACATCGAATAGAATATGAAAAATGGAATCATGTTGATTCCGTGGGTTGCATAGGAGGTTCCTGCTGCGATGAAGGAGGAAATCGAGCCTGCCTCAGTGATGCCTTCCTCGAGGATCATGCCGTCTTTCGCCTCCCGGTAGTACAAAAGGCTCTCCTTGTCTACCGGCTCGTAGAGCTGACCCACGTGCGAGTAAATACCGACCTTTCGGAAAAGAGATTCCATACCGAAGGTCCTCGCTTCATCCGGAATAATGGGGACAATGAGCTTTCCGATTTTCTCGTCCTCCAGGAGCTTTGAAAGCAGCCGCACCAGCACCATGGTTGTGGCGACTTCCCGCTCCTCCGATCCCTTCAGGAATTCCTCGAACAGCTCGTCGGAAGGCATTTGAATCGGATCAGTTTTGGTTATTCTTCTGGGGACGAAACCGCCGAGGTCATTGCGCCTCTGCTTCAGATACTTCATCTCTTCGCTGTCCTCAGGCGGTCGGTAAAACGGAGCTTCCACGAGATCTTCATCTGAAATCGCAATTCCAAATCGCGCTCTGAACTCCCGGAGCTCCTGCTCGTTGAGCTTCTTCTGCTGGTGGGTGATGTTTCGTCCTTCGCCGGCCTCGCCGAGCCCATACCCTTTGATGGTGTGCGCCAGAATCACCGTGGGTGCGCCTCTGTGCTCGACCGCAGACTGGAACGCAGCGAACACCTTCACCGGATCATGCCCGCCTCGCTTCATCTTCCGCAGCTGCTCATCGGAGTAGCCCTTCACCATTTCGAGAAGACGGGGATCCTTTGCGAAAAAGTCCTTTCGTATATACTCACCGCTTGAAACCGCATACTTCTGCATCTGCCCGTCCACCAGTTTCCCCATCTCTCTCACCAGTATTCCGTCCCTGTCCTTTTCAAGGAGCGGGTCCCAGTCGCTTCCCCATATTACCTTGATGACGTTCCAGCCGGCGCCCTTGAATGCAGCCTCGAGCTCCTGAATGATCTTCCCGTTTCCCCTCACCGGACCATCCAGCCGTTGAAGATTGCAGTTGATGACAAAAATGAGATTATCGAGCTCCTCCCTCGAAGCGAGAGTGATCGCCCCCATGGACTCGGGCTCATCCATCTCGCCATCGCCCAGAAACGCCCACACCTTTCGCTCCGAAGGCTCCAGAATCCCCCTGTCCTCCAGGTACCGGTTGAAGCGTGCCTGGTAGATCGCCATGATCGGCACAAGACCCATGGAAACTGAAGGATACTCCCAGAAGTCCGGCATGAGCCAGGGATGCGGGTAGGAGGAAAGTCCTTTACCCTTGTTGAGCTCCCGCCTGAAATTTTCCAGCTCTTTTTCAGTGAACCTCCCCTCCAGAAACGCGCGAGCGTACACTCCAGGTGAGGCGTGCCCCTGGAAGTAGATGATGTCTCCATTTCGGCCTTTTCCCTTCCCTTTGAAGAAGTGGTTGAACCCGACTTCAAAGAGGGTTGCCTGAGAGGCGTAGGTCGAGATGTGCCCTCCTATCCCGCTCTCCTTTCTGTTCGCCCGGACAACCATGGCCATCGCATTCCAGCGGATAATGCTCTTGATCCTCCGTTCAATCTCCCTGTTCCCGGGATACGGAGGCTGTTCGTCCGCAGGAATGGTGTTCACATAGGGCGTGTTTCCCGGGCACTGGAACATCACCCCGTACTTCTGCGCCCGTACCTGCAGTATTCTCAAGAGGTTTTTCACCCTTTCAGGCCCTGAACTCCTGTACACATAATCGAGCGATTCGAGCCACTCAGTGTTTTCTATCTCCTCTTCACCTGGAACAGCGTCTATTCCACTTTCAGCCATGGGGAGCTCCTCTCCATTTTTTTTTTCACATTCGAAGGGTTCACACTCCTGCAGCATGAGCTCTGTAGTATTACTTTGTGCCATATATTGATACGCGTCAAGAGAGGCAGCACAGGTTGTTGAAGACGGTATCCTTTTCTGCACCCCTGAGTCCACTGGAAATATTCCTGTGCGACCGATAAACTCTCACTTGGCGGAGAGAGATTTCTGCACCAATGTTTTCCTAGAAGGAAAGGGAGGAGGGATCAAGAAACATGAACAGAGAAAAGGAAAAGGCCCGAAAAATCCGTTTCCTCGGGTCAATTGCAGGCATATTCATACTCATTGCGGTGGGTGTGGGACTCATCGCTGCATCGCTTTTTTTCCTTCCCCTGTTGTTCCTCATTCCGATTCTTTTACCTCTCTGGATGCTTTTTTGGCACGCAAAGGGGAAAAGGAAAAAGGATGCGCGTGGCGGGAAGGTTACTCTCGTTGACAAATCCAGATACACCGTAATCGAGCAAGATGAAGATGAGTCATCCTCTCGGAATGAGAGCGAAGGAAAGGATTTCTGATGATTGTTGATGTCGACAGATATGGTGAATTCCGTCTGCCGGAAGAGTTTTTCGAACCCTACAAGAAACGGCCGGTTCACTGGGGATTCGGTGCGCTCTCCTGGATAACCTATAAAAGAACCTACAGCCGTCAGGGTGAGGAGTGGTGGCAGACCTGCAAACGGGTGATCGAGGGGATGGTGAGCGTACAGAAGGTCCATTGCCTCGAACAGGGCCTTCCCTGGAGCGAGGAGAAGGCGCTTCATTTGGCAAAGCAGGCGTACGAGCGAATGTGGCTTTTCAAATGGACCCCTCCCGGGCGCGGTCTCTGGATCATGGGCACCCGTTTCATGTATGAGCGGGGTGGGGCTGCGCTCAACAACTGCGGGTTTATTTCAACCAAGGACATTGCCAAAGACTTCAGCGATCCCTTTGTATGGATGTTCAGAATGTCCATGCTCGGGGTGGGGGTGGGTTTTGACACAAGGGGGGAGGGATCAAGAAATATCAGGAAGCCGAAGGTGAGCAGGGATACACATGCAATCGGCGACAGCCGGGAGGGATGGGGTGAAGCTCTGAAAAGGCTGCTCTGTGCCTATGTGGGTGAGACCTCCCTCCCTTCAAGTTGGGATTACTCGAAAATACGTCCCAGGGGAACACGGCTTCAGAGTTTCGGGGGATTTGCAAGCGGGCCGGATCCCCTGAAGGAGATGCTCCAGAGCCTCAGCGCGCTCTTCACCGCCTACGAGGGGAAAAAAGTAGACAGCACGCTCATCGTTGACACCATGAACATGATCGGCAGATGCGTCGTTGCCGGCGGCATCCGGAGATCGGCGCAGATCGCCTTTGGAAACATGACAGATCATGAGTTCATGGATCTCAAGACGGACGGACGGAAGGTAGAGGAGTACCGCTGGGTTTCCAACAACTCCATTTTCGCGGAGAAGGGAATGGACTACTCAGAAGCTTCGCGTCGAACCGCTGTCAACGGTGAACCGGGATATGTCTGGCTCGAGAACATGCGGGCATACGGAAGGATGCAGGACCCACCAAACTGGAAGGATTCGCAGGCTCTGGGGAGCAACCCCTGCGTGGAGCAGACGCTGTGGGACCGAGAGCTCTGCTGCCTGGTTGAAACATACCCTGCGAACCATGAAAAGCTTGCTGATTACAGAGAAACACTCAGGGTTGCCTATCTGTATGCAAAAACGGTCACAATTGTTCCCACCGAGGACACTTCCACAAACGCGGTCATGCTGAGGAATCGAAGGATCGGCTGCTCGATGACCGGTATCGTGCAGGCAATCGCAAAAATCGGCTACCGTCGATTTTTCAACTGGTGTGATGAGTCCTACTCGTATGTGCAGCAGCTCGACGGAGAGTATTCGGACTGGCTGTGCATCCCGCGCTCCCTGAAAATCACCTCGGTAAAGCCTTCCGGCACTGTGAGCATTCTCGCAGGGGCAACACCAGGAGTTCACTGGGAGCACTCTCCCTACTATATCAGACGGTTGAGGCTCACCAAAGATAATCCCCTGGTGAACATTTGCCGCAGAGCAGGGTACCCGGTGGAACCAGACAGATACGCAGACAATACGATGGTGGTCGCCTTTCCCATTCATATCCCCAATCTGACCCGCGGGAAGCATGAAGTTCCGCTGAGGGAGAAGGTGGATCTCGCAGCGCAGATGCAGCGCTTCTGGTCTGACAATCAGGTGAGCTGCACCGCTGAGTTCGACCCTGAAAAAGAAAAGGAAGAAATCCCCCGCATCCTGGAAGCCTACGAGGATAGAATCAAGGCAATCGTGTTTCTGCCTTCCGCAGGTCACGGGTACGAGCAGTCGCCGTATGAGCAGATCACCGAACCGCAGTACCGTGAACTGGTGTCGAAAATCAGGCCGATCTCAGGAGAGGTCCGGCACGAGCGGGAGCAGGAGGCAATATTCTGCGAGGGAGGTCTCTGCAATTACAACCCTGCACCCTGAGCACCCCGCAATTCCATCACCCTGTTGAAAAGCCTGACGGGCTGAGCTCTTACAGTGCCGGCTCTGTTCGGAGAACTATTCGAAAAGGTCAAATCCGATGTCGGAGAGCTGTTCCGGATTGACGTGTTCACCTCTTTTCATTTTCTCCCCGATCATGATGAGCTCCTTCGCCATTCCAATGCAGGATGCGGCGCGGAGAGTGCCATTTTCATAGTATCCTGCAAGGAAGCGCTCATCTTCCGCGCTTCCCCGAAAAACGATCCTGTCGGGCTTTCGCACATGGCCGATATACTTGATTGATGTGCCGAACTGGCGTGTCCAGAAAAAAGGAATCTCTGAGTAGGGCTCAGTGGAGCCGAGCATGGCTTTTGCCGCGTGCTGCCCCTGACGTTCTGCCTCGACCCAGTGCTCGACACGACGCACCCCTCCTGTGAACCGGTCAGGAACCACCGCGATATCTCCTGATGCGAACACGCCATCTGCTTTCGTTTGAAATCGAGTGTCGACCGGTACTGCGCTGTTCTCAACGAGTCCGCTCCCTGCAAGGAAATCCACCGCAGGAGTGATGCCGATTCCAATGATGAGGAGGTCCGCCGCGATCCTGGTGCCGTCGTCGAGTATGACTTCTCTCACCCTGTCGTCTCCTCTGGCTTCCTGTGCAGTGCGCCCCATATGGAGCTTCACACCCTTCTCTTTATGAACCTGTTGGATTCGTCGGCCGATTTCTTCTCCGAACACACGGCCAAGCGGTATATTCTCTGGAGCCACAACATGCACCGAAAGCTTCCGCTGCCGAAAGGCCTGTGCAACCTCGAGCCCGATGAAGCCCGCTCCCAGCACCACCACCTGCTCTGCCTGATCGATCTCAGAGAGTATTCGATTGCAATCCGTAAGAGACCTGAGGGTATGGACTCCCCTCAGTTCCGATCCCTTGATATTCAGCCTGCGAGGTATTCCTCCGGTTGCAATGAGAATTCTGTCGGCAGAAATGCTCTCACCGCCCTGAAAGGTGATCTTTCTCGAAGGCGTGTCAAGAGACTCCACCCTGTGCTGAGTCAGGAAATCGATTTTCAGTCTGCTGTAGAATTTTTCGCTTCGGAGCGGAAGCCATTTTGCAGGTGCCTCTCCTGAAAGGAAATCCTTTGACAGCATTGTCCGGTCGTAGGGGCGATCCTGTTCAGCAGTGATCACGGAAATGCCACCTGCAAATCCAGCTCTTCTGAGTCCTTCTGCAGCGGCGTTCCCGGATGCGCCTGCACCGATGATCACAAAGCTCCGATCGTCTTTTCCCTCCGGCATCTGAATGAGGTGTGGTCCTCCGGGTCGGATATATACGATGCCATCCTCGATTCTGGATTCATAGTGCGGGAGGTCGTTCAGGGCAGGAGCCGCGATCATACGACCGCTGGTCGCATCAAACCGTGCATTGTGCCACGGACAGGTTATCTCGCGGCCCTTCAGCACTCCGTCAGTGAGCGGAGCGCCGTAGTGGCTGCATTCGTTTCCGCAGGCGTGAATCTCAGCATTCAGGAGCAGCAACATCACTTTTTTCCCATCGACCGTGACAGGGAGAGGTACCCCTTCCTTCAGATCCTTTTCCGCGGCTGCTTTCATCCATTCATTTCCATCCATATGGACGTACCCTCCTTCATTTTGAGATGATACTTTCTCTATGTAACATTGGGGAAAATCAAACACAAAGGCAAACGCGGTGGGAGATGCAGGCATTGTCCGCTCAATAGAAATATAAAAATGGCGCAGTCGGTTGTAATGAGCAACGGGATCATTGTTTGATTGCTTCCGCAATGCAGCTTCGACAATGGCGCGTCAAAGGGTGCAAAGAAGAACATTTCTCAGTACCCCTATTGTCTCGGAGTATCCAAAGGAGTAGTGTATATACCATGAACATTGAGACATTGAATCCTGCAACCGGAGAGCTGTTGGATGTATTCCAGGCGATGAACAGCGATCAGGTAATGGAAAATGTCGAGCAGGCACATCGGTCGTTTCTCGCCTGGAAAGAGCGGCCTTTTCCTCACCGCTCCCGCTGTATGAAAAATGCTGCGCGCTTTCTGAGAGAGACGGCGAAAGAGTGTGCGCTGCTGATGGCCAGGGAAATGGGCAAGCCCGTAAGCCAGGGAATCGCTGAAGCCCAGAAATGCGCGTGGGTGTGCGAGTATTACGCTGAGCACGCTCAGACGTTTCTCAGGCAGGAAGCTGTCGAGACAGCTGCCAGCAGGAGCTACATTGCCTTTCGGCCGCTCGGTCTGATCCTCGCGGTCATGCCCTGGAACTATCCATTCTGGCAGGTTTTTCGCTTTGCTGCTCCAGCACTTATGGCGGGAAACGGCTGCGTGCTGAAACATGCGTCAAATGTGAGCGGGTGTGCGCTCAAAATCGGGGACATTTTCCAGAAAGCTGGTTTTCCCGAAAGCCTCTTCAGCGTTCTTCTCATCCCCTCTTCCGATGTTGAATCCGTGATCGAGCATCCCCTGATCAAGGCGGTGACACTCACCGGGAGCGGAACAGCGGGACGGGCAGTCGCACAGGCTGCGGGAAGGGTTCTCAAGAAAACGGTGATGGAGCTTGGGGGAAGCGATCCCTATATCATCCTGCACGATGCAGATCTCGAATTCGCCGCACGCATCTGTGCGACAAGCCGGCTTCTCAACTCCGGGCAAAGCTGTATTGCGGCAAAGCGGTTCATCGTAGCCAAGTCAGTTGCAGAGAGGTTCGAAGAGCTTCTCATCGAAGAGATGAGAAAATATACAGTGGGCGATCCCATGAAGGAGAACACCGATATCGGGCCGCTGGCCCGCAAGGATCTGAGAGAGGAACTTCAACGGCAGGTTCTGGGAAGCATAAAACTGGGAGCGCGCTGCCTCCTCGGCGGCAGAATTCCCGAAGGTGCGGGATTCTTCTACCCTGCAACCCTGCTCACGGATGTCAGGAGGGGAATGCCTGCCTTTGAAGAGGAGACTTTTGGACCGGTCGCCGCGATTACTCCCGTAGAGTCCGAGCGTGAAGCGGTGGAACTTGCGAACAGCAGCAGTTTCGGCCTCGGCGCAGCGGTGTTTACGCAGGACAGGGAGAAAGGAGAACAGATCGCGAGAGAACAGCTCGAAGCAGGATCCTGCTTTGTGAATGATTTCGTGAAATCCGATCCCAGGCTTCCCTTCGGCGGGATCAAGGAGAGCGGATACGGTCGTGAGCTCTCAAGCTACGGGATTAAGGAGTTCGTCAATATCAAGTCGGTATTCGTGCGTTGACCGCATTCTCGTCAGGGCTCAAGGCCGAACAAGGCGGCATCCATCGGAAGATTGAATAGAGATACACATTTTTTCACCACATATTACTTCCTTTTTCCTATTTTCTCTCTTGATCAGACTATATAAAGGTTGAGTAGAGGCAAATAATGTATAAGGAGGTGTGCAATGCCGCTTGTACCGTACAGAGGAAGAGACTCTTTTCGGGCGCTCGAAAACCTGCGGAGTGAGATCAACAGGCTCTTTGAAGGATCACTGGATCTATTTCCACGGTTCAGGGAGAGCTTCGCAAACCCTTCCACAGATATCTGGGAAGACGAGAAGCACGTGTATGTGGAAGCGGAGCTTCCCGGGTTCGATAGGAAGGAAATCGACGTAACCCTTCATGATGACAGGCTCACCATATCCGCTCAGAAGGAGGATGTGAAAGAGGAGAAGGAAAAGAACTACTATCGGAGCGAGCGTTACAGGGGACGGTATCACCGCGAAATCAGCCTTCCCTCAACCGTGAATTCTTCTGCAGAGCCGAAGGCGGAGTTCAAAAACGGGGTGCTGAACATTGCCATGGAGAAAAAAGAAGAGGCCAAGGGGAGGGAAATCAAGGTAAAGGTAGACTGAGCTCGTTCGTTCACGCTCTGTAGAGAAAGGAGCTTCCTTGCTACAACTCCCCCAGAGGTATACCCCGGTCTATAGAACCAGGGGTGCATAATTACTACCCATAATACCCGGGCTCTACCCCCTGGGGGAATGACTTGGGGCTTCGATTCAGATACTGTGGAGAGCGGCCTGTTGTATGTAGGCGCTCAGATGGAAAGAAAAAGTGATCTCCATAGGCCTATATACTGTCACTACCCATAGTAATAGTCTGAGGTGATGGAGGGATGTTCCTTCTCTTTCTTTTCGTTCTGGTTCCGAAGGTTCTCTTTCCCTTTTCTCTGCACGGAATCAAATAGTTCCTCCACGCATTCGATCTCCCTGAGGAGCACTTTTTCTTTCACATTTATTGTATTTACCTCACTTTTCATAGAGAACTCCATTGATCCATATCTCTTTTACGATACCATGGAAAATCCTGTTGGGGAATAGATCGATCAGTGTATTTTTCTAGATATTTTAGTGTATATCTGTTTTTAAAGAAGAGTATTCATTATCCTCCCTTTGAAGCATTTAGATTTTTTCGACTTTTGCCTTCATTATGCGCTTTTCTTCCGATGTACAGCCGGGATTCGGCGGTCCATAGTGTAGTAGACACAGTGGGTAGCAGCGACATTCAATTTTTCCTGATTCGGGGGACATGTGGGCAGCATCGAACAGATGAGAGAGCCACTGGTCATTCTCCTGATCGGCGTTCTCGTGGTGATCGCCATATTCGCGAGCTCGTGCCTCAAAAAGCTCGGGCTTCCCTCGCTCATCGGTCTGCTGCTTCTGGGAATTCTCATTCGATTCATAGATTCCCGTACCGGTGCACTCACCAGGAGGGCAGAAACCATATTCAATACCCTTTCCAGGCTTGGAGTGATCTGTCTTCTCTTTCGCATTGGTCTGGAAAGCGACCTGAAGGGTCTGCTCAAACAGCTGAAACACGCCAGTTTCATCTGGATTTTTGATGTGTCGTTGAGCGGATTTTCAGGATTTGCGGCTTCCCACTGGATACTCGGATTCGGAATGATACCAAGCTTGTTCTCAGGCATCGCACTTACCGCAACGAGTGTGGGAATTGCTGTGAATGTGTGGCAGGAAACAGGAAGAATCGATTCTAAAAACGGGAAACTGCTCATAGACGTTGCCGAGCTCGACGATATCAGCGGAGTTGTGATTATTGCACTCCTGTTCGGCATCGCCCCTCATCTGAGGGAAGGAGCGGGGGTGTCGCTACTTCCGCAGATCGGCAGGAGTTTCGGTCTCGAAATCTTGAAGCTTCTGGGATTCGGAGGATTCTGCTACTTTTTCTCGCGTTTTGTGGAAAGAAAGTTCACCCTGTTTCTCAGGAAAATGGAGCGGGGACCAGGCCCGATGATAAGCATCGCGGGCACCGCGATCATCATGGCGGCACTTGCCGGCATCCTCGGATTTTCTGAAGCAATCGGGGCTTTCTTTGCAGGGCTGGTGTTCAGCCGCGACCCGAATGCGGTGAAGATGGAAACTTCCTTTGAGGCCATATATGAGCTGCTCGTGCCTTTTTTCTTCATCGGGATCGGGCTGTCAATTGAACCATCTGCGCTCGAATCTTCCGTGGTTGCGGGAGCGGCCCTCCTGCTATTCGCGATTGCAGGAAAGTATATCGGCGCCGGGGGCGCATCACTTGCCTTCACCGGATGGGGAGGAGCCCTTTTGCTGGGTACGAGCATGGTTCCGAGGGCAGAGATCGCAATGATCATCATGCTAAAGGGGAAATCCCTCGGGAAATGGGCCGTGCCCCCCGAACTCTTCGGAGCCATGGCGGTGGTATCAATGGCTTCCTGTGTTGTAATGCCTGTGGTGCTCAGGGCACTACTGAAGAGTATGCCGGAGGACGGCTCCGTGAATGGGTAATCGTCCCGGGAGGGGGCAATTGCTCTTCCAGGAATTACTCTCCAATGAATTGAGCGAAGGGAGATGATGGAATTCCGATTGACAACTGCGATTGCCGTTTCCCGGCGGTCTCATAATAATAAATATCTGAGGAGGAAGAAATGACAAACACGGGATTTGATGTCTTCGACAGAACCGTTCAAAAGAGCGGGTTGTGGCTCAAGGAGGTGAACGATGCAATGGGACGGGATGATATTCACAAAGCATATCAGGCGCTCAGAGCAGTATTGCACACGCTTCGGGATCGGCTTACCGTTAATGAGGCTGCAGCGCTTGGCGCTCAGCTCCCGCTGCTCATCAGAGGCATGTACTACGAGGGCTTCAAACCCGCGCAGATGCCGGTAAAAATAAGAAAAAAGGATGACTTTATCGCTCATGTAATGGAGCTCATTCAACCAGTGCCGGATCTTCCGCCAAACGAAGCAATAGAAGCGGTGATGACAGTACTGCAGAAGCGGGTGACGGATGGTGAGATCCAGGACATACAAAAGATGATGCCCGAAGAGCTCCAGAGTGTCTGGCCGCATTCAGAATGAGCGGTCGATCTCTGAGAGCTCAAACTTACGAACGAAATATCGAGGAAGGAGGAAATCCATGAAAAGAGCACTGCTGTACATATTGGTCATCTCACTGAGCCTCGCAGGGGGTTTTTCCTGTGGTCGGATCAAGAAGGGAGCGGCCCTCAGAGCAGTCGAGAGGTCGGATGAGAAAATAAAAAAGGATGTGATAGACCAGCTCTACTGGGACAGCCGCGTCGATGCTTCGAAGATCAAGGTATCCGTTGAAGACGGGGTGGTCACCCTCGAAGGGAAAGTGCTGAGCCCCGTAGCCCGACAATCAGCGGGAGACGACGCCTGGTCCATCGCAGGAGTGATGAATGTGAACAACATGCTCGAGCTCACCTATCCGAATACCTATCTTACATCAGTGCGCTCTGATGAGGAGATACGCGACGATGCCCTCAATGCCCTGATGCTGAACTCCTATATCGGTGCAGAACGCATTGATGTGAAGGTGGATACAGGGATTCTCACCCTCGAGGGGACGGTGGACACCCTCTGGAAGCAGATACGTGCAGAGGAAATCGTTTCTGAAATAATGGGGGTGCTTGAGATTGAGAACAAGATCGCCGTCGTTCCTTCCGAAAAAATCTCAGATAAAAGGATCGCTCAGAACATTATAGATGCGATTGACCGGAACATGAACGTGGACGCCGACAACATAGAGGTGACGGTTGAAAACGGGAATGTAACCCTCACCGGCGCGGTTGCTTCCTGGGATGCACGAAACGCAGCGTATGAGTCAGCCCTCTACACAGCCGGGGTGAAAAACGTATATGACAAAATCCTGATCCGATGAACGCAGGAACCGAGAGAAATACAACTGTCGGGGGTCGTACTCTGTCCACTTCTCAGTGAGAAGTGCATGCTTGAGATACTATCACGGTATGGAGGGAAATATGAAAATAGTGTCCTACAGCAGAAAGCGGATCTTTGTCGAGAATGAGAAAGCCGGCGAATTGATCCTTTTCAACTACTTTTCCCATGAACTCAGACGTCAGAACACGTCACAGAGAAAAGGATCGTGTATCCTCAGAAAGGTGAAACTTCCGATTTTCGTGGACTCCCTGTATGATACAAAATCAAAATTCTGCGTCAGGAAGCAGGGAATCATACGCCTTCAGGAAAAAAAGTCGGATGCCATAGGTACTCTTTGAGACTGAAATATACGAATGGTCCGTGAGATGCACGGAGAGATAAAAAAAACAAAAATACCGTAGAAATTGTAAAGGAGGGAAGAGGCTCAATGCGAATAAGCTCTATTTATCCATCCCTGTACCCCTGCCTTCATGATCCCCTGTGGAAACCGCTGGATGAAGTGGTGGGAGATGTCATGGATCAAAGCATTTCGGAGATCCCGAACAAAATACTCATGAAGGAGCAGACAAAAATTCTCAATCTTGCCGAAGGTTTGATCGCAGGCAATATTGTACAGCGGCAGGCCGCCAAACAAATGGGGCTCATCGGAAGCTATGTCGACACGTATGCGTGAGCCGTCCGAGAGAGGGAGACTTTTCACAACAGGGTATGGAGGAACAATGACCAATCATTTGAAAGTAATGATCATTGACGCGGAATCCGGCATGTACCGGATAAACC